>Ga0209211_10008913_pt1 | contig 13564 bp, 17 predicted proteins | sample RifGroA2_FD_183992 | JGI IMG/M metagenome (GOLD analysis project Ga0209211, IMG submission 183992) | Groundwater microbial communities from Rifle, Colorado, USA - Groundwater A2 (SPAdes) (version 2) | ecosystem: Environmental > Aquatic > Deep subsurface > Groundwater | place: Rifle, Colorado...
CACTCCTCCGTCTCATCGGTAAGCGTGAACTCTACGCCAGTCTCCATTTCGTCAGCCAACTTTCCCAAGACGGCGCCGACCTCTCCATATTCTCCGGTACGCTCCTCCACTATCTCCGCGATCTCCTCCTCGTCTCCGCCGACCCCATAAACGGCCCGGGCGAACTGGATTCTCTCACCGACGAGCAAAAAACAGCGCTCCTCGAACTAGCTACCATATTCTCGCCTGGAGAGGTTGTCCGGATGCTGGAATATTTCCAAATCGCCCAAGTCGCCAGCAAAACTTCCGTCATCCCGGAACTCCCTCTCCAAATCGCCATCGTGAAGATTCTTGCGAATAGTACGAATAGTAAACCGAATGACACGAATGATTTTCCTTCCTCTCCTGCTCCCCTTTCCAAGGGGAGCTCCCGCGAAAACGCGGGTGAGGGGTTGGAGAAAAACAATTCTGTTCCCCCGACAAATAAGAATCCCTCCGTCGCTAAAGCTTTGGCGGGCAAGCACGAAAAAAAAGAATTTACAAAAACAGCAACAACAATAAAGCAGAATAAAGAATCAGGAATCAGGAATCAGGAGGGGAAAACTTCTAATTTCTCTGTCATCCCGGACTTGATCCGGAATCCAGAAAACCTAGATTCCGGCTCAGCGACCGGAATGACAATCAGTCTCGATACTGTCCGAGAACATTGGCAGAGTATTTTGAGCACCGCCAAAAAATTGAACGCCTCGCTCACCCTCGCTCTCTCGACTGCCCGACCCATCGAAACCATGGGCTTGACCGTCACTATCGCCGTCAAATATCCTTTTCATAAAGAGCGCTTGGATGAGAAACAAAATCAATTGACACTCTCTAGTGCCTTTGATACCATACTCAAAACAAAAATCAAACTCCGCATCGTCCTTGAGGCCGCGTCGCCCGCGAATGACAGCAATAAAACCGCTGCCACAAAAGAGCCTGCGATAAATCCACTCGTCAGCCAAGCCATGGACCTCCTCGGAGGCAAATTAGTTCAAGAGAACTAATTTGGATTTATGATTTTAGATTTACGATTTTTGAGTTACCTAAAAGCTAATAGCTAGAAGCTAAACGCTGTTCAATGGGGAGTAGCCCCTGGCCGCGCCCGAGGCTCGACCGCGGGCAGGCAAGCGGTAAAGTAGAAATATATGCGATGTTTTCTCTATATTCTAAAAAGTCTTAAAGACCAAGAATATTACATCGGGATAGCTGAAGATGTCGAAAAAAGATTAAAACAGCATAATGCAGGGAAAACTTTTTCAACTCGTAGTCGTCGCCCGTTTCTCCTCATTTATGAAGAAGAACATCCTACAAGAGAAGCTGCTAGAAAAAGAGAGATGTTTTTAAAAAGTTATGCTGGTGTGAAAGAAAAAAGAAAAATCGTAAACAGAATCAAAAACATTGGGCTGTAGCCAAGTGGTAAGGCAGCGGGTTTTGGTCCCGCGATGCGCAGGTTCGAATCCTGCCAGCCCAACAAAGAGTAGCCCCTGGCCGCGCACGGGGCGCAGCCGCGGGCAGGCAAGCGGTAAGGCAGGCGCCTTTGAAGCGCCCATTCGCAGGTTCGATCCCTACCTCCCCAGCCACGAAAAGTGGCTTCGCCACCTCGTGGCAGACCAATAAAGTTCAATATGAAACCTCTCCCCATCATTGAAAAAGTAAAAAATGAAATTCTGGACAAAACAAAACCTGTCTCGATATTTCTTTATGGAAGTTACAATACATCCGAGTATTTACCTGGAACTTCGGATCTGGAAATCGGCGTCCTGCGTAAGAATAAAGGAGACGTCACAAGTGTTGTATTGAGACACATCGCTGAGAAGCACTCGACAGTGAAAATTCGTTTGCGTATCTATGCATATGATCTAGATGGGTTCAAGAGAAAAACCATCAATTCCCCTTTTACTAAATCCGTGTTTATCCGTCATCTTATTCTCACTGCAAAAACTATCTGGGGAGAGGCAATCATAGAAAATCTCCCACTTCCAAAAATTACCCTTCTGGATGCTTACCGAGAAGCCTGTTTCACCACTATGCGAGCCTTATCCGCGTTGTTTTTCTTGCGGGCTGGAAATATGGAAGAAGCGCAGGAAATGACTTACAAAGCCTGCCTGTTTGCCACTTTAAGTCTAGAGTATTTGAACAGCGACTTTCCCATTGGTTTTGCCAATATTATAAAAGCTTCCAAGAAATTAAGACTGACACCGGGAGAGAGAAAAATGTTGGAACAAGCTCACAAGTTACGAAAAGGAAAGTTACGTTTACCAAAGGAAAAAATGTACAACCTGGTGTTTTCTGTCATAACATATTGTAACCAGACAGTAGAAGCGAGGGTAAGGGAACAACCAGAGAAAGGTGATAGAGTTTTGATAAAATAGACATTTTTGAAATTATCCAGTAAATAGATAAGTTTAGTTTATGATTTTTTTCAAAGCAATTTACATTCTATTTGGAATCATTTTTGTTGTTTGGCAAGGTCTCTTTTATTACTCTTGGCATCCCATGCGAGTTACTCGAAATAGGCATGTCAGAGAAATTTTATTAAACACCTCTTCCTCTTTACTTGGTTGGTTAGTGGGCTACTATCTGCTTTTTTATCGAACAGGTTGGCCCATCAGTACGCTTGATCTAAAATTCTCAGATCTAATACTGTTCTTGATAGCTTTCTACGGAATGAACGGCGAGCTTCCAAACGTGATGATTAATAAACTCAAATTTGGTAAGGATTAGAGGTTACCGTTTACTAAATAAACAGGTTCCCACAGCGTCCCATAAGTTCAGCAAACAAAATTATGCAACTGTACAGATTCAGTCCGATAAAAGATAAAGAACAATTGCTTAGAGCGATAGAGCATACTCACTTCGCTTGTTTTGCATTGTGCAAGCAAACTTTCGGAAAATATCTTCCGGTCGCTGGGAACATGGGGGTATTTTGCCACTATGCGGATGAATATCAGTTTCTGACTCAATTGAGAAAAGAACTGACAGAAGATTCCGACAATCTGAACCAGAAATACTACAGGCTGCACGAACCGATAGTCATCCCCGCTAAAAATGATGTCCCTGAAACAACGTACACTTATCTGTATATCCGCAGACCAGACCAATACAGGGCGCAAGTAGGAGATGTCGATTTTGTTTTAGACGCTGAAAGGTATAGTGTACTCAAGAACTCGCTACCACAAAACGCGGAAATCAACGGGATAAAAGTATTTGATCGCCCTAACCTGGATATGGTTGAACTCTCCAACCCGGATATTGACGCTCTGGCCTACGTCAGCCCGAGAGCAATGACTGAAAAAGGAGAGTCAGAACGAATTAAAGCTGTCGCCACGGGCTCGTAAAGTTTTTGTTACAAAATCAACTTACGATAAAATGCTTCAAACAGAAGAACTTACAACTAAATAGCCCCCACTTCATCCCACAAGCTCAGCAAACTTATGAAATTGATTGTTCTCAACGGTTCTCCTGCGGCAGGAAAATCTACTCTTGCAGAAAAGTTGCATCAGGACTTACCAATGTCGCTTCTTGCTGATGTCGATAGTTGGCGCAAACTTATAAGTGGTTGGCGGGAAAATAGAGAAAAGAGTTTAAAATATGCGTACACATTTACAGTGGCTGCGGTAGATGCATACTTGCAGACTGGAAACAGCGTTATCGTTGATAAGGCGATTCTTAGCGACGATAGTGTCATTGATACCATACTGAGTAGCGGTAAAAAATACGGTGCAGAAGTATTTGAATTTATTCTTACTGCCAAGAAGGATACTATTATCAAGAGAGCGGCGCAAAGAGGCTTCCACAAAAATGGCCTGCTGACCGCGGACAGGGTTATAGAATTATGGGAAATCACTCAAAAACTCATTAGGAAAAGATCGAGTGCCATAATTATAGATACTTCTACTTTAGACCCAAAAGAGGTATACCAGAAGATCAGAGCAATCATCCTGTAGCGGTCTCTATATTGGTCCAAAGCCTCAGCATCAATAATATGAAAATTGAGAAAAAGGTATTGCCCGGTTATCTTGATAAATTGCTGTCTGGCGAAAAGTCATTTGACCTACGCCTCGCGGATTGGGAGTGTTCGGTCGGAGATACTCTGCTTCTCCGGGAATGGGATCCTGAATCAAAATCGTATACTGGAAGAGAAATTGAAAAAAAAGTTACATATATCCTCAAGACCAAAGACGCTAAACTCTTTCCAAAAGAAGATGTAGAAAAATACGGCTATCAAATCATTGCTTTACAGTAAAGGAGGCTGTTGATTTTTTTGACTCATCAACAACATACCAACATACTTGAGAATGTTGGTATGACAAATATAAAGTTAAAAATTTATTGAAATGTTTCTGATATTGACTTGATTCTCACTTATTTTAGACAAAAATCAAATGGCGGGTTACTATTGACCAGTAAGTTGAAATTCATTCTATGGAAAGAACATGTATTGATAATCTGGCTTTCATTGAGCAGATAACCTCAAAGCCAAAAATCTCATTGATTGAAATTTCCACGTCGTCCCAGAGACTCAACTCGAAAAGTTTTATCAAGAATATGCCTAATCCAAAACCGCGCAAACCGAATCAGGCGAAATATATATTTAGCGAAGGTATAGATTATTTAAAGACGGGCAAGCGTTCGATTTGGGGAAAAGGAGATCGAGAGACGCTCGATTTTCTGAATAAGGCACCTCTGCATGGGAAATGGTTAAACCTGGCTGCCGGAGATGGGCGTTACAACACACTGTTACTCAAGAAGGTTGATTGCTTGATCTCTTCGGATATTGAAAAGAGCGCCTTGATAAAATTAAGACGCAATACTCCTAAAACACTCAGGAATAAATTACGCATGAGCGTCTTCGACATCACCAGAAAATTTCCATTACGAGATAGTTTTTTTGATGGCGTTCTCTGTTTCGGAACTCTGCATTTATTTCCGATGAGGATTCTTCAGAAGATCGTAAAAGAAATCAAGAGAGTGCTCAGGCCAGGCGGTATAGTAATCATAGACTTTCCGACTCATATAAAACGATACCGTTTTGACGGTAAGCCGTATGTAATTCGCGGTGAACCCCATTACTCAAACACCACAGCAAAGATGACATTGCAGCGGCTGTTCACCGGGTATCATATAAAGATGATACAGGGAAACATCTCGCCAGAGTCATATCCTCAAGCAAATCCTCCTTATACCTATAGCTCAAAATTCATTTTGTTTACGGGCATCAAGAGCGAATGGCGTCCTGGGAATCGAATTAGCTAGTTTTTAAAACTGATCAAACTCCGTCCCACAAATTCAACTAACTTAATCCTATGGCAGAAAGTATTTCACACGATAGCGAAACGCTGGCGCAGGGAGAGCAGGTCATCACCGCCTGTGCTTTTATTCACCATAACTTCGATGGAATAGAAAAAGTATTCTTTCCCAAGCGGGCAGATACCAAGAAATTCCTACCCGGAGTGTATGAGCTTCCGGATGGCCATATTGATTATGGCGAAGATATTGCCGAGGGACTGAAGCGGGAAATTATGGAGGAGTTTGGCATGCGAGCGGCAATAGGAGATCCTTTCGCTGCTTTTACCTATCTCAACGAAATAAAGGGCTCTCATTCTGTAGAAATTATCTATTTCACAGAGTTTGCCGATCCTATCAAGAACATCACCATTCATCCGGAAGATCATTCCCGATTCGAATGGATTGCAGAAGACGAACTGCAAAAAGTCTTTACCGAACACAAAAGAGGAGATGATCCAGAAATGCAAGCTGTAAAAAAAGGTTTTTCTCTTCTGAATGGAAAACCACCGGCCTTTGACTAAAGAAATTTCGTTCTGTATATAGGTTCCAACCTCATCCCACAAGCTCAGCAAATTTTATGAGATTACTTCAGTGGAACATCTGGTACGAGGAAGATATCAAAAATATCTTGAAAGTTCTCAAAGACATACAAGCGGACATCATTTGCTTACAAGAATTGACGGTGAACCATAAGCGCCATGAAGTAAACACAGCCCAATACTTGGCCGATGAGCTTGGATTCAATTTCTTTTTCAAAGAATCGCAGACTGACATCACAGAGGGAAGAACAAGCAGTTTCGGCAATGGCATATTTACGCGCTATCCAATCTTGAAATCAAACTTTGAATATATTCAAGAGCCGCGCCAACCGGAAATCGGGTTATCTGATTATTCTCAGGAAGGCCGAGTATATATCGAATCCGCGATACAAATACCGGATCGAATACTTGGGATAGGAACAGTGCATATGTCATATACGGATAAATTCTTGCCCACCCCGGAAAAAGAAGCAGAAACGAATGTATTGATTGATATTCTCAAAGAGAAAAAGCACACATTTCTTTTGACAGGCGACCTGAATTCCTTGCCAGGTTCTTACACAATCCAAGAAATAATGCGATATCTGAAAAACGTAGGACCGGCGTTAGAAGAAAAAACATGGACTACCAAACCATTTTCTTATAAGGGATTCGACGCCAATACTCTGGACTGGCGGCTTGACTACTGTTTCGCAACACCTGATATAATTATCAAGTCCGCGCAGATTGTCGATACGACATACTCTGATCACTTACCTATTCTCTTGGAGTTCTAAATAGTCCCTACTTTGTCCCACAAGTTCAGAAAATAATATGGATGGCTGCATTTTTTGCAAAATAGCTTCGCACCAAATCGAAAAGGAGGAAATCTTTTTTGAAGATGAAAAGGTATTTGCTATGCTTGATGATGATTGGACCGTGAAGGGGCATTCGCTGGTCGTGTGGAAAGAACACGTCGCTAACATGTCAGATTTATCAGAGGACGACTTCTTACACTTCTCAAGTGTTTGTCGAAATGTTGAGGCACGCTTGTTGAAAATATTACACTTGAATAAATCAATAGTGCTGAAAAGCGGCTTATTAGAGCCGCATTTTCATTTTCATATTTATCCCGTCAAATCAGATATTCAGTGGGATACCGTCCGAGATATGCTCGAAAAAAAGATTCAATACACGCCTATTAATGCAGAAAAAGAAGAATTATTAATTGGTCTCCGGAATCTCTAAAGTGCCCTCTCATTTCGCATTACAAGCTCCTATGACAATAGATATGTACGATAGTTACTTCAAAGATTTTTCCGGAAGGAGCGAACGATTAAGAAACATCATCCGCTACCATATCTATCCGACGATGTTTTATCGCACCAATCTGGCGATGCATTCCAAACGAGTCGCCTGGCAGACGCTGGCACTCCTCGATATGCTCCCCTCAGCGGCGCGCTCTTCACTCGACGAAGAAAGAATCATCCTTATGGCCTGGGTGCACGATGATCACGAAATCATTGCGGGAGACCACCAGTCCGGCAACGAGAAACATATGACGAAAGAACAATTTGCTGGTCTTCACCAGAAAGAAGCTCGGGCAGTTGATGAACTCTGTAAAATATTTCCGGAAACTATCGGGAATTACAAATACCGAGATCTCTTGAGCGAGGCGGTACGCGTTGATACTATCGGATCCCAAATCATAAAGCTGGCCGACAAGATAGAGGGTTCCGGTGAAGCGCTCCATGAAGTTTTCGGCGGAAACATGTCATTTTCCAGTGGCATCATCGATCCTGATTATCAGAAAGAAATCCATGCCCCGCCGGTGTACTATGGAAAGTATTTCGATGCGCTCTTCGACAAACTCCCTCTCCTCTCGCCACTTTCTGCGTTCCTCGCCCTGCCGCTCATCACCGCGGCCATTTCGGATGATCTGATTGAGATGAGCAAAGACCGCTTCCCCCACACTAGAGCCTCTCTCGACATCCCCACCGGATACGCCCCGTACGATTACTGGAAGAAGAATTTTCTCTCCCATGCCGATGAAGACGAGGTAAAACAACTATATATCAAAACAGAATAAATTATACGAACAAAATTTCTATGCTGACTGCACTCCTATCAGATTTCTCACGAGTACTTTTGGTACCAAAAGACAGAAAATACACCGGCGGGTTGAATGTACTGCACAAAAGACTTGTAGCAGAACTGAGAGGAACGTATCAGATCTTCGATTACTACGAACTGAACGATGAGCTGTTGGATTTTTATCAGTCTCTGAGAGGGAAATACCCCATAAACATCTTCACGACCGACACCATCCAGAACCACCCGGAAATCAGAGCGCGCCTGGAACCCATCTTTGACCATATCTTTGCCGCCAACGACCTCGGATTGAACAAAAAAGATCCGCAAGCGTACATTGTCATAGCAGAAAAGCTTCACCTTGACCCGCATGAGATAGTATATGTAGATGACCAACTAAAAAACGTCGAAGCGGCCAATGCCGCCGGCCTGACCGCGTTCCAGTATAGTAATAATCAAGAAACGATAAAAAAAATCAAAGCTCTGCTCACACCATAAATTTTACCGATTAACCAGAGCTACGGTTTATATACCACAAGGAAATCTTACCATATAATATTATATGGTAAGATGTTAAGGATAAATATATCTCTTATCGACGGTCGTCGATAAATGAAAAGCCCGTCCCCGGTGGGCTTCCCACTAGAACGAGCCTGCTACTACTTGACCACTTTGCCGCCAAAGAAGATGGCGTAGCCCGCACCTCTATTGCCTTGTTTTGCGAGACTTGCCATTTCTTGCCGCGCGGACTCGATTGTCCGATATTTACCATGTACCCTACCTGGCTTCTCGCTGAATCCATTCTTTAATGCAACAACGTATTTCTCTTTTGCCATGAGACCCCCTAGTTGGTTGGAGTGGACGAAAATGACAGAATGTAAAGTATCATGCCAAAAATCACGTGTCAACGGTCTCCTCAAATCTCACTCTTACCGTTTCTTGCTCTAACTGAAAGAAAGAGCCTATACTGAACCTGAACACTAACTGTAATCTCATATATATGAAACACGTCATCGAGTCGCAGCAGTTTGGCCGGAAGTTGCTGAGCTCGCTTTTCTCTATGGCGGATAAGTTGGAAAAGAAAACAGAAACCCCCCTGAAAGGAAAAATCATGGCTGCTCTTTTTTATGAACCGAGCACCAGAACGCGGTTTTCTTTCGAATCGGCCATGCTCCGCCTCGGCGGGAGCGTCATCACGACAGAAAACGCCAAGGAATTTTCTTCCGCCGCCAAAGGAGAAACCCTGGAAGATTCCATCCGCGTCATCAACAATTACGTCGACGTGATCGTGCTGCGTCATTATGAAGAAGGCGCATCAGCTCGAGCCGCCCGCGTTTCTAGAGTTCCGGTCATCAATGCCGGCGATGGTGCCGGTCAACACCCTACCCAAGCCTTGCTCGATCTCTACACGATCAAGAAAGAATTGGGAAAAATCGACGGCATCAGCATCGCCTTTGTCGGCGATCTGTTGCATGGCCGGACGATCCGATCGCTTTCGTATCTCTTGGGAAAATACAAAAATATCAAAATATATTTTGTTTCGCCCAGAGCTCTGAAAGTGGGAGAGGATATCAAAGCATACTTAAAAAAATACAAAGTGGATTACACAGAAACTGCCGATCTTGATTCCGTTGTTCCAAAAGTAGATGTTCTGTATCAGACCAGAATCCAGAAAGAGCGCTTCAAAAACGAGAAAGAATACCAGAAGCTCAAAGGCTGTTACCAAATAGACAGGAAGTTGGTGAAGCGGATGAAAGCCAAATCCATTATTATGCACCCCCTGCCGCGCGTGGATGAGATCCTCCCGGAAGTAGACAAGTCTCCCAAAGCCATCTATTTCAAACAGGCGCGTTATGGCTTGCTCATCCGCATGGCCCTGCTAAAATACCTTTTAGAACCCAATCAAAAAAAATGACTTTCTCTCTCAAGGAAAAATCGCAGCAGATCTTGGCCCAAGCTGACATATGCATCAATGGCGACCGACCCTGGGATATTGCCGTCCATGACGAGCGATTTTATCGCAGAGTGTTGTCTCAAGGATCGCTGGGGCTCGGCGAATCCTATATGGACAGCTGGTGGGATGTAGAACGCTTGGATCAATTTTTCACAAAAGTAATGCGCATGCGGCTGAATAAACAAGTCAGCCGAACCGGAAAAGTTGTACTCAGTATAGCGAGCGTTCTCTTCAATAAACAATCTCTGAGAAGAGCCTTCGCGGTAGGTGAGCGACATTATGATATCGGGAATGATCTCTATACGGCCATGCTCGATAAGCGCCTCACCTATACATGCGGCTACTGGAGCGGCCATCCACCAGCCAGCGGACTCGATGAAGCGCAGGAACAAAAACTTGATTTGGTCTGCCGGAAATTGAAGCTTCAGCCGGGACAAAAAATTCTTGATATCGGTTGCGGCTGGGGCAGTTTCGCCAAATACGCGGCTGAAAAATACGGCGTTTCAGTCACCGGCATAACTATTTCCCAAGAACAGGCTGTGCTCGCCCGTACGCTGTGTACCGGTCTGCCGGTGGAAATCCTTCTCCTCGATTACAGGAAAATCAGCGGAGAATTCGATCATATCGTTTCACTCGGCATGTTCGAACATGTCGGTTATAAAAATTATCGCACCTATATGAAAGTGGCCAGTCGCCATTTGAAAGATGACGGACTCTTTTTACTCCACACCATCGGCGGGAATGAAACCACGCTTATCGGTGATCCCTGGTTCGATAAATACATCTTCCCCAACGGTATGTTCCCTTCTATCGCCCAAATCGGCAAAGCTCTCGAAGGACTCTTTGTCATGGAAGACTGGCATAATTTCGGTGCGGATTACGACAAGACGCTGATGGCCTGGTTTGCCAACTTCGATGCCGCCTGGCCTCGGCTCAAGAGTAAATATGGCGATCGTTTCTATCGGATGTGGAAATATTATCTTCTCTGTATGGCAGGGGTATTTCGTGCTCGCGACAGCCAACTCTGGCAGATCGTGCTTTCCAAAAACGGAGTGGGTGGCGGGTACCAGACAGTGCGTTAAAATGCTATAATTTAAGATGTTAGATTTGCCAGCGTTATTTACACTTTTTTATAACCAAAATATGTCATTCCGAGCTTGTCGAAGAATCTCAGTGTGGTATTTGCTTCGGAGAGCCTTCTGGATTGAGATCCCTCCGCTCGAAGACTCGGTCGGGATGACATTAAAATAGTTTGAAACTATAAACAACGCTCTTAATTCTTACATTTAAGAAAATTAACTTTAAAAAAATGGACATGCACAAACCATCCAGTCTCAGGGATTATGTGATTGCCATCCTCATTGCGACGGCGCTCACCGTGTTTCTCGGATTCTATCTCTTCATCCGGCGCGGCTTCATGCTCGATGCGCCCGCAGGCGTGGATCCATTGTACGTTCCCAACAAAGTGATCGCGAATGCCGGCATGATAATCCTCGCTTTCACATTCCTCATCGGCTCAATCGTCCGTTATTTCGACCGCTTCGACACCTGGCTCGGCTACCGTAAAGAAATCGGCGTCGTTGGCGCGTTCTTGGCTCTTTCCCACGGCACTATTTCATATTTCTATCTCCCGCAGAGCAATCCGAATGAGTATATCGACTTCACATCTCTTGAATTCGGCGCTGGTCTTCTTGGTGCGTTGCTTCTTTTTTTCCTCTTCATCATCTCTTTCAAAAAAGCTATCGACCTCATAGGTGCGAGCCGCTGGTGGTTCCTGCAGCGATGGGGGCTTCGCCTCGTGATAGCGTTCACACTCGTGCACATATACGCCCTGAAATGGAATGGCTGGGTGAAGTGGCTCACGCATGGTGCCGTACCCTCGAAAGAACTCGTGGCTCCATGGCTACCGGGAGCGAGTCTGCTCGCAACGCTTTTCATCACCTGGGTCGTCATCGTGCGGCTCTATGAATCTATTTTTGTCTTCAAGAATTTCGGATTGTCTACCAAAGAAATTTCTATGGATACAATACTCAAAGCTCGCGGCCGCCGCTTTTTCATCGGAAGCTTCTGGACACTTATCATACTCTACGTTTTCGTTATCACCCGCTGGATGTGGTAAAGGATACATTCTCATATATCCTTTATCGACGGCCGTCGATAAGTGAATAAGCGTACAAATGAAAAAAATCTTCATTCTCAAATGGGGATTTTTTAGAACTAAACAGGAAATATTACTTTTCTTGCAATTGCAAGAAAAATAATATTATATGTATTTCATAAAATTGTTTACAGCCGTTTCTCGCGGATATAAGCGGTAATCGCCGGTAAGAAAGAGAGGAAGACAATGACGAGAATGATCGGCAGGAGATATTTGTCGACATCCATCACGCTCCCCAAGAAATATCCCAAAAGAACCAGCCCGATGACCCACACAAGAGCGCCAATCAGATTGTACAGAAAAAACACCGGATACCGCATATTGGCTACCCCTGCCAGCCACAATCGGCGCGAATGTCCGCACAATAGGCATAAAGCGCGCCAAAAGGATGGTCTTCGGCCCGTGTTTATCATAAAAACTCTGTGCTTTGAGCGCGTGCGCCTTTTTGAAAATAAGCGAGTCTTCCCTGCTGAAAAGTTTCGGTCCGATCCGCCGTCCGAACTCATACCCGAACAGATTCCCCAAAACGGCAGAAACGAACAATCCAAAAACAAGCACCGACAAAGAGAAAAAACCCTGCTTTGCCAATAATCCCGCTATAAAAAGAAGGCTATCCCCCGGCAAAAAAAATCCCAAAAATAACCCGGTTTCCGCAAACACGATAAAAAATATCCCGACGTACCCGACTGTTTTGATCAAGGACACTAAATCAATCCCAAAAAATTCCATAGCGTATTGTCACAGATTAACCTTTTCATTATACCCGAGAAACGGCAATAAAAGAACCCTGTCACCTATTTTAGCAAAACTTCTTAAATAATTGTTTGCTTAATCTGCTCTGTGACTACGTCTTACGATTTCCGTAATGAACGCTTCTTCTTGAATAGGTGACAGGGTAAACCCCGACCCACCATCCGGCAAATCGGGATTTTTCAGAGTAATCTTTGAAACGGTATTTACTTCAAGGTCACAGTCGCGCCGGCTTCTTCGAGCTTCTTTTTGAAATTCTCGGCATCGACCTTGGACACTTTTTCCTTGATAACCTTTGGAGCGGCATCTACCATATCTTTGGCTTCTTTCAAACCCAGACCGGTGATTTCCCGCACCGCTTTGATGGCATTGATCTTTTGCTGACCGGCAGCAGTCAGTTCGACATCGAATTCCGTCTTCTCTTCAACAGCCTCGGCAGCGCCTGCGGCAGCCGGCATCACCCCCATCTGGATCGGAGCGGCGGCTGACACGCCAAACTTGTCCTCAAGAACCTTCACAAGCTCGGAAAGATCGAGCACGCTCATTTTCTCAATCTCTGCCACGAGCTTCGCAAATTTCTCCGGCACCTTTACTTCTTTGCTTTCTCCTGCTTCAACTTTTTTATCCTCAGCCATATGGTTGAATGATTATTATTTACGTTAATTAAAAATGTAAATATCAAAGAATAAATAATCCTCGCGGCAAGCCGCGAGGTATTACAACAACGCGAGCTGTCCTTGGTGAAATTTGATGTACTCCTGTTCTTTACCCTGATTCTTAACATAG
>Ga0209211_10008915_pt1 | contig 13563 bp, 10 predicted proteins | sample RifGroA2_FD_183992 | JGI IMG/M metagenome (GOLD analysis project Ga0209211, IMG submission 183992) | Groundwater microbial communities from Rifle, Colorado, USA - Groundwater A2 (SPAdes) (version 2) | ecosystem: Environmental > Aquatic > Deep subsurface > Groundwater | place: Rifle, Colorado...
CATAGGACCGCCCAATTCCAGAAAAAGCTTTGACGCGGCTACTTGCCTGGAACAAATAGCCGGCACAAGAATTTCAGACTCTCCTAGAGTCAAGTGCTATTCCGCCCTTCCTAGAGGAACAGACTCCGCTCTGGTTGGGTATGAGCCGAAAGTAATAGAAACACCGGATCAAATATGCGTAGACGGAGCTGTGGCCGTCTCTTTTGACGAGGCCGAACTTTTTGGAACTTCAGTTATAGAGCAAGCAATTGCGCTGGCTGGCAGCAAGGGTATTGCTGTTTTCTTTGCGTTATACGGCTTACATTGGAGCGGGAAACCGGCCAACAACGTCCTAAGGATACTCTCAACTTCGGAGATCATTGTCTCTAAATGGACTCACTGTCTGGTGCAGGGGTGTGCTGAAGTAGCCACGCGGACAGTCTTGATGTCCACATGCGACGACGAATTGCTCAGAGTTCCGGGTTTAATGTTTCCTGACCCTCTCGTGCCCTTGTGGCTAAAGAAGAGGCTAGGAATAAAAATTGCGCCAGCCTGCCTGGACCATTGCGACCAAGCAACAACTAATCACAGCTTCGAAATATCGGAAGCCAATGAGTCAAAGGGCGACGCTGGTAGTTTTATACGAATGGTAGGGAATTTAGTTAACAGCATAATGGAAGACGCTAAAGATGGGCGCGCGTCGGCCATAGCGTTTTTGTCAGTTGTATCCATTATGTTGCTCTTCCCTGATCTGTCTTATACGATTTGGGGGCCGCTGAACAAAATCCTAGCACTCCTGGCTTCAGTTGCATTTGTTTTGACTGTATCCGCAGTGTGCGACGTGGCCATTTCGCGAAGGCTAAGGAAAAAGCGGCAAAAGGCGGCCTACGTAACACTCGGATTTGCCACCATTTTATTACTCCTGGCAACCCTTTACCTTGGCCTCGAGCCCGTACTCACAACGGCCGTGTATATCGGGAAAATAGCGGTAGGTGTTGTTAGCCGCGTCCTTGAAGCTCTATTTCAATACTTTTCTGACTGGGCCAGTTATTTTTTGGCGCGGGCAGAATTGCCAGGAGAATATGGAAGACCGCTCGTCTTAGCGGTTGCTTCCTTACTGTCTGTTACCGTTTTATACACTTGGTATTGGACGCGTCGGAAGAAAAAGGAGAGAAGGAAAAGAAGGGAAAACGGGAGAGAAAAAAATTAACCAAAAAGCCGGGGAGGAGAAGTGAAATTCTCCAAACCGGCTTTAACATTGCCTATTATTCCCTAAACGCCATAAATAATAATAAAATAACATATAATAGTTTTTCTCACGACCGTATGAAAAACTATGTATAATAAAAATACCTACGACCGTGAGGAAAATAGTTATATTAAAAATAAGTTATTATAGATGGATACGGGTAACAAAAAAGTAGAGGGCGGGGTTGCCCACACTAAGTCAGCCCCGCCCGTTTAAAAACTCTTTTGAATTTTTAAAAATTTGCTCCCCTCCTCCCTCCCGTTTTTTAAAGGCGCTCCAAGTTCACCCCTTAACATCTTTATATTAATAAACAACAAGTCGGCAAAAATGATAGACAAACTAAAAGTTGCCGTTAGTTATATGACAAATCAATGAAAAGGATGACAAATGTGACAAGAAATGGGTTAAAATTCAAAATGCAAAAGTCTTTGCCGGAGGCGGATCCGCCATGGGAGGAAAAATGACAGTTTAAAGTGCAAAATTGATCACACCATCGCGACATTTTTAATTTTTAATTGTCACTTTAAACTTTGATCTTTAAATTTTGAATTATCGGGACAATAAACGTTCTCTAATAAGGTGGGTAATGGTAGGGGCAACAGATAAAACAATGATGATGCCTATGATCGGTAGTAGATATTTGTCGACGTCGGGAATGACGCGGCCAAGAAAATAACCGGCCAAGGGCATGCCCGCTGCCCACAAAAGCCCGCCTAAAAGATTATAAGTAAAAAAAGTACGGTAATTCATGTTTCCAACACCCGCCACAATAGGAGCGAAAGTCCGTATAAACGGCATGAACCTGGCCAACACGATGGTTTTAGACCCGTGCTTTTCATAAAATTTCTCGGCCTTAATGAGATGCTCTTTGTCAAAAAGCAAAGATTTCTCCTTGTTAAATATTTTGGGTCCAACTTTCTTACCGAACGAGTACCCGACGTTGTCCCCGGCAACGGCGGCAATAAAGGAGAGTGCTACCACAATTGGCAGGCTTAAAATACCCTTTGAGGCAATGAGGCCGGCGGTGAAGAGCAGACTGTCACCGGGAAAGAAAAACCCGAAAAGTAATCCGGACTCGGAGAAAATTATTATAAATAAACCAGCATAACCAAACGTCTCGATGATTCTAATTGGGTCTATGAGAAATTTTAGTTGTTCTATCATAAAATGTTGAGTGAATATCACGAATCTTTTGCCACGAATTTACACGAATAAGTTTACGCGTCGGGGAATAATTCGTGAGTATTCGTGATAGGAAATTCGTGATATTACTGCCTTACTATACCGTATACTCAAAGTAATTATCGTATGGGTTCTCTATTTTCAACATCTGTTCCACGGTTAGTCCTTCTAAATACCGGCGGATTACTCTCATGGCGTTGTTACCGGCGCAGATAGCCACGTTTACGCCCTCAATTTTTACTTTTTGCGCCACCTCGTCGTAGAATGGTTTAACGCGTTCTTCCACCATTTTAATGCTCTCTCCCCCAGGCGGCGGCACGTCGTAGGACCTATGGTATTGCAAATATAGCGGCAAATTTTCCTTCATGAGATCTAAATGACGCTTCCCCTGCAAGTCTCCGTAGCGGCGCTCCCGTAGACGGTCGTCCGTGACCGTTTTGGCGCCGGGGTGGTACTTGAGCACCTCCTTGAGCGTGGCCATGTTTCTAATTAAGTCTGGCGTGTAGGCTACGTCAATCTTTTTGTCCCGTAAAAGCTCCGCGACTTCCTGGCAGTCAATTTCGCCCTTTGACGAGAGAAGGGGGTCACGCCAACCGGAAAAGAGGTGTTGGCGATTGTCTTCGGATTCTGAATGCCTAAATAAGTAAAGGTGATTCATTCTTTTGGCAAGGAACAAACACAGCAGATCTCTTTCGCCGACTTGCCTGCGGCAGGCAGGTCTCGAACGCAGATAATAGAACCATAGGATCGGCGTTCTAAATCCGCTAAGAAGATCCGCGGTGTTATTACCTTATAATTCTAGCTCTTTCTCAATCTTCAACAACCTATTATATTTGGCCACGCGCTCGCCTCGGGCCGGGGCACCAGCTTTAATGTAGTCCGAACCAAGACCTACGGATAAGTCCGCAATAAACGCGTCGTCAGTTTCCCCGCTACGGTGGGAAATAACAACCGCTAGATTGTTCTTCTTGGCCATATCTACAATTTTTATAGCTTCCGTAAGAGTACCAATTTGGTTAGGTTTCACGATGACTGCACTCACACTTTCTTCATCAATCGCCGTTTTAAGCCTTTGCATGTTTGTGGCAATCAGGTCGTCTCCTACAATCGCCACCTTCCCGGAAACGCTCTTTTTAAGTATCTTGAATTCGGAAAAATTATCCTGCCCAAACGGGTCCTCCAAATAAATAATAGGATACCGAGAAATGAGATCCATGTAGAGCTTCCACAGCTTTGTGGGATCAAGCTTTACGCCGGCCCTTTCCAGAAAGTACAGATCCCCCATGGCGAGCGTCGAAGCCGCCGCGTCTATGCCTAAAAACAAATTTTCCCCCGGCACTATATTATTGTGCTTACACGCTTCCATAATGAAGTTGAGGACGCCCTCGTAAGAAATATTGTGTGGGGCGTAACCGCCTTCGTCGCCGAGTTCTGTAGTAAAGCCGTTGTTCTCCAAGAAGCTCCCTAGAGTATGGAAAATGAGCTCGGCCTGTTCCAGGCAAGAACGGAAGGTCCCGCTACCCCTTGGAATAATAATGAATTCCTGAAAATCCAGGTCGTTGTGGGCGTGCTTCCCACCATTAACAATGTTAAAAATTGGCTGTGGAAGTTTGAGGTCTTTTTTTGATTCAAATGATTTGTTAATGTAGGCGTAAAGGGGCAGCCCGGATTTTGCGGCCGAGGCCTGGCAGAAAGCGAGTGACACGGAAAGCATGGTGTTGGCTCCAAGGCTGGAACGGTCTTCGGAAGCGTCAAAGGAGATTAGGAAATTGTCCATCTTTTCCTGGGTTTCAAATTCCTCCATTTTTAGCCGCGGCCCTAACAAGCCGTTAATAGCGGCTACACCAGTTTTGGCAGGCACTGTCTTTTTTTCGTACGATCCCACAGAAGCCCCCGATGGCACGGAAGCCACGCCACGGTATTGACCATCCAGTTCTACCGTCGTTTCCAGAGTCCAGTTGCCTCGTGAGTCTAGTATTTCGAGGGCGGATATGTTAATTATTTTTGACATTCATTCAATTTCTAATTACTAATTTCTAATTCACCTAAATAAATCCCAATTTCCAATTCCTAAATTAGTCCTTGTTTAGAAATTTCCTCCTGAGGAGAATCAGCCTCTGGCTGAAGAAGTTAGAAATTAGATTAATTTTGGGCGATGAGTTCCTTTTCCTCCGCACTTATAGAATCACGCACCGATTCGGCCACGTCGGGGTCCACCGAGACCGAGGTAATTCCCCACCTGATGATTTTTTTAAGAATGTCCGGGTAGACAGACGGGGCTTCGCCGCACATGGAACTGGTAACCGAAAGCCTCCCGGAGATTTTAATAGCCTGCTCGATGAGCTCTAAAACAGCTTCATTTTCTTCGTTGTACATAGACAATCGGCTGTTGTCCCGGTCGGCACCGAGTACCAACATGGTCAGGTCGTTGCTGCCAATGGAGATTCCGTCTATGCCTTCGTTAATGAACTCGTCCAGAAGAATTATATTGGCGGGGATTTCTACCATCATCCAGAGCTTAAAACTGGCTCCCCGCTTAAGACCCGACGCGGCCACAATTTTTTTAACTTCGCGCAGGTCGGAAACGGTACGCACAAAGGGAAGCATGAGCCACAGATTCTTGAGCCCCATTTTGTTGCGCACTTTCGTGAGAGCCTTGAGTTCCATTTCAAAAACTTCCGGCTCGTTGACGTAGCGCATGGCTCCCCTAAAGCCAATGAGGGGATTTTCCTCCACGGGTTCAAATTTCTGCCCGCCCTTAAGATTGCGGTACTCGTTAGTTTTAAAATCCGTGGCCCGGTAGACGACCGGACGCGGAGAAAAAGCCTTGGCCACCTTGGCAATTTGGGTGGAGAGTTTTTCAATGAACTCGGCGCTCTTTCCGGCTTCCAGCATGGCCCGCGGGTGCTCACCTATGCTGGCCATAATGAATTCCGCGCGCAGCAGGCCTACGCCGTCAACGTGTTTCTTGGCGAGTTCTTCCGCCATGTCCGGGTCGGCCAGATTTATATAGACTTTTGTAGCCGTTTTTGTTTTCTTGGGTTTTTGGCCTTCGTTATAGGCGGACATGGAACTGGTGACTTCCACGTTGCCTTCATAAACTTTACCCCCGGCCCCGTCGACCGTGACGATTTCACCGTCTTTGAGCATGCTCATGGCCTGCCCGGTACCCACGACGCAAGGTATGCCGAGTTCCCGCGAAACGATAGCCGCGTGGGAGGTACGACCGCCTTCATCGGTAACAATGGCCAGAGCTCTTTTCATGGCCGGCACGTAGTCGGGACTGGTCATTTTGGCCACCAGAATGTCGCCGTCTTTTACTTTGGCAATGAGGGAGGGGTCATGAACCCTAACAACCGGGCCGCTCACGATTCCCCGGCTGGCTCCGATACCCGTCAAAATTAGGTGTTCTTTTACCTGATTCTCATTAATGGTGACGTGAGTAGATTCCGGACCCTTTTCGGCGTGCTCGTCGACGTTAATGGTGGTTACGGGACGTGCCTGAACGATGTTCATTTTGTGGTCTGACATGGCCCACTCAATATCCTGGGCATAGCCGTAGTGCGCTTCTATTTTGCGGCCATATTCGGCCAGTTCCTTTATTTTTTCGTCGGACAGCTTCTGCTGGTCCTGGTAGGCCCGGGAAATTTTGACTTTACCGGCCTTGACAAGCTGCCAATCCTGCAAGACCACGTGCTTCTTGACAATTTTTAGGGTCTTTTTGTCCAAGAGGTATTGGTCGGGTGTAATTTCCCCGGAAACGATTGGCTGGCCCAGACCAAAAATAGACTCAATGGTAATCTTGCCGGCGTCGTTGGTAATGGGGTCAATGGTAAACATGATTCCGGAAACCTCGCTTTCCACCATTTTTTGCACCACAGCGGCGAGGCCTACCTTAAAATGGTCATAGCCCCTGTCAGCCCTGTAAAATATGGCCCGCGGTTCGAAAAGCGAGGCCCAGCACTTACGCACTGATTCCACGACGTGGTCGGCGGTTTTAACGTTGAGGTAAGTCTCCTGCTGTCCGGCAAAGGAGGCGTCGGGTAAATCTTCCGCGGTGGCGGAGGACCTCACCGCAACCAGGCTATCGTGAATTCCGGAAAGGCGGTGGTATGCTTCTTTAATTTCTTCCTTTAAGGCTTTAGGAATACTGGACGTGAGGATGGCCGTTTTAATCCTGCTTGAGGCTTCCATGAGCTTATCCGAGTCGGAAACGGAAAGTCCCTTGAGTTCGTGTTTAATTTTTTCTTCTAAACTTCCAAATTTAAGGAAGTCATAATAGGCTTTGGAAGTAATGACAAAACCGGGAGGTACGGGAATTTCAAATGACGTAAGCTCTCCAAGATTGGCGCCCTTGCCGCCAACGGAAGGTATGTCTTCTTTTCTGATCTCGGAAAACCAAAGTATGTTTTTCATATAGGCAGTTTATTAGGTGTAACCTCACACTAACTTCCTCCACTAACTCACACTAACCAGTTCAGCGTCATCGCGAGGTGTCACGACCCGTGGCGATCTACCTGCCCGCGGATGCTACGGCATCAGGCGTTGCAGGCGGGGATTGCTTCAGTCGTACATTCGCAATGACAACCCTCCCCGGCAGTTCGTGATAGTTCGTGCAGTGAGTTCGTGTTAGGCTATACATTATTTTAACTCACATTGTGAGCTTTTTCCAGAACCTTTTGCTCACCCAAAACACTCACATCCAGGCTCTCCCAATCCGCGAGTTGTTCCTTGACCAAATAAACCAGGGCCAAAAGCTTTTCCCTATTTTCGGCTTCAAACCTTAATGAAATATAAGGGCTGGTGTTTGAAGACCTTATTAGAAACCAGGAATTGGGGGAAATGGTAACCCGGTATCCGTCCACGTCGGAAACGGAAAGCCCCTGTTTAAAGAAAAAGTTACCGACGCTGTTAACCACGGAAAGCTTTATTTCGTCGGGGCATGGGAGCTTTACTTCTTCGGTGTGAGCCGTGTGGGGAATACCGGCGAAGTGCTGTGAGAGACTTTTTTGCGAGGCAGACAGAATTTGGCAGATTCTGGCAGCGGCGTACAGGCCGTCGTCATAACCGTAGTAATCGTCTTTAATAAAAGTATGGGACGAAAGCTCCCCACCCAAAAAGCAGTCGTCGTGTTTGGCCATGTATGACCTAAAATAAGGGTGGCCGGTTTTAATCATGAGGGGAAGGCCGCCGCCTTTTTTAACCTCGTCTAAAAGAACGTAAGACGATTTAATGTCACACAAAACCTCGGAACCGGGATGGTTTGCCAAAACGTCCCGGGCTAGAATGACCATGGTTTTGTCGTTTTCGTAAGTATTTCCCTTTTCGTCGCAAATGCCAAACCTATCGGCGTCGGTGTCAAAAGCAAACCCCGCGTCCGCTTTTTCTTCCATGACTTTTTGGCGCAAATTTTCCATGTTAATCCTCATTTCCGGATCCGGTTGATGGAAAGGAAAGTCGCCGTCCAGGTTGCAGTATAAGTCGGAAACTTTTAAGCCTAAGTCCGTAAACATTTCCACGGCAAACTTGCTACTGGCCCCGTTGCCGCAGTCGATGACGATGTTTAAGGGACGGGAAATTTTGATGCGGGATTTAACGTCAGAGATATATTCTCTGAAGACGTCCTCTTTGTAAGTAACGCGGCCAATGCCTTGTTCAAAATCTTCCTTTTCGGCGAGGGACTTAATTTCTAAAAGTTGTTCCCCGTAAAAGGGAACGGCATTGCGCAAATCGAACCTAAAACCGTTGAATTCCTTGGGGTTGTGGGAAGCGGTCACGATGATGCCGGCATCGGTGTTATATTTTATTGTAGCAAAGTGGACGAGAGGGGTAACGGCCAGACCAATGTCTATGACGTTGCAACCCGTGGAAACTAAACCTTCGGTGAGCTTTGTGCTGAGACGGTCGGAACCAAAACGGTTGTCCCGTCCCACTATAATAAGTGGTTGTGGGCTTTGCGTGCTACGCCTGAGCCAAGTGCCAAACCCCTTGCCAACTGCCTCCGCGACTTTCCCGTCCAAACTCTCCCCCATGATTCCGCGAATGTCATAGGCTCTAAAAATATTAGGGTCTAAATTCATAATCTTTGACTAAAATCCAAAATTGTGCTAATATAATTACATCACGATGACTGGACTAGCCTAAGGTTTCGACCGACCGCGAATGCCAGTCTTTTAAATTTCTCTTTAATTCTAGTGAATTTCTTAGTAAATCCAGGCGAATTACAAAGTTCTGCTTGTTGAATTCCCGCAAAAGACTCGAAAAATGCCTAGTTGGGGCTAATACTTTTAAGAGTTTTTCTTTGTCCTTCAAATAATTTATTAAGCAATAAAAGTCTCCGTCGCCAGATACTATTATGGCCTTGTCGTAATTTCCATATTGGATCATCGCGTGAAGAATCAACTCCGCATCAACATTCCCTTTTATTATGGGTTTACCATTTTCTACCCTTTCCAACGTCGGTTTAAAAATTAGTATATAACCTGATTCCTGTAGAAGAGTGTATAGACCCTCGTTACCTACTACTTGACCAATAAAAAGGTAAGCCTTAGTAACACTGTATTTATTCCGTAAATATTGCCGGAACTTCCTCCAATCTAAATTCCAACCTTGGGACTTAATGCCCAAGTTCAAATTCTGGCTATCGATAAAGGCGTAGTTCCCCATACTTTCACTCATCAAAAGTAGTTTAGCATTAATCCGGGTATAAAATGAATGGTTTTTGTGATAGATAAAATCTGGATAACTTATCGATTCGCCCCGACGTTACGTCGGGGCTCACTCGAAGAATAAAGCACGGACTTTGGATTATAAGAGACCTTCCGCGAGGAGGTAAATGAGTCCGTTGGCAATGTTGTTGTTGCTGGGAAGTTCAAATGTTATCCCTGTTTTTTCCGCCAGTTTTAGAAAAATAGCCGTACCCACATATGTCCCCTTCATAAAAAACGGCAACGAGGGAAAATATTTCTGGCGTTCCTCATAAGGCAGGCAACGTACTTTGTAATACATTCTTTTGGTTTCGGAAAGATCTAATTGATACGGATGGGACAGGGAATATTTGTATGGAGTCATAACGTAACCGGCTTCTTTGTAAAAATCCAAGACGGAACTGGAGCCATGAATAAACGGAGTTTCTTTACCAAGACAGATGGTTAAATCTTGAATGTCGTGGGCTACGTCTTCTTCAATTCTGTCAAAATCTTGTGGCAAAGGCGGGTCATTAGGCGTGAAATTATTTAAGTAATAATTAACACCTTTCTTTACTAGTTTTACTCCGTGCAATTCTTTTTTAGTTCCGTACATGAATTGATATGAGCCCCCACCCACATCGTAACCGGCAATTAGACCAGAGCATTCTAAGTCGGAGGTTAGCCCATTCCAAAAAGCAAAGCTTTCTTCGTCGTGAGTAAGAACGCGAACGGGCAAACCACTCCCCTGCTCTATTTGGCTAACGACTTCATTTGAATTTTGGGCACTACGCAATACTTCCGTGGAAAAGATTTTTGCCTTGCCAACGTTGTATTCCTTTAGGAGATTATTTATTTGTAAAAGTATTTGGAGGTTTTTATTTACGGCTTCCCGAGAAATGATTTTGCTCTCGTGAAGTCCGTCGCCCAGATTTGATTCATATTTTTTACGGAAAACTTCCTGGAAGGATTTGTTCTTGTATTCTGAAATAAGAATTTTGGTGCTGGTGGTGCCCAAGTCTATAACGGCAATTTTATTCCCTTGCATATGTAGATTCTATTATAAAACAGAACTAAAGGTAGTAAGTAAGTGACTAAAAAGTTCAACGCTCCCACAGTTTTGTAACCGCAGGAGCGTTAATCGTGTATGGCTAGCTAGTAGTCAATGTGGGAAACACCTGCTTGCGAAGCCCCATCAATGACATTACCAGTTCGGGAATCCACGCGAATGATGCCGCCTCCACCAATGACGTAGACCGTGTTGCCGTTTTTTACCGCTTCAATCGCTTCGGCAACTGGGTCATGTTCTTCGGGACTTGGTGGTCGGTTGTGGAAGGCTAGCTCCTTGGGCCATTCACAGGCGACACCGACGTTGTGTGCCGCAATGGCTTCGTGGATTGCCGCCAAAATTCTGAGTGCTCGTGCGTCTGCGTCTTCAGCCATAGTGGCTCCTTTCAATTTGCCTTGAGGATTTCGGTGACGATCTTTTCTTCGAATGGGCGGTTATCTAGCTCCGACTCTGTTTGGCTCAAGAATTCTTGGGAAAGCTGAATGATGAGGTACCGCTTCCCATCTGCATACCGGTACAGCAATTTCCCGTCTTTCGCCTTCCTCACGATGTCGGGCGATTCGCCGTAGAGATTACCCGGTTCCGGAATGGCGTTGAGGTACGAATAGTACTGACTGCCGTTCCACGAAACGTGCATGGGGGCCAAGATATCGCCTTTCGGGTAGTACAAGGCCTCGTGGGCGTACTTGTCACCGTCAATCGTGTGCTGTAGAACGCCGCCGCCCGGTATAACAAATTCCATCATGTAAGCGTGTCTGGCATAGCGCTGGGCGTTTTTTTGCAGCCATTCCACGCTCGGCAAGGACTTGATGTCCCACAGTTCCGGCTTTCGGATGGTCCGCTCTTGGCGCATGTGATCCTCTAAAGCTGCGCGAGCGCGATCCCACCAGGTGGGGTCTGACAAATTGTAGAAGTCGCTCCCCAGCGGAATGCCGATTGCCGTCGTGTACTCAGATTCCGCCAAACTAAAACCGCCGAAATCGTACCGAAAGTACCGCGCGACGACGCTCTCGTACTGCCCGCTCCCCTTTAGCTCCGGCGCGCGTCCTTCGTTAGACGCGAGCGTACTGATAACCAAAGGCGTGGCAACGGCGGCAGCTAAAAGCGCCATGGTGACGAACAGTACTAACCGAAACTTCGCGTTCATGGTTTTGCCTCCCAGCATGAATATTGTGTGCTAGCGCAATTTTTGTGCGCCTAGAGAAAATAATTTTTGGTACAAAGCACTGCCAACCAAATGATTGATGGACAAGGCTTCAGACCCAATATATCCTATGATTATAGCATGAAATCGGCTATTTGTCTATTGCTATAGGGTTAAATATAATTTGATTTGTGGTACACTATTTAGCGGTTTATAGTATAATTTTAAGTAATCTGCCGCCATCGTCTAACGGCTAGGACGCCAGGCCTTCAATCTGGCAATCGGGGTCCGATTCCCCGTGGCGGCACCAACTGAATTTAGTCATAGAAGATCCACAATCATATTCTCCAATAGTATATTTGAATAATAATATTAGAGATCCTTCGGTTCGAATACCTCAGGATGACGAAAAAGCGAGGGTTCAAGACGACACGGTGGGAGGTTATTTTAGTCGGGAGAGGGTTTCGTCTTCGCCAAGTATTCGTATTGAGTCAAACAAGTCCGGGCCAATGTTGTGGCCGGTAACGGCGAGGCGCAGTTCCATAAAGACTTCCCCGGCTTTGACTCCTTTAGCCTCCGCTAATTTCCTAATTGCCTGCTCCCAGGACTCTTTTGTCCAAGGCTTTGGCAGGGATTCGAGGACGGTTTTTATGTCTGAAAGATATTTAAAATCGGGGGAAGATTCTTCGCTCTGCTCAGAATGACGGGAACTGGATTCTGGGTCAAGCTCGCCTCGCTGACGCTCCGGCGAAGCGGGCCCGGAATGACGAGGGGAGGGCTCAGGATGACGGGGGGTGAGTCCAGGATGACCTTGAATTAGATCCTTCGGGACGGAGACCTCAGGATGACGAAGAGATAAAGGACGGACGTAAAAGAAGCCGGCCAGGAAGGGAAAGTCGGAAAGCTTTTTAAGGCGTTCCTTGATGAGGGGAATAACAGGCAATAGGTCCGAAGGTCTGAAGGTCTGAAAAGCGGAATTTTTTGAATAATCCTTAAGATAGTCACAAAGGCGCTTGGCGAGTTCTTCATTTTCCATAGCTCTTACGTATTCCCCATTCATCCATTCCAACTTTTTTAAATCAAAGGCCGGGCCAACGGGGCGAAGGTCTTCTAATCTAAAGTTCTCAGCCATCTCTTCGACTGTGAATATTTCTTTGCCTCCGGGCATAGTCCAACCCATTAGGCCCAAATAATTAATAATAGCCTCTGGTAAAAAACCTTGCTCCTTGTACCAGCTTGCCCACACAGGGTTCTTTCTCTTAGAAAGTTTGGAACGGTCCGGGTTGCGAAGTATGGGCCCGTGGGCAAACACCGGAAGCTCCCAGCCCAGGTAATTGTATATTAGTATGTGTTTGGGTGTGGAAGAAATCCATTCTTCGGCCCTAATAATGTGAGTAATTTCCATGAGGTGGTCGTCCACAACGACGGCCAGATGGTAGGTGGGAAACCCGTCAGACTTTAAAATAACCTGGTCATCAATGAGTAAATTTTCAAATGAGACTTTACCACGTATGACGTCGTCGAAGGATGTTTGGCCGTCGTCCGGAACATTTAGCCTAATGACGTGTTTTTCCCCGGAGTGTATTCGTTCTTTGACCTCCCCGGCAAGCAGGCTTTTACAGGTCCCGTCGTACATGGGCTGAGTGCCTTTGGCCAATTGTTCCTTTTTCATGGAGTCGAGCCTTTCTTGGGTGCAGAAACAATAATATGCGTAGCCCTTTTCCACGAGCTCCTCCGCGTACTTTTTATAGAGCGGCAGCCTTTCTGACTGTCTGTAAGGACCGTACGGACCACCAACCAAAGTTCCTTCGTCTGGGGTTAGGCCAAACCAATCAAGCGACTTTAAAATCTTTTCTTCACTCCCGGCAACCAAGCGGGTCCTGTCGGTGTCTTCTATACGGACAATGAATTTTCCGTCATTTTTTTTAGCAAAAACGCGGTTAATGAGGGCCGTGTATACGTTGCCAATGTGGAGATCTTCCCCAGTGGGGCTGGGAGCAATTCTGGTTCTAACCATAAATTTATTATAACAGAGAGAGATTGCTTCGGCGTTCCTCCCTCCAGAGGCGGGCAGGCGCAATGACGAGGGCAATGTTAGAGACTGTAGCGGCGAAGGAAGAGGGTTTTGACGGCTTCAACCAGCACTAAATAAACCGAGACCAGGGCAATGAGGATGCCAAAATAAATTGGCGGTGGCGTTACAAATCCGAGCGAGTGGGCCACTGGCGTAAACGGCAATATGGCCCCCAGGGCG
>Ga0209211_10008917_pt1 | contig 13559 bp, 9 predicted proteins | sample RifGroA2_FD_183992 | JGI IMG/M metagenome (GOLD analysis project Ga0209211, IMG submission 183992) | Groundwater microbial communities from Rifle, Colorado, USA - Groundwater A2 (SPAdes) (version 2) | ecosystem: Environmental > Aquatic > Deep subsurface > Groundwater | place: Rifle, Colorado...
CCATACAGCAATTGAGAATGCCTGCGCAATTTTCATCGTTGCAGTCAATTTTGACATCACAATCATTGTCAATTCCATCATCGCAGCTTAGTTCTTTTTCCTCTGTAGGAATATACAATTTATTTTCCAATGGGCATTTGTCACAAATATCTCCTCTGCCATCCTTGTCCGTATCTTTCTGGTTCGGATTGTATGTTAGAGGACAATTGTCTTCTGAATCGCAAATGCCATCATTGTCATTCTCTGAGCAGCAGCTTTCATTTATCCAATCACACTTTCCTAGATTGCATGGATTCTGCTGGCAGGTTGCGTTGTTTTTTTCATACTCTTCGCAGAACTTTATTTCAGAGCACGCCCCACAACTGCCAAAGCCGTTGTTGTTTTCGATCAGAGCATAATCAAATGGCCCAAAGTGGCATCCCTGCTTGAAGAGGGAGCATTCATTCCTGGTGCAAAATCTTAACAGACCCTGACCGCATTGGCTGCAATAGTACCATATACATCCTTGCTCGTCAATTCTGCCGTCATCGTTGTCATCAAGGCCGTTTCCGCAGTATTCAATGCCACATTTGTCATCAATTCCATCTTTGTTGACATCTTTGGTGTAAGTGTCAACGCAGTTGCATGTATTGCATTTGTTGCTGGTGCATCCTGCATTATAATCTGGCGTGTAGTTAATATAGTTCCCGCTGATGCAATTTACTTCAGGACTTTTCTGGCACTTGCAGTCGCATGTGTCTGCAAGCTGGTCATTATTTATTCCATCATCATTCCACTTGCACAATAAGCAGGAGTTTATTTTTTTGAAAAGGCGCCTGTTCCTGCAGATGAAGCCGCTTTCAATTGTGCCATTTTCGCACTGCTCATTGCAGTTCACTTTTAAGTCTCCACAATGGTTGCAGTTCCTGCAATATGTCTCATCGCTTTCATTCGAGAAAACATCATCCAGACAATCGCAGTTGTAGCAAGACTCAGGATTGTCGTACATTCTGCTGGCGTAGTCGCATCCAGTAGTTTTCCTGCAGATGTTGCTGCCTTCGCAAGCTTCCCCATATCCAATGACCTTGTCCCCGCAAACAGCTTTCTTGATTTTTTCAGAAGTTACGTTGAATTTATCTACCACGTAAGAGTATTTGCTGTAATTTAGCTTCTTGCTGAATATATCTGCTGGATTATTGACATAAATGTACGCGTTTTCAACGTCACTCACAATTTCGCACCCTGGTACAGCAGACTTGACTATGAATTTTTGCATGCCTTTCATCATGTTTACAGTAACTTTTTTGGTAAGGTTGAAGAAGCCGCTGGAGTCAGTAGCCAAAGTTGATGAACCGACCACAAAATCATTGAGGACAACATCCAGGTCAAACCTCGTATCTTGAAGAGGCTCATTTTCTTTGTTGTAGATGTAAATCTGCATGTTGATGGTATCATCAAGATAATAAGTCTTCTTGTCAATCTTGAGGTCAATCCTATAAGGACATTCGTTTTTCCTGCAGTCATTTGGACATGAGGTTTTTTCCCCTTCTTCACACACATTGTTGCCGCAGACAAGGGCCTTTGTGCATGCGCAAAGCTCGACATTGCACACATTTCCAAGCTCGCAGCCAGTGCCGTCTTCGCTGCACTCTGCGCCGCAGATGTTTTTCCTACAGGAATACTCTATGCTCTTGTAGTCGCACTTGCAATTGCCCTTGCACCTTCCATAAGTCAGGTTAATACCGAGTGAGTTAAAGATGGACTTCCTTTCCTTGCACTGCTCAACCTTGCAGTTGGAATTCTCAGCGCTGTTTGGAGGCTCGCATTCCTCAGACTGCCGCAAATCATTGAAAATCTGTATGACACCATCACCGCAGAATTGCTTTGGCACGCATCCGCATGTTTCAGGATTGCACCTCTTATCTGAATCGCAATCATTATTACTTGAGCATTGAGCGCCACAAGCCCCTTTTGTGCATGAATACTTGAATTCAGTCTGCTCGCAGGAGCATTTCCTGCCGCAGTAGCCGTTCTGTGCCCTTGTGCCAAGTTTTCTGTCAAGGCATTCAAATTGAGTCTGTGAGCAATACCGGTTGTTATCTGAATTTGGAGTCTCACATTCTTCTCCATAATCAGTTATGTTATTGCCGCAGGAATTTACAGGTATGCAGTTGCTGTCGATGACCTTATCTGTTTTTGAGGAGCAGCAAGCTGAAGTCTTGTCAGAGCCTGTAATGAAGTACTCCTCTTTGTCGTCACCACAACATATTTTCTTCCTTGAGTCATATTTATTGTCTGATGCCTCGCAGAATTTTTGATTATAATCCAGGCTGTACCATTGCGAGTTGCTGCAGTAATAAGCTCCCCTGAAGTACGGGCTTTCTTCCTTGAACTCGTAGACCCCTTCCTTGAAGGCCAATTCGCTAAAAGGATACACACAGTCTGATGCTTTTTGTGTGCAGCCAAAGTACAGCAGGGGAATTGTGCCATTCTTGTTGTTGACTATGAATTTAGTTGGAATGGTGCCTTCTTCATTATCATCACCGCAGCATCTTGTCCCGCTCCATGATTTTTGTGACAAGCATTCGCTGCAATGGCTTTCATCCAAGTCTGTCCATCTGTTAGTGGAACCTTCGCAGAATGCTGTGAAAGTGGCTCCCTCATCATTTATGGTGTTGCAGCCATTTGGATAACATGATCCCTTGTAAACGCAACTGCTGGATGAGCAGCATCCATAATCCTCATCAACACAGATACTCCCCTTGCATTTGATTGAATTTTCACCCTTGTCGTCTCCACAACAGAGTTCCTGCGACTTTGAATAGTCATCAAGCCCGGTTTCACATTGGTTATGGGCTGCGCACTGTATCCATTTATAGCCGGAATCAGTGCATTCGCTTAACCCTTTGTCTGGATTTATCCAAACAGGCTGGCCGCTTATGCCGCCGCAGATTTCTGTGTGGCCATCATTGCCAACGTCTCTTTTTGTCAGGGATGCGTAACATTTTTCGTTCTCAACACATTCGTTTTTCCTGCAGCATCCAAAATCATCAGGCTTTGTCCTGCAGCTTTGTTGATCACAGGTTCTATAGTAGATTACTGATTGCCCTAACCTGTAAGTTTCCAGTCTTCCACAAGGCGGGCCTTGCCAGAGCTGTGTGAAAAGGGAATCATTGTAGGAGTATCTCACAAGGCATTTCCTATAGCAGGCATAATCATTTTCATAGCTTACCTGCTTTTCCTCGGCTTTTTCCTTGATTGGAAAATTAACACAGACAGGTGGCCTGTTCTTGAGCATTGCACAGATGCTTGAAATCAGCACCCTCTCGCTGCAGGTACTTGAGCCTAGGATGTAAGTTACTAAGTTGTTGTTAGTGTTCACATAATTTTCTTCTGTATCATACAGCACTGCAGAACCATAAAGCATTGCTACATCCTCGCTTGGATCTGCACGCTGGCTAGGAACCTGCCCATCCATAGTGGAGATTCCTGATATAGAGACTAGCTCCACTTTTCCGTCAAGTTTTTTTATTGACTCTCTGAAAACATCAGCACAATACTTGTGTGTAAAATAGTATTTTGCGCTTATTTTCTCATACTGCGGTACAAGGTCAGCCGAGTTTTTTATTCCTTGTTCAACTCTGGACTCTGTTTCCCTTAATTTGAATTCCAATGAATCATCAATTTCCGGGGCCTGAGTTTTCTGCTTAAAGTAAAAAAATCCTGCAGAAACTAAAATTAGAATTACAATTCCTGTTATCACTCTCTTTTTTCTCATTTATGTCAGCTCCGCATAAAAGTAATATGCTGTTGCTCCGCTGAAGCCCGGAGCGCCATTTTCTGGCACTATCATCTGGAAGTCAAATGTCTGGTTGTTGAAGCCGTAATAGTCCTGCTCAAGCGGGGTTGCATAAACAATGTTGCCGTTTCCGAGCTGAGGGCTGTCATAAAGCACGACTTCCTCAAACCTTGTTGATTGTGCAGTGCTGTTAACGTATGTGTGCACAGAGTAACATGTATTCTGCAGGATCTGCCTTGTTCCTGCGTAAAATCCCTGATGCGTTTGTGAACTAAATGTCTTTGATATATTGTCATCTTTGTTAAATTGCGACAGGTTTGTCTCTTCATAAAGTATGTTGCTTGAATTTGAGCAGTTGATTCCTGACCAATTGATGAGCCCGGAGCTCCTTGTTGCGTAAACCTCTCCAACAATGCTTGTAAGCTGCCAGTTAAAAATGGTGTTGTCATTAGCGTCATCCAATGTCAAAGTTCCTGTTACGTTTCCAACATAAGCCTTCCACCTTGTATTCTGTGTCGTTGCATTTAATCTTATTGTTGTGATTGAGCCTCCGCTTGTGTTGATGACCCTTGCAGCCTGTACACTTTTTGTCTCATTTGAAAATATTGAAATCTGCGGGCCCGAAGGTATAGCATGAATTAACATGGCTCCAGCTATTAAAACCAGGAATGTGATTATTAATATTGCGGAATTTTTATTGTGCTTCATTTTTTCTCTTGTTTTTTGCCCTTTTATAGACAGTCCAGATTGTCCTTTGGTCTCTGTTAAGCAACCTTGCAATGACAGAGAATTTCAAACTATGATTTTCTTTCAGGTATTCAGAAATTGCCTCAAGCACACTTAATTTCCTGTCGTGGAAAATTGACAATGGAATCTTGATTGAGGAATTGAAGTTTGTGTGCACATTTGATTTTTCCTTAGCGGCCCTATGGGCGCCCCAGATGGTCCTGTCGTTCCTGTTAAGAAGATCTGCAATCTGGCAATATCTCAGGCCGGCATTTTCCTTGAGGTATTGTGAAATGGATTCAAGCCCTGATGCATTGCTTTGGAATACGCTCAATGGGATCTGGAAATTGTGCAAATCATTTTGCATATTGTTGCCTAGAGAAATCTCATTATTTCTATTTTCGATTCCGTTTTCGCTCGTCATTTACTCGCTATGTAAGTAAAATTTTTTATAAAAAAAAGCAAAAGCCCTTACTCGCTATGTAAGTATTTTTTTGCAAAAAATTTTTGAATCCATTTTTGAAAAAGAAAATCAGTTGTAGTTTTTGGTGAGGGACATCTTCTCTATGTTTTTTTCGTTGATTATGATTGTGCCTAAGCGCCCGTGTATCTTTACAAAGCCGTTATTTATCTCTTCAAGGGTCCCTCTTGCTATCTTAAACTGGGTGCCGTCCTTATAGGGCGCTTTGACTTCATGCCCTAAAAATTCCCTGAACAGGCTTTCTGTCATTTTATGTTCTCCTTTGCATCTGAAATTTGTGTGTGTGTGTTTTTCGAAATGCTCATGATTGCCATTTTGATTCCTCAATCTGCCTGGATAGCCCCAAATATGATAGTGCCATTGCAGATACCTCCAACTCCAGTCGGGATTCTTAAACGCCAATAAGTGGTGTTAACATCATCATCATGCTGGGTGTCGTTCTCTCTCTGCATTATGGTAAGATTTGTAAATCCCTTTGAAGTCTGGTTTGACAGGTTTCTCATACTGTCAAAGTCAACTCCTGAATAGTCAATGCCCGGCATATATCTCTGGTTACCAATACTTATATTCCCAAATTCGCATGCCATAGTGTTGTTAATTCCAGAATCTTCATCTGTTCCTCCATAGCCTCTCAGCGTAAGATTCAGGTTTGTGTTGCCTCCATTAGATACATTGAAAGGCACAGGAGTTCCAGTAGTCTGTGTTACGCTTAAGTTTCCGTAATCCAATAAAGACGAGGTGTTAATTGCAAGAAGCCTTGTGACTGTGACGTTGAGGCTGCTCTCACTATCACTTAAATTAACTGTGTTTCCTGTACCTCCCATGTCATGGATTGAAAAATTGCACAGCCATTCAGATGAATAATTTGCATAGTATTGGACTGCAAACCTGCAGCCGCAATTGACTGTTGTTGCAGTCATTGTAATACATTCACCGCAGCTTTCATTCCTATACCTGAAATTGTTGTCGGTTTGCCCGTCAGATCCAAGCGACCATAGGAAAAGTGTCGCATTTGAAGAATTTGGATCAATGTCCCCTGCACCGTTGGTATCAAAAATTGTTGCATTGCATGTTATAACCTGCACGCTATTTGCAACCAGGTCTATCGTATTAGCTGGAGCCTTTGTGTCATCATCAACAATAACTGATGTTATGTTAGGATGAGTATTTGTAATGTTAACTCTTGCTATCACGGTGGTGTTTGTTATGTTTGTGGCACCGATAACGCTAACAGAGTCAAAAAATATTGAAAAGAATATTATTGATAATGCACTCAACAATAATATTCCCTGGATTCCTCTTGCTAATGCTTTCCTATTTATTGTTATTCTCATTTTGCATTTCGATTTCTATTTACACTACACACACAAATTCAACTTTACACACACATATGATTAGGTTAGTTCGACGTAAAACATATAGCTGGTAACTCCTGAAAACCCGGCAGCGCCGTTTTCTGGCAATATTAACTGGAAATTGTAAACGCCATTGTCAAATCCTTGGGTGGCTCCTGAGGTGTCAATCTTGGTTGTATAAATCACATTCCCGTTTGTTTTATTGAGGGCAGCGTCATAAAGCAGAACTTCAGAATAGTTTGCATTGTTTGAATCAGTAAAGACCTGGGCTGCATCTTTTTGGTATAGGACTGCTGAGAAGCATTCGTTTTTTCCAATTGTTACAGATCCTACTGAAATTGAAGAATGATTTCTAAATGAAAAAGTCGCTGATATGTTATCATCCTTTCCTGTGTGGCTTAGCGCAGCATTTTCTAAAGTCTCTATTGTCCTGTTTGAGGATTCTGCGGCAGATCCAGAATAGTTTCCTGATCCAATCCAGGTGCAGTTCACACCAGACCAGTTTATTGTTCCAGTGCCCCTTGTGGCGTAAACTTCCCCTGTAATTGAAGTTAAAGCCCATTGGTAAAGCGTGTTTGAGCTTGCATCATCCAATGTCAACGTTCCTGTCACGTTTCCGACATAACCCTTCCACCTTGTGTTCTGGGAAGTTGAAGTCAATCTTGAAGTGAAGATATACCCTCCAGGAAATAGGTTTACGCCAGCTGATGTATTGACAGTTGAATTCACAAGTGTTCCATTCAAGGTTGCCCTGGTTGTGTTGGAGACTATCACAATAGATGGTCCATCAGGGACTGCATTTACAAAAGTGAAGAGCAAACTCATAAGAAGGCTTATTGCAACTATAAATGCTAATGTGTTCAGTTTTTTATTCTGTGTTATTGCAGTCATTTCATTTTCACTTCGCTTTGCTACGTTTGCATTTCATATTCATTATCATTAAAAAAAATAAAATTGGATTTTTTCACACCTCTAAGTCAGCTCAACAAAGAAATAATACGTTGAGGTCGTCAGTTCAGAGCCAACGTGACCGTTTTCAAGGACAAGTAATTGAAAGTCATATTTGTCGTCAGCTCCCCCTCCTCTGTAGGCATTTTGACTGTCTCTTACCAAGGACGTGAAAATAATGCTTTTATTGTCTGATAGCATGACTTCCTGCCAGCCTGCTGCTGAATTTTCATCTGTGAATGGGTTTGCCATTGAGCAGCCATCTGCAGCATTAAAATTTACGCTTCCAACAAAAAATCCCGTTGCATCAGTATAAGTCGAGTTGAATGTTTCATTAATTCCGTCATGATCACTAAGATTGATTCCAAATTTTAATTCCATGGCACTTGTATTTGTGCTTCCGCATCCGCTGGGATTGCATGCTGGTCCTTCTGAACTGTTTTGGGACAAATTGTAGCAGAAAACCTTAGTCCAGTCTACAGTGCTGTCATTTGCAGCATAGATTTCACCAGTTGGATTTGGCAATGACCAATCAAATAATGTCTGGTTGTTTGCGTCATCCAAGGTTATGGTTCCTGTGATATTTCCATAGTAACCTTGCCAGGCTTCTGTTGATCTTCTCTGGGAAATTATCAACTCTGTGACGTTTCCAGCCTGCGCCTGGACAGCATACGAGCTTTGGTTTGATTGTGGATATCTTGTGGAGTTTACAACAGTTAAGGTGTTAGGGCCTGTAGGTGTAGATTGTGCAAGTACGCCTGATAAAAACAAAAAGAATGCTGATGCTAGAGCAATTATAGTGCTGAACCTAATCCAATTTCGTTTACTTTTCACCTAAAACACCTCGACATTGCCAGTTTGTTTTTCTGGCTTTAATACCAAAATACGCAATTAATATATCTTTGATATATTTTAGTATTTTTGTATACAAAAGTGTATACTAATATATAAAGATTTCGTTTTTATTCATAACAAAAAATGAGCAATATCTAATTTTCAATATAGAAAAAAATATATTTAAGAAATATTATCACCTAATTTTAGTCATAAGAAGACTTCCACGACATCTATCATGTCTTTTTTCGTCTTAGCGCGCCTCATCTTCTCAGCGAGATGCTCGTTCTTGAAGACGTCAGAAACCCATTTTGCGAAATCATTCTTGTGCTCTGAAACGTGCTTCTTGAACATTAAATCATCCATAACCCTTAAGACATCGCTCAACTCAAAAAGATTCCTAACCACAGTCCCATTCTCCAGCCAGAAATATTTCTTAGGATTTGTAATCATGTGTGAATGGCTTTTATCAAATAAATCGTCAGCTGGCGGACTTGCTTCAATGATCTCAATTATTTCCAGCTTGGTCTTTGCTGCCTTTACTTTATCTGCCAATTCATGATCCTTGAATATGTTCTTTATCCAGCTGCCGAAATCATTCCTATTAATGTGGTAGTTCAATGTTACGTCATCTATGACTTCCAGCACGCCTATCAAATCGTGCAAGCTTTTCAGCACAACTCCGTTCCTCAAATAGAAGTATTCTTCCGGCCTTATAGTCTTGTAAAGGCTTAATTCGTTTGTAATGAATTTGAGCTCCTTGGATTTTGCCTGTATTTCCCTTTCGCGCTCGTGGATGAATTTCATATCCTCTTCAAGAGCAAGCTTCTGCACCTGCCATTTCTGCTCGAGAACCTTGAGCTCTTCCAGCTTTTTCATCAAATCTTCCTCAAGCTTTTTTTCTGCAGGAAGCTGTGAGCCTGTTTTTATCTCGTGCTTTCTTAAATCCCAATAATTGCTCATTCGGGACAGCAAGTCTCCTGAGAGAAGCCTTTCTTTCACTCCTCCGTGCTTCCTCACATGGTCAAGAAGGTTTGAAAAAAATCCAACTTCATTTCCAGCCGATATCCTCTCGTTGGTTGACATCGAGGACATTGCTGAAGCCGAAAAAGAGGATTCTCTTGCCATAGAAGAAATATCAATCTTTGGAAGCTCTGCCGGAATTTCTTCTCTTGGGGCAGTACTTTGCAGGGTTGGAAGTTCAGGGGCATTGCCCATCTTTGCCATCTTGGCCTTCTTTATAGCATCCGGGATACCTGGCTTTTCCAGGTCTTCAAGGGTTCCATTTTCAAGGGGGTACGCCCTTGGAGTAACTGCACTAGTATCAAGGGGCGGCAGCTCATCTGGAGTATCTTGACTTGATTCCTGTTTTTGCTCCACTTTTGCAGCAATCTCCTCTGCCAGAGGAGGCAATTCATCAGGAACATCCTGTGATACCTTTGCTGCCTCTTTTCTGCCCAGAATTCCCCTGATAAGCTTTGTAACCACTCTATCCCTCTTTTATATTATAGACTATAATTGTTTATCTTTATCATCCATTTTAAAAAGATTTGTTATTATTATGGAGTAGGCCTACTCCTTGTCAAGGTGCAGCTCAATTTCCTTATCCTTGACTTTTTCCCTGCTTACGAATTCGTGCTTCCTGCTCGGCTCCATTTCCGATATCTTGAACTTCGATGCGCCAACCTTTTCCTTTATTGCAAGCTGCCAGTCTTTGAGCATTTCCTTCAGTTCATTTCCGACTTTTATGAATAAGCTTATCTCTTCTGTCCTCTGCAGCCCGGCTTTTTTTCTCAATGATTGTGTTCTTCTCATGATTTCCCTTGCAAACCCTTCTGCTTCCAGTTCGTCATCAATTTCCTTGTTAATGTACACAAATCCTTTCTTGAATGAAGCTTCCTCATATGAAGATGGTATTTCCTTTGAAACAATTAAATGCTCTTTCAGAATGTCAAAACTTTCATGGTCAATCTTTAATGTGTGTTTCCCATTCTCGTTTATATGGTTTAAGATTGTTTCAGGGCTTTCAATAGTCAATTGAGCAATCACTTTTGGGCTTTTCTCTCCAAAAGCAGGCCCAATTTTTGAATAGTCTGCCTTAATCCTTTGCCTTATCCCTTTTAATGAGGCGACAACTTTGACGTCCTTCACATTAACCTGCTTTTTGATTATCTCTTTGAGCTTGTTGATAGCGTCTGCTTCTTTATCTTTTGTGGCAACAACCAGCTCTTTCAATGGCCATCTCATTCCCCTGTTTATTTTTTCCCGCAATGAAAGCGCGCATTGCACAACCTCACTTGCTATAGTCATATTCTCTTCCAGCTCAATATCAATTTGCTTTTCATCAGACTTTGGCCAATGCTCCAGGTGAATGCTTTCTTTTTCAAGCTTGAATTCTTTTCTTAAGTTCTGATAAATCAATTCTGCAATGAAAGGCGCAGTGGGGGCAAACAGCTTCAATGAATCAGATAGCACATTGAACACAGACAAAAGAACGGCCTTTTTTTCGTCTTCATTTCCTGTTGATGATTTTTCCCTTGTAAGCTGGATATAAGTCCTGCTCAGTTCAAGGAACAATTCCTCAGCAAGGACAGGGGGCTCATTCAGCATGTAATTGTCATAAGCTTCTGTCATTTTTCTTGTTATGGAATTAAGTTTTGAGAAAATAAACTTTTCCTCAATGTCATGCTTTGAGAAATCTATTTTCGTTTTTGCAGGATTTATTTCAAGCACCTTGGCAAGGTCTATGACATATTTATGCAGGTTCCAGAGCACCATCAGATTCTTGTGCTTCACTTTCATGTCGCCGAAATTATAGTTAAGGTCAAAGCCAGGAGCTGTGCCACAAATCATGTAGTACCTTAATGCGTCTGCGCCATATTCAATTATAACTTCCTGCGGTAAAATATAGTTGCCAAGCGACTTTGACATTTTTCTTCCTTCTGCATCGTTTATGAATCCGTGCATGTAAACTGCCTTGAAGGAGCAATTTTCCATGGCAAGCATCGAAGCGACAAAAAGAAGATTGAACCATCCTCGTATCTGGTCTATTCCCTCAAGTATAAAATCTGCAGGATACATTTTCCTCATCAGCTCCTGATTATGGGGGAAATCCAGGCAATTCCATGAAGCAGAGCCTGCATCTATCCACACATCAAGGACATCTGGAATTCTTTCTTTCATAGAGCCGCATTTGCATTTTATCTCGACTTCATCAATCCATGGCTTGTGCAGATCTTCAGGAACTTTTCCGGCTAGTTTTTTCAGCTCAGGGATTGAGCCAACCACAATAAAGTCTCTGCATGACTTGCATTTCCACACCGGAAGGGGTGTTCCCCAATAACGCTGCCTTGTGATTCCATTGTCCCTTAAATTTGCAAGCCAATTGTCAAAGTTCTTTGAGCCAGCAAAATCAGGCACCCATTTAACCTGTTTGTTCAGCTCCCTCATTTTGTCTTTGAGGTCTTCAATTTTGAAAAACCACTGGGTTGTTGTCCTGTAAACAACAGGATTCTTGCATCTCCAGCAATGGGGATAATCGTGATTTACCTGCGATTGCGCAACCAAAGCGCCTTTTTTGCTGATTTCCTCAATTATTTTCTTATCATCTTTTTTTGCAGTCAATCCAGAAAACAATCCACTATTCTCGTCAAAAACTCCTCTTTCTGTCAGCGTGTTGTATGGGGGAATATCATTTCTATGCCCGACTTCATAATCTTCTGGCCCGCATCCAGGCGCCATGTGGACAAGGCCAGAACCAGAGGTCGCATCAACATACTCTTCGCTTGCAACAACTGTATGCACTTTCTTATGCTTCTGCTTTAGTTCTGCAAACAAAGGCATCTCAAATGGATGCTCGTATTCTGTCCCAATTAATTTTTCACCCTTGAATTCTTCAACAATCTTGTAGGTTTTCCCTGCTAATCCTGAAACGAGGTTTTCAACAAGCGCCTTTGCGACAATCCATGTTTCATCTTCCACTTTTGCCTTTACATAGCCAAAATTAGGATTGGCCATGACTCCAAGGTTGAATGGAATTGTCCACGGCGTTGTTGTCCAGATTATCAAAAATTCATTCTCCCTGTTCCTGACTTTCAGCTTAACAAAAATGGAATTGTCATTTATCTGCTCATACTCGAGCTCGTGCTTTGCAAGAGAAGTCGAGCAGCTGGAGCACCAGTGCATTGTTTTCTCCCCTTCATACAGCCTTCCTTTCTCAAATGCGGTTTTTATGAGCCACCATTCGCCCTCTATGTAGGTATTTTGTATTGACTGGTAGGCATTTTCAAAATCCATCCAGACTCCGAGCCTTTTGAAGTCATTGTTCATGATTATCATATTAGAAATCGCGAATTCCCTGCACTCATTGACAAAATTCGCAACTCCAAAATCTGGAATTTCATCCTTGTTTGCCAATCCAAGTTTTTTTTCAACAGCCTGCTCTGTCGGCAAGCCGTGCATGTCATAGCCTGCACGATCCCAGACATCAAAGCCCTGCATTCTCTTGTACCTTAGAATAGAGTCTTTTAATGTTTTATTCCACGCTGTTCCCAGATGGACTTTTCCGCTTGTGTATGGAGGCCCGTCAAGAAAATAGAATGGCTTTTTTCCTTTATTTTGCTTCCCGGCTTTTTCGTGAATCTCATTTTTCCGCCAGAAATCAAGAATTTCCTGCTCTTGCTTGGTTGGCTCGTAGTTCCCTATCATAAGAAGACGGATAGAAAGGAGTTATTTAAAAGTTTTTAGAAAATTATCAGTCATTTCCTATAAAAGGCATCTGATACTGCTCTTGTTATAGTCCCGGGAACATATGAAATTGACCCAAAATGGCCTGTTGTTTTTCTTCCTTCTCGATAAAGTCTCATGACGATAAATAGTGGCATTTTTGCTAATTCAAATACATCTCGTATTGCTTCACTTGGATGTCCTTCAAAAACAAATTGCCTATAATCAAATTGACTGATAAATACTTCTTTTTTCTTGTCCGAAATTTCGTCTGAACTCAAGACTTTCTCCCCAATACTGGCAACTTTAGATGCAGGTGATGCAACAGAAGAAGTGTGTATTGAGCCAGTAATCCTACTTTCTTGATCAACAACATAAAAATGTTTTCCCTTCCATAATACATACTCCTGCCAAAGAAAACTTAGTATATAACCTTCATCTTTAATATCTTTATCATTTACACCATACTCCCTAATTATATCCCTTAAGCTTGGGTGTCTAGGAACAGGTGCCGATCTGACCTCTTGGACTGCATTAGCCCAATCTGTTATCGTGGTGGCCATTTTCAATTTCTGAGAAAGGGCTTATTATTTTTAAATCTTCTGTCTTAAAATCAGAAAAACCCACCTAGCTTCGTCTGCTCCTTTGTTTCCAGCAAATCTTCTTTGTTGTAGCCAAGAACGTTGAAAATCCTTTCAACAGAAGGAATGAC
>Ga0209211_10008919_pt1 | contig 13557 bp, 8 predicted proteins | sample RifGroA2_FD_183992 | JGI IMG/M metagenome (GOLD analysis project Ga0209211, IMG submission 183992) | Groundwater microbial communities from Rifle, Colorado, USA - Groundwater A2 (SPAdes) (version 2) | ecosystem: Environmental > Aquatic > Deep subsurface > Groundwater | place: Rifle, Colorado...
TGTCAACCTATAGTGCTTACCTTCTGGCGTGGAGTTCTGTGCTCGCCCGGGATGTCATCGCCTGTTTCCGGTCGACGGACTTTCCCGAGCGAACGACAATGTGGATCACGCGCATTGCGGCAGGGATGATCGGTGTGTTTCTCCTTATCTTCGGACTGTTTTACCAGATCCCGGACACAGCGTTTCAGTACCTGTTCATTACCGGGGCTATGTACACGGCGGGAGCTCTTGGATGTGTCACCGCAGGTTTGTATTGGAGCAAGGCGAACAATGTTGGTGCGTATACAGCCCTGATCATGGGGGCTTTAGCGCCCCTGGGGTTTCTTATCCTCGAAAAATCGCCCGCCATGCTGCCTGATGAACTTGTTTTTATCACGGATGTCAATACTGCGGGGTTGCTGAGCTTTGTGTTTGCGGCGGCCGGAATGTTCCTTGGGTCCATGTTCACACAATCGTCGCATCCGGCAAAGTCGATCACGAAGGCGGAGGTGCCATGAGCGCTGGAGCCATGATCTGGTTCGTCATCTTCCTGATCGCAGCGGTGACATTTTTTGGAGTGGCAGCTTTTGCCGCCATACACGGTTTGCGCGATTTAAAAGAACTTCTTGCCGGAACAACAAGGGAGAAGAAAATATCTGAACAATGAAGTGGCTGCACCTCTCGCACGAAGAGGGTGTTGGTGTATGTTGTCGCGGAGACTAGAACCTATCTCAAAAATGAATTTGCCGGAAAAGATCACAAAAAGCACAAAGAACAACTTTAAAGAATTTTGTGATCTTTGTGTTCCTTGTGGCTCACAACAACAAGAATAAGGTTTTTGAGATGGCTTCTAATAAGATATTGCGCTGAAACCGTGTTGAGGAGGGGGCTTGAGCCAGGGGGTCGTTTTATCCGATTCACCGTCATGGATTTTCATAAGGGAGCCAAGGAATGAATGATCTTCATACACACCACACTGTTACGAAAGAGCAACAGGCTTTTTTCCATGAGCGGGGTTACATCAAGCTGAAACATGTTCTTCCCCCTGATGCTATCGAACACTACAGAAATGAAATTACACGGGTCGTACTGGAAAGGAACCCCCTGCTCAAAAAGCCGATGTCGGAGCGCACGACGTACGAAAAAGCGTTTGTTCAGGTAACGAACCTATGGCGTCAAAACGAGATGGTCCGGCAATTCGCGCTCAGCAAGAGGCTTGCAGGGATAGCGGCTCAATTGATGGGAGTGCGAGGAGTGAGATTGTATCATGATCAGGCTCTCTATAAAGAGCCGAGCGGCGGCATTACCCCATGGCATGCAGATCAATATTATTGGCCCCTTAGCAATTCGAACACATGCACCGTTTGGGTGCCATTGCAGGCGACGCCCCTTCCTATGGGTCCTCTTGCCTTCAGCTCACGAAGCCATAAAGTCGAGATTGGCCGGGATCTTCCAATCAGCGATAAGAGTGAGGCTATGATTCAGGAATCCCTTGCGGCTCAGAATTTCGAATACGACGAAGGTCCTTTCGATCTGGGGGAAGTAAGTTATCACTATGGATGGACATTTCATCGTGCAGGACCGAATGTGACGGAGGCTCCTAGGGCGGTGATGACGATTATTTACATGGAAGACGGAATCAGGGTGACCGAGTTGGTCAGGAAGGAGCATCACGCCGATCGCGATGCATTTTTGCCTGGCACAAAGACAGGTGATCTCGCTGCCACGGAAATGAACCCACTTCTCTATCGCACGTAGGGAAACACAAACGTAAGTAATATTCTTACCGCGGGGTTCCCGGACGTCGGTCCCCAAATCCAATAATGCCTCAGAATAAGCAGTGAGGTTTTTCCCTTTGATCCTCTTTTTCCCGCTCAAGTTGGAGAAAGGGGAATAATCCGCACCCTCTTCCTGTCCGGACTTCCCAGACCCTCTTTTCCAAAATTAAGAAATCCCGCCTGGCGATTTTGCTTGACAGTCACCCAGTTTTCCTTTAAGTTCAGTTACCGGTAAAGTAAACGATACAGTCAACATTCGCGTCATCCCTTACAAGATTCTGCCCAGAACCCACGAGTGGAGGATCCGCGAATGAACACGACCCCCTCCCTCTTCGACTAGACATCCCATGGGATCGTGCCCCCGCTTCCGGGCATCTGTCAACTTTCTCCATCTTCAAACATAAGCTTACCAAACACGGTCAAACTTATCCTCAACAGTATCGTGATCCTCAAAGAATGAGACCAAATCAACACAGAAAGATCTTTCCATGCTGACCTGGAAAACTGATTCATCGCCCACGAAGAGAATGGGGATGTTGGGAGTGATAGCATTCATGCTGTTTGTCTCTCCGTTTGTTGCTTTTGCACAAGGTACGATACGCGGTGTTGTGAGCGATTCGCTGACAGCGGAGCCGTTGCTCGGAGCCAACGTGTTTCTTATCGGCACGGCCCTCGGGAGCGCCAGCGATCGGGAAGGAACGTACCGGATCCACAATATTCCCGCCGGTTGGTATTCCCTGCGGATATCGTATATCGGGTACCGACCTAGGACGATCGAAGTAAACGTCGGTGTTGACGAACTAGTGGTTGATGTCCGTCTCCTCCCCGATATCATCGAGGGGCAGGAAGTGGTCATCACGGCTCAGGCACGTGGGCAAGTTGCAGCAATCAACCAACAAAGGACGGCGAACACCATTGTCAATGTCGTATCACAGGAGAAAATCCAGGAACTACCCGATGCAAATGCTGCGGAAGCCATCGGTCGTTTGCCGGGGGTTTCCATTATCCGATCCGGTGGAGAGGCCAACAAGGTGATTTTGCGCGGTCTCGAGGATAAGTTTACGAGCATTACGATCGATGGGGTGAAGATCCCCCCGACCGATGCAACGAGCCGCGGAGTTGACCTCTCCATGCTTTCCCAAAGTTCGTTGGCAGGCGTAGAACTCTACAAGGCATTGACTCCCGACAAGGATGGGGATGCGTTGGCTGGAAGCATTAACCTGGTGACAAGAAAAGCTCCAGAGGTTAGGGATATCAAGGCAGATATGAAGGGCGACTATAACGATCTCATGGCTTCAGCTCGGCAATATATTTTTGCACTGCACTATGGGGAACGATTTTTCGATAACATCCTGGGAGTACAGATTACGGGCAACCTCGAGAAAAGAATTCGAAGCAATGAGAGAATCAATGTCGATTATGGCCGGCAGGACCTGCCGAACTATTTCATCAACAATTTTCGTCTGGAATTTACCGACGAGACGAGAAAGAGAGATGGTTTAAGTGTTCTGCTGGACCTGAACACACCTGATGGCGGCTCTCTGAGGATTAGTAATGTCTACGGCAGAACGAAGAGGGACTATTTCCTTTCCACCAGAGAGTATCCATCGGGGGGGGGTGGGACCCAGCAGGGACAGCCGGTCTATGATTATCGCGATAGGGAGCAGGACACGAAAACCCTGAGCAGTTCGATCCGCGGTGACAACAGCATCTTCGGATTTTCTCTGAACTGGGGTACCTCGTTTGCAGAATCCCAGTCCGAATTCCCGTATGATTACCAGGCGATTTTTGTTGAACCATCGGGCATGAATCCCACCCCCGAGTTCACAAGCGGCCCCGAACAAATTATCCCGTACGCGGTCAATAACTACTCCAATGCATCATTGTACTGGGCGTACTATCGCGCTCAGGATAATTATGATAAGGAAAAAACCGCCTTCCTGAATATCGGCAAACAATACCTCTCGGGAGGCATGATCTCGGGCGAGGTCAAGCTCGGTGCAAAGTTCAAGGTCAAGAATCGATCCAATGCACGGAGGGAAGATTTCACCCCGTACTACCTGGGACGCTGGCAAACTCATGAAAGGCTGCCGGATGGAACGTTCAGGAAAAAGGACTTTACAGGGACCTATTTTGAAGAATGGCAAAAATCGGGCGGGGGATTTATCGGGATTGACCGGTTCTTTTTTGGTGGCCCCACAGCAAGGGATGTATATGGCTCCTATTCCCTTAATCCGCTCGTCGGCAGGGACCTTATGCGTCAGTGGAGGGAGTTAAACAAGTATGGGGTCGACGCCACGGGGAACCAGTATGAGATCTGGGGGAATCCGCTCATCCGTTACGACGACTATTTTGTCACAGAACGGGTCGCCGCTGGCTACATTATGAACACTTTGAACGTCGGGCAAGACCTGACAATCATCGCTGGCGTCCGGCTCGAGAACGAGGATAACAACTATCTTTCAACATTTATGCCACAGCCGGTGTCCGGCTTCCCCATCCCTACCAATTCTATCACCGATACAACTTCTTCTTTCATACAATCCGTCCTGTTGCCGAACCTCAATATCTCCTACAGACCGTTTGATTTTATGAGTGTAAGGGTGGCGGCCTATAAGGCACTGGGAAGACCCGATTTCAATATGCGTTTGAATCGATACATCGCCGGACGCCCGGCCGAGGTCGGCACCCAGTTTCAGGTGTTTGTCGGAAATCCCTCCTTAAGGACTTCAAAGGCATGGAATATCGAGGTCAACACATCGTTCTATGACAATTCCTTTGGGCTTATTTCCTTGTCGGCCTATTATAAGGACATCACCGACATGTATCACATGTTGAACAATTTCAACACGGTCGGTGATACACTTCTTCAACGATTTGGCAGCACATGGAAGAGCCAGATGCGCACGACACCGTACAATCTGACAATCCCCTATAACTCCCCCAAACCAACAAAAGTATGGGGATTCGAATTGGAGCAACAGATCAATTTTCATTTTCTCCCCGAACCGTTTAAAAACTTCGTCCTGTCGTACAACGCTTCCCTTGTGCGTTCTGAAACGGTCCTCTATGGATCACAGACCATCACTTATGTCGATTCCTCGGGTCCCTTTCCCCTCACCAAGTCGGCAAACATCCTTGTGGAGCGGAAACAGAAACTGGAGGGGATGCCGGAGTTTTTTGGGAACATCGCTCTCGGATACGATCTTGACGGTTTCTCGGCACGGGTCTCGGTCTTTCATCAGGAGGAGCATAATCTCTCGTTCTCAGCTACAGGTCTGAACGATCGGCTGACGACCGCCTTCACGCGCGTCGATGTCGCATTAAAACAAAAAGTCACCCCGTTTCTTTCACTCTCTTTGAATTTCAATAATGTTACGAACATCGAAGACGGCAGTTCTATATTTAATCGGGTGTTCGACCGTACCCTGTTTGATCAAAGCGAGATGTACGGCCTGACGGCCGACTTTGGCGTGACGCTGGAATTGTAATGATCCTACTAAACCACAATCACACGAATAGCTCTAGCATTGGTAAATCCCTCAAGGAGGTGTTGCCAGAAAGATTTGCCAAAAACTATTCCCCTTCAACCATACATAATTGCTGGGAGGTATTTATGCCTTTTAGAAAAGTTGGAACCATGCTTGTGGTCCTCTTCTTTGCCGTTGCATCGTCCTACGGGCAGGAGAGCGTCGTGACGCTTCTTCCCTTCAATGGCAACGAAGCGACCTACGTCAACGTCCAGTTTGCAGCCGATACGACTGCAACAGGCGGATTGCTCGCAAACCGGGTGTACGAACTGCAACGCGATGGAGTGTACCTGTCCCGGGCAATCATCACCATCCAAAGCGGAAAAACACTTCGTTTCCGCGCTGCTGCAGGGACCGGAAAAAAGCCGATCATCTATCTTTGGGAGAGCGGAACCGGGGCCACCCCCACAAGACCTCCGGGAAACTTCGTCGTTCTCAACGGCGGGAACCTGGAAATGACCAATGTCGGTGTAGCCGGCTTCTATGAGCCAGAACCGGAGCGCGTAGACGGGGTTCAGGGTGGCTTGATCAATACCACCGCCGTCGGTTCCTCGATCACCCTCGACGGCGCCATTTTTTCCAATGTCAACGGTCAGCATGTTCGAACCGGCTCGAATGCGGTGAAGGTTTCGGCCAAGAATACTATTTTTGCCGATATGGGTGCCCTGACGACGTCCAATCTCGGAGCCGGAAAAGGGTTTGACTTGCGTGAGGCTACCATCGATACTTTTATTGTGGAGAATTGCACGTTCGTGAATTACCAGGACCGCCCGATCCGGCATTATAATTTTAGCAACCCCACGGCAGGAACAGGTCCGATCAAATACGGCCGCATCAACCACAATACCTTCGTGAACGGTATGGGATACCATGGACTCCTCTCGCTCGGCAACGTGGGGACTGATATCCATATCACGAACAACCTGTTCATCGATGCTTTTGGTCTGGGTGAGGATTCCACAGATGCCACCCGGGCTGCAGAGTGGGCCAATACGGGAGAGTTTTATCCCAATGGAAGAAACAGAATTACCTGGATCTTCTCGGCCCGCAATGATACCACCCGTTGGAGAATCCGCAACAATTATTACAGCATCTCCGATTCAGGTAGGGGCTTCCTGAACCAGTTCGGTTTCCCTGTCGGCTCTCCTCTTTCATGGCACATCAACGGCAAACTCCAGCAACAAGGGGGTGATTCGGTAACGGCATTTCGTGAGGTCAACCTGACCCTTCAGAAGATTCCGAAGGTCATGACCACGATGATGCGGTGGTACGAGGCTCCGAACGGAGGAACAAGGCAAAAAGTCCAGACAAACTTTGTTCGGACCAGGGATGATTACGATCGCCGGAACATTATTTACTACCGCGATACCCTGAATGCTTCGTACTCCACTTCCTCCGCCGCGTATACTGCTGCCACGGGCGGCTATCCTGTTGGCGACCTGAATTGGTTCCCGACCAAAAAGGTACAGTGGTTGATAGACCCGGCCACCTCGGTTGAAGTTCCGGACCAAGGAATCATTCCGGAAACATTCTCGCTGGATCAGAATTATCCTAATCCATTCAACCCCGCGACGAAGATCACGTATTCGCTGCCGACCGACTCAAAAGTCAGGTTGGAAGTGTTCGACATGCTCGGCAGAAAAGTCGCTTCGTTGGTCGATGGGTTTATGCACGCGGGTGAGCATGCTGTGGATTTCAATGCTTACCACCTTGTCTCCGGTGTCTATATCTATCGGCTGTCGACGCAGCAGCTCGTTCTTTCAAGAAAAATGATGTTGATCAAGTGATGGTGCAGGAGCGGGGCTTGAGAGTTCCTCTCAGGCCCCGCTTGTTTTAAGGGGAGGTTTTGAACTGTCGTGGAGGAATTGCATATTTTGTTCGTGAAATATTTTCTTAGCAGTGTCGGACTTCTTCTGTGGGGAATGCAATTGCAGGCCCAGATTTTCGTTACCCCCTCCGGAGACGATTTAAACTCCGGAACCTTGGAGCAACCATTTGCGACTATCACCAAAGCGCATTCCGTTGCTCAAGCCGGCGATACGATCTTTGTGCGCGGGGGCGTGTATCCTCTCCTCACGACCGTCAATCTCTCAAAATATGGTACCGCCACCCAACGCATTCACTTGTTTGCCTACCCCGGCGAACGGCCGATCCTCGATTTCTCAGGAATGGCACTTTCGGGGAGTAACAGGGGAATTCGTTTTCAGGGTTGGTACTGGCATATCAAGGGACTCGATATCAAAGGAGCGGGCGATAACGGGATCTTGGTCGATAACGGGTCGTACAATATCATCGAATTTTGCTCTCTCTATGAAAACAGGGACACCGGCTTGCAACTGGCCAATGGAGCCGCGCACAACCGGATTATCAATTGTGACTCGTACAGCAATGCCGATCCGAGCCATGGGAACGCGGACGGGTTCGCACCGAAGCTCACCGTCGGTACCGGCAATTCGTTCTATGGCTGCAGGGCGTGGCAAAACTCCGATGACGGCTTCGACGGGTACCTCCGGGGAGCCGATGACGTGACAACAGTTCTGGAACATTGCTGGATCTTCAAGAACGGCTACCTTTCCAGCGGTGTCGCGAGCAATGGAAACGGGAACGGTTTCAAGCTCGGGGGCGGAGACAATGGAAACAGTGACAGCCTCAAACACAATGTTATCCTCAAAAGCTGTATTGCGTTTGACAACCGGGTGAAGGGCTTCGATCAGAATAACAACCGTGGGTCCATGACCATTCACAACGGTTCAGCATATCGGAACGGGACGAACTACAGCCTGAGCCAAACATTAGTAAGCGGGAAGATCCTGACCGTGATCAATTCCCTTGCCGTCGGACCCTTCGGCTCGATTGGCAGTTTTGCAGTGCAACAAACAAATAGCTGGATGCTTCCGTTTACCGTGACCTCGGCCGACTTCGTCTCTCTTGATACTACGGGCATGCGCGGTCCACGAAAACCGGACGGGAGTTTGCCCGATGTTCCGTTTCTGCGACTTGCCGGCGGGAGCGGGTTGATCGACGCGGGAACGAATGTGGAAATTCCCTATCACGGTGCCGCCCCGGACATCGGAGCTTTTGAATCGGGTGGACCGATAACATCGATGGGTCCTGACAACCTCCTTCCTGGGTCCTTCTCCGTTTTCCAGAATTACCCTAACCCGTTCAATCCGGAGACAATGATCGAATTTGAACTCCCCCTCCAGGGAGAAGTTGGCATACAGGTGTTCGATATTGCCGGTCGGTTGGTGAAGGATATTCTTCGCGGAGAACTCGGAGCGGGACGATATCGGATGCGTTGGGATGGAACTGATGCCCTGGCCCGACTCGCAGCATCCGGAGTGTATCTGGCTGTCGTTCAGTATGGCGGCCAAAAGAAAACATTGAAACTGCAACTACTGAAGTAACAACCATGTCAACGCCGCGGCGAATTGCATTCGACCTCAGGAAATCCTTTGGACACCGCAGTGTTTCTTTCGTGATGCTTTGGCTTCTTTGCGCGTCATGTGCGGAGTCCGTCCCGCAGCCCGCAGGGGGATGGGATGCCTTGCCGGCAATTCTGAAAAATATCCAGGCTCCGGTGTTCCCGGAGAGGGATTTTACCATCACCGGGTTCGGCGCTGTGGGGGATGGGACAACCGATTGTACCGAGGCCTTCAAAAAGGCGATCGAGGAGTGTAATCGTGCTGGGGGCGGAAGGGTGGTCGTTCCTCCAGGAGTGTACCGAACGGGGGCCATCCATCTGAGGAGTAATGTCAATCTCCATGTTTCCGAGGGGGCCACGATCCGCTTCAGCACGAATCCGAAGGATTATCTGCCTGTGGTGTATACTCGTTGGGAGGGGGTCGAATGCATGAACTATTCCCCCCTGATCTATGCCTTCGAGCAAGAAAACATCGCCATCACCGGGAAGGGAGTTCTCGAAGGGCAGAGTTCAACTGAACATTGGTGGTGGTGGAAGGGGCAGGAGCGCAACGGTTGGAAGAAGGGGATGCCTCATCAGAAGACATCACGCGATTCACTCTTTGTCATGGCGGAACGGGGTGTGCCGGTGTCTGAACGGATTTTCGGGGAGGGCTCGTATCTCCGTCCAAATTTCTTTCAACCATACCGATGCAAGAACATCCTTGTACAGGGTGTGACCTTTCAGGACTCGCCGATGTGGTTTCTCCACCCCGTCCTCTCACAAAACATCTCCATCCTCGATGTCACGGTCAAGGGGCTGGGTCCGAACAACGATGGCTGCAACCCCGAGTCTTCGAAGGATGTGTTGATCAAGGGATGCTATTTTGACACCGGTGATGATTGCATTGCGATCAAGTCCGGGCGCAATACCGACGGCCGCCGTGTCGCTGTTCCGGCCGAAAACATTGTCATCCAGGATTGCCAGATGAAAGACGGGCATGGGGGGGTGGTGATCGGGAGCGAGATGTCGGGAGGGGTCCGGAACGTCTATGCCGAGCGATGCACGATGGATAGCCCCAACCTCGATCGCGCATTACGTATTAAGACAAACTCCGTACGGGGTGGCATCGTTGAGAACGTTTTCATGAGAGATGTGGAGGTGGGGGAGGTTGCTGACGCAGTGATTAAAATCGATTTCTACTATGAAGAAGGGGATGCCGGGGCATTCCCTCCTGTGGTACGGAATATCCGGGTCAAGAATCTCAAGAGCGCTAAAAGTCCCTTCGCTCTCTGGATCAGGACGTACGATCATTCACCGGCGTCCGAGATCATCCTGGAAGATTGTGAATTCGACAATGTTGCGAATCCGGACGTGATCGAAAATGTGAACACCGTGCATCGCAAAAATGTTCGTGTGAATGGCAAGATCGCGGTGCAGGGAGACGGACAACAGTGAATGTTTTTTTGACTGACCACGAACGATCGATTCTTACCGATATTGGAAAACGCTTCAAATCTCCCGTCAGGGCGTTCATCGATCGAGTTCAGCCCGGCAGCACTATGTGGTGAAGCAGGTGATGCTGTTGAAGTGATGCACTCTCAAGGCTGACGAACTCCGGCGCATCGACCTCTGCTGTCGTGCGCCGGTGTCCAGCCTCAATTTCTTAAGCGGTTCTCAGTGGAAGAACAAAAGACGATGTCCCGACACTTTCTGATTGTTCCCGGTATCCTCATCTTGTTGGCCTGTTCGACGGGCGAACGGCCCGGACAGGAAAAGCCCTGGTCTGTCCGCATTGCGGAGAGCTTTCTTGCGACCCACCCCGATTCGATCGTCTACCCGACCGAAGAAAAATCGAGGAAGTGGAACTATGAACAAGGGGTCATGATGGAGGCGTTCTACCGGATGTGGGAACACACCGGTGATAGCCAGTACGTCCACTACATTCGAAAGAACCTGGACTACTACATCGACGACGATGGGACAATCCGGACCTACAAGATGGCGGATTTCAACATCGATAATATTCCCTCTGGGAAGGCCGCCCTGAGAATGTTCAAGCTCACGGGCGCTGAGAAATACCGGAAGGCGGCCGATACTCTCCGCCGTCAGCTCTCCCTCCACCCTCGTACGAAAAGCAACGGGTTCTGGCACAAGAAAATCTATCCGTTCCAGATGTGGCTGGATGGAATTTACATGGCCGAACCGTTCTATACGCTTTACGCGGCAACGGTGGAGGAGCCGAAAGCGTTCGACGACATCGCCCACCAAATCACCTTCCTCGAACGACAAACTCGTGATCCGAAGACGGGACTGTTGTATCATGGATGGGATGAGAGTCGGGAGCAGAAATGGGCCGATCCGACGACGGGCCGTTCCCCCAACTTCTGGGGGAGGGCGATGGGATGGTATGCCATGGGGATCATCGATGTGCTCGATTTCTTCCCGCAGGATCATCCGCAACGCGATTCCCTGATCGCCGTTCTCCGGCGGCTCACAGAGGCTGTCGTAAAGTACCAGGATGGGAAAACGGGGCTCTGGTATCAGGTCGTGGATCTTGCCGACCGCGAGGGAAATTATCGTGAGGCATCAGCCTCGGCGATGTTTTGCTACGCCATCGCGAAAGGGGTGAGGATGGAATATCTCGATGGGAAATTCCTGCCTGCCGCAAGGAAGGCGTTCGACGGTTTGCTGAAGGAACTTGTGACGGTCAATGAGAAGGGTGTTGTAAGCCTTCACAATGTTTGTTCGGTGGGCGGATTAGGGGGCGACCCGTATCGCGACGGCAGCTTCGAGTATTATATCGGCGAACCTCGGAGGACAAACGACTTCAAGGGGTATGGCCCGTTTCTCCTTGCCGCTGTTGAATTGGAACGGCAGATCTCCGGAGAACACCGATGAGCCAAAAACCCAAAGCGGAGCCCCGGGGTTTTCAGATCACGCTTGCGGACATCGCACGCAAATTGGGTGTCTCTAAAGTGACGGTGTCCAAGGCACTGCGCGGTCACCCCGACATTTCCAAGGAAACGGTCAAAAAAATCAAAGTGATGGCGCGGGAGTTGGGATATTATCCGAACTTCATGGCGCGGAACCTCTCGTCGCAGAAGTCCAACACGATAGGGGTCATCGTCCCGAAGATCGCCCATCATTTTTTCGCGTCGGTGATCGAGGGGATTTATGATGCGGCTTTCCAGCATAACTACGAGATCATCCTGACCGTTTCGCAGGAGAATGCCGAGAGGGAATTACAGCATGTCAACTCGCTTCTCTCCATGAGGGTGGATGGTCTGATCCTGTCACTGTCACAACAGACGAAGGATTATACGGTCTTCCACACGATCAGGAAAAAAGGAATTCCCCTCACCTTCATGGACCGTGTTCCCAAACTGGATGGTTTTAACACTGTCGTCGCCGATGACAGGGCTGGTGCTTTCACGGCCATAGAGCACGCGATCAATATCGGTTACCGTAATATCGCCCACCTCGGCGGTTACCAGCATACGAATATCGGCATCGAGCGCTCCCAGGGATTTCTGGACGCGATGAAGCATCATGATGTGCCGGTGAACCGTGAATGGATCATCTATGGCGGATTTGATGAAACGGACGGCTACAAAGGTTTTATGAAGTTGCATGAAACCGGGCGGATGCCCGAGGTGGTCTTCGCCGTCACGTTCCCTGTGGCACTCGGCGTATATAGGGCAGCCGAAGAGCTGGGGATGAAGATCCCCAGAGATGTCGATATCCTATGCTTCGGGAACAGTGGTCTCAACCAGTTTCTTGCTCCTCCCATGAGCTATGTCGATCAACCGACCTATGAACTGGGCCGGCGTGCATTGGAAGTCACACTGGAGAATCTGCAACAGGGAGAACTGTTTGTTCCCCAACACATCAAACTTCCGACTCACCTGGTGCTCTGCAAAACATGCACGAAGAAAGTCGCGGGTACAAGGAAGGCGCGGTCATAACACGTATGAAGTTGTTTGTCCCGGTACTCTGCCTTGCCATGGTTTCGATTGCCCCCGCCGGTGGAAGAGATGTTCTGGTCGTCGATGCCACGGGTAAAGGTCAATTCAGGACAATCCAGGAGGCGATTCAAGCGGTTCCGCCGGACAACGCGGAGAATAGGGTTATTCTCATCCGTAACGGAATTTACCGGGAGAAGCTTTTCATCACGACCAGTCATCTTTCCCTTGTGGGAGAGAACAGAGACAGCACGCGCGTCATCTACGCCGAACTTCGCTCAAACTGGACGGGGGCGCGCGATAACCGTCCCGATGGTTCGCAGGTCGATTTGGATTGGGGGGCCGGTGTGATCAATATCGGCAATGGTGTTTCGGACGTAATCCTGGCAAACATGACCGTGCACAATAACTATGGGAGCCTCCACGGCGATCGCAGCCATCAGTTTGCCATCAGGGGGTTTCGTGCGACCCGCATCTCCATCCTCCATTGCAATGTTATCGCTGATGGCGGAGACACGGTCAGTCTCTGGAGCTCCGATTCCGGCTTGTATTACCACGCCAACTCGTATTTTGAAGGATGGGTCGACTACCTCTGTCCGCGCGGTTGGTGCTATAGTACCGACAGCCGATTCTTCGGACATAACGCGCCAAGCGCGAGCTTTTGGCACGATGGCAGCAAGGACAAGGATCAAAAATTCGTGATCCGTAACTCTTGGATCGACGGTGTCCCGGGGTTCCCCTTGGGCAGGCATCACCGCGATGGACAATTGTATTTTCTTGATTGCACCTTTTCAAAGAACATGGCGGATCGTCCCATCTATTTCCCCACAACATCACCGAACGCTGTTCCCTGGAGATGGGGGGCGCGTCATTATTTTTATAACTGCACCAGGGAGGGGGGA
>Ga0209211_10008920_pt1 | contig 13557 bp, 12 predicted proteins | sample RifGroA2_FD_183992 | JGI IMG/M metagenome (GOLD analysis project Ga0209211, IMG submission 183992) | Groundwater microbial communities from Rifle, Colorado, USA - Groundwater A2 (SPAdes) (version 2) | ecosystem: Environmental > Aquatic > Deep subsurface > Groundwater | place: Rifle, Colorado...
GTGACGTTCGGGTATCTGGTCGCCCAGCTGAAATCCAGATGCGTCTTGCGCCACGCGTTGAAAAAGAGCACGTACTCGTTCTCCGTATCATGCTCAAAAAGCCCCTTGAGAAGGGCCAAGGTATATTCTTCTACTCCAGTGCGCTTCCCCTCCGCCAGACACCGTATATCAATCCCTATGCGCATACCCGGTCAGTGAAACTTCGACAATTTTTATAAACTGTAGAAATAACAGGTATTTACCCCAGGGCAAGCCCTGGATCCTGAAACGAGCCCAGGCTCGTTTCATATCCGCGGCAAGCCGCGGGGTATTCAACCCGATTTTACCGGCACTCGCTCGGAAACGAAAGTAAACTTTCGTTTCACTCGCTTCGTTTGGTAATAAAGTTAAGTTTGTTTTTCCGCCTGTACCTGAGTATCTACCGCCTTTCCTGAAATCCAGTCGAAGTTCTACTGCTGGGCATATTCACAGAACCTACCCTCCTTCGCTAAAGACAAGCTTCTAGCGAGTCGAGGCGGGCAACTTACAACATACAACTAACAACTTCTGAAGAAAAGATTTATTTTTAATTTTCTGTACACCACTTTACAAGATAGTACTTTTCTTGCAATTGCAAGAAAAGTACTATTCTTTATTTCTCATTGCAAAAGTAATTGCGCAAAAGAGCCACCCAAAACCCGACAAATATCCCGAACACCAACCCCACCGCCACAGCCGGAAAAAAAGAAACACGAGCATCGCGGATGACCGGGTCGCTCCCAATCACTATGAACCAACTCGCCTTTTTGTTTTCCTGATTCAGACTGTCTGTATAATGATTGAGCGTCGTCACAGCCACTTCCGCGATTTTCTTGAGCGTCTTATCACTCGCATCCGTGTAAGTCACTTCAATCATCTGCGAAGACAGCCGCTTCGCCTCAAATGCGTTTTTCAAATCCCGAAGGCCTTCGTTATGCAAGTCAAGACTGACAGCCGTGTAGATATCTTCCACCACCCGCGGAGAACCGAACCAGCGCACGACCGTATCCGCGAAATGTTCATCTGCCTGCAGACGGTAAAAACTGTCGTACGTATAATCTTGAGTATTTTCCACCCCTGAGCGGCCGATATTGAGAAGAAGCGTCGCCTGATACTCCGCTCGCTGACCCTTCTGCCAAATAATGGCCACCAAAAGACTCAAAAACACTATTGTCCAAAACACCTTTTCCTGCTTCTTGAAAATGTCGGCGTAGTCTTTTAATTCCATACTTGAGAATGATAAATGATGATTGATGCAGGATGCTTGATGAATCTTCTCTTTATTAATCTCTTATCATGCATCCATTATCTCTGCTTAAGATGCTCCTTGAGAGCATTGGTAATGTAGTCTTTTATTGTAGCCTTAAATCGCTCTTTGTCAAAAGGAAGCGCTTTGGCTCGGATATACTGTGGATCATACTCGGCCGCCTGAAAACGCTCTACCGCTCCTACGATAGCCTCCGGCGTCTGCTCATCAAAGAACACGCCCATAACGCCTTCCTCCATATGTTCCACAATATCCCCTCCTCGATACGCGATGAGCGGCCGCCCCGATGCCATCGCCTCGATAGCCACGATACCAAAATCCTCTTCTTGCGGAAACACGAACCCGCGGCACTCGGCATAAAACTTCGGCAAGTCCTCTTCCGGTACGCGCCCAAGGAATTCGATCGTCGGCCCAGCCATTTTTTTCAAACGCTCCATTTCCGGTCCACGCCCGATGATTTTGAGAGGCAATCTCAACCGATTGAACGCTTCAATCGCGATATCGTGACGCTTGTACGCGATGAGCCGTCCCACCATAAGAAAATAGTTGCCCGGTTTCTCGGCTATAGAGAAACGCTCGATATTGACCGGCGGATGGATGACCGTGGCCTTCTGACGATAATATTTCTTGATCCGTTTCGCGACAAACTGCGAATTGGCGAGAAAGCTGTCCACCCGGTCCGCGCTGGCTTTGTCCCAGAGGCGGATGGGGTTCATAAAAAACGGCACCAGCTTCTTGATCATCTGCGGGAACCCGAAATCCTGCGTATATTTCTGACAATCATCCCAGGCATACCGCATAGGCGTGTGCATATAACAGATATGGAGCGTCTCCGGCCGTGTGATAATGCCTTTGGCATAACTCGACGAATCCGACAGCACGATGTCGTATTTACTGAAATCGAACTGCTCGATGGCCAGCGGCATCAGCGGCGGGAAAAAGCGATGGCGTTTGCGCGAGAACGGCAGATGCTGGAGAAACGACGTATAGATGCGCTTGCCCTCGAACATCCCATGCATCGCCTCCCGATCGTGAATAAGCGTATAGATCGGCGCATAAGGAAAAAGCTCGGTGAAGGCTTCCAAGACCCGCTCCGCTCCCCCGTACTGCACCAAGTAATCATGCACCAATGCGATTTTCATCCCGTTAGAGCTCAGTCTTTTTTAGTAAAGCCAGTATACTTCTTTTTGTTTTTTTGACTCTAGAAAATATATACATAATAGTACATAAGCTCTAACGGGACTCATCCCGTTAGAGAACGCCTTGCTGAAAGCACGGCTTCAGCCGCCTTGGGGCGGCTTTTCTCTAACAGGACTCATATACCCCCACTGTATCGCAAAATGCCATTTTCCGCGAGAGGAAACACAAAGAGGCTTCTTCAGCCTCTTTGTGTTTCGACATTCCTCTCTTACAGCCCATGCGAGCTCTTATTTTTCAGATGCTCTTCATACGTAACCGAAAAAATAGTCTCGCCGGTTTTCGGATCATTCAAAAAATAGAAGTACGAATTGGCCTGTGGAGAAATAGTCGCATTGAGCGTCATCAGACCGGGATTGCCGATCGGGCCCGGCGGCAGCCCGGAATTGATGTAAGTATTGTACGGTGATGGCGTTTGTGTTTCAGCATATGAATACTGCACTCTATCGACACCCAATATGTATTGAAGCGTTGCACAGCTCTCTAGCGCTTGCCCGACAGCCAGACGCCGTAAAAAAATATCAGCCACCATTTTCCGATCGGTCTCGGTTTTCACCTCATTCTCCACAATACTGGCCAGCGTCACCGTGGCAAAGAGACTGCGTTTCTGTTTCTCGGCCGCTGTCCGAAGCACGACGTCAAACTTTTTTCCGAAGTTCGTCAACATTTTTTCAACAATCGCTTCCGCGGACGTTTGTGGGTCAAAAAAGTAGGTATCTGGGAAAAGAAAGCCTTCCAACGACGCACCGGCGGGCATGTCGGAAAGAAAATCGAATTGCTTCCTCAGTTCCGGCTGCGGTTTCTGTACCAGCATAAGAAAGTCCGCTCCCGGCAAACCGTTGGCCGTCAAACGCTGAGCCATTTTTTTACTCCCCCACCCTTCCGGAAAAGTAATGCGGACATCCCGCGGTACGGTCTTGCCCTCTGTGATCATAAACGCTATTTCCGCCACGGACAGATTCCCGCTCAAGCTGTACGCCCCGGCGACGAGATTATGGGTTTTCTGTTCTCGAACGAGATGCCACAGAAAGACGTAACGCGAAGAAATCAGGCCAGCCGCCTCCAGCCGCTCCGCTAAGCTGAACATATTTTCTCCTTGTCTGACTTCGAAACGCTGGATCTGCCGACTGATGCCATGGAAGTGCGAGGCCGAGTATGAAAGATAAAAAAATCCTCCAAAGGTGAGGAGAGAAAGTAATAAAGCGATAAATAAAAATGTGCGCATATTTCAGATGAAATGATCAATAATCAATTTCCAATTTTCATTGAATTTATATTGTCTCAATTTTCAACTTAACATTTTACCGAACTTTGTGGTTTTTTCTTCAAGATTACGACCTTCTTTGTTTGATATTTGACTCATTGAAAATTCACTGTGAATTGATAATTGTAAATTGAAAATTCTTCAAGGTGATTTCTGAACCAGAGGAACAAAGACAAAGCCGGCAAATTCCTCTGTATAGTAATCGTCCTCTCCGCGCCTTTCGAGGTAGACAAGATGATTGTGAACCGGGATCACCATCTTCCCTCCAATAACGAGCTGCTGCTTGAGCGCCTGCGAAATCTCATCGGCTGCTGCAGAGACCAGAATCCGATCGTAGGGTTTGAGCGGCTCATATCCCAGAGTGCCGTCGCCCAAAATACACTTTACGATGCCGGCGCTCACCAGGCCGAATTTCTCCACATTGCACTTGGTCACATCGTGAAGCTCCGGAAGCAATTCGATTGCCGCCACCCGACCGCCTCCAACGCTCACGATATTTCCCAAAAGCGCGCTCGTCCACCCGGAACCGCTTCCGATATCCAAAATCTTCTGCCCCGGTCTCGGGTCAAGAAGCTCGAACATGATCGCCACCGTCGTCGGCTGGGATATCGTCTGGCCGAAACCGATCGGGAGAGGGACGTCGGCTTCCGCCTGCTCCTCAAACTCCGGCGGAACGAAATCCGCCCGCGTTATCTCATTGAATGCCCGAATGATCGGTGCCGATTTCAGATACCCATTGCGAATAAGCAGTTCGACAAGTCCGCTACCCATATTTTAAATAATTGGAAATTTTTTACTACAATCCGATCACCTGCACGAAAACATCGCGCTTGCGGGAGCCGTCGAATTCTACGGCAAAAATATTCTGCCGCTCCGTCAGCAGGAGTTTGCCTTTTTCTACGGGGATCGTCTCGCTGTTGCCCAGAAGGATGGCCTTGCAGTGCGAGTGGCCGTTGCTCCGCCCGTCGGATTTGGATTCGCGCCTGAGCTCGAAGAGATCATGAGAATAGTGGTCATCCACCGGCACGAGCTTGTATAGGACTCGCATAAAATCCTGAATCAGCATCGATTCATTGTGGTTGATAGCGATGCCCATCGTCGTATGCGGCACATAGACGAGCGCCTGCCCTTCCCGGACACCGGAACGGTCGACGATTTCCTGCACCTGATCCGAGATATCCATGAATTCGATCTGCGTCTTGCTTTCCAGATCGATTCTCTCTTTGTGAATTTTCATTTTTTTATTTTAATTGGTTAGATATTAGATTCTAAAGCATTGTTTCATTTTTTTGTTCTTTTACAAAAAATCCCTCCCCTCTTGTCATCCTCGGGCTTGACCCGAGGATCCAGGATATGTACCAGAAAACCAGTTTTTAGAAGGAATATGCCTCTCTGGATCCCGCATCAAGTGCGGGATGACACCTGCCCAAAATAATACCAAAAGATCAATTCGTATAATTCGGATGCTCATTCGGATCATTCGTATCGCTTTAGACACTTGCCAGCTCGGTCTTCAGCTTGTCTTTTGTCTGTACCCCGATGAATTCCTTGACCACCACTCCGCCTTTGAACACCTTCATCGTCGGAATCGACATGATGCCATAGGCCCCTGCCGTCGCGGGATTCTCATCCACATTCACTTTGCCGATCTTCACCGCTGTCATCTCCTTGGCCAGGTCGTCCACTACCGGCCCCATCAGCTGGCACGGTCCGCACCACGGCGCCCAAAAATCGACGAGCACCGGCTTGTCGCTTTTCAGCACTTCCGCATCAAAATTCGCATCGGTAAATTCCATCACCATAGAGTTAAAATTGAAATAATTATATGCCCTCAGTATACTCAAAATCTCCGAAAAAGGCAAAACATAAAAAATTGCAACAAATAAAAAAACGGCACGCTTGCAAGGGAGTTACCTTACAAACGTGCGCGTGGTGAATGATTTCAGCCAACAACCGGAAAGCGATCGGATGGGAATCCGCGTTTAGCCAACGCTGCCAGTTCCGCATCGTCAGCGGCAGCAGTTTCCGGATCCCTCCGATCTTCAGACCAGAGCTTATCCCCCACCTTGGTACCAGCGGGGGTAGCACCATAACGATTGAACACTGAAGGCCTGACATCAAGTTCAACTGCCTTTGCGATGACATGTGGCGCTTTGGTGCAAGTTTCTCCGCAGTAGTGCACGCCGCAGTTTAATGGCTCATAATATTTCCAGACTATCATGATTTCTCTCCATGTAGAGTTACAATCCCCTCAACATCAGGGTCGAGTATGGAGATACAATTCGCAGGGCAGATTTGTTATGGTCTACTCCACGAACGTTGTACTGGAATCAGGTTATACTCCGTGAATTGCCGCGAGTTCCGTTCGCACCTCGGTTATTATTTTTTCGAGGCCCGGCCGCACAACACCGCGACGGGAAAATTCATTGTATTTGCCAGCCAAAACCTTCAACAGGTCGATTGGCCGCTTCCCAACAGGAAATTTTTCGAACCACGATACCTCGCAGTCCGAGTCCGTCATATTGGAAATATACCAGCTTATTTCCTCATCGGCCATGGATCGTCCCATGACAGATTGGAACATGACCGGGTCGACGTTGCGGTATGGGTTACCATAACTGCTATTTTCAGGTGGGTATTGAACCCAAGTCAACCGCTGCCTAAAAATTTTCAACCATACACGACATGCGCCGCTGGTTGAACAATCGCAATATCCCGCAATTTTTGGAACAGACGAGTACGGTGACTGTGGTGGGATTTCAATCCCCCACATAACCTTTTGACCGCAATCATCACATACTACCCCGCGTGGTGTTCTCATGATGTCTCCTTTCGGATTCCCTGATTGTATCCGCACCTCATGAAGTGCGACAGGGAGCCTTACGGCCTCTCATAAATGAGGCATTTGTGCAAAGATACAATGCCTTGCACACCTCTCGTTGGGGGAAACATCCGCTCAACTTCAGCGTCGGGTATAGGAGATACTATTCGCAAATTATTATTTTTTTAACGAACCTCGTATTATACTCCTTTTTCACACCCCTGTCAACCGCAAATACTTAAAAGAGGCTTACTCAAGCCTCTTCCTTTCTTCTTTCTCTCTTCTCCATTCACACTTTTACCATTTGTCGACGGCCGTCGATAGATGGTAAGAAACGGGTTGACACGCTGATTTATTGATTTAACGAAGTTTGAAGTGGGTCTTCAATGCGGTTTCGTTGTCAATCCAATTCGCTTCCATAAAACGGATGTATTTCCCGTTGCCAAAATACTCACTCAACCGGCGGATTTCTTTTTCGCAATCATAGGCATGGACAAAAACGCTCTCCTGCAGGCTGAAAAAATGCATCCTTTTCAAATGCTGCCTGAGAATGTTTCTTATTTTTCTCTCTTCCTCAGGGATATCAAACAATACCACCCGCCACCGCTTATCCCATACTGGCGGAGTTGGGATAGATAATCCCTGTAAACCAGCCAGAAATGCCTGGCGCCGACCTTTGGCAGTCAGCATGGGGAAAAAGATCTGTCCTTTTTTCTTAAAGATAATATATTTATTTTCTTCAAGCGTCTTCAAAGAACGTTCCGGCCTCAAACGATTGATACGCTTCCAATCTTTCACTACTGCTTTGATGATTTTGTGGCTTCCCGACGGAGAAGTATTTATTGCCAGCGTCAAGCCACCCAAAAGGAGGAGAAGCATTTTCTGTTGATTTTTTCCTAATCCGCTCATACGACCATTATACCATTTGTCGACGGCCGTCTGCAAATGGTATAATTTGAAATACATCATCTGTCAGTATCGGATTAAGTTACTTCTTCAAAACAGCCAGAAAGGCTTGGCTAGGAATCGTCACTTTTCCGATGTCGCGCATTTTCTTTTTCCCCCGTTTCTGTTTCTCGAGCAATTTTTTCTTACGCGAAAAGTCGCCGCCATACAGATAGCCGGTCACATCCTTGCGATAGGCCGATATCGTTTCGCGAGCGATGACCTTGCCGCCGATAGCCGCCTGGATGGCCACAGCGAAGTTTTGTTTGGGAATGACTTCTTTCAGTTTTTCCACCACTCGCTTGCCTTCGGCGTAGGCCGCCTGTCTGGGAATCATCCGGGCGAACGCATCAATGCGCTCGCCGGCCACCAGAATTTCGAGCTTCACCACGTCGCTCTCGCGATACTCGATCGGCTCATAATTCATCGACGCGTAGCCTGATGAAGCGCTTTTCAATTCATCATGAAAATTCACGATAACATCCATAAGCGGCGCCTCAAACGAAAGAACGGCTCGTTCCGCATCGATGTACTCGGTATTCTTGTATTCCGCCCGGATAGACTGGGTGAGCGACATCACATTCCCCAGATATTGGCTCGGCGTCACGATCGAAAGCGCGACATACGGCTCATAGATCTTTTCGATGCTGGCCATATCCGGCAAATCAGCCGGTGAGTAAAGCGGGATGCGTTTCGTATCGCCATGCAGTTCCAATTCATACACGACCGATGGCGTCGTGATGGTCGGCGTCAAGTTAAATTCGCGCTCCAGCCGCGCCTGAATGATCTCCAGATGGAGCAGTCCCAAGAAACCGCACCGGAAACCCCTGCCCAGCGCCTGGTTGCTCTCCGGCTCGAATGTGAACGCCGCATCATTGAGTTTCAATTTATCCAAGCTATCGCGCATGAGTGTATAGTCATCCCCCTCCACCGGATAGAGGCTGGCATACACGGCCGGTTTGATTTCTTTGTACCCAGGCAAACGCTCTACCACTATTTTCTCACGCTCACCGACTCTCCACGTCACCGTATCGCCGACTCGGCAATGAGCAACTTCCTTCAGTCCCGTCGCGATGTAACCGATGTCTCCGGCACGCAATATATCGGTCGGTACCAACCCCGGTTTGAATAACCCGACTTCCACCGTCATGCCCTCTTTTTCCGTGCCGAGCATATGCAACGCGTCATCGCGCTTGACCGAACCATCCACGACTTTCACATAGGCGACCACTCCTTTGTAGGTGTTGTACACTGAATCGAAGATAAGCGCGCGGAGCGGTTTCTCCTCATCGCCGCCCGGCGGCGGAACCAGTTCGATCACCCTCTCCAATACTTTTTCCACTCCCAGCCCTGTCTTGCCGGAAGCGAGAAGAATATCCTCTTCCTTACAGCCGAGAATATGCACGATTTCTTTTTTGGTCTTTTCCGTTTCCGCATTGGGCAGATCGATCTTATTCACCACCGGAATGATGGTCAGTCCCTGCTCGACGGCCAGATAAAGATTGGCCAGCGTCTGAGCCTGGACGCCCTTGGTCGCATCCACGAGGAGAATGGCTCCCTCGACGGCCGCCAGCGACCGAGAGACTTCGTAATGGAAATCCACATGCCCTGGAGTATCTATCAGATTCAGAGTGAACTCTGAATCTGATGACTCACGACTGACGACTGACGACTCTTGACCTGCTTGTTTTTCTCTGTGTCGTTGGTCGTTAGTCATTGGTCGTTGGTAGGTATAGTGCATCTGCACCGGCTGCAGCTTGATCGTGATGCCGCGCTCCCGTTCCAGATCCATCTGATCCAAAAGCTGTTCTTTCATCTTGCGCATTTCCACTGTTTTGGTCAGCTCAAGCAAGCGGTCAGCAAAGGTGCTTTTGCCATGATCGATATGGGCGATGATGCAAAAATTCCTTATATTTTCTTGTCTCATAGTTATGGGCGACACGCCCCGTGATTCCCAAGTGGGGAATTTTACGGGGTGATACAGAAGTTGCGGATGTTTTGTTGGCGAAAAGACATATACTCTACGGTAGATGAAAAATGCTTCCAAAGCAAGGAAAAATGAAAAAAGCGTCTTCTTGAGATTCCAAGTGACGCTTTCCCGCCGTATCCGGCATCGCGCGTGTTTTCACGCCTTCGGCTGACGGTATCCTTTCCTTTTTCTTATGATTCCTTGAATCGTTTCAAGAACAATTCGATAGGAGTGAAAATCTGGCGGTAGGCTAACACTCCATTCGAGAGCCTTGTTTTCAAGGAAATTGAGAATCTCCATCGCCGCTACTACTCTCACTTCGAGCGATTCGCCGTTTATTGTACCACCTTGGTCGTGAATTCTCTGCCTCGCCCGAGCGTAATAATCCTCTATTTTCTTCCTTTCCGGCATTTCCTTCTCCCTTTAAAAATACTGTTAATAAATTGCGACTCCCTATTCAAACACATTTAATGAAATCCGTCCACCCCGTCACAAATCCAGATGGAATGGAGATTATTCTCCGAATATAAGCCGCAAGGCGACTTCGTCTTTCATTGTTTGAAAAGCAACGTAACAAGTATTATTTGTAACCGGGGTCCACCCAAAGTTACCAATCCCCCCGTTCCGGATGGTCTTCGGCCAGCACGGCTGTTTCCGGCTGACGTAGAACTTTGTAGACAAAGAAACGCTTCACCATCTGAAGCTCATCTATCCGAAGCAAGTGGCACACCGCTACGAAAGACACCCCGCCGATAATGAGCCCCGTGAGGAGCTGGAGGAACACTTTCACGAACGTATCCAGTTCGCTGATCGTGAGCGCAAAGACAGATTTGGAAGCTTGCGCGATAGCCCCGGCCACCAGTGCCGCGAAAAAGATTTTGAGCATCGGAGAGAGAAACGCGCGATCATCCCACAGAGAGACTTTCCTCCGCAAAGCAAAGTACAGAAATATGAAGTTGACGACGCTGCCCACGGAAAATGCGATAGCCAGACCGAGAACAGCGTAGTGCGGCAGAAGGATGGGGATGAGCGCGATCTCGAGCGCCGTGCTGAGGAGAGCGATGTAAAAAGGAGTCTTGGTATTCTGCAGGGCGAAGAACGCGCGCGCGAAGAGCGGTATCAAACTCTGGGCGAAGAGACTCACCGAAAGAAATCCCAACACCTGGAAAGTCAGAATGGTGTCTTCCCAATCGAACTGTCCGCTTCCCAGAATAACGCGCACGAACTGGGCGCGAAAGATGATCATGAAAAGAGACAGGGGCAGAACGAAAAACAGGATGCGCCGCGATGTCTGCGTCAGTATTTCGAAAAAATCCTGTTCCCTTTGCTTGGCGGCAAAAAAAGAGAGCGATGGGAAAACCGCCAGCGCGAAAGCGATACCGAACAATCCAAGCGGCACGCTCTGGATATTGTTGGCAAGCGTAAAGACGGCCAGACTGCCGGATGCCAAAGTCGATGCGAAGATCGTTATGATGAGTAAGCTCACCTGATTGACCGCCATACCGAGCGAGCGCGGAATCATAAGCCGCACGACGCGACGTATCGTCTGATCTTTCCAGGCATGGAAAAAATACAGCCGATAGCGGAATCCACAGCGATAGAGAGACGGGTACTGCACCAGCATATGGAGGAATGATCCCAGTACGACGCCCCAGGCCAAGCCAAGCGGACCGAAGAACGGAACCAAAAACAGCGCCCCGCAAATGATGCCGATATTATAAAAAACCGGCGCAAACGAATACGCCGCGAATTGCTTGAAAGAGACGAGTACGCCTCCGAACACCGCGCTCACCGCCAGAAAGATCGGGGAAAGGAGCATCACCCGCGTCAGCATAATGACGATCTCTCTTTTTTCCGAAGCAAAGCCCGGGGCAATCATTCCCGTCAGCCATGGGGCGAACAAGATGCCGAAGAGCGCCAACATCCCGAGCACAAAAAGCATCAGATGCAAAATGCCAGAAGTCAGTTTCCAGGCCTCCTCTTCCTTCTTGTCAGCCAGAAGCCCGGTAAAAACCGGGATAAACGCCACGCTCAAAGCCCCCAAGACAAGAAAGCTATAAATCAGATCCGGAATGCGAAAGGCCGCATAATAGGCATCCAGAACATCCCCCGCACCGAAATGCGAAGCCAAAATACGGTCGCGGAAAAACCCCAAGATACGGCTGACGATGCCGGCTATCGCGATGAGCATGGCCGCGCTGCCGACCGTTTTGCTCGGAGCGCTGCTCCACAGCGTAAGATTCTCTATCCATCGTTTGACCATATTGAAAAAACTTACGACTGACAACTTACGACTAAAAACTTTGAGAAGAATTTGTTGTTGAAGTTCTACTACCGGGCAGAGATGTGTTCATTTCGCAGCGCCGAAAACCATTCCGGCAAAAACGTCGGTTTTCAAATCGGTTTCAAGCTTCCACTGACGATCGTACGGTATCAGATTTCCATTCATCTGCCAAATTACCTGGAACTTTTCCGGAAAAACCACCGATGAATTGAGCTTGCTGCCGATTGATCCGGACTGCTTTTGATACAGCATCGCGTACGAGGAGACACCGCCACTCTGTATTTTCTTCACATCTATGGTAAACGGCAAACGGTACTGGTATTCAACCGTCACGGATTCTTGCGGGCTGACGTAGACCCAGGCGCCAAAAACAGTTTTGTCGGCATCTTGATAGATGCGGGTTCCACTTTTCTCATCGATAACGATAGAGTTCTCTTCGCGTTCGACCTCCGCGTCGCGGCGAAAACCGAGCGCCTGATAATCGAGCGGCGCCACGGGAAATTCCCACGTCGCCCCTTTGGCTGACAAAAGTTCCGAACCGGCCGGCACGTATACGCGCAGATAGTCGGCATTCACTTTGTTCCACCACGCATAGGGCGTCTGTCCTCCGCGATGCGTCCGCGTGATGGACACCGTATCGATGATCGATCCATCACTCTCTATTTCTGCCTGATGCCTGATAGTTTCGTCAATGACGCCGTCTGTCTTGTACCCATTGATATTGGTATGGATGACGGAGAGGTAATCCCCCGTTGCCGGGAGCACCCGCCCCGACCAGCCAGCCGCATCGATGAGTGCTTCCGTCTCTCTGTGGCGCATATAGATGAGCATCTGCTTCTCGTTCAACCCTTCCACCAACGCTTCCGCAATTTTATAGAGCGCCATTTTGTCCTGCGAAGCGAAAACCTTTTCCAACAGGAGGGCCATGAAATCGGCCAGTATTTTTTTGGGCTGATTCTCCTCTTTATCGTATTTCACTTCTACCTGTTCTTGGATGATGGGAATGAAATTATCCGCGTCTACTGTCAAGCCATACTGAGGCAGCGTGATCGGCCCCGTCACGGAGAGCAGTTTTTGCATCAAGGTGGGCGTGAGGGTAATCACTCCATCTACCGTCGGCCCGCCGGTTTTTTCATAGAAAAACATCGCCTTCTCAGCCGATACGGGAAAATCCGGAAACCAGTTGCTGTCATGCAGGCTCCACGCCGCACTCACTTTCTGTATGGCTTTCGGCGGCACGATGTTTTCCTTCAATTGGCCATCGGGATTGAAAATGCCATCCACGAAAAAGCGCCGCATCGCGCCGTCACTCATATCCATCAGCGCATAACTCCCGATGAAGCCGCCGGTCGCGCGCATTTCCTGATTATTCTGGAGAAGAAAAAGATACTTGCGCGGACCGTTGCCTCCCAAAAGCTCTTCAAAGAGCGCCTCATGCCGATCAAAACTTTTGACCAGCCCGATAAATGTCGGCAAGCTCTGCTTCACCAACAAGAATTGATCCCGTTTCTCTGCCGGAATATCCTGGATATCCACTCGGGCCAGCGCCTGATTCCCGGCTTCCAATTCCACGATGGCCCCCTGAAGCGGTATTTTGATACGCTGGAAAACATCGAGGAACGAAATTTTTTTTCCTTGCACAACAGCTCCTTTGGAAAGCGAGAATTCTTCAGTGACTCTGGTAAGCGGGATACCCGCGGCGGCAAAATGCTTCCCCGCTTCCAGCGCGTATTTGCCTGAAGCTATCCTGGAAAGTCCCGGAACGAAGCGCGTGAGATCAAGAAGCGATCCT
>Ga0209211_10008924_pt1 | contig 13551 bp, 18 predicted proteins | sample RifGroA2_FD_183992 | JGI IMG/M metagenome (GOLD analysis project Ga0209211, IMG submission 183992) | Groundwater microbial communities from Rifle, Colorado, USA - Groundwater A2 (SPAdes) (version 2) | ecosystem: Environmental > Aquatic > Deep subsurface > Groundwater | place: Rifle, Colorado...
CGGCCGGCAGTAATCCAAAGACAGACGAAGATAATTGGTTGGAAATTTGGAACGATGTCTTCATGCAGTATAAGAAAATAAAATCCGAAATCCGAAATCCGAAATCCGAAACAAATCTTAAACTACAAACTTCAAATTTTAAAAATGACGAATTTGTTTACGAACCGTTAAAACAAACAAATGTTGATACCGGTATGGGTCTGGAAAGAACTTTGGTTGTGTTAAACGGCTATGCGGATGTTTTTCAGATAGACACACTTTGGCCGGTTATTCAGAAAATAGAAGAAATTTCCGGACGAGAATATATAGAAAATAAAGAAGTTACCCGCTCCATAAGAATTATTGCCGATCACTTGCGTACCGCCACCATGATTATGGGTGAAGATAAAGGTGTGGCGCCGAGTAATGTTGATCAGGGATATATTGTGCGTCGATTAATTCGCCGCGCGGTTCGTCACGGGCGTTTGTTGGGTATGCGCGAAAATTTTTGTGATCAAATTGCTCAAGAGGTAATTAAAATTTTCAACCCCTCCATTTATCCATCCCCTACAAGGGGAGGGGCGGGGGGTGGGGTTTATCCGGAGTTGGAAAGGAACAAAGAATTTATTTTGACGGAAATGGCCAAAGAAGAAAGTAAATTTAGAAATACAATCGAGCAAGGTTTGAAAGAATTTGAAAAATTATTACATGGATTTCAGATGGCGTTTGAGAAAACCGGACAGATGATAAAACAAATTTCCGGCAAACAGGCATTCAAACTTTATGACACTTACGGTTTCCCATTGGAGATGACTCAAGAATTGGCCAATGAAAATGGATTGACTGTGGATGTTGCCGGTTTTGAAGAAGCGTTTAAAAACCACCAAGACCTATCCCGCGTCGGCGCCGAACAAAAATTCAAAGGCGGTTTGGCGGATACGGGTGAGACTTCTACAAAATATCACACCGCTACACATTTATTGCACGCGGCCTTGCGCAAAGTTTTGGGCGCGCATGTCGAACAGCGGGGGAGCAACATCACTTCCGAGCGTTTACGTTTTGATTTTTCTCATCCGGAAAAATTAACCGAAGAACAAAAAAAACAGGTTGAAGATCTGGTAAATTACGCTATCGACAAAGATTACCATGTTTCATTTGCTGAAATGTCTGTGGCCGAAGCAAAAGCCAAAGGCGCGATGGGATTATTTGCCGATAAATACGGCGCTCAGGTAAAAGTGTATTCTGTGGGTGATCCGGAAGCTCCGGCCGACGCGCACACCAACTCTCTCGCCTTCAGCCGCGAAATTTGCGGCGGTCCTCATGTAGAACATACGGGCGTACTCGGTAAATTTAAAATTATAAAAGAAGAAGCGGTCAGTTCCGGTATTAGAAGAATAAAAGCAATACTCGAGTAAAAAAAGAGCCCTGTTAAAGGCTCAGAAACAATTGTGTGGTCTACGTCTCGTAGAACCACGGCGTAGTCATGGTGTGATTGTAGAACACATAGCCGGGCTCATTAACCAGAATCGATACCATGTCGCTAGTCTTGTCGGGCCTAAACAATATTTTTTCGAAGGCGTTCATCGCGTCAATCAGACGGGCGAACTCAAAGTAGTATGATCCTCGTCCATTCCAAAAAATATGAATAAGGATACTTCCTTTTGGAGTGGGAGGGTTTTTTATCTCCAATACTTCGGCAAAGCCCTGAATTCTTTCTTCACAATCGGTATGTTCGTATTTGTGTTGAACAATCTCATACTTTGTTGCCCAGCCAAAGGCTCCATGCAGGACGATATTTGTCATGTGTTTACTCCTATTTGGATAAAAGGTAACATTTAGCGAGTGATTTGTCAAATATGCAATATTAATATATAATTATCACATGTTTAAAAAAATATTTTTACATTTCTGGTCAATGCGCCATCAGTTCGCGCGCTATTTTATTATTGGTTTTAGCGGAGTATTTTTAGATATTGGCAGCCTTTTTTTGTTAAGGGAATATTTGCATGTGCGGCCGGTGTTGGCAGTTATTATAAATGGAATATTTTTGCTCAATTATGTTTTCTTTTTAAATAAGCATTGGGCCTTCAAATCCAACGGCGTTACACACAAGCAAATGGTCAGATTTTTTATTTTGTCCGGCTTTAACTATGTTATTTCCATAGCTTGGATGTATATTTTTAACGAAAAATTCGCCGTTAATTACCTTATTGTCAGAATCGCCAATATCGCATTATCCGTCGCCTGGAACTTCCTTCTATATAGGTATTGGGTATACAAGCAGGAGAAGCCCGCGCTTTCCTCTATACCCCCCTTGACTTAATCTAGGTTTTATAATATACTAACTCACGTATTAACCTTACAAAAATGGCTAACAAAGACATAATCGAAGTAAAAGGCGTAATCGAAGAGTTGTTGCCAGCCACCACTTTTAAAGTAAAGTTGGAAAGCGGGCAATTAATTATCGCTCATTTGTCCGGCAAAATCCGGATGAACAAGATTAGAATGAGCATCGGCGATAGTGTAAAGATAGAAATGACGCCTTACGACTTGACAAAAGGAAGAATAACGTATAGATTCTAAATGATGTGCGAAATGCGAAAGTTGCGAAATTACGAAAGTGAGAGATCTGGTCGTTTCGTATTTTCGAAGATTTCGTATTTCGTACATAATATATAAAGAGTATCAATCATTGCGGTGTAGTCGGATCGTAGTTATACAATGTCCAAATGTCCGTATAACTTAACCATCTGGCGTCGATATCGCGGCAGTGATTGGTATTTTTAAATACCAATTATACGAATACAACGATGCGAATATACGAATACCTTATGGCAGTATTAGCGTCATTCGATTAGTATAATTAGTATATTAGTATCAATTTATTAGTATAATTAGTATCTATGAAAGTAAGAGTATCAGTAAGAAAAGTTTGCAAGAAATGTAAAATTGTACGACGCAAAGGACGCGTCTGTGTTATTTGCGAAACTCCAAAACATAAACAACGACAAGGATAAATAATAAATTTTTAATTTTTCCAATTTTTAAATTTTTAAAGTATGAGAGTAGCCGGTATCAGTATTCCAAAAGAAAAAAGAATCGTAATTTCTTTAACCTACATTTATGGTGTTGGTCCTACTATGGCCAAAAAGATTTTGGCGCAAGCAAAAATTGGTGAAGATGTCAGAACAAAAGATCTTACCGCCGATCAAGAAGACAAATTACGCATGATAATTGAAAAAGAACATAAGACTGAAGGTGACTTGCGCCGCGAGGTTATGGCCAACATCAAACGTCTGAAAGATATCAAGTCTCACAGAGGCATCCGCCACATGAAGCACTTGCCGGTAAGAGGTCAGCGCACAAAAACAAATTCACGAACCGTCCGCGGTAATGTCCGCAAGACTATGGGCAGCGGCCGTAAGGTAGAAACCAAAACCTAAGACGAAGTTAAAAGTAGAAAGTTTTAAAGTTATAAAGTTAAAATGAAATTATGTCAGATGTTCAATCAACACAACCGGAAGAAGTAAAAACAGTCGTAGCTACTACTGAAAAGCCGGTAGCAAAAAGTAAGAAAAAGAAAGTTGTCAGACAAGTTGTCCGCGGTAATGCTTTTATTCAGGCTTCCTACAACAACACTATCGTTAGTATCACGGATCCAAACGGCGACGTTTTGGGATGGTCATCTTCCGGTAAGGTTGGATTCAAAGGGCCAAAAAAAGCCACTCCATATGCATCCAGCGTGGTTGTAAAAGACATTGTGGATAAGTTGGGACCTTACGGAATGAAAGATATCCATGTATTTGTCAAAGGAATTGGTGGCGGCCGAGAAGGCGCCATCCGCGCTTTACACCTAAATGGTTTGAATGTTTTGTCTATCAATGATGTTACCCCTATCCCGCACAACGGTTGCCGCGCTCCAAGAAAACGCAGAGTTTAATTTACAGCGTCGCGTTTCAAATGACGCTACGCGACGTGATTTCGTTAAATCAAAAATTAAAAATTAAAAATTTCCACTTGTATGGCTAGAGATTTAAAACCAAAACATAAATTTTGCAGAAAATACGGAGAGAAACTTTGTGATTCTCCAAAATGCCCGGTAACCAAACGCAGTTATGCCGCCGGCGTTCATGGTCCAAGCAAAAAACACACCAAACAATCCGTTTACGGAAAGCAGTTGTTTGAAAAACAAAAAGCAAAACAATTGTATGGTCTTTTGGAAAAACAATTTTCAAACTACGTAGTAGAAGCTTCCAAGAGAACCGGTGATACCGGAAAATTTTTGGTTAACTATTTAGAATCAAGATTAGACAATGTTATTTACCGCACAGGACTCGCTTCTTCCCGCCGCGCCGGCAGACAGCTTGTTAGTCATGGTCATGTGCTTGTAAATGGCAAGAAAGTAGATATCCCATCATTCAGAGTTAAAATTGGTGAGGAAATCGCTTTGTCCGAAAAAAGCAAGACCAGCCCGCTTTTTGAAAAAATCACGGAAAAATTAAGCAAAGTTGACGCGCCGGGATGGCTTGCTCTTGACGCTAAAAAAGTTTCCGCAAAAGTTCTTAACACTCCATCTGTTGATGATCCGGGTTATGATGCTAAATCAATAATTGAGTTTTACTCACGTTAAAATTTAAAATCGCCGTCGGTCGTCTAGGCGACCATTGGCGGACCAAAGGAGGGGACATTCCCCAAAATAAACTAAATAAGTTAAATCTATGGAAAATCTATTGCTACCGTCAAAAGTAGAATTTGTACCAGGTGATGCCCCAAATAAAGGGTCATTAGTTGTTACACCTTGCTATTTTGGTTATGGCACCACTTTAGGAAATACACTCCGACGTGTATTACTATCTTCTCTTCCTGGAGCGGCTGTTGAAGCTATCAAAATCAAAGGTGTTCAGCACGAATTCAGTTCTGCCGAAGGATTAAAAGAAGATGTTGTTGATATTATTTTAAGTTTAAAACAATTGGCAGTTCGCGTTTTCGTAGACGAACCTGTCACTTTGCATATTAGTAAAAAAGGCCCAGCCGTAGTAACCGCCGCAGATATTGAAGCAAATTCCAGTGTAGAAATTATGAATCCGGAATTAGTCTTGGCTACTCTTACATCCAACAAAGTTTTTGAAATGGATTTGGTTGTTGGACGCGGCCGCGGTTTCAAGCCTGTAGAAGAAAAAGACAAAAAGCACTATGATTTGGGTACCATCGTTATTGATTCTATTTATACTCCCATCAAAGATGTTGGTTACAATGTGGAATATACCCGTATGGGCGATGTTACCAACTACGAAAAGTTGACATTAAACATCGAAACCAACGGCACAATGTCTCCAAGCGAAGCCGTCAAACAAACAACGCAGATTATAATGGATCATTTCGGCATAATTGCCGCTGTTGCAAATGAAGTGGTGGAGGAATTGCCAATGCCGGTTGTTGTAAAAGAAGAAGAGCCAAAATCAAAGAAAGCTAAAAAAGCAAAAAAGAAGGCGTAATTAAATCAAATAATAACACAGATGCCTAACGGCCGCGGATAACGCAGATATAATCAGTGTCATCTGCGGGGCCTTAGCCCATCAGCGTTTATTTCAATGTTATATGCGTCACCAAAAGAACAAAGTTACCTTAGACAGAAAGACAGCCGCGCGCCGATCTCTTTTGGCAAATTTGGCTGAAAGCTTGGTTTTATATGAAAAAATCAAAACTACAAAGGCTAAAGCCAAGGCGCTTGCTCCATTTGTAGCCCGATTAATTACCAAAGCAAAACTGCAAACTTTGGCAGGCCGCAGAGAATTAATGAAAGTATTATATACAGAAAACGCGATTAAAAAATTGATGGAAGTTATCGCCCCAAAATATAAAGACAGAGAAGGCGGCTATACCCGCATTATTATGTTGAAGAACAGAAAAGGCGATGGCGCGGAAGAAGTTCTTATTGAATTAGTTTAGGTATTGATTACGCAGATTCGAATCAGTTTAAATCCTTTCAATAAATCAGTTTAAATCCTATGATTAAACGAAAAAAAATTACCATTGACGCCTCCGGCCAAGTTGTCGGACGTCTAGCTTCCAAAGTAGCTATGATTTTGATGGGTAAGAACAGACCTGATTACCGACCGCATATCGATACCGGTGATAAGGTGGAAATCTTAAACATCAAAGACATCCGTTTTACCGGAAAAAAGATGGAAACAAAAGAATACAGACACCACAGTATGCATCCGGGTGGTTTAAAAATAAAAGTAGCGAAGGATATAATGAAAATTAATCCTGAGGAAATACTTTTACACGCTGTTGCCAGAATGATCCCAAAAAATAACACCCGTCCGCGCAGATTATTGCGCATTTCATTTAAAAAATAGCATATTAATAAATCAGTTTAAATCAGTGTATGACAAAGATTGCAAAGACAAAAGAAAAAGATGGAGACACAATGCGTTCTGTAGGACGACGCAAAACTGCTTCTGCTCGCGTGCGTTTATCACCGGGTACAGGCAAGATTACCGTAAATGGTAAAGCCCTAGAGGTTTATTTCCCATATTTTGAATGGCAGAATATCGTTAAGGCTCCTCTTACAGCTGTAAATAAAGAAAAAACCTTTGATGTATCCGCCAAAATTGTTGGTGGTGGTCAAAAAGGACAGGCTACTGCGGTACAATTAGGTATTGCCCGCGCATTAGTAGTTTGGAATGATGAATTAAAGAAATCTTTAAAAACTCAAGGTTATTTAACTCGCGACGCCCGCGTCAAGGAAAGAAAGAAACCTGGTCTCAAACGCGCCCGCCGCGCCCCACAGTGGTCCAAACGTTAATCTTACTTCAAATAGAAGCTCCGGAAACGGGGCTTTTATTGTTTTTGGTTCTCAGGTAAAATAAAGGCACTATGTCATCTTATACTGTTGCCCAAAACACCTCGTTCCTCACCACTGCCTCTGTCCTGCAGAAGGTAATTTCTTTTTTTTATTTTATTTTTGTCGCCCGGATGATTCAGGTAGAAAATACCGGCGTCTATTTCTTCGCCATCACCTTTACCACCATTTTCACTGTTGTCGCCGATTTCGGTATGGGCCCTGTCCTCACCAGAGAAGCGGCGCGCTACCCGGACAGATCACAAGATTATTTCAATACTGTCTTTTGGACAAAAATAATTTTTGGCGCCTGTGCTTATGTATTGGTGGTTGTGCTGGTCAATGTTTTAAATTATCCACCACTAACCAAAGATCTCATCTACGTTTCCGGCATCACCATGTTTTTAGACAATCTGCTCACCGCTTTTTACAGTATTTTCCGCGCCAGAAAAAATTTAATTTACGAATCCATCGGTATTATCGGTTCGCAATTTATCACTTTAGTAATCGGAACATTTGCCTTGCTCAATCATTGGCCGCTAGTCTGGCTTATTATTGCCTATACCAGCGCCAGTTTTTTAAATTTAATTTTTATCAGTCGTTGTATTAAAAAAGTTTATAACATCCGTCTCAGTTTTGTTTGGAGTAGCGCAATTTTCAAAATATTTTTTCTCACCGCGCTTCCATTTGCCATGGCCGGAATCATCGGCCGATTATATTCTTACAGCGACTCACTTCTCATGTCCAAAATGTTAACTACCAAAGAGCTGGGGTGGTGGAGTGTGCCGTACAAAATTACTTTCGCTTTTCAGTTTATCCCCGTCGCGCTCTCGGCAAGTGTCTACCCGGTCTTTAGCGGATTATTTATCAGCGAAAAAACCGCCATCGGTCCGCTGTTTGAAAAAGCCTGGCGATATTTATTTGCCATCGTTTTCCCGCTGGCCTTTGGCCTAATCGCCATCGCCGATCCGGTTGTAAAACACGCCTTTGGCCCGCAATACGCGCCATCGGTTACTCCTTTGCGAATTTTATTACTTAGTCTTATCTTCGGCTTTCTCGGCCTTATCACCAGCGCTCTGCTCAATGCCACCAACAGACAAAAGACCCAGACCAAATTAATCACTTTAGCTTTAGTAGTAAACATTGTTTTAAACTTAATTTTACTGCCCATTCTACGCATAGATGGCGCGGCAATAGCCGCACTGGTCAGCAACGCCATTCTTTGTCTGGTTGGCCTTTATCTTGCTAGCCGCCAGGTGTACATAAATTTCAAAAATATTGTAAAATATATAAACCAAACCCTCTGGCCCGCCTTGGCAATGGCCGGCACAGTTTATTACTTCTCCACAAAAATGCACTATATCCCCACCATTCTAATCGGCGCCGCAATTTATTTCATCCTAATCTGTTTCACCGGCGTTATTAATCGCGAAAATATTTCAATAATTTTTAATAAAGTAATACCAAAATCCGTGTAATCCTGTTTTAAAATCTGTTTAAATCCATGCTATGAAAACCCTAATAATCACCCTCGAATACCCGCCGGAAATCGGCGGGATCGCCACATACACCTATAATCTCGCTAAAAATATTCCACCGTCAGACGTGGTTGTTTATGCGCCCAAAATGGCGGGGGATAGTGAATTTGATAAAAAGAATCCTTGGAAAGTTTTGCGCGCCAAACCAAACTTTTTGTTTATTTGGCCGCGTTGGATAAAAATGCTTTTCCAAATTTGGAATTTGGTAAAAAAAGAAAAAATCCAAATGATTTATGTGCATCATGCCTTGCCGGCCGGGTATGTTGCTTATCTTTTAAAAAAATTTAAAAAAATTCCTTATACTATATTTTTTCACGGCACAGATTTAGACATGGGAATTAAAAATAAAAAGAATAAATTAAAAAAGATTTGTATTCCGGCGGATAAAATCGTCGTCAACAGTAATTATTTAAAAAATAAATTTCAATCCGCTTTTGAAGGTATTAAAAAAGAAATAGTCGTAGTTTATCCGTGCCCCGATGATATTTTTTTGCAAAAAGCTTCCGAAGTAGAATTAAAAAAGATGAAATCACAATTGGCCTTGGAGGGTAAAAAAGTTATTATTACCGTAGCGCGTATGGCCGAAGGTAAAGGTTATCCACACCTCATTCGTCTGTTGCCAAAAATCCTGGAAAAAGTCCCAAATTTGGTCTGGATTATCATCGGCGACGGTCCCAAAAAAGACGAGATAATAAAATCAATCCAAAAAAACTACCTCCAAAATGTCACCCGTTTTATCGGTAAAATGCCATACACAGACCTGCCAAAATATTATCAATTAGCCGATTTATTGGTCCTCCTTACTCATCCCGACGAGTCCTCGTCCGAAGAAGCATGGGGCACCGCTTTCGTTGAAGCAGCCGCCTCCGGATTGCCTGTGGTGGCCGGTAGAGCCGGGGGTGTGGAAGAAGCCGTTACCAATATGCTGACAGGCCTAGTTGTGGACGTTTATCAAGACCAAAGTATTGTCTCCGCTATCACCGAACTCCTCCGCAATCCGGACTATGCAAAGCAGATGGGTCAAGCAGGCAAGCAACGTGTTATCCAGGAATTTAATTGGGTAGAACAGTTAAAGAAACTTTAACAATAGTTCACTGTTCGCAGTTCTCAGTTCACAGACCGCGAATCGAGAACTGCGAACTGCGAACTGTGAACCGCGAACTAAATTTATGCAATTAATCTCCGTCATCATTCCCGTCTACAATCACGCCCACACCTTAAAAAGATCCATTGAGTCTGTTTTTAACCAAACCCACCGCCCACTCGAAGTAATCGTCGTCAACGACGGCAGTACTGACAACTTCGAAGAAGTCGTCAAAGACTGTCTCCATCTCACCGACCAGCGTTGTATCGGCGCGGGAAGTATTTTATCAATAATCTCTCAAGAAAACGCCGGCGCCACGGCAGCCCGTAACAAAGGTTTTGCCGTTTCAAAAGGCGAATACGTCATCTTTTGGGACGCCGACACTTTATCCAATCCCCAAATGCTCCAAAAAATGTACGCCTACCTCCAAAAACACCACGACGCATCATACGCCTATTCTCAATTCAAATTCGGCTGGAAAAGAATAAAAAGCCACTCCTTCGATGAATCATTATTAAAAAAGCTAAACTACATCGACATCACCTCCCTCATCCGCCGCAACTCACTTACCCCTCTTTTTAAGGAGGGGCTAGGGGAGGTCAACGGTCCCTTCGACACTTCACTAAAACGCTTCCAAGACTGGGACCTCTGGCTGTCGTTGTTAGAACAAAATAAAACCGGCGTCTTCATCCCCGAAGTGCTCTACGAAAAAGTAGTCGGCACCCGCGAAGGCATCAGCACATGGCTTCCCGCCTTTTTTTATCAACTCCCGTGGAAAACTAAAGAAGTAAAAAAATACGAATCCGCCAAAGAAATCATTGTAAAAAAGCATCATTTGAAATCCACTCTATAAAGAGGGGTAGGGGTGGGTTGGCCACCTCTCCTTTATAAGGAGAGGGTAGGGTGAGGTCTGTCATTTAATTACTTTTATGTTATCTTTAGAAGACCTCCAACAAAAAATCCTAGCCTTCCGCGACGCCCGCGACTGGGCTCAATTCCACACCCCCAAAGACCTCGCCATCGGCCTGTCACTCGAAGCCGGCGAAGTCCTTGAACACTTTCTTTGGAAGACCCCGGAAGAAATATCCGAATACCTAAAAACCCACAAAGAAGAAATCGCCGATGAAATGGGCGACGTCTTAAATTACTTGTTAATAATGGCCAACGACTTTGGCATAGACCTGTTGGATGCGACGGATAAAAAAATAGATAAAAATGCCGCGAAGTATCCGGTGGAGAAGTCGAAAGGTAAACATACGAAATATACGGAATTGTAAATTAGTATAAATTTTATGAAAAAAAAATCAAAAAATAAAACTACTAAAATCAAAAATAGTCAAAAAAGCAAAAAAATGGCTTGCAGGCATGATTACAAAAATGCAATTAAAGTTGGTAAGATAGATTATCAGTGTCCTTTATGCGGCAAGCTGCTAGATCCGCTCGAATGGTTTTTTATGAACAGTTTTAACTTTATTGATGTAGAAATTGAAAAATAATATGAATGACCTTATAAATATAAAAGTGATTCAGAAAGATTTTAATGGTGAGAAAAAGAGGTTTGTTAACGCCAGGGAGTTATATAGATGGTTGGGTGTGGGTAGAGATTTTTCAAACTGGATAAAAGACAGGATCGATAAGTATGATTTTGTGGAAGACCTTGATTATTTTATAACCATTCCCAATTCTGGGAATGGTTTAAATACTCAAAAAACTGGTAAATTTATAGCCATCGCCAAATTTGGCGATGGACTAAAACCCCATAACACAGGCAAAATCGTTGATGCCAAAACCGGCAAGGTTGTGGCAAAAGAGTATGTGCTTTCCGTGGATATGGCCAAGGAGCTGGCAATGGTGGAAAACAGCGACATTGGCAAAAAGGTAAGAAAATACTTTATTAGAGTTGAAGGTGATTTTAAGAAAGTAATGCGGATTGCCACACTGGATCCTAAAATAATCAACCAGTTAGCGAGTCAATTTTCGGAAACTAGGGAAGAAACCAAAGATTACCGGAAGGATTTTACCGACTGCATTAAAAATTATGTTGCCGTAAAAAATTACGGAACGTACACCGACATGCTGTATGACTTCTTATTTTTGGAAAAAGCCAAGGAATACAGAAAACTTCTGGATTTGGCAAAAAAAGACTTTACCAGAAATTATATGTATGAAGAAATTTTATTGACCATTGGCGCTTTTGAAGCCGGGTTAGCCGGCGAGATTGAAAGAGAATCAAAAAAGTTGGGGAGAATGTTAACGAAGGATGAATTTGTAAAAAAGTTTAGTGGGTTTTCTGCCACAAAAAATTGGCTGGTGTACCAGAAAAGAGCGAGAAGCATAATGGCGACCTATGACGAAGAATTGCGAAGCATAAAACATCCGAAATTGATTGATTATAAAAAAGAATTCAGCCAAGAAGATATTCAAAAACTTATTGGGTAGATCAAATTTGTCATTCACGCTCGTCACCTGTCATCCCTCGTCTTTAGTTGTCATCCTGACAGGGCTCGCCTAGGCGAGCGACGAAGGATCTATACCTATTAAAAAAAATCGTTTCAACCGTCGTCATCCTGAACTTGTTTCAGGATCTGACGCTTGTAAACCACCCCCGCCTGCTCGAAACGCTCTTGTTTGCAAGGCGGGCGGGAACAGCGTAAACTGTAAGTAATATGCCCACCAAAACAATCGTCCAACGCCTCCAAAAAACCTGTGCGTGTTGCGGTAAAGCAATTCGCGTTATTGCCTATTCCAAATCAGATTATCGCGGCGGCCATTTCTTTGGTAAAATTCCGTTGTATACCAAAAAAGAAGAAGCGCGCGCTGCTAGTTTTGGATTCACAAAAGAACTTTTTGGAAAAACAGAGATTTTGGTAATGAATAAAGACCCCAAGCCGTATGGGTATGCGGAGTATTGGGAGTGTCCGAGGTGTTATTGGCGGGGATAAAACGAAGCAGCTCGCTGGGTGGTTTTTGGCTTGAGTTTTGGGAGGAGAGAGTGAAAGATAAAATATGGAGAGGAAGTTTGGCGGAGAATTAAATTGGATAGACCCCAGTTTTTTAATGGATGAAAATAACCCTAAAAAAGTCGAGAGTTTTTTTCTTGCACTTGGGGTTGTGTTTAATGATTTGAATGGGCTTCTCTTGTTCGAAAAGTTATTATTGAGCACTTATGATAAGCCAGAAAATTTTGAGGCAACTAGTCATGCCGGTCATTACGGAGGTTTGTTGCTGCAACTTCAGAAATTAATAGTAAGTACAATAAGTGAATTTTTTGTTTTTTTGAAAAAAAATACGGATGTTTTTTCTGAAATAGAATTTAAACAAGTATTGGAGCGGTTATCAAAATCTGATAAATCGCTTTGGGATGGTATAGTAGTTGCCGCACACGGCAAATTAAATAGCGTAAATGATTTTTTGAATACAATCATACAAATTCGTAGTAATATAGCATTTCATTATGATCACTCTGGTAAAATTTTTAGGAGAGGCTATATTAGTAAATTTTTTGGTAAAAATAAAGATGACACGAATATATCCGCTTTCTATTCAATCGGTGAAAATATGCAAGAAACAAGATTCTTTTTTTCAGATGGCGCTGTGGAGGAATGTTTGAATATAGCGGCAGGAAAAAAATTTAAAGATAGCCCGTTGGATAATCCTGTGCTAAAAGAGTACCGTGCAAAAATAGGAGAAACCATAGTGGCTTTAAATAGAATTATCTCAATATTGCTTAAGAATTACCTCCAAAAACGTCGTAATCAGCCCCGCTGATATAATTTAAGTAGTTTACTTGTCTGGTTGTAAAATGAGTTGTGTTGGAGTAGAATTAAGATGTTTTAATATGGTATTATGAAGGAACCAAACAAGCGATGCTGATAATTAGATTAAGTTAGAATCATGACAAAAATTAAAGATATTCCAAAAGTTGATAGGCCCAGAGAAAAGTTGGTTAAGTCTGGGGCAAAATTTTTAAAAGATTATGAACTTTTGGCTATTCTTTTGAGTACAGGCACAAAAGGCAAAAATGTTCTTGAAGTTGCCCAAAGTATTCTTTCAAATTATCCCAAGAAAAAATTACTAGGATTGAATTTTGACCAATTTAAAAA
>Ga0209211_10008925_pt1 | contig 13550 bp, 19 predicted proteins | sample RifGroA2_FD_183992 | JGI IMG/M metagenome (GOLD analysis project Ga0209211, IMG submission 183992) | Groundwater microbial communities from Rifle, Colorado, USA - Groundwater A2 (SPAdes) (version 2) | ecosystem: Environmental > Aquatic > Deep subsurface > Groundwater | place: Rifle, Colorado...
GATTCTATGAATAAGACTGAAATAAATGAGACAAGCTATCAAGCAATGACTAGAGAAAGCCTAAGTTCATTAGTTGATAATTATGTGAATGAAGTATATGATGGAACTTGCCCCGATTCAAAAGGAGGATGCATTATTCCTATTGAAATATACGCAAAAGGTGCGCAGACAATTTTATTTTCAAACACCGAGATAAAGTACAACAGAGAAGGTGCGCCCGGAACTAACAAGCAAGATTTGTATTTGCTTGGCAAGACCAATTCACTAATAAACTCAGGCTATCTAAACTTAGACATCTCAAAAGCAGAATTTAAAATTCCAGTCGCTTCAAATCAAAACAGATTTAATTTATACTTAAACGGAACAAGCCAAATCCTATCCGTTCCAATAAACATCACAAAAAGCTTTGAATTCGATGTTACTCCTAAATCTGTTCTTGTTGGAATAGAAACTCTTTTCTTAATCACTGGTAGCACAAATATAAGCTCAGCCTCCTGGGATTTTGGCGATGAAATTACCTCGCAAAGCCAAGGAAAAACAATATCGCATAGATACATCAAAGAAGGAAATTACCAGCTCAAAATAGAATTAACCAGCATCAATGGAACAAGAGCGCAAAGAACATTTACAATCGTTGTCGGGGATGCAAAAACTGCTGCTGAAACATTAATAAAGAAATACGAAAACAATCTAAACAACGTGAGCAAACAAATTCAAGCCTATGACTTTTGGATAAAAAATGCAATAAATAACAAGCTTAATTTAAGTGAAATAAATGATTCTTTGCAGGCAATAAAAAAAGACTATAATGATGCTTTTGAATCTGAAGAGTATTCAAGAATTGTCGATGAATTGCTTTTGCTTAGCGTACCTAATCAAATACGTTCAAGTGAGAGCGGAGTTTTGCCTTTAGAATTAGGGTTCAATAATCTGGACATTAGCTACCTTGAATCTTTGTCTGATGAAGATGCTACCAGCCTAACTGAAAAACAAAGAGAGAACGCTGAGGCCAATTTAATAAATTGGAATTACAATAATTATAAAACAGATGTAGAATATAAAATAATCACTATATCTGAATCCGATGAAGCAAATCCTCTGTTCACCCATCTCAAGATTATAATCTCTGGCAAAAACAATAGCGGCGAAGATGCAAATCTCATAATACCTTATCCTAAAGATGAAATAATCTTTAAGGAGAATTATAATGAACGCCCTTTGAGCAGCGAGTCTTCTTCTGCAGTGTATATTCAATTTTCCGGAAGCAAAACAATAGAATTTTTACTGCCTGAGAAAGTCGAGGTTTCCGAGCTTGGGGCGTATATCGCGCCCACGGACATCAAAGAGCTTGCTCTAGGCGGCGATGAACCTACTCCAACGCCCACAAATGATAAGCCAAGCAAAGCAAAATGGTGGTATATTGCATTATTCTTAGGGTTTTTTATAGTTTACATTGCGCTGCAAGAATGGTACAAAAGAAGGTATGAATCTTTCTTATTCAAGAACAGGGACGATTTATACAACATAATCAACTTTATTTTCAATGCAAGGATATCTAAAATGAGTGACGACGAAATAAGAAAAAGGCTTGAAGGTTTCAAATGGAGATCTGAACAAATAACATATACATTTAGAAAGCTTGATGGAAAAAGAACGGGAATGTGGGAGATACCTATATTCAAATTCATTGAAAACCGAAAAGTCAAGAAAGAGATTGCCAAGAGGCAGGAACAAAATCAGGCAAGCGGAAGCTTTATTAAAAGCTCTTATTAATAAAATAACATGTTTAGAATAATAAAAAACTTTTCGAAGAGAATTTTAAAGGCTTTGTTTAAGAAAAAAGAAAACATTAAACTGGGTTTTTATGGCCCTCCAAATTCAGGAAAAACTTCACTAGCAAATAAAATATGCAAAGATTGGACAGGCGAAGAAATTGGAATTGTAAGCAAGGTTCCTCATGAAACGAGGCAGGTGCAATTCAAGGAAAAGGTTGAAATAAAGCATAAAGGAAAAACTCTAACTTTCAAGATGATAGACACACCAGGCATCGCAACAAAGATAGATTATGAAGAATTCATTGAATTCGGGATAAAAAAAGGCGATGCCAAAAAGAGAGCCAAAGAAGCAACGCATGGCATTATAGAGTCTATTCAATGGCTCGATGACATGGAAGCCATAGTGGTCGTGCTTGATGCGAGCGAGAATCCTTATTCGCAAGTCAATATAACCATCATTGGAAATATTGTTGCGAGAAAAATTCCAGTGCTTATCGCCGCAAACAAAATCGATTTGAAAAAAGCAGACGTCAAAAAAGTTGAGGCAGCCTTTCCTGAATATGATGTTGTCGGAATTTCAGTTAAAGATGGCACAAACATGGAAGAATTTTATGAATCCTTATTTAAACTGGCAAAAAAAGCATAAAAATCATAAAAGAGGAATATAACAAAATGAAAACAAGAGGAAAAAAACTGCATGGCCTGAGTCTGCAAGTAATTCCATTTGCAGAAGTTGAAAAAATGGGCATCTCTGAGAGAGTGAAAAAGATATTATCTCTTGTTTTAGGAAATAAAATAGTAATTATTCATGGCAGATTACGGGCCGAAGAGGAAGCCAGATTAATCGAGGATACTATGGCGATGGTGGACCATATCAGAGGATTCAAGGGAATTGAACTTGCAGTAATAGAGCCAAATATGAAAGATAGAGGGATATTTGACAAGATGAAATATAATATTGCAAAATCTTTAGTGGGGGATAGTGCTGCTCTTACAGTCATTGGCCCCTCTTCTATCGTTAAAGAGATTAGAAAAGACCCCAAGAAGATTGAGCTGCTGCTGAGTTAAAGTAATCAATTAGAACGGCTAGATTTCATATTGTTCAACTTATATTTTATAAACTTTGCTTTTTCGTTAATTACGCTACTTCTTAAATAATCCCTACTAATAACTTATCTGCTACAATTCAGTTTATCAACGAAAGATATATAAATATGTAGCCGTTAATATATTTAGGAGGAAATTAACATGACCCATATAGAAATACATAAAATAAATGGCAGGAAGTATAAATATGAAGTCACTAACTATCGTGAAGGCGTTAAAGTGAAACATAAATGGAAATATCTTGGAGCAGTTGAGCCTGTCCAGAAAAGAAAGAAAAACTTCAATGTGGGAAAGAAACCCACATTGAAAGTAAGAGAACTGAGCCAAGAGGAGAAAAATTTTGTAGCTAAATCAACCAAACATAGCGAGAGCTTTGTTAAAGATAGAGCTAAAATTATTGAACTTTCCTCTCAAGGTAATTCAATAAGACAAATATGTGAAAAACTGAAGTTTGATAAAAAGAAAGTTGGAGAAATTATTAATGGATTTAATAATTTCGAATTAAAGGTATTTGAAAGAAAGAAAAATCCTGGAAGAACTAGAAGAATTACAAAAGAACAAAGAGCAAAAATAATTGAGTGGTTGAATACTCACCCAGAAAAATTAAATTTGCATTTTAATAACTGGAGTAGAAATAAATTATCTGAATTTGCAAAGAAAAATAGCATACAAGTAAGTCCTTCGCAAATTGGAAGAATAATAGAGCAAGATGAAACAAAATACAAGACAAAAAGAAGTAAAATGTACAGCAATGATAAAAATTTTTTGAGAAATATCTAATTTTAAGAAGATTATATGAAGATAAAGACCCAAATAATATTGTTATCAGCTTTGATGAGAAAGCAAAAATCGCAATTAAGGAATATTTTGGAAGCGTATACACCAAAGAGAAAAAAGTATCTTATCCTGCAAAACAAAAAGTGAAAGGATTGCTTGAAATGCCTGCAGGAATTAATATCAAAACTGGAAAAGTGCATTATTGGTTTTACGATTGGAAGAATTCTTTTGTAGTTATAGAATGCCTTGAAAAATTACTCATTGAGTATTCTGACAAAAATATTTATGTGATTATGGATAATTGGAGTGCACATAAATCTTATAGCATGAAAGTATGGAACTATTTTCATCCAAGAATTCATTTGGTTTATTTGCCAAGCGGTGCAAGTTTTTTGAATAAAATTGAAAGAGTGTTTTGCTTTTTATCAAGAGATATTTTGCAAAATAGCAACTTTCAAACTATTTTGAAAAGGAGGGAAGTATTATGGTTTAGTGTAGTTAATCAACTAACAATATTTCCTACTTATCCCCGTGAATTTTTATCTTGTATAATCAAATTGAATGGTTTAGGTTTGCTTCTAGTTCTTATTTATGCATATCGGGTATCTACCTACCTTTATGAAGTAAAAAACCATGGTTATCTTCCCATGTATTAAATTTCATCATATATGAAATTAAAATTTTTATGATAATTATCCGTAAACTTTTTTATTGTGGATTTAAGATTTATCCTTCGTAGCTTCAGAAAGCTGAGCTCTTACCATATCGGCATATTCGAATTGTTCATTGCCTTTTTTATTCTAACCTTGAAGTAGGAAAAAGTTTAAATAGTATGTATGACTATCTAAATTATGGAAATAGTCAGAGAAATAGGGGAGAAAGGGCAAGTAGTGATACCTATAGATATACGCAGAATGCTCTCTTTGAAACCTAGAAGCAAAGTCGTGTTTAAAGTTGAGAATAATGAAGTGAAAATGCAATCTGAAAAAAACAATAAAGAATGGTTTAATAATTTTATCAAATATAGAAAAAAAGGCAAAGAAATAACTCTTAAAGATTTAAAAAAAATAGAAGAAGAAAGCTATGATTTACCTTGATGCAAACATATTTCTGTATCCTCATTCGGGGAAAGGACCAAAGTCGGATGCATGCATAGAGATATTGAGAAAATTGTCTGAAAACAAAATAGATGCAGGTACATCCACACTTACATGGGATGAAGTTCATTATGCCTTGAGGAAAATGTTGGGAAAGGAGAAAGCAATAGAACAAAGCAAATTATTTTTAGAAACACCTAATTTGAGGTTTATCAGAGTAGATGAAGAAATAATAAATAAAGCACAGGAAATGATAGAGAAATATGGCTTAAACCCACGAGACGCAATTCATGCAGTAACAGCAATAATAAATAAAGCAGACGGAATCATCACAGATGATTCTGATTTTGACAGAGTAAAAGAAATCAAGAGAATAAAGATTTAAATACCTTTGATACTTATAAAAAACATGAAATTAGAGGTTAATATCGAAAAGAAATATTTCTTTGTGATAGTTGGAGCATTTTTATTGCTCGCAGGAGTGTTGATGGTTTATGCGGGTCCGCCAACTGCATCAAAACCTAATCCAGGTCATGACATCTCAGAATTGCAACAATGCCCTACTGGGAGTGTACTAAAGTCGAATTCCTTAGGGGCTTGGGAGTGCGGAACTGATGTAGTAGGTGGTAGTGGTACAACACAGGTTATACTTAATACAGATTATTGCAATTCTATGGATTTTACGATTAGTGATGAGAATGGCGGAATGTTTGAATTAAATCTGATTAAAGATGGAAAGAATATTTGCAAAGATGTAAGTGGATGTACTATAAGCATATGGCGGGATTATAGGACAAAAATATATTATTACAATACAAAATTTAAGCAACAGAGCGATAATAGATGTTCGTTGCTCGGCTCAGACGTTAAATGTTTAAATGGAGACGATATCAGATTTAAAATTATGAGTCAAGAAAACGGGGATATTAATGTATATGATGATATCGAGAATTTTGAAAACGTACCAGACAAAATATCCATTAAAATCCTTGACGGTATTAATGGTGATTTCAGATTCAGCGTTTGCGATTATTAATTCAACCTTTTTTAACATCGTCTTTCATAAAATTCCTGCTTTATTCAGTATATTTCGTTAGGATTATTTTATACCATTTTATGGTATAAAAAAATACCATGTTAACATTAACATAAAACTTTATTAACTTCCCTTATTTCATAAAAATGCTCAATATAATTCAAACAAATTAATGCATATCCTTTCTTATAGCAGATTTTTAATAAAAACATCCACCTCTTTGGTTACCTGTTCATAATCAGGAAGCAAAGAAACCAGATTTTTTAAATCGGTTTCATACTCTTGTCTTGAGATAAATTTTATATTTTTCGCATCTTCCAATTTGAGTTTCTCATCTTTTAACTTCCTAATCAGCATCTTTTTATCAATTTTCAAATTATCTTTGTTCTGAATTAGCATCCAAATATCATATAAATCTTTTGCCTGCCTTCTATTTATTAAGGCTCTTATCTTTTCAGATATTATTTCTTTATCATCCATGACTAACAATACGAAAGGTGGGACATCTGAGAATAATTTACCAATGACTTTGGCAATCTTATGCTCTACCTTGCTTTTATTGAAGTCTAATTTAAGAGTATTTGTAGAATTAGGATTTCCCATATACAATGGCCCTTTGAATCTGATTTCAAGTCTTAAATTGCTCTCGTATTCTTTTTCGGAATAAATCTCATATTCTATATTAAGCAGATTGTAATCTTTTAAGAATACATTTACCTTGGATTTTATTTCCTTTTTATTTAAATTTGTATTAAAGTCTAAATCTTCTGATGCCCTTTCCAATCCATAGCAAAGCCTCAAACATGTTCCTCCTTTGAAAATGAAATCTTTTGCAAACTTTGAGATAGAATTTAAAAATATATATTGTAAATATTCCTTCTCTTCGTAGTAAAGATTGTTCTTTTTCCGATTTTTTACCTCGCTTAGCTCTTCTTTCGATATCATGGTATATTAACATCCAATAACCATGTTTTATTAAATTTATTCATTTTAGGTCTTGTAGGATCTAATTTCTCGTAACCTTTGCCTATATTTCGCATTAGTCTTTTAAGTTTATATTTCTTTATTTTACAGCCCTCCAAGATAAAACCTAATCTTCTCACAACTGCTTTGCTATCCATTTTTATCGCATAATCTGTAAGTTTCTCCAGGTCTAGACTGCCAAGAGAGTTAATAACTGCATTCATAATTTCCCTTATCCCTCCAGAATATTTAGGAAGGAGCAATGAATCTATTATTGCTTTCTCTTTATCTGCAATAATTATATCTCCTATAAGTTGATAGCCAAAAAATCTCTTTTTTGAGATAAGAACATATTTGAAAACACCATTGTCTCTTTTGTATCTTGTGGATGCTAAAAATATCTTTTTTGGCATTTGGTCAGTAAGTTTATAATAACTTAATGCTGACCAGAAACTTAGATAGGACGGCCAATTCACATATGGGCCTATGGCAAAATCTTCGATGTCATTCAGAGAGTAAGTTCCATTCTGTAGAACAACTATGGCTTTTTTCTTTTTAAGAGCCTTTATTAAATTATATGCAGAAGTCTTGTCTATGTTCAATAATAAAACCAACTGGCCAATCTTAAAAATATTCAGCTTGCTTTCTTTTAATTTCTGATACGCTTTATACTCTAATTTGCTTAATTGCATTTTAATTAATTATTAGTAGTTTAATTACTAATAATACAATGTTATACTATTTAAACCTTTCTGTATTAAGGGGATTATTTAAAAGTAACATTTCGTTTAATCAATATTATTATATTTGATAAGATTAAACATACAAAAGTTTATCTTTCTATAAACTCGATACCTAAAACTTTATTAACTCCCCTTATTTCCTAAAAACACGCCTTACAAATGCATTCATTGCTCTAAAAATCACATTTCAAAACGAATCTGTCCAAAATTCAAAAAGAGTGTGTGATATTCTATCTGAACTCAATATATTTATGGTTTCTTTTGATTTTTCAATTGGTACAATAAATGAAGATGGGGTCAGTTTCTTTCCGTTTAAAGAATCGATTAAGCTTTTTTTGAAATAATTTTTCTCGGTTCTTCCGAATAATTTTCTTATTATTCTGTTTCTTTTCGCAATGTTTTTTATTGGTTTAATGCTGAAATACATGAATCCTTTTGTTTTTTCAGGCATTGCTTTATATTTTCCATAAAGCACTATGCCGTCGCTTATTATGCTTCTCTTTAAAGTCCATGAATCTAGATTTCCAACTTCTATTTTGATAGGCAGTGTGCCACCCTTTAATTTCCATATTTCATAAATTTTAGTCTTGTAAAATCTTTCTAATTTCTTCTTTATATTGCTTTTAATCCTGTCTTCATCATTTTTTGCATTGAAAAACAAGTCTATGTCACTATTCTCGGTTGCTTCCTCCCGGGCCACAGAACCAAACAATATTATCTCGTCTACATCTATTTCTGGAAGAATATACGACACGAACGCACTTGCGTAAGCCATTAAATTTTTACTCAATATCTTCATCTTTTAGCTTTTCCTTTATAAAATCTTTTAATTGCAAAAATCTTTCTATGACCCGTTTAATCTGCTCGTTTTTTGGCTTGCCATATAATAATGAGTTTCTTTCTTCTTCGATTTCATATATGAGGGAATAAATTTTATCCTTGTTTTCAAATTCAAGCGGTAAAATTCTGTCAATTAATGGCCCTTTCTTCTGTTCAGTTTGAGGTTTTTTAAACCAGTCATGTTTTATTATTTTATTTATCGGCAGTTTGCCAAGCTTATGTAGATAAATTTCAAGAAGCTCCAATGCGCATGCAGAACAATGAAACCCGATTGTAATTGGTTTTTCTTCAATGCCTTCTTCGATAGCATCGTTTATCTCGCTTAAATGTTCCTTTATTTTTCTTCTGTGCTCTTCAAGTGTTGTCATCTGGATTAAATTATACCTATTAAAGGTATATTTTATACCTTATAAACCTTTCGGATTATTTTATACCCTTTCAGGGTATAAAAAATACCCCAGAATTATTAACATAAATATTTATTAACTCCCCTTATTTCCTAAAAACACGCCTTACAAATGCATTCATATGTTTGTTATATCTGTTTGTTAGACAAACAGAAAAGCTTAAATATTGGTTATTTGTTTGTATGATTAACATGGAAATAAATGGCATAGCAAAGGACAAAGAAAAGAGCGAAGATACCGAAATCGAAAATAAAGAAATAAAAGCTGAAAAAGAAGGGCTTAATGAATTGGAAGAAACATTAAAAGATAATATAAAACAATTTTTAAAGTCTGCTAACAGCATTTACAAAGCTGGAGATTATACCTCTGCAACTATCTTATTTTTCAAAGCTTTATTTTCTGTTTTGGACTTAATAATATTAAAAGAAAAAGGATTTATCCCAAAAGATCATTCTAAGAGATTTAGGGTTTTACAGGAAAATTTTGGGGAATTTTATGGATTTGTGGATTCTAATTTTGAAATATATCAAAACACATGTAATTCAAAGGTAAATAAATTTGATTGCGATAAAATAAAAGAATATGTTGAAAGAATTATTAAAGAACAAAAAATTTAACAGAATAATAGATAAATGTCTAAAAAATTCAGACGTGTTAGATGCTATCTTATTTGGCAGCATTGTTAGAGGAAAAGAAGAGCCAAAAGACATAGATATTTTAATTATTTTTAAAACACTTATTGACAGAGAGTTTGTTTATAACCTTAGAAAAGAATTTGAAAATGAAACCTTTAATATCCACATAATGCCTCTGACATATGCTGAGATGTTTGCTCCATCTTTTCTTGCCAGGGAAGGAATAATATTTGAAGGTTATAGTCTAAAATTTAAAAAGAATTTTTGCTCTACCTTTGGTCTGGCGAGCTTTGTTTTGTTTAAATATCACCTAAACAATAAAACAAATTCTGAAAAGATGAGATTTTACTATGCGTTACACGGGAGAAATAAAAGCGTTGGAGTATTGAATATTTTTAATTCATATAAGTTCTCAGATAAATTCATTATCTCTCCTGCAAATGAATCTGAAAAAATTCGCGATTTTTTAAATAAAAATGAAATTAAATACGAAGAAACTCCAATATTATTGCCTGATCGTTTAGCAAGGAGGGCATTTTTGGAGGACAGATGAGAAATAAAACATTATCAAACAATTCTATTCGGAAAATTCTTAAAAAAGAAGGCGCAGAATTTGTAAGTGAAAATGCAATTATTGAAATGCGCAAATTAGTTGAGGAATATAGCACTAAAATAGCCAAAAAAGCTATAAAAAATGCACTGTATTCTGGTAGAAAAACGATTAAAAAAAGAGATATAAAACTTTATTAACTTCACTTATTTCCTAAAAACATGCCTTACAAATGCGTTCATTGCTCATCGGTGTTTAAAGACGGCTCAAAAGAATTAATTGAGGGATGTAGCAGTTGCAAAAGCAAATTCTTCTTCTATATAAAAGAAGAAACGCTTGCGCAGATAGCTGAAAGTGAAGAATCCGAGCCGTATCTGTCTACTTCAGAAAAAAAGCAGATTGAATCAGATGTCAGAGAAATAACTGGAATAGAAGATGAAGAAGTGCCTGTTTTTCTTGATTTTGAAAGCGTCAAGGTTTTGAAGCCGGGAAAATATCTGCTCGATTTGCAGAAATTATTCGCCATAGACAAGCCAAGAGTATATCAAATTGAAAATGGAAAGTACATTGTTGATTTAACCAATTCTCCAAAGTCATCCAAATAAGAAGAAAAAAAGTGAATGCGAAATTACTTAGTTTTCTAAATTTGCGGAGGATAAACATTGAATGCACAATAAAAAAGTTTACAGATAATTATCATAAAAATTTTAATTTCATATATGATGAAATTTAATACATGGGAAGATAATAATGACATTTACTTCAGAAATGTAAACAAATACGTGAATGCAATTGATTTAAATATCTTATTTTCTACTATTCTTTATGAAATACAAAACCATAATTGATGAATTGAATTTGATGCCTGGAAAGGGTGATATTTCAATAATAAAAAAAGAGAATTCTGCGATAATCGAATCATTAAAAGACGAGCTTAAAAAACAGAAGATTGATGCAAATATCTTTCTAGGCGGAAGTTTCGCTAAAGGAACAATTGTCAAGAAAAGTGAATACGATATAGATATATTTGTAAGGTTTGATGAGAAATATGATGACTTTACGCTTGAATTGGAAAAAGTTGTAAAGCAAATCTCTAAAAAATTAGCTCTTAAATACATCAGGCTACATGGAAGCAGGGATTATTTTAAAATATTAAAGAAGAACATTATTTTTGAGATTATACCAGTCACAAGAATAAAAAAGCCAAAAGAGGCTAGAAATGTCACCGATTTAAGTTATTTTCATGTCAATTATGTAAAAAAGAACACTAATAATAAGATAGCTAACGAAATTGTCATTGCTAAAACATTTTGCAGAGCGCATGGAGTTTACGGGGCAGAAAGTTATATACAAGGATTTTCAGGATACGCTTTAGAATGCTTAATAATATATTATAAGAGCTTTGAAAAGATGCTAAGAGAATTAGTAAAAGTCAAAGAAAAGATAGTCATTGACCCTGATAAAAAATATAAAAATAAAGATGATGTTTTGATTAATTTAAATGAAAGCAAGATTCACAGCCCAGTAATATTGGTTGATCCCACTTGGAAAGAAAGGAATGTTCTTGCAGCATTGAGCTCAGAAAGTTTTCAAAAATTTCAGAAAGCAGCCAAAGAATTTTTAAAACGCCCAAATATTGGGTTTTTCGAAGAAAACAAGATAAGTTCTGAGGAAATAAAAAGAGAAGCGAAAAAAGCCAATGCCGAATTTCTTGCTATTGATTTGGAAACAGGCAGACAAGCAGGAGACATCGCAGGAACAAAATTGAAGAAATTCACTAATTTTATATTATTTGAAATTGAAAGATGCTTTGATATAATTAAAAAGGAATTTGTTTATGATGATTGTCAAAATGCTTCATTGTATTTAATATTAAATCCAAAAAAAGAAATCATAAAGATAGGCCCCCCAATAAATATGAAAAAAGAATGCGCCGCGTTTAGAAAGAATAATAAAAACACGTTTGTTAAGGAAGGGCATCTTTGCGTTAGGATAAAGATAATTAATTCAGCTAAGCGATTTCTTTCTGGTTGGGTAAAAAAATATCAAAAAAAGGTAGATGAGATGGGCATAACCAGGGTGAAAACGAATTAATTAATCGTTATACCTTATGCCCCCACCATAGTGGAAAACAAAGCATGATTACAGCAGATAGCAAAAATAAATAATTATCTAATGTTTGATAGAGAAGAGTTGTTGCAGAAGATAATAACGGGGTTTCAATTTTGTCTATTGATGCTCAATATTCTTGTCATGTGGGCTTCACCCGCTCATAATCTTGATAAACCGTTTATTTGACTTGTATACTTATCACATTTTATAGGTGTTGTAAATCAATCTTCTATTCCTATTTTAGCATAACTTAAAATACAATCTTCTCGCATTGGCACCAATAAATCTCCTTTTCTTCTTGCTGCTCTTCCTTCTTTAGAAACAAATTGTCTAAAAGCAACCAAATCAGAATAACCCCTTTGATTAGACTTACCCCTGATATATAATGGCTCTGTTATCACCCTCTTTGTTCCGAATAAAGTTTCATTTTGATGAGTCACCAAGGCATATTCTTCAAAATCTGTGAAGCTGGCAGGAAGGTTAATATCTGCAGAAGGCAGTCTTTCCCATAATCTATTTAGCTGTTCTTGCACCATTTTACCTTATCATTCCATTTCTCATGGAAAAATCAAGTATCTGGCTGATTGAAGATGTGAAAAACGGGCTTTGCAGCCAAACGCCCATTTCTTCTTCATTGTTCTCTGGAGTAACCATAAAGAAAGTTTCTTTTTTGTCTGCAATATATATTCTTGCTGTTGAATCTGAATGCCTTGCCTTGAGGTTGTATTTTCCGTTTATTCTCTTTACTTTTTCAGCATCTCCCGATAATGAAATCTTGATTTTTATGTTTTCTTTATTCAATCTTTCTAATGCAGGTATAAGAACCCTGCCCTTATCTTCAAAATCAGAAACCGATGTGCAGATTATTACTTCAGATTTTGCATTTTCAAGCAATTCTCTCAATCTTGCAACGATGTTTGTCCTTCCTTTCAATGAGCCAGTTATGTCGTGTGATTTTATTGGAGCAAATCCAGAATTGTGCAGTTGATTTAATTCTGTATATTCAGATGTTCCTTTTAAATCTCCAAGAGATTTTACTTTATCCTGGGCATTCTGCATAACTACTGATTTCATCTTTTCAATTACCTCAGTTGGTTTTACAGAAATATACTTGACCGGCTTTCCAATCTTTGTTATTGCAAATCCTCTTTTCTCCAAGCTTTCAAGGACATCATAAGTCCTAGACCTTGGAACTCCAGATAAGTCTGCAACTTCTCTTGCTGATGCAATGCCTTTTGAAAGCAAAGCCAGCCAGACTTTCGCTTCATAAATATTAAGATTAAAGTAATCTTTTATTCTCTTGACTAATTCTAGTTTTATCATCATACAATAGTAATTAAAACAAGGGTATTTAAATGTTTCTATATTGTGTCATTAATCAGTTACAACATAGTAGAAAGGTTTAAGAGGTAACTATAAAGCTACCGTCGACAAGATTTATTATTAAAAAAGGTCGATTTTCCAATTTTCATACTTTTGTCGACTATTTAACTAATCAATCTATATTC
>Ga0209211_10008929_pt1 | contig 13542 bp, 14 predicted proteins | sample RifGroA2_FD_183992 | JGI IMG/M metagenome (GOLD analysis project Ga0209211, IMG submission 183992) | Groundwater microbial communities from Rifle, Colorado, USA - Groundwater A2 (SPAdes) (version 2) | ecosystem: Environmental > Aquatic > Deep subsurface > Groundwater | place: Rifle, Colorado...
GGTGTAATCATTAACATCACGAGAAAGCCGGTCAACCTTGTTGACGATCACGCAATCAATCCTGTGGCTTTTCACGGAGCAATACTTAATCATCTCTTGTAGCCCCTTACGATTGGCCGTCTTGGCCGACTGGCCGTCGTCATGGAACTCGGCGACAATCTCAATGCCTCTTTTGTCGGCGTGGCTCAAACAGGCCTCTTTTTGGTTTTCTAAACTAAAACCATGCTCGGCTTGTTCTGCCGTTGATACTCTATAATATATAACGCCTCGTTTTAGTATTTTTTCCATATTAGTAAAATAAAAAAGGGAGCAAAGAACTGCTGTGAACACAACTTACCGCGAGGCAAATTGAAAGCAGGATTGCTCCCTTTTCTGGCCACAATTACAAATAATTATGGCAATAAAAAAGCCTGCGGTTAGTAAAGTTGTGTTCAAGGATATAATAACAAAGTTATGCTTTATTATCAAGAGGCAATACAACGGGCTTTCTAATATTTTTTATCCAAACATCAAACGCTATTTCTAATAACTGATATATGTTTTCTCTCGCTTCCTCGGCCTCTTCGTCGGTCAGTTGCAACCCCTCCGCTTCCGTCAATTCTTTGAATTTAGAAAGCGTTATCATATCGGCCGGAGTAACATCATTTTGTTAAATCCATTCAGAAATGGGAAAGAATCCAAAGAATAGGCTTTGTATTCCACTTCACCAAGCCATTCGCTCTCAAATGTTTTTTCAAATACCGGCGTTAATAATGACAAAAATCTTTCAACAAATATTTTCGCTAAATATCCCAGTATTTCTATTGCTTCGGATAATGTTTGCGAACGAAAAAACTTTTTCTTGCCAAAAGTCCGCTCGTCAAACATATCCTTGCCCAAATACTTGCAGACATACGCACCTAAATTCGTTACATCTTTGACTTTCTTAATATCAATTTTGCCCTGTCCCCAAGTTTCAAAAATTTCGTTATAGTGAACAAACGGTAAATTACAGATAACATGGTAATGTACCGCACCACGCTTTTGAAATTCCGGCACGGCCAGATATTCAAACTTTGGGTATTTGTAAGACAGCCTTAAAACAAACTTATTAAATTCATAATTAGCTTGTTTTAGATCGGTGATGTTGTCGGCAAAAGTCAAAGTCATAAATTTATTTAACTGGGGGTTAGAATTTATCAATCGGCGAATCTCGGTTCGTGTCCGATTGACTGAAAAATTCTGTTTTTGTTTTTGCAGTTTAATTTTCTCAAATATGTCCAATTGTTTCGGCTCTTTTTCCTGTTTTGTTTGCACGCTTGGTTGCGTTCTTTCAAAATCCCGCCAGACATTCTTTTTGTATTTATAGACCTCTACTTGTTTGCCCGACACAACAACTTTTATGTTGTAGGGAAAAGCCATAACAATTTTCTTTAGATGTGTGGATATAATCAAGATTAGATATAAAGCTTTGTTTTGCTTCGTAACCGTTCGCAAGCATTTTTTTTCGCCGTCGGGCAACGACGGACGAAAAAAGAATTGCTTGCGGAATCGGATATTCGATTGTTAAAACCTAATGCTATTTATTCCCGTATCAGGGCTTTTAATTTTAGCGTCAGCTTATCCAGAGTAAAGGTAGTAGCTTCGCTCTCCACCTTGACTATGGCAAGCTATCAGACGCTCTTTTCAAGCCTTGTCCGATACGGCAATAAACGGCCTGCCACGGACAGTAATTTAGGCCGTGTATTTATTAAGAGTATGGAAAAACTCGTTTCCACATGGACAGGTTCGGCAACCACTGCCGAGCTTGTTAAAGACCAAATTCTTGACCGCTGGGGTCAGGATGAGGCAAACAATTACGATCCGAAAAGTAATTGTTTAACTTTTAACCGTTGGCTCGAAAACGGCTACAAAGTGAAGAAAGGCGAAAAGGCCATTAAGTCCTTTATCGTCATCGAGCAGAAAGATAAAGAAGGTGCGGTTGTCCGGAAGTATCCGAAGACAATCAACCTTTTTTACATCCGGCAGGTTGAGAAATTAGCCTAACCGGATAAAGGGACGGGGTTCTAACGAATCCTGTCCCTTTTCTGCTGTTTGTGATATGGAGGAATATCGTCGGAGGTTGGTATCAGTCCGGTGTTATCGTTAGAGAATTCTTTTTTATATTCTCTATAATATGGAAATTCTTCATACTCAATAAAGTTGACGGCTTCGTGCGTGTTGTAGCAATTGGCTTTTAATTTATTGAACATAAAAAAGTTTCTTTTCACCGCTTGGCGTTTTACTGTGTCGTCTTTCAGATCGTGAAGTTCGAAATATGAAGTCATGAAAAACAAACGAAATATATTTCTAACTTCAATAAAGTGTTGCCCCAAATCTCTTATGCGTTTATCAATATTGCTCATATGTTGGACACCAGCCCAAACATCAAGCGGTATAATATTGCCGTCATCATCTTTTCTAATGTCGTGCCTGTGGGCAGAGAATTTTTGTTTTGCCGACGGTGGCATTTCTAGCCACTCCCTTGAATCAAAATACCCTTGGGCTTCGTCGATGAATATCTGTCCGCCTTTTATGCTTAACAATTCCGGAATTTCCGACCAGAAAAATACTTTGCCTAATTTTTCTTTGTTGATTTTCTTTATTTCCACATACTTCGAAAAGTCCAATTTCCAATTGGCGTAAATATCAAAACCTTTCAAAAACATTTCAAGAGCGGTATAAGTCATGAACAAAGTTTTTCCGGCTCCGGGTTTTCCCGTGATAATAGTAATCATAGTGGTTTGAATGAAGCTACCATTTTAATAACTAGTGTAATGAGAAAAATTGTCATTTCTACGAACAAAACCATAAGCAATATTTTGAATAGCGTATAAACTGGAAAGATTAAATTTATCTTTCCAATAGTGGGCGTGATAACTGCAAACGCACTATTGACGGACGCAATGACAGAATTGTTAGGATCAGCGTCAGGCAGGAGTGAAAATATTTTAACGAGGATTGTTTCGATGAGGTCAAACATATTATTCGGGGTTACTTCCGCTGAATAAATAAGAAACTCGCAATATCAAATACAGAGCGAAAATGAGCCAAAGAAAAGCAACAATGTATGGTCGCAATCCGTTGGCAAAATTCTTAACATTCGGGTCGCTGGCGGAAAAGATTTTAATATCCGTGTTGTATTGCTTGTCTGCCGAAACGGTTTTGAAAGTAATGTCCAATGCGGTATCAGTCGGAGCAGTAGAACTGGCGTTGAACAAGTTATAAAAACCGTCATGAAAAGCAAAGTAATAATTGAAGATTATTTTTGTTTTCAAGAGATCAACCAAACGAGGGAAAAAATATTGATTGTCTGTCGTGTTGAATATGTAGTCAATATCCGAAACATAGATACCAAACGGATATTGTCTTTTCATTTCTCCACTTTCCGTGAGTTGGACGACATAATGCAAGGGCGTTGTTGATGAGGCCGAGAGTGTAACCGCATAACTTTGCGTATTAGCCATAGTAGACAAAGTTTTGACATGATAACTGCCGTTAAGTAGATTGCCACTCGGATCATATTGTTTAATAGTAAATTGCAGATTAGCTAATGTGGACGAAGCAGGATAAATAAATTGAAATGTAAACAGAGATGATGTTGAGCTGATTGGCAAAGTTAATGCCGTGTCAAACTTTGGTGATATTATTTTGATGTCATAGTCATTGTAATAATCAAAATTGAAATACCAATTATCCGGATAGCCATTGATTATTTCAATCGTTCTTACAGTTTTGAAATCCATTTTATCATCGTAGTCCACGCAGTCGCCGGATGTACTGCTGGCCTCTCTCGCAATCACTCGCTTGTCGCCAAGCCCGTTGTAATAGAATTGAGCGGAAAATGTATTGCTCGCACAAGTAGTATTGTAATTTATTTTATCGAAGCCCAAGCAGTCGTTAGTTAATCCAATTCTATTTACTCCGTTTGTCGGACAAGTGCCGGTTACTGTTATCCAAGTATCCGTTACTTCCGGATCATTATTTTGCGGTGATGTAATGGCAAATGGAATAACAATCGGGTTGGCACTGAACACTTTGAAAAGCGTATCGCACAAAGCCCCATCGGATTCGGCATATCTTGTTGAACCGTGATAATTATATGTTTGTCCGCTGGTATAATTCGCACTTGAACCCAAGTAATTGCAATTGTTATACATCAATGGTAATGGATTGCCGGTTTCATTGTCGGCGGATGAAGCCGAATTTAACAGGAAAAAATAACTGGTATTTCCGGAAACAGCCACAGGAGTATTAAATGTAAAATACGCCCATTTGTAATATGCGCCGTCATTTGCTCCACCCTCGAGATTGCCCGAACAACTTGCGTCATAATTTATCAATGTGTTTAATTCACTCGCTGAGAATGTTCTTGAAGCCAAAGGTGTCTGACAACCAGCGTAATAACCAGTGGTGGCCGTCGTGCAAAGCGTTATGGTCTTCGGTTTTGTTAGAGTTGCTGTTCGGCAAAGCTTCATCGCCACAGTGCTTATGCCTGTTGTTCCCACAGGTGTTATGAATGTTTGCCCTCGTCCAGTTTCGTTTAGGTAACGAATCACCCATGCATACCAATTGGACGCAGGGGCAAACTGAACCACATCGCCGACTGGACTGTCTGCTTTTGCGAGGCCGGCAGAAAACAGTATACCGACAGCAATCAGGGCAACGGCAATCATCATTTTCTTTGTGTTTAATATCTTCAACATAAATTATGATTTTTGACATAGAAAAAATTTATAAACTTTAAACCTGTGGCGGGGGCCAGCCCCCGCCGGTTTCACCTATTTCATGAATTTGCGAGCCAAACGCCACACGAAAGTCAAAGAAAAGATGATGACACCCACAATGACGATTTGAGAAATGTTAGTGGTGATAACACCAGTTACATTTTCTTTCATCACCGACACCATTTGCTGGGTCGTAGAGGCCACATCCGGATCGACTGCCGCGAAAGCGTTGCCTGCTACTGCTACACCGCCGACAATGGCAGTTAGCAAAGAAGCAGTTTTAACTTGGCTGGCTGAAATAAGATTTTTGATCTTATTAGTCATATGTTTTTAAGAGTTAATTTTTTTAACGAATAAAACTAGTACGCCGACCACTGTTCCGATTATCAAACCAAGCACAATCGCTTTAGCAAAGACAGCTCCAATCATTTGGAAGTCATCTAAGTAGCACGAGTTGAGTAGTAAGATATATATGGAACACATACTATTTGCCCGAAATAATCGTTAAAAATATTGATAAGACGATGAATAAGACCAAAGGAAACACAAGACTCAAACCCAATCCGGAAAATAAATTTGTGATTAGTCCGGTCATATTAGGAAGAGAAAATAATAAGGAGAATCATAATCACAACCAACCCAAACAATATTCCAAACGAAACAGTTAGCAGTTGGCTGAAAAAATTTATCAAGTCCAACGCTTTGTCCGTGAGGGCGAATACTGATATCGCCGATGTGGCGTAATAACTATTGCCTTGGTGGGCAATAACATACGTGGTTGTAGCGGTTATGAAGTCCATACTTATTTCTTGTTAGGGATATAAATATCCATGAAAGCCTTTTGTCTTGTTTTGTTTTGAATGTAGAAAGGATAAATTTCCACATCCAAGGTTACTTTTTCGCCGATTTTGCCGGCTTTCAAGTCCATGTCGCTGACACTGACTTTGACCGGGTAGATTGATCCCTCCGGTTCAACGAATAAAATTCGTTTCTTGCCCGGAGTTCCGTCTTTGCAGACATATTCTTGGGTTTCCTCTTTTTTGAGGATACCGATAAGTCTATACATAGTTTTTTGCTTTCTTGATGAATAAAGTTTCGCAAATCGACCTTTTTAGTTTGCGTGGCTCTATTATAAAATAACCGCCTACACCAAAGTTACGGGTAAAGTTAGGTGTAAAACAAAAAAATCCCTAAGTTAAGGGATTTTCTGCTTGTTTTTTAGGTGTAAATTAGAGGTATTTTTGATTGATTTTCACCTTGGAGGTATCGCCAGTATTAAAGATTAAAAAGTCGGTTATTGCTTCACCGGTCTGTTCTTTGACCTTTTCGTTAATATGCTCGCAAGCTCTCGCATATTTACGCCAATTATTAGCCCTGTTCTTATAATCCAGCTCTTGAAATTCATCCTCGGCAATTTCGGAAAAGAAAAAATCATCGGCGGTATTGTCCTTATTAGTAACAAAAATATGTCGGAGTATTTTGTGGGCGTTGGTTATTTTATCCTGTTTGTTTATCTCAACTCTTTCGCCTTTGATAAACAAAACACCATTTTGCTCGTCAAAATATGTTTCGCCGTCCTTTTCGTCCTCGGTACAAAAGCTTTCTTGATCAAGGCGGGTAAAAACCTCGCTGTTCACCACCTCAAAAGACAATTCCAACATTTTCTTGGAATACGGTTTGGAAAACAATTTAGACAATTGTTCAAGCTCGGTTTTATCCGTTAAATTACATTTTTGTAGTTTTTTCATTTTCCCGTATATTACTTCCAAATTGGTGTAATATACCCAAAACTCACGGGAAAAAAGAGCTTCACCTTTTACTTTCAAAAACTTATCCTCGTCCATGTTTTCCTCGGGTTCGCCGATGATTTTCGCCGTATCGTTGAAAATCTTTTGCAAAACATCTTTGACGATTGGGTCTGTGTTCAAAAATCTAAAATACTTATACACGATAACGAAACGCTGAAAAAAATTTGTTTCAATACAAAACAGCTTCGTAAACTCGAGCATTTTGTCTTTTATCTTGTGAACAAAAATTTTCATGTAGTTGGTTCATGAGGTGTTTTGCAAAGTTTGTTTGCATAAATGCCAGCAAGAGTTTGAAGCTTATTTCTTGTGTTTAGTCCTGTCGACTAAAGTAAAAGATTTAGCTTCACCGCTATAAGGCGGAACACGATCGCCCTTTGAAAGGGTTATCTCTGTCCTCGTACCTGACGGTCGATATTGACCCGATACTTTGGCTGTCTGTCCCGTCTTAGTTTTGGTTTGGTTTCCCATATACTAAAAGGTTGAATGAATAACTTAGAAGCGTCCGACTTTAATCCGCTTCCTCTCTGAAAACCTTAGTAGATTCCCAAAGGAAAGCGATTAAAGTGAGCTAAACTAAGACTAAACCCACAGCCCCCGAGTATTTTTTCTTGCTGGCATTTCTACAAACAATAATTATTTTAAATTACGAATAATTTTTTTCACAACACCTCTTATTTCAACTTCCGTTCTGTACATTGGAGCAAACTCCGGATTAGCTGGTTGTAAGCGTATTTTTTCTTTTTCTTGAAAATATTTTTTAAGCGTTGCTTGGTTATCATCAATGATCGCTACCACTGTATCGCCATTTTCCGCCGTATTTTGCTTTTTGACTATGATAAAATCACCATCAAAAATACCCTCCTTAATCATTGAATCACCATTGGCTTTTAGAGCGTAGATATTGCCTCGCAGGGAATCCTCACGGGCTACCCTGATAAATTCGTCTGGCATTTCTATGGCTTCAATGGGTTTTCCGCAAGCAATCACCCCAATCAAAGGCACTTCAATGTATTGTTGGCGTTTAGCCGGAAGATATAACCCTCGTTCTTTTCGTTCATCTCGGCGTAAATATCCTTTATCCACTAGCTCAGTTATATGCTCGTGGACTGTGGATAAAGCCGAAAGGCCGAATTTATCCTTTATTTCATTAAATGAGGGGGATGTATCGTTTTTCTTGATATACTCGGTTACAAACTCCAAAATTTCTTTTTGTCTTTGCGTTAGATTGTTCATATGGTATAATTATAGCCGAAGTTAAACCGAATGGCAAATCCGCTGGCTGATAGACAGTTTCCGATAAATACAGTATAATATTTCTATTGATAAAATATCTTTTATGACAAGTTTAAATAAAAACGATATAGAATTTTTAATCGACTGTCTTAAAACTGGTAAAGAGGTTCCAGCAATTTATAAATACTCTCTTTTTCCAACGAAGCAAAAAGAATATGAACTTGTTTATGCCGGAAAAATGCGTAAAGAGGATGTTATAGCAGATACCGAAGAAGCAAAACCGGTTCCACTTCAAATAGAAAAAATTTTTAACGGCAACAAATATCCTAAATTTTCAAAAGACTGGACAAATCTTTTAGTTTTTGGCGACAATTTACAAATTTTGAAAACTTTCTACGAAGATAAAGATCCTTTAATTAAAGGAAAGGTAAAGGGAAAAGTAAAACTGGTTTATATTGACCCTCCATTTGCGACAGAAAGTGATTTTAAAGGAGATAAAGGACAAAAGGCATACACTGACAAAACAAAAGGTGCCGAATTTGTAGAATTTATAAGAAGAAGAATTTTGTTACTAAAAGAAATACTGGCCGATGACGGAGCTATTTTTGTTCATTTAGATTGGAAAAAAACACATTACATTAAAATTATTCTTGATGAAGTATTCGGAGAAAATAATTTTAAAAATGAAATAATTTGGCACTACCCAGATAAAATGCAAGGTAATATTTTGGGGTTACCAAAAAACCACAATGTAATTTTATTTTATTCAAAAAGTCAAATATTTACTTGGAATGGAGTCAAAATTGCGTTAGATAAAAATCGAAAAATTAACGCCAGAATTTGGAATCCGGAAACCGGAAAACTTGATACATTAAAAGATGAAAATGGAAAAGTAGTATACAATGAATATAGTGAAAAAGGTGCAGACGATGTTTGGACAATTCCTCAAGCGGAAGTTACAAAATCAGACAACACTGGATATCCGACAGAAAAACCAGAAAGCTTACTCAAAAGGATAATATCAGCATGTACAAACCCCGGCGATTTGGTTTTGGATGTCTTTGCGGGTAGTGGAACAACATTAGCGGTGGCTGAAAAATTAGGAAGACGCTGGATTGGCTGTGATATTGGTAAATTATCCATTTATACAACACAAAAAAGATTATTACAGATCAATCAGAGCAAAGATTTAGATAACATAAAAGAGAGATACGGAAAGCCGGCAAAATCTTTTGGGGTTGTAGCTTCAGGTCTTTACGATTTAGGAAAAGTTTTTGCGTTACAGAAAGATGACTATATTCGTTTTGTAAAAGATTTGTTTGAGATTGAAGAATCAAAGACGACATCTATTGGCGGAGTTGAGGTCGACGGCAAAAAAAGAGAATTCTACACAAAAATTTTTCCATACTGGGATTTGAAAAATGTTAGCGTTGACGAAAAATATTTACAAGAATTGCATAAAAATATTGGAAAAAAAATTGACGGTAGGTTTTATATTATTGCACCGGCAAACAATGTTGATTTTATTAGCGATTATTATCAAATAAATGATGTCCGTTATTATTTTTTAAAAGTTCCTTATCAAATAATTAAGGAGCTACACAAAGTGCAATTTAAAAAATTAAGACAACCACAAAGTAAAAAACAAATCAACAATCTTGATGACGCTATCGGCTTCCATTTTGTTCGTCAACCAGAAGTAAAATCTGAAATAAAAAGTACAAAAGATAAAATAATTTTAAAAATCAAAAAATTTGAATCCGCCTATTCACAAAATGAAACCGGTGAAAAGTTAGAGAATTTTGAAAGCCTAGCCATGTTACTTGTTGATTTGAATTATGACGGGGACAAATTTATGATGACCCATTATTACTTTGCTCAAGATTTATTGGGTTTAAAGAAAAAAGATGACGACGAAGAAAATGATGAAGAGATTAAAGACGAATTAAAGAAAAAAACCGAAATCACAAACGAATTCCCAAAAAAGGAATGCACAAGTAAACAGATTATGGCAATTTATGTAGATATTTATGGGAATGAGTTTAGAGAGGTATTTAATATCAAATAATATATGACGGACGGAATTAAAACATATAAAACACAGGATTTAATTTTACAAATTAAACAAAACTACAATCCTACAAAACTCAATTTTAAAAAATGGATAAGTTTTTTAGATATTTTGTGTGGAGATAGAGAGTATCAAAAAGAAGCAATTAAAAATACAATTATTTATCTTGCGTCTGGAGAATATTCGTCAATTGAAAATTTAGTTGAAGAAAATTTTAAAACAAATCCCGAACTTCAAAAAAGGTATAAGAGCATAAAGGACTATCAAAAAAATCTACCCTTACCGCACAAGCTCTCGGCGGCTATAGACTTAGCGACAGGAACAGGAAAAAGTTATGTTATTTACGGTATAGCACAAATTGCTTTGGGTATAGGTTTGGTTGATAAAGTTTTGGTTCTTTGTCCGTCATTGACTATTGAATCCGGATTAAAAGGAAAATTTGAAAAATTATCCGGCGATGACAGAATTAAGGATTCATTGCCGAACGACGCTGTTTTTAAAAATCCAAGAATTATTGATGCTAACAGCACTATTAAAAATGGAGATATTTGTGTTGAAAATATACACGCAGTTTACGAACGAACAGGATCGTCAATAAACGACAGTCTAAAAGGAAACGGTGAGCGTGTATTGGTGCTAAACGATGAAGTACACCACGCCTACAATTCATCTGGCGAACAAGACATTAAAAAATGGAGAGGATTTTTGCTTAATCCTGATTTTGGCTTCAAATACATTGTCGGCTTAACCGGAACGGCCTACATTGAAGATGAATATTTTAACGATGTCATTTACCGTTACTCTATCCGCCAAGCTGTCGACGACAAAGTTGTTAAATCTGTAGAATATGTGTCAAAAGATGAAAGCATTGATAAAAATGAAAAATTTCAAAAAATCTATGACAACCATAGTGAATTTGTAAATAAATACCGGCTTATAAAGCCTTTAACGATTTTAATTACAAAAGACATTTCCAAGGCCAAAACGCTTTACGAAGATTTCGTAGACTATTTGGAAAAGAAAGAAAAAATACCTCGTAAAGCAGTAGAAAAAAAAGTTCTAATTGTTACTTCACATAAAGACCATAAGAAAAATGTTTTGGAATTAAAGAATGTAGATGATAAAGAAAATTCCGTAGAATGGATTATTTCTGTTTCTATGTTAACCGAAGGGTGGGATGTAAAAAATGTTTTTCAAATAGTGCCTTGGGAAGACAGAGCTTTTAATTCAAAACTCTTAATTGCACAAGTTTTAGGTAGAGGTCTTCGTATTCCAGATGAATACAAAACACCACAGCCAAAGGTTAGAGTTTTTAATCATGACGCATGGAGCCGAAACATTCGTGGTCTTATTGATGAAATTTTGGAAATTGAAGTTAGATTAACCAGTGAGATATTAACTAGCGGAGAACGATCAAAATATCATTTTGACCTCCACACTATTGATTATGAAAAAACAGAAAAAGTCGTAAAAGCAGAAAAAGACACAGAAATTTTTGATTATTCCAAAGGATATATTAACCTTGTAGCTCAAGTTGAACAAACAGCAAAAGAAACTGAATACGAAGATTTGAGTGGAGAGATCAAACAAAAAACAACTACCATTCAAAAGGAAGTTTTTTTGCTCGATGAGGTTCTAGCAAAGATAGTGGAAACATTTAAAACTAGAGATTTTGAAGCAAAAATTAGATTTCCAAAAGGTGAATACGAGAAAGAACATTTACCTCCTGAAAATGAAATTAGAGAAATTATTACAAGTTCAATGCACCGTGTCGGTATAAAGAGCGGGGTTCTTACAGAAGATAATGCAAATAGGATATTTAAGGCGTTCCAAACGCTTTTTAGAGCTAGAGGATCGACGATACGCTTAGAACGAAAAGCAAATAAACCAAAACTAATAAATACAAGGGGGCTAGAAAAAGAAAGCATTGCGGTGGGTGCGATAAAACACGGTTCGACAGTTTTTTATACTGAAAATTTTAAAGACGAATGTAAAAATGGACTTGTAGACATATTACAAGATATTGCTAATGATGAAAGTCTGCCACGAAGTGCAAGTAAAGAAATAAATCACTATTGCTTTAAAACTCCAGTAAATATTGTTGTTACAAAATTAGAACCAGAAAGAAAATTCATCGAAGTGCTTACAAAATCTCCACTTAATGAAAAACTCGACGCATGGATCAAATCCCGTGATATGGGATTTTATAGTATTGAATATTCTTGGCGAAAAGGAGAACACCCAACACAAAACAGCTTTAATCCTGATTTTTTCTTAAAAATTGGTAATAATATTGTGGTTGTAGAAATAAAATCTGACGATGATGATTCGGAAGAGAATAAAGCAAAATATCGTTGGACAAAAAATCACTTTGAAGATTTGAACGAAGAAATGGAAAAAACGAAAATTGAACAAAAATACTTTTTCCACTTTTTAAGTCCCGAAAGTTACTCCGAATTTACTGAATACTTGGCCGACGGTCGGTTGTTCAAAGGCGAATTCCGCAGTTCTTTGGAAGATCTGCTCGAAAAGTAATTATATGGGATTTACTGATGAACAGCTCGACAGTTATATGACTCTTCACAAAAAAGAATTCAACGAGGATATAGATAGGGCGGAAGCCTTACGATCAGCCACTGCCTTGGTCAATATGGTAAGGCTGGTGTATAAGCCAATGACCAAAGCCGACTATATAAAATACTCCAAAATAGCTAGTCAACCGCTAGAATAAGCGGAATTGTCAAGCTCCATGTCCTGATCTCACTAAAGAAAAGGTTCCAACGGTCAATAGAGTGGTCTACCATTTTTCCGGATAGAGTTTTGGCTGGGTTAAGCGAATTTGGCGTTCTTCCTAAGGTTCTAGGTTTGACAAAAGTCAGTTTTAATGCTATACAAAGTAGTTATTTTTTGTTTTTTACAAATTTATTTGCCTGAATTATTCCCGCATTTGCAGGTTGTCTATCTGTAGGTGCGGGAATAATTCCCACATTGTGAACGTGAGAACGTACACCGAGAGATGGGGAGGAAGCGATGGTAACCGTTCGTGTTTCTTGGCGGATCGAGGGTGGACAGGCGAAGGGAAGCGTCGTGGGGGACGACGCGGTGAAACTACGGAAAATTGTGTTCGTTGATCGGTCATACAGAGGTCGATGGCCTGGGGACGGAGAGGAGACCGCGGCGCGTATCATCAGGGATACGAAACCGAGCGAGCATAGCAAAGGTGCCTTGCTTGTGTATCCGGTTTTCGCCGCGGATCCGGTCGCTCTCACAAGCGACGAGGCGAGGGCCGAGCTTCTCAGGATCATCGGGAATGAGGGCATCGTCTTCGGCCAGCAGCTTATCCCGGTGGATCTGCCGGGCTGGAGCGGAGAACTCGTTGGTTCCTTCCCGAAACGGTTCGAGCCTGGGCCTCTCTATATGCAGTGGAGGTTCACCTCCGAAGACGGTTGTCGGCTTATGTGCCTCGGCACACCCAACTTCCCTCAGGGTGTCATCCTGTCGACCGGGATCCGCGTGGGACACGGACCGCCCGTTGTCTGCAACTGGGCGCAGGCCGTGGCCGACCTTGGCAAGCCCAAGGCGATGGAGACCGAGGGTCAGATTTCTTGCTCGCGGGTGCGCTGGGTGGACCAGTACGGCGGGTCGTTCGTTGCTGATCTCCGCCAAGGAGCGGCGATGGCGGCTG
>Ga0209211_10008932_pt1 | contig 13538 bp, 9 predicted proteins | sample RifGroA2_FD_183992 | JGI IMG/M metagenome (GOLD analysis project Ga0209211, IMG submission 183992) | Groundwater microbial communities from Rifle, Colorado, USA - Groundwater A2 (SPAdes) (version 2) | ecosystem: Environmental > Aquatic > Deep subsurface > Groundwater | place: Rifle, Colorado...
CTCGTAGTGCCAGAACTGGCAGAAACCCACAATCAGGCTCTCCTATCGAGATTCCTCAAAAGAAAGTGGTTAAATTCAAACCAGGTGCTGAATTATCTGACAGTATTTAGTCGACACTTAAGAAATTGAGAAGGGGGGCGCTTTTATGTTGCCCCCCTTTTTATTTTCATTACTATTTTTGCAGAATGGACAAACAGTTAATTGAATATTTATCGCAATTTGTGAACGACGACCGTTTGCAGTTGTTTTACAACAATCTCGAAAACCGAACCCGCTATCTGACAATTGTTTTGGAAGATATTTTCCAGCCGCAAAATGCAAGTGCAGTTTTGCGGTCGGCCGATTGTTTCGGTATTCAGGACATACATATAATAGAGAACCGCAATAATTTCACGGTTGACCGCGAGGTTGCCATGGGAGCTTCAAAATGGCTCAACCTAAAAAGGTACTGCGATGATTCGGAAAACTGTCGGAATGCAATCCGCAGCCTGAAAAGTGAAGGATACCGTATCATTGTAACCAGTCCGCATCGCAGCGATGTGAACCTTGAAAAATTCGATTTACATAAAGGGAAAGCCGCACTGGTATTCGGGACCGAGCTTACAGGGGTTTCCGATACCATTAAAAAGGAAGCCGACGAATTTCTGAAAATCCCGATGTACGGGTTTACCGAAAGCCTGAATATTTCGGTTTCGGCGGCAATTATCATGCACCATCTTACTTTGCGCATGAAAACCGAATCGGGAATAAACTGGAAGCTGAATGCTGCCGAGCGCGATCAGGCTTTGCTTCACTGGTTGCGCAAAACAATCAGGCAGTCGGATTTGTTGGAAAAGAAATTTTATGAAATACATGCAAAATAGGAACAGCGTTTTTGTGGAGAAATTTGCCGATGTAAAGATTCTCCGCTACGATGTGCCGGGGTTCGATAAACTTCCGGAAAATCAGAAATTATACATTTATTATTTGGCACAGGCAGCAAAATGCGGACGCGACATTTTGTGGGATCAAAACAACCGTTACAACCTTCGAATTAGAGCCGTACTCGAAACCATATACAAAACGTACAAAGGAGGCCGCCAAACAGCAAATTTTTCAGACTTTGAAATCTATCTGAAACGTGTTTGGTTCTCGAATGGAATCCACCACCATTATTCGACCGAAAAATTTCAACCCGATTTTGCCGCCGATTATTTTGATGAGTTGACAGCCAACAGCGACTGGAGTAATTTTTCTTCCGGAGAAAAGAATGCAGAAGAAGTGATTTCGCTGATAAAGGAAATCATTTTCAATCCGGAAAAAGAAACGAAACGGGTGTGCCTCGATGCCGGAAAAGATTTGCTTAGCACATCGGCCAATAATTATTATCGTGGCATGACGCAGCACGAAGCAGAAGAATTTTACAACCGGCAACGCGATTTGAATGGAAAACAACCGGTTTCGTTTGGTCTGAATTCTACCTTAGTAAAAGAAGACGGTCAACTTCAGGAAAAAGTATGGAAAGCAGATGGATTGTACGGAGAAGCTATCCTGCAGATTATTTTTTATCTGGAAAAGGCAAAAAATTATGCAGAAAACAAAAAACAGAAAAAATACATTTCCGTTTTAATTGATTATTACCGAACGGGCGATCTCCGGAAATTCGATGAATACAATATTCTGTGGCTTCAGGAACTGGAAGGCCAGGTTGATTTCACTAACGGGTTCATTGAAGTTTACGGCGACCCGCTGGGAATAAAAGGTAGTTGGGAATCGATCGTGAATTATAAAGACCACGAAGCCAGCATTCGCGCCGATATTCTCAGCCAAAATGCCCAGTGGTTTGAAAATCATTCGCCGGTTGCTCCAAAGTTCAGAAAAGAAGAAGTAAAAGGGGTGAGCGCCAAAGTGATCAATGTGGCGATGCTGGGCGGCGATTGTCATCCGGCAACTCCGATTGGTATCAATTTGCCCAATTCGGAGTGGATCAGGGAACAGTACGGTTCCAAATCGGTAACCATCGAAAATATCACCCATTCATATTTTCTCGATTCGATGAACAACGGTATGCTGGAAGAATTTGCCGCTTCGCAGGAAGAAATTGATCGGGCAAAAGGCTACGGTTATCTGGCCGGGAACCTGCATACCGATTTGCACGAGTGCCTCGGTCATGGCTCGGGAAAGATGAATGAAGGAGTGAAACCGGAAGACCTGAAAAGCTACTATTCCACTATTGAAGAAACACGCGCCGACTTGTTCGCTCTTTATTATATAATGGATAAAAAAATGATCGAACTCGGGCTGATTCCTTCTCTTGAAGCGGGCAAAGCAGAATACGATTTGTACCTGAGAAACGGCCTGCTGACCCAACTCACCCGAATTGAACCAGGAAAAGACTTGGAAGAATCGCACATGCGCAACCGACAGTTGATCGCCCGATGGGCGTATGAAACAGGGAAAAAGGAAAACGTATCCGAGTTCATTCAGAAAGAAGGCAAAACCTATATTGTAATCCGTAATTACGAACGGCTGCGCGAACTGTTTGGCGAGTTGTTACACGAAATTCAGCGGATCAAATCGGAAGGCGATTTTGTTGCGGCTCAACAGCTTGTCGAAAATTACAGTGTAAAAGTTGACCGCAACCTTCACCGTGAAATTCTGGAACGCTTTAAAAAACTGGACATTGCCCCATACGCGGGCTTTTTAAATCCGGAATACGAGTTGGTAACGAATGGAAAAGGGGAAATCACTGATGTGAAGATTACGGAAGCAACCGATTTTACCACACAAATGATCCAATATTCCGAACAATTTGGCTTTTTGCCGTTGGTGAATGATTGAAAAAAGACAACTGAGGTGTTCTATCAAACAACTGAGAGTCTCACTCCAAGTGAGGCTCTTAGTTTATTCCGATATAAATTCCAGATTCCGTTTCAACCCGGCGAAGCCGGTTCGTTGTACTGCCGAATCTTTAAAAAGCTCATCAAACAACTGATTATCCATTTGCTGCCATTCTTCTTTCGTCAGTTGCAAAAGCCGGGAATTCGTTTCAAATCCGGGCTCTTTGTGAAAAACCGATTTTAAGTTCCAGGGACAGACATCCTGACAAATGTCGCAACCAAATACGCGGTGTTCAAACTTTCCTTTGAGAGATTCATCCAAATCACCTTTTTTCTCGATGGTTTGGTACGAAATACATTTCCGGGCATCAAGCACAAATGGTTCAATAATAGCCCCGGTTGGGCAGGCATCGATACAGCGGGTGCAGTTTCCGCAATGATTGCGCACCACTTTTTCGTCCGGGTCCAGTTGCAGATCGATAATCAGCTCGCCGATAAAAAAGAAGCTGCCATGTTCCACCGAAATCAGGTTGGTATTTTTGCCAATCCAGCCCAGTCCGGCTTTTGCAGCCCATGCCCGGTCGAGCACCGGCGCCGAATCGACGAAAACACGACCTCCGCAAGGCGCAATTTCATCCTGTATAAATTTCAGCAAAACATGTAATTTGTCTTTCATCACAAAATGATAATCTTTTCCGTACGCATATTTTGAAAGCACCGGAGCGGTGGTATCTTTCTGCATTTTCTCCGGAAAATAATTCAGCAAAACCGAAACAACTGACCGCGCATTTTCAACCAGCAGACGCGGGTCGAGCCGTTTGTCGAAATTCCGTTCCATGTAAGCCATCTCTCCATGACGCCGTTCAACCAGCCATTCTTCGAGACGTGATTTTTCATCCGGAAGAAAGTCGGCGCGAGAAATGCCGCAAGCCAAAAATCCCAGTTCAACAGCTTTCTGTTTTATTCGTCCCGATATTTTAACAACATCCGTCATCTTCACAATCTAAGTCTTTTCAAATTTATAAAAAGAAACCATTCATGGACAAGACATTGGAACATGCTGAAGTTTGAATTGTTTCCACATTTTCAAATACCAGGTAAATCTTTGGCTGAATAAATAATGATTTGCTCCATTTTTTAATAAATTGCAGGCCAAATCCTAAAACACGACAACCATGAAACTCAGAATCCGACCATCAGCCAGTGTGCTGTTTTTTATAGTTCTAATTGTTCTGTCATTTCTTTTCGGGGAAAGTTCGACCGCTGCCCGGCGCGATTACTATGCACTGAAAGTTTATCACATGAAAGACCAGTCGCAGTCCGACCGGGTAGAAAAGTACCTGAAAGAAGCTTATATTCCTGCACTACACAAGGCCGGAATCCAAAAAGTCGGCGTTTTTAAACCAATTGAAGAAAAAGCTGAAACAGGTTTGTTACTGTTTGTCTGGCTGCCTTTAAAATCATTGGAGCAATTTTCAGATTTAAATGCGACCATTGAAAAAGACGCCCAATACCAGGCTGCAGGAACCGATTACATTGAGGCTGCACACAACAATACGCCCTTCCAACGGATTGAAACTATTCTTTTGAAAGCCTTCGAAAACATGCCTGCATTTTCTGTTCCGAACCATTCAACACCTCCTTCGGAACGTGTTTACGAATTGCGGAGCTACGAAGGCCCAACCGAAAAAATGTATCAGAAAAAAGTAGAAATGTTCAATGCCGGAGGAGAAATAGCTCTCTTCAAAAAACTGGAGTTCAATGCCCTGTTTTATGCTGAAGTTATTTCGGGAAGCGCCATGCCCAATCTGATGTACATGACTACTTTTTCGGATATGAAATCGCACGACGAACACTGGGATACATTCCGCAACCATCCTGACTGGAAAGTCCTGTCAGGAATGGAAAAATACAAAAATACCGTTTCCAATAGTACAAAATATTTACTCCGTCCTACCGATTATTCAGACCTCTAAAAAATAATAAAACGATGAACAAAATGAATTTAAGATTATCAGGCGTATTCCTATTTTTCTTACTGATTTCTGTTTTCGCTCAGGCAGAAATTAAACTTCCCGCCATTTTTGGCGATCACATGGTTCTCCAGCAACAAACCGATGCGGCAATCTGGGGTAAAGCCACGGCAGGCAAAGCCGTCAGAGTGAGTACCTCATGGGACAATAAAAGTTATTCGGCACAGGCCGATCCGCAGGGAAACTGGAAAGTAAAAGTGAAAACACCGAAAGCAGGCGGGCCTTATGAAATTACTATTTCCGACGGTTCGGCTCTAAAATTGAAAGATGTGTTAATTGGCGAAGTGTGGGTTTGCTCGGGACAGTCAAATATGGCAATGACCATGAAAGGTTATCGCAATCAACCTATCACCGGCTCAAACGAAATTATTGCGACATCAGCAAATCCGAACATCCGGATGATCAATATCAAACTGGATAAAAGTCTTGAACCGAAGGATGATTTTATCGGCGAATGGAAAGAATGCCTGCCTGAAAATGTAGTCAATTATAGTGCAACGGCTTACTTCTTCGGAAAAATGATACAACAAGTATTGAATGTTCCGGTTGGCTTGATTAATTCGAGCTGGGGCGGCACCCGTATCGAACCCTGGATAAGCGAAAACGGAATCAAAAAATTCAATTGGGTAAGCCTTCCTGATAAGAAAAAAGAAGGCGAATTCTCACCACAAGTACCAACTGTACTTTTCAATGCGATGATCAACCCAATGGTTGGATATGGATTGCGCGGCGCGATCTGGTACCAGGGAGAATCGAACCGTAACGAACCGGATCAATACCGGAAACTAATGCCCGGGCTGGCCGAAAACTGGCGCGCAGAATGGGGTATTGGCGATTTCCCGTTCTACTATGTACAAATTGCCCCATTCGACTACGGTGTTGGCGGGCTGAGTTCTGCTTATTTAAGAGAAGCTCAGCTTAAGGCAGCCAGCGAAGGCACAAACATGGGTATGGCCTGTATTATGGAAACCGGCGAAAAGACCTGCATCCATCCGGCCAACAAAAAAGCGGCAGGCGATCGACTTGCTTACCTTGCCCTGGCAAAAACTTATGGGAAAAGCGGGTTCGCCTATTCTGGCCCCATTTTAAAAGAAATGACCGTTGACGGAAGCATTGTAAAACTTACATTCGACCATGCAAATAACGGTTTAACAAGCTATGGTAAAGAACTGGAAAACTTTGAAGTTGCAGGAGAAAACAAACGGTTTGTATCAGCCAAAGCTTTTATAACCGGACAAGGGATTACTTTGTATTCTCCGGCAGTTGAAAAACCGGTAGCTGTGCGTTATGCGTTCAAAGATTTTGTAGTTGGCGATCTTTTTAATATCGAAGGCTTGCCTGCTTCATCTTTCAGAACCGACGAATGGGAAAAATAATTTAATCCATATAAATCAAACGGCCTGTTTTCAATGCTGAAGGCAGGCCGTTTTGTTTGCTATTAACACATTACCCGGTAAATGCCACGACCTTTATGAAATATTAAGTAACTCCTGAATCTTAAAAAACCGCAAACAAATCATTCGTTGTGTGTCCCCAGAAACTTGCAGAACCGATATTCGGACTACGGAAGATTGCGATATATTTTTCTCCTTTCCCGTTTTCAAACGAAATGCCAAGTCCTTCGCCCGAAATTTTTTGCTCAATTTTTATTTCTGAAACAAATTGACTGACAGGACAAAAAACCATAACAGAATGCGCCTGTGCCCCCTGTAACTGATATGAAATTACAGGAGCAGGTGTATTGACTCCTTCAACACAAATGACCCCTTTTTTAATTGTTGTTTTGCTGATAATTTTTTCATCAGCCGGCAAAAGTGCAAGCGGCTGATTTCCCTTCAACAGCAGACTGTTTGTACCTTCTTTTTCTTCGACCAAAATATCATCAGGCAGGTGAAACAACATCTCGTAATCATGTTCTTCCGAAGCATCAAAATGGTCGTAAACAATGACGAATAAATTTTGAACGATTGCCAGGCTGCGGCTCCAGGTTACCAACGAATTTACCGGTTCACATGCAGGAGAAACCATTCGGCAAAAACGGTACGATGGCTTTTCAATCCATTCAATAATCCGGTTCCCGGTTTTTCGTTTGGGCGCCCATTGAGTTGGTTTCGATGTTGCTTCGTCGCTTTTGCCATCGATAAGCACGGTGTTGTGTGCCTGTGAAGTACGGTACCATTTTACCAGCATCGGGTCGTCGTAATTGCAGCAGCCGCTGTCGATAATAAAAGGCTGATTGTTGTACCACAGATTAAATCCGAGCCGTCCGGCGTGAGCGTGAGAGCCAATTGTACTTGCCGGGTTCATCAGTAAATACCAACTGTTTCCTGCATTTTTTGTGCGGAATACCCCGATTTGGGTGTCGGGGAAATAAGCCGACTTACTCATTCCTTCAGAAAAATTAGTATTTAAAACATCAGCCAGTGTCGATAATATTGGTTGTACAGACATTGCAAACGAATCGTTCACCGGAGGCATAGTTCCATCGGGCTGAGCCACAGCAGAAAGATAATGAGCCATTTTGTGAAGCAACGGGACCAGGTTTATGGGCAACTGTATTCCATTGTTTTTACACAAAAGAAAGGTATCTCTGAAAATATGGGCTTCAAACGGGTAGTATCCAAACATTTGTTCTACATTCCCGCCATCAGCATAAAATGCGTGATTGATATGATGATCCAGAATTTTTATTGCGGTATCGGTAAGTTCTCCGGCATGAGGCAATTCCGGAAAAAGAACGCCCAAATACAACATGGCCAGCGCACCATGCGACTGATGGTTAAATTCGTTCAGTTGCTGTTTGCCAAATCCCGACAGAAGAATTGCTACATGTTCTTCCAGCGTATTACGAATTACTGTCTTGTCTTTTTCTGACAAACCTTTGTATGCAAGAAAATAGCACCACGACAAATGGATAGAACGCCAGGCCACCTGCATGTCGTACCAGTTGTATTTCGACTGTTTGTTTTCTGCAACCCGTGGATTTTCGTCTATCCATTTCGAAATAAACTGCATCATAAAATCGAGATACGATTTTTCGCCTGTCAGATAATACATACGTGCAAACGAGGGCAGGTAGTAAAACCGGTTCAGCCAGACACTTTTTTCCAGTTCTGTTTTTTCCAGCTTGCCCCAGTCAATGGGATTACCATAAATAGTTTCGAGTACTCCTCCACGAATTTTTTCAACGATGATTTCATCATTTTCCGTTCCCGGAATCTCCTGTTGGATAAATTTTCCACCTTGATCTTTGGGGATGTAATCACCAATATTATAATCAGCCATATATTTTGCAAACGGAAAAACTCCTGTACCCTTCCATGACAAACATTTTTTGGAAAAAGGAGCATTCCAATATTCTTCCAGGGGCATTCCCATGGCGATTCCTCCAAGTGTAATGCCTGCTGTACCGGTTGCTATTTTTTTTACAAAACTCCGTCTTGTTGTACTCATTCTGTTTCGATTTTAAAATCACTTTCTTTTTACGTCAATTCACTTTTCTATATGATTACTTCGTGCTAATAAATTTCAAAGCCCTTGATGATCATTTCAACTTCTTTATTATCGGAAGGGGCTGTTCCTCTGAAAAGCCATAAATTGATTTTGACCCGTTCATCACTGTCGGGAGGAATGTCGGCGCCTGTGTACGTCCATTGCTGAATGATTTTATCGGCAGGTCTATTTTATTTTTATGCCAATTAAAAAAATGGGTAGAGTTATTGCCTTCCAGGTTTAGATTATACCTTATTTTATTCCCGCTGTGGCTTGTAGGCTGAATTGCAAACTGGGAGTCTTTGTTGCCGTCAATGCTCCATTTCGAAAATTCAATGTCAATTTCTTCCTGGTCGTTCATATAGGTAAACAATCCGCCGACCACATTCTTGTCCAGTTGGTCAACTCTGCTGGCAACATAAAAAACGTATTTATTGTAGCCATACGATTTTTTCATAATGACTTTGGAACAGTACCAATGTCCGTTTCGGTATGTTATTTTCAGATGGAGTTGGCCATCCTGATCGACCCAAACATTTTCTTCGGAATCGGAAAAATAGTTGGGGCCGGGGCCGTGTTTCGTTGAATTGGAAGAATCTACAATCCAGTCGTAACCCGAAAAACGGATGATCCTTTCGCCAGTATTTGCCGGGTTTGGTTCGGGATCTTTACAGCCCGAGTTGATTATTATACATATAACAAGAGAAATCAAGGGTAACATTTTCATCTTTTTTGTCAGTAAAAACTTTTTACATGAAAAAGGTGTCTGGAAAGTTGGCGAATACAACATAGAAGTCACAAAGACACGAAGTGTTAATTTTCAAATATTTTTCCTTCGTAATCTTGTGCCTTCTATGTTTCAATACTTTTGCTTATCGGACTACCTTCTCAAACTTACAGCGACAAGTAAACAACATCGGCGGTTACATGGAGCACGCCATTGGTTGGTTCCAGGTTCGATGTAATGATGGTCCAGCTTTTCTTTGTTCCATAGTTTATCAGCCCCTGATAGCTCGTGTTGCGCGACAAGTACATAACCTGTCCGCTTTCCGTTTCGTAAGCAATCGGGTTATTAGCTAACATTTCAGGATCAGAAAAAATGACCCTTGCCTTTACAATATGGTATTTGATCACACTTTGGAGCGTAGCAACCGGAATAGCCGAGATACTGGTGTATTTATTGGTTTTCATATACGTCCGGAAAGCGCTGTTGCGGGGGGCAATGAACGTTTTGTCGGTTGTCCCTGTATACAAACTCTGTAAACTGGTAGCGGTAATTGCTGCTTCCAGCAACGATAATGAGTCAGTCTGCTGGATATATTCCCAGGCATTCACAGTAAGTTTCCCACCCGGATTATTATACTCATATTCATAATCTTTTTGAATCTCACACTGGGTAAAAAGCAGGATTAGAGCAAATGAAGCTGTCAGCATTTTAATGATATGCCTTTTTTCGGAGAGTATTTTTATTTTTTCCATTTTTCTATGATTTAAAAGATTCGCCAATCACTATTTGTAATATTCGTTTTGCTCCATATTGGGATTCTTGTTCAGAATACTAATATAAATAGGCCATACCAGGTTCCGTTCGTCACTTAATCCGTTAATCGGGTTCATGGTTGAAATAGCTTTTCCGGTACGAACAAGGTCGAACCAACGGTGTCCTTCGTAGCAAAGTTCTATCGAGCGTTCGTGTAAAATAGCAGATTCCAGATCGCCATATTTGGCAATAGCCGCAGCTTCAGTGGCAAATGCAGATAATCCGGCGCGGGTCCTGATTCTGTTCAACAAGGTTAAGGCTTCTGCTTTATTGGCTGTTCCTCCGATTTTATTTAACGCTTCAGCCCGAAGTAGCATGATGTCAGCCAAACGGATCAGAACGATGTCCTGTTTCGATGCCGTTGACACTTCGTCGCTGACCCCTTTTCCAAGATATTTCCAGATTGCTTTCGGATCGGCAAGAGTGGTGTTGTACACATAATCAATCCGCAAGTCGCCGGTTTCGTATGAAGCTCTAAATTTATCGGAAGGTGTATAAATGGCATACGAACCAATTGCATATAGTGTGCGTAACGAGTTTGTTTCTGTATCGCTGTACCCAACTTCGAAAATACTTTCTTTTGAATAACTGGTGGTAAAAATGCTTCCCCATTCGGCCATTGTTGTAACCAGCGAATACAGGCTGTTTGCCATAACTAAACCGGAAGTGGTAATAGCTTCAGCGTATTTCTTCCGCCACATATAAACCTGGGTCAGCAACGCGTTTGCCGATCCCTGGTTGAACATGATACGATCGTTATTGCTGCTGAATTTTGTTACGCAATTAGCAGCAGCATACGTCAAATCTTCTTCTATCTGATCGAGTACCAGTTCCTTATCTGTTTTCGATATGAAAATATTCTGTGCGATAGAAGTATAAGGCTCTGTAACCAACGGAACATCGCCCCAAATCCTTACCAAATAAAAGTATGCCAAAGCCCTCAGTGCTTTTGCCTGACCAATCAATTGATTCCCGGTTGCGTCTCCTTCTGCATAAACATTTGGGATGTATTTAATTGCGTAATTTGCCCTGCTGATCATTGTATAAAGAGCAGTCCAGTCGCCCGAACTTGATGATTCGTTCAGATTATTTTGCATTAATGATAATCCTTCGCCTGATTGGGCTGTTTTTACATTATCGGCCCGGCCTTCTCCCCAGTATGCAAAGTTCAACCTGAAAGCCGATTGTGCCGCATCGTAAATACCATAAATACCAGCCTGTGCATCGCTTGTCGTTTGATAAAAACCTTCCGCTGAAAAACTGCTTACCGGACTTTTATCGAGAATATCATCAATACAGGAGGACGACAGGAGCAGGGTTACGATTATTATTGCTGAATTGAAATATTTGATTTTCATTTTTGTAGAGTTTTAGAGTTCAACATTTAATCCAAAAATAAAAGTGCGGCTTTGCGGGTACGAACCATCGTCAACGCCCAATTGTAATCCGCTGTATGAACTGACTTCGGGATCGTATGCAGTGTAATGGGTCCAGGTCACCAGATTTTCCGCAGTGATATAAGCTTTTATGCCCCGAAGATTTAATTTTCGTACGATACCTGTCGGTACATTATATGACAGGCTTACATTTTTTAGCCTCAGGTAGGAACCATCCTCAATCCAACGATCGGAAACCCTGTTGTATTCGTTTCCTAAAGGATCGTTTCGGATAGGCCGCGGGTAGTTGGTCACATCTCCCTGTTTTCTCCACCGGTTCAATGCATCAGTAGAAACATTGTTGTATGCAAATACCCAGTTTCTCATCATGTTGATGTTCCCGTAGATGTCGTTTCCGTATGAGAACTGGAAGAAAACATTCAATGTGAAATTTTTATAGGAAATATCATTATTGAAACCGCCGGTAAAATCAGGCTGTGCATTCCCGATAATTTGTTTATCGTTGGCATCAATAATATGGTCGCCATTTAGATCATCCCAGATCGGGTCTCCGCCCCTGAATAATTTTCCGTTGGAAGAGCCATTCTTTACCTGATTAATATTGTCTTCATCCCTTGAATAAACGCCCAGAAATTTCCATCCGTAGAATGTTCCTATCGATTCGCCTTCCTTCAAAATGTGGTATGTTCCGTTTTGAATATACCCATTGGTAAGCACTTCTTCGGGTAAACTGATAATCTTATTTCGGTTGAGCCCAATATTAAAACTGGAAGTCCAGCCTAATTTGCCGGTCAGGTTATGAGTAACAAGAGAGAACTCAAGCCCTTTGTTTTCGATATCGCCAATATTTTGGGTGATGTAGCCAAACCCGGTTGTTTCAGGAATAGGCACTGCAAACAGAAGGTCGGTAGTTTTTTTCAGATAAGCATCTGCAGTAAACGAAATCCGGCTCTTGAGAAGTGTGAGATCAAGTCCCAGGTCGTATTGGGTCGTTGTTTCCCACGAAAGTCCGGCGTTTGGCATAACGGTAGGGGCCGCACCCGAATTGGTCAGATAATTTGTCCCTAATGCAAATTCTCCCTGCGATGTATAATTTCCAATTGCTTCGTTTCCGGTTTGTCCTACACTGAACCTGATTTTTCCGTCATTGAGGAATTCCGGTTTGTCCAGAAATTTTTCGTCGGAAAAACGCCATGCGACCGAAGCGGAAGGGAAATAACCAAAGCGCCTGTCATCGCCAAATCGTGATGATCCGTCGGCCCTCAAATTTGCCTGAAGCAGGTAAGTCCCTTTATAATCGTACGACAACCGGCCATAGAATGAAGCCAACCCGTGTTCAACTGTGGTATTGACTGCCTGGTTCGAGATGGTACCCGCACCATTTAACGTGCGAATGTTGTCGCTGGCAAAGTACATCCCATCCAACCCGGTTGTTTCCAGCTTCCATTCCTGCTGACTAAACCCGGCCAATGCCGAAAAATTATGAACTTTATTGAAAACCTTGTCGTAGGTCAGGTAATTTTCATTTGCCCAGGTTAAATTGCTGGTTGCCCTCACAGCCCCGGTGTTGTATCCGATACGGTAATCTACCGTTGTCGGGTAAAATTCGTCCTCCTTCATCGAAATAAAGTCGAGGCTGATATTCGTCCTGAATTTTAAACCTTTCAAAAGATCATACTCCAGATACTGATTCCCTATAACCCTATTTGTAGTATTCAAATGAGTACATGCTTCGGCAAGGCCAACCGGGTTTCGCTTCCCGTTAAAATAGTAGATGGGCGAACCATCGGGATAGGTAAGCGAATAAATGGGGGGTCTTACCAGAATCGACTGCACCAGGCTAATATTCCCTGTTCCCGCGGCATTTATCCTGTTGTTCAACGAACGTGCAAATGAAAAACTATACCCAATTTTTAAATTTTTTGTAACCGTAAAATCGGCATTTAAACGAGAGGTAATTCGTTTATAATTTGAAGCCAGTAAGATGCCATCCTGATCCAAAACGGAAGTACTGAAAGCATATTTTACACCGTTAGTCCCACCGGCAACTGAAAAATCGACTTGTTTTTGTTGAGCAGTGCGGTACATCACATCCTGCCAGTCAACATCTCCGCTGTTCATCGGGTTCAGCGAGTCAATTGCTGTCCAGTGTGGTTCGGTGGGTGTAGTTGCATTGTTGTATGCATCCAGATTTTTGTACGAATCGATGATAATCTGTCGCCATTGCGAAGCATTAAGTACACCAAGTTTGCGGGTG
>Ga0209211_10008934_pt1 | contig 13537 bp, 9 predicted proteins | sample RifGroA2_FD_183992 | JGI IMG/M metagenome (GOLD analysis project Ga0209211, IMG submission 183992) | Groundwater microbial communities from Rifle, Colorado, USA - Groundwater A2 (SPAdes) (version 2) | ecosystem: Environmental > Aquatic > Deep subsurface > Groundwater | place: Rifle, Colorado...
AGAAAGAAAAGGCATGGGTTAAGATCCATCTGCGGGAAGAAACCGTCTTTTTGCTGAAAAATTACCAATCAGTTCTAAAATAATCACACGCCGCAAGAAGTAGATGAAGAAATATGACGGATTGTGGGCAGAAAGTTTATCTCTTGACCTGCGAGCCAATCTGAATAATAGTATCCTCTGACTGTCGGTTCTTTGACAGCCAAAATGCGCATTTTCAACCCGTTTGTCATACCAATGGAGGCTCCAAATGGAAGCACAGCAAAACAAGCCGCGGCCAATGAAGTGCATCGTGGTTGGCAGTGGTGTCGTCGGCGGGAAGCTGCTGAACATTCTGGCGGAAAAGAAACACCAAGTCCTCGCTATAGCGAACAGCAATCAGGTGCGATGGGGGCCTGACGACCAGAAAGTCAGTCTGGCAGGTTATCCGGACACCTACGTCATGCGTACGTTGGCACCGTTTTGCACGGATGCTGACGTGGCGTTCGTCGCCATTTCCACCAAGGATAAAGGAGAGTCTGCACGCGACTACATCAATTTCTTTCTGTCGCGCGGGGTGGCTGTGGTCACGGCTGAGAAAGGCGCGCTCGCGTATCACTACGCAGAGCTGTCGCCGAATCTTCAGCAAATCGGTTGCTCCGCCACGTTCGGCGGCGGGACCGATATGCTCGAATGTCTCCGAAGGAGACATTTGCGCGACCACGACGGCGTGTCCATCAAGCTGGTTGTGAATGGCACGATGAACTACATTCTGAGCGGTATCGGCGGAGGACACTCGTTCCAAGATGTCTTGGCTGAAGCGATACGCCGCGGGTATGCAGAGCCGGGCGACGGGGCACCTGTCGACAAGATCAACGGCGAGCTCTCCGACGTGTGTTTGAAGGCCAGCGTTTTTTACAACGTAGTACTGGCCAAGCGCGGGGAGTACCTCACCCCGCAATCAATCAGGGTGACTCCGCTCACCGAAATCGATCTTTACAAGCTTGTCGAGTCCGAGAACCGCTTCCGTTACGTTCTGTCTGCATCGAGCCTTCCGGCATCCGACTCTGGCAATGGCGCAGACCCTCCCGGGTCCATCGTTGCTCGGATCGGCAGATGGACGATTCGAGGCGGGTTTTACGACATCGGGGGCGACAACGACGTCAATCGTTGGCTCCAAATCGTGCGCGGGGTGGATAATGGGTTTTACATCCACTCAGCGGATGATGGCGACACCGGCTACAGCCATGCAGGTCCCGGGGCAGGACCCGTGCCAACTGCGATGGCGATGTATCGGGACGCTATGCGATTGACGGAGAACCGCGACGGTCAGACCTCGAGTCCATGGCCTTCGCGTTTTGAAACATCTCCGTTGGAAGATGCATGCGACGCCGGGCACAGGAGCCCGGACGAAAGTAGTCACTTGAACATGGTCGGCTAACTACCTGTTCACCGAAATCGACCTTTTGGTCGAAACGGCATATAGATCCGAACCTGCTCCCTTCGTGGTGAGCAGGTTCGCCTTTTACAATATTTTGAATGCATCCATGTATTTGACTGGAACCAGCGAGTCAGTGGTATTATTTCACAATGGAGATTGCTTACATTTTGAAACAAGCGCTTGCGCGCTCTTTGGATGCGGCGGGAATTAAGGTTTCCGCGGATGATGTTGCGCTTGAACGGCCGAAAGAACTTTTGCATGGAGATTATGCGAGCGGTGTTGCACTCGCATACGCTAAACAGACAGGTGTCGCACCTCTCACACTCGCAGAAAGAATAGTCGCATCACTTGGCAAGATTTCTGGAGTTGCGCGCATAGAAGCCGTGAAGCCGGGGTTTATCAATTTTTATCTTGCACAGGATGCCATTAACGGGATTCTGGCGCAGGCGATTAGTGATGAGGAGGCGTGGGGAAGGAACGAATCACAGAAAGACGTGCGCGTAATGGTGGAATACACAGACCCAAATCCTTTCAAAGAATTTCATATCGGCCACCTGATGAGCAACGCAATCGGCGAATCAATCGCGCGCCTTATTGAATACACGGGTGCGGAAGTGAAGCGTGCTAATTATCAGGGCGACGTGGGCCCGCATGTGGCAAAAGCTATTTGGAGCATCCAAAAGCACGGCGGGGACGCGCATGACGCGGGTGTTCTGGGGAAAGCATATGCAGATGGCGCCAAGGCGTATGAGGGTGATGCTGAAGCGAAGGCGGAAATTGATGCTCTGAATGAGAAAATCTATAACCGCTCCGATTCGCAGGTAAATGCAATCTACGACGCCGGACGCAAGACATCACTCGCGCATTTTGAAGAAATTTATAAAATGCTCGGAACAAAGTTTGATTATTGTTTTTTTGAGAGCGAAACAGCGCCGTTCGGGAGGCGCGTAGTTGAAGAACATCCTGAAATATTTGAAAAAAGCGACGGCGCGATTGTTTACAAAGGAGATGAGGCAAAGGGTCTGCATACGCGAGTATTCATAAATTCCAAAGGATTGCCAACCTATGAAGCAAAGGAACTTGGTCTGGCGAAGAAAAAATACTATACCTATAGTTATGACAAATCTATTGTCATAACCGGCAACGAGGTCAATGAATATTTTAGAGTTTTGCTAGACGCGATGTCAAAGGTCTATCCCGAACTTGCCGCAAAAACCCTTCACATATCGCACGGCATGATGCGTTTTGCCGATGGCAAAATGTCATCGCGAACCGGTAACGTTGTTACTGCGTTAGGGCTGCTTCAAGAGCTTTTTGACGTCGCTAAAGAGCGCGCTAAGGAAAGCCGTGCAGACGATTATGAGAAACTGGCGCACGATGTAGCTCTTGCGGGAGTAAAATATCAGATATTAAGGCAGGCATCGGGCAAGGACATAATTTTTGACCGCGACCGTGCGCTGTCGCTCGAAGGAGATTCGGGGCCGTATTTGCAATACGCGCACGCACGGGCGCAAGCTGTTGTTGAGAGGGCGAAATCTCAAGGAGTCACCTTTTTGGGTGCTCAAGGTGACACCTTGGAACCCAATGATGTCTCGCGTCTTGTCACGCGCTTTCCGGAAGTCGTCTTGTATGCGGCCGACGAGCTTGAGCCGCATCTTCTGGTAAATTATCTGATTGTGCTTGCGGGCGCATTCAATAGTTGGTACGCACAAGTACACATTCTTGATGGTTCCAAAGGCGCACCGCACAAAGTCGCAATAGTAGATGCGGTTCGCGTCACCCTAAAAAACGGCCTGTGGCTCCTTGGCATTTCCGCCCCCGAAAAAATGTGAGCCACGCACATTTGGTTTACCAATCACGCGCAGGCCGGTATGGACGAGCGCAGCATTCTCTTTAAAATAATCTATATGCTTATTCGCGCGAATAAGCATATAGTGCGTTTTTTCTAACTTCCTGTGAATAGCGCGAAATGTGGCGAAGCAGAACATGTTATAATCACCGCGTATTACTATAAAAGATACGTACGATAAAGAGGCCGATGCCGCATATTTTCGGGTCCGTGAGGGGGCAGTTGCGCGTACGGTGAAAATGCAGGAATGGCTGCTTGCCGACCTCGACAAAAGCGGCGCCCTGCTTGGTGTTGAGATGTTGTTCGTGTCGTCCCACGTGCCGCGCAGAAGCGTTGGCCAGTCCATACGGAAAGGAACGTTTGCCGGCGTTGTTGCCGCCACATGAATCTTCTTGGCATCTCCGCACCGGAGAAGATGTAAGGACATGAAATCCGCAAAACCGCGGTTTTTCTGCTAGGATAGAGCGATGAAAGAAGTTACCAAAAGCGAAACCGCAAAACGGGAAGAGGCGACGCTGGCCTTTTGGAAAGAACATAAAATCTTTGAGAAATCTCTCCGGAAAGACGCTCCAAAGGGGGAGTACGTTTTTTATGATGGGCCGCCGTTTGCCACCGGCTTGCCGCACTATGGACATCTCGTGGCCTCCGTCATCAAAGATGTCGTGCCGCGCTACTGGACGATGCAGGGCTATCGCGTCCCGCGCGTGTGGGGCTGGGATTGCCACGGGCTTCCGATTGAAAACATCGTGGAGAAGGAGCTTGGCTTCAAGCACAAAAAAGAAATCAAAGAATATGGCATCGCAAAGTTTAATGAATTCTGCCGAAACCGCGTGCTTACCTACGCGCATGAGTGGGAGAAAATAATCCCGCGCATCGGCCGCTGGGCCGACATGGAGCACGCCTATCGCACGATGGACAAGCCGTTCATGGAATCTGTCTGGTGGGTGTTCAAACAACTCTACGACAAAGGATTGGTCTACGAGGATTACCGCTCCATGCACATCTGCCCGCGATGCGAGACGACACTTTCACAGCAGGAAGTCGCTGAAGGATACAAGGATGTAAAGGATATTTCCGTGACGGTAAAATTTAGGGTGAAGAATCCTGAAAAGCACAATCTGCCAGAGAACACTTATTTCCTTGCATGGACGACAACACCGTGGACATTGCCTGGGAATGTGGCGCTGGCAGTGGGAAAAGATATCACATACGCACTCATCTCCGTTGCTCCCGCAGAATATTCCAATATTCTCAAGAATGTTGGAATGTCGTCAAATACTGGCGAACGTTATATCGTTGCTCTGGAGAGAATACCGCAAGAATTTAAAGTGGAGCGAGAAATAAAAGGAGGCGCGCTTGTCGGTCTCGAATACGAACCGCTCTTTGATTATTACGCCGGCGACACGACGCTCAAAGATCGCGAGAACGGCTGGAAAGTGTATGCAGGAGATTTTGTGAACACTGAAGACGGTACTGGCATCGTGCACATCGCTCCTGCTTTTGGCACAGACGACTGGGAACTTGCGAAGAAGGAACAATTGCCATTCGTTCAGCACGTTGCAATGGACGGCACGATGAAACCAGAGGTGAAAGATTTTGCGGGCAAGAGTGTTATTCCTCGCGCCAAGGACAATCCGGAGGAAGTACGCGAGATTGACCTTGATATAAGGAAATTCTTGGGTGATAAAGTTTTTAATTCGGAAAAAGTACCTCACAGCTATCCTCACTGTTGGCGCTGCGATACTGCACTTCTGAATTACGCAACCAGCTCGTGGTTTGTTTCGGTGACGAAGCTCAAAGACGATTTGCTTAAGAGTGCAAAGAACATTAACTGGTCGCCCGCGCACATAAAAGGTGGGCGTTTTGGGGATTGGCTCTTGGGCGCGCGCGATTGGTCAGTTTCCCGCCAGCGCTTTTGGGCGAGCGTCATTCCAATATGGAAATGCGAGAAATGCAAGAAGCTGAAAGTATTCGGAAGCGCTTCGGAACTTGAAGAGGCAAGCGGAAAAAAGGTAAACGACTTGCACAAGCACATTGTTGATGAAATCACTGTGCCGTGCGAATGCTTGCCCGCCGAAGCCTCGGCGAAGGCGGGCAGTGGAATAATGCGCCGCGTGCCCGATGTGTTGGACACCTGGTTTGATTCCGGCTCCATGCCGTACGGCGAGAGGCATTATCCGTTTGAAAATATGGAGAAGTTCAACAAAGTTTTCCCCGCGCAATTTATCGCCGAAGGGCTGGACCAGACGCGCGCGTGGTTCTACTACCTGCACGTGCTCGCCGGCGCTTTGTTTAAGAAAAATTCATTTCAGAATGTGATTGTAAACGGCATAGTCTTGGCGGAGGACGGCAAAAAGATGTCCAAGAAACTCAATAATTATCCCGACCCGATGGAAGTGGTTGACAAATACGGCGCCGACGCGCTCCGTTTCTATTTGCTCTCATCTCCCGTGATGCAGGCCGAGAACTTGAGCTTCTCGGAAAAAGGCGTGGACGAAGTTGCGCGAAAAAATATCGGCCGGCTTGGGAACGTCCTGGCTTTCTATCAAATATATGCAGACCCCGTAAAGGCTCGCGCCCACGGGGCGGGCGATACTTCGCGAGGAACAGACAGCACTCATGTGCTTGACCGCTGGATTCTCGCGCGTCTTGACCAACTTGTACGAGAATCCACGCAAGGTTTTGAAAAGTACCAGTTAGATACGGCGACAAGGCCAATTATTTCGTTCATTGACGACCTTTCGGCGTGGTATCTGCGGCGCTCGCGCGACAGGATATCTGCCAAAGGCAGATCTCAGCCAAAGGCTGACCAGCCTCTGGCTGGCGCGAAAACCTCCGGCGGAAAAGAGGATAGCAAGGCCGCTCTTGCAACTCTGCGCCACGTTCTCTACACGCTCTCATTGGTCGCGGCACCCTCCATGCCGTTCCTTGCGGAGCATTTGTTTCAGGCGGTAAAAGAAGGGAACGACCCGGAAAGTGTGCATCTTTCGGAATGGCCTTCATCTTCGCGTGCAGGATTTCTCACAGGACTTTTCGGCAAAAAAGAAGGTGGAATTCTAAAGGCAATGGCAGATGCGCGCTCTATCGTTACGCAGGCGCTGGAAGCGCGCGACAAAGCGGGCATCAAAGTGCGCCAGCCGTTACAGAAGTTGACAGTGAACAGTAAACAGTTGACAGGGAGAAATAGAGGAGAGTTGTTCCGACTCATTAAAGATGAAGTGAACGTCAAAGAAATTGAAATTGGCGGTTTGTTTGCGCTGGATACGAACATTACATCGGAGTTGCGCGAAGAGGGCGCAGTGCGGGATGCTGTGCGACTCGTGCAGGACGCGCGCAAGGCCGCTAAGATGCGGCCGGGAGAACACGGCAGGGTCTCTATCACGGTTCCTCAAGAAGACCGCTCTGTCATCGAGCGGCACCTGGAGGCAATCGGGAAGCAAACTAATACGACCATCTCGCTTTTATGAACTTTTGATTTTTGCATTTTGACTTATTTTCATGTACCAAAAGTACCACACCGACGCTCTGGTTTTAGGGAGCCGCGAGATGGGTGAGTCGGATAGGATGCTCGCTCTCTACACTCGCGATTTCGGGCTCGTGCGCGGAAAGGGCACATCTCTGCGCGCAACAAAATCCAAAATGCGATACTCTCTGCAAAATTATTCTCTTGCGAATGTCGCGCTTGTGAAAGGCATGGCAGGCTGGCGTCTTGCCGGGGCAAGGACAATAGGAGGCGCGAACGAAAAGAATCTGAAGGGCATATCTGCATTTGCGCGCATATCAGGGCTTGTCATGAGGTTCGTCGCAGGCGAGGAGGCGCACGAGCGTCTTTTTGAGATCTTGCGCGAGGCGCATTCTGCCTTGATGCAAGACAAAAGCGGGGCGTGGCCCTCCATTGAATTGGTTTGCGTTGCGAGAATCATGCACACGCTCGGATACATTTCCTCCGAAGCCCTTAATACCGCGCTTCTCACGCACACGACCTATACTGAAGAGAATCTGCGCGAAGCCGAAGCCCTGCGGCATGAGCTTTTGTGCACGGTCAATCACGCGATTTCAGAAACGCACCTGTAGGCGATTTTTTCCGTGGTACTCCACGGAGCAAAAATCGCGTCGAAACTGACGTCTATCGGGTAATGATAGACACCTGTGGACGGCACAGTTTCGACGACTGACCACAAAGTTTGCACACAAACTCTGGTATTATTGACGGGATGGATTATTCAGAGCACGAGAAAGAGAAAATAGAGCGCCTGCGCCGCGCCATGTACTCGCGCTCTCTTTCGGGGAAAATTAAAGACCATCCCCGCAGAACATTGTCCGGAGATGGAATTTCCCCGCCCGAGGACTGGCAAAATCCCGAACAAGAACCGCAAAATATGACAGCCACCACGAGAAATATCAGCCTGCCCGGGAGCATGTTCCGCTGGTTTTTATTCGGAGCGGCGGCTTTTCTTATCGGAGCGGCCGTCTTTTTTGGCTACTATTTCACAATAGGAGGGGGTGCTTTGCCCGGTACTTCCGGAAACATAGGGATAACTGTTTCCGGCCCGCCGAATGTCCCCGGCGGAGAGCCGACCGAACTCCAGATTACAGTGTCAAATAGGAATCGAGTCGCGCTTGAACTGGCGGATTTGATAATAACGTATCCGCCCGGAACTCGTTCGTCTACGGATATTGCCGCGGACGTTTTAGGCAAGCGCATTTCAATCGGTACGCTGGAGCAAGGTGGTGTCCGCAATATTCCGGTGAGGGCGGTTTTTTCCGGTAGCGAGGGCCAGCATGCGACCGTGAAAGTTGAGCTTGAATATCGCATCGTGGGTTCAAGCGCGGTTTTCGTTACGCCGTCCGCAGATTATGAGCTCACGTTCAGCTCCAGCCCGATTTCGGTTTCCATTGAGGGCAACAGAGAAACCGTTTCGGGGCAGCCGATATTACTTGCGCTTACGGTTTCCTCAAACGCCAAGGAACCCATCAGGGACGTTCTTTTGAGCGTGGGCTATCCATTCGGCTTCGTCTTTTCATCTTCAGATGTCAGGCCGGCTAGGCCCGGCGTTTGGGAGCTGGGGGACATAATTCCAGGCAAATCAATCCGCATAGCAATCCGCGGAACGCTTATCGGGGAGTCCGGCGACGAGCGCGTGTTTAGAACTACTCTCGGCACCAGAGAGACAAAAAACAGCCCGAATATAGATACCGAGCTTGCCGAGAATTCTTACAGCGTTTCCGTATCAAAACCGTTTTTAGCTCTCTCTGTTTCGGTTAATAAAACAAGCGGTTCCGGAGCCGTAGTTGCGCCCGGGGATACCGTTGACGTTTCTGTGGCATGGCAAAACAACCTCCTTGCTTCTATCACCGATGCGGTCATAGTCGCGCGCTTGTCCGGCGTAATGATTGACGGACAAACAGTGCGCTCATCGGACGGATTTTATCGTTCCTCGGACAGCGCGGTTCTATGGGACAAGACAACAACAAGCGGCGCCCTCGCAAATCTTGCTCCCGGGGCGAGAGGCACGGTGGGATTCTCATTCGTCATGCCGTCCGCGGAAGTTCTGGAAACTCTTCGCAACCCCTCGCTCACGATTACGGTGAATGCCGCAGTGAAGCGCCTTTCTGAATCCGGGGTGCCGGAGAATCTGCAAGCCGCCGCCTCGCAAACCGTCAAGGTCGCAAGCAATCTGGAAGTGGCTGCGGAGGGGCACTATTATGAGAATCCTTTTGGAAGCGTCGGCCCGATGCCTCCGCAGGGAGACGCAGAGACCGCGTACGCCATAGTTCTTACCGTTACGAACACTACCAGCAAAATCAATGGCACAAAGCTTACCGCGTTCTTGCCCCCGTATGCGCGGTTTCTCGGAATGCACCTTCCTTCGTCCGAGAAAATATTCTTCAACAATACTGACAGCACTCTCACATGGAATATCGGCGATATAGAATCCGGAGTCGGCATTCGGGGAAATCCGCCGCGGCTGGTTGCGATTGCGATAGGCGTAACTCCCTCAACTAGCCAGATAGGAAGCATTCCCCCCATTTTTCAGGATATCTCTCTCTCCGGCATTGATGCCGCAACCGGAGAACCGGTGACGCGTACGGTTCCCGATATTACAACCAATATTCTTGGGGATGCGGGTTTTTCTTCCACGAATGCGACGGTGGTTAGATAGGAAAACAGTATGCAGTATTCGGTATGCAGTATTTAGTATGTACATGCTAGGAAATTCAATGATTTGAATTCAATATACTGAATACGGTATACTAAATACTAATTGCTATGTCTGAAGTAACAATGGATCCCGTTAGAGACCGCGGTCGCACGAAATGACAATGGTAGGTGCACGATGATTATTAAGGCATTATGAGCAACATGGATAATGAATCTACACGACCGCGACCTGTCTCTAACGGGATGGAGAAGATAGTTTCGCTCGCGAAGAGGCGCGGGTTCGTGTATCCGGGCTCCGAGATTTACGGCGGGCTTTCAGGGTTCTGGGATTACGGTCCGCTTGGCGTTGCACTGAAGAAAAACATAGAGAACCTGTGGTGGCGCATGTTTGTGGAAGACCGCGACGACATGTACGGAGTGGATGCCGCGATAATCATGCACAGAAAGGCGTGGAAAGCAAGCGGCCATGTGGAAGGATTCCAAGACCCGCTTGTTGAATGCAAGAAATGTCACCGCAGGTTTCGTGCGGATTATGCAGAAGGAGAATGTCCTGAATGCGGGGGCCCACTCGGCGGCGTTAAGCAGTTCAATATGATGTTCAAGACGCATGTGGGCGTGGCGGAGGACGAATCGGCGGTGTCCTACTTGCGTCCAGAAACAGCAGGGGGAATATTCGTCAATTTTAAGAATATCGTTGATTCGTTTCATCCAAAACTTCCTTTCGGCATCGCGCAAATAGGAAAGGCGTTCCGGAATGAGATCGCGCCTCGCGATTTTATTTTCAGAACGCGCGAGTTTGAGCAGATGGAAGTTGAATATTTTGTGCGCGGGGGGGAGTGGGAGGAGAATTTTGAAATGTGGCGCAAATTATCCCTCGGTTTTCTTGAAAGCATCGGGATAAACGGAGCTTCTATTCATGAACTGGAAGTGCCTCCCGAAGACCGAGCGCATTACTCAAAGCGCACAATTGACTTTGAGTTTGATTTTCCGTTCGGTCGCAAAGAATTATTCGGTCTGGCGTACAGGACTGATTTTGACTTAACGAGGCACGAAGCCACGAGCGGGGTTGAACTCAAATACTTGGAGGAGGGCGGTAACAAATTTACTCCGCATGTCATTGAGCCCTCGTTCGGCGTTGAACGCATAATTCTCGCAGTACTCCAAACGGCGTACACGGAGGATAAATTGGGGAACGAACCAAGAATCTATCTTAAATTTAATCCGGCGGTTGCGCCGATTAAGGCCGCGGTATTTCCGCTTCTCAAAAATAAGCCGGAGCTTGTGGCGAAGGCGCGCGGAATTTATACGGAGCTTAAAAAGGCGGTGCCGCAAATAATGTGGGACGACAACGGCAACATCGGGAAGCGCTATCGCAGACAAGATGAAATAGGCACGATTGTGTGCATTACGGTTGATTTTCAGACATTAGAAGACCAGACTGTTACTGTAAGAAATCGTGATACCGGGGTACAGGAACGATTTCCGATATCGGAACTTGAAGCGCAAATCAGAATAAGTTGAATCAGTTCTAGAAACCATGAAAGAAGGTGCAAAAAAGACTTCGCTGACTTTTGGTACCATTCTTTGACAGGGGTCAAAGAATGGTACCACCGGGGCAATTTGAAGATTGTTTTTTTAACACGCAACATTATTTAGCGGCAAAATCAAAATGCACTAATCGGCCCTAGCCACAAAACAACGGGCCGCAACGGACACACTGTCCGTTGCGGCCTTTTGGCTTTATCCGCGCGTGGCTATTGCTGGGCTTGCAGAAAAGGTTACTGCTTAAAAAAACGAGCACCGCGGGGAGCAATGCTCGCCGCGGTGATGGTATTACAGGTTCTCGGCATGAATAACGGCCCCGATGTCGACTTCGTTGAGTACGACCTCCTCGGGCACGACGCAGGCCATCCGGCACTCCAAGGCGAGTGCCCCGCAAATGCGCAGAACGCGCGTTATGCCGTCGCGATGATTCTGCTTGCCCTCGGCGAGGGTTCGCAGGTCAGTACGCAGACGCCCCATGTACTTTAATGCATCGTCCTCGCGAAACCTGATTATCCGGTCCTGCAAACCTGCAGCTTGTGCCAACCCGAAGATCACCTGCTGATACTCGGGCGGCAGTTCCTGGATTTTCTCCGGGAATGATGGATTGAAGGTCGCGTTTACTAACGCGGCCAACTCATCCATCAGCTTCTTTGCCTCCAAGCTGAATTTGTTCGGGTGCGCCGCGGCCGGCTTTTTCAACCCCTCCAGCAGTGCGTCGACGACCGACCGCGCCTTGTCGTGAATTTGCCAAAGAACAACGAGTTCGTGTTTCATTTTTCACCCCCAAAACGAGACCGAAATTGGTCACGGGCACTATCTCAAATCCGAGAGAGAGAGTCAATTGTTTGAACAGTCAGTAGTTAGTAGTGAGTAATCAGTAGACAGAGTAGCAAATACATAAGGTCTCACCTCAAACGCGGAATTCCCGAGAGACCTTGGAAAGGAAACGGATTCAAGGTTAAACCTTAAAAATCCCCAAGGTTTAACCTTGAATGCCACTCGTGAGCCAATTGTGATACGATTGCTGGGATGGCAGACAGGCCTCTAAATATTTCCATAACGCTCGGCACAGTAGTAAAGACGGTTCTTTTGGTTTTGGCCGTGTGGCTTTTGTACTACCTGCGGGACTTCGTGCTTGTGGTTATAACGGCAATTGTCATCGCCTCGGCGATTGAGCCCGCCGTCGCGGCGCTGATTCGCCGGAAACTGCCGAGAATACTTTCCGTAATTGCCGTTTACCTGTCGCTGTTCGCTCTTTTCTTTCTGATATTCTATTTCTTTCTTCCAACAGTGTTGGAAGAACTGGCGGCATTCGTGTCGTCATTGCCCGCGTACTTGGACGCGTTCACCCGAACCGGAGCGTTTGACGGCTACGCGCGCTTTTTGGGCGCAGTGGCCCCGAGCGCCGTTTCCAGCGGCGACATTATAGAAAGCGTGCGGGATGTATTAAATGCGGGAGGAGTATTTACCAGCGCTTTTAAGACTGCGAGCAACATATTTGGCGGGGTGTTCTCGTTCATACTCATTATCGTTTTTTCTTTCTATTTTGCCGTTCTGGAGACCGGCATAGACGATTTCCTGCGCATTATTTCGCCGCCGAGATACCACGCATACGTTCTCAATCTGTGGAAGAGGTCCCAGCATAAAATCGGATTATGGATGCAGGGACAGTTGGTTTTGGCCGTCATAATGGGAGTCTTGGTATTTTTGGGGCTCACTATTTTGGGTGTGAAGCACGCGCTGCTCCTCGCAATTATCGCCGCCGTATTTGAAATCATTCCGGTATTCGGACCGGCATTGGCAGCGGTTCCGGCGGTTACCATAGGATTCGTAGATGGAGGCGTGACCCTTGGGCTTCTTACAGTTGCCCTCTATGTGATAGTCCAGCAGTTTGAAAATCATCTTATATACCCGCTTGTAGTCACAAGAGTGGTAGGCGTCCCGCCGCTCCTCGTCATCTTGGCGCTTATAATCGGCGCAAAACTCGCCGGATTCCTGGGGATTCTTCTTTCTGTTCCGGCCGCAGGCGCCCTGCAAGAATTTATCAAGGATGTGGAGAGCAGGAAAACATTTACAAAAGAGAGCGAATAGACGTACACACAGAAAGACCACCCTATCTGACCCAGCGCCCCTCGCTAGTTCTGAAAGAGCGCTACCAAGAGAACCACAGCATTGTTCCCCTAGTGAGTGTGATACAATAATCTAATGCACTCCGTCTATCAAACAATTCCTGCAGGGAAGTTGAGGATATTGTATGAAGATAAACAACTTCCCATTCGATCAATTGCGAGAATATATCATTGCGATTCGGGTGTCATTGCAAGAGCATTGCGGAAACACGAAATAACAATCCGTCACCCAACCGCTCCTGTATCTTTTGATAAGAAAGACCTTCACACGCTCTATTGGGATAAGAAACTCTCGACGTATAAAATAGCGATGCAATACGGTTGCGACCCCAAGACAGTGTATCGACATCTTAGACTCAATAATATTCCCACTCGTTGTCGGAAGCAAATTACAATAACGAAAGAAACCTTGCACCGTCTGTACATCCACCAGC
>Ga0209211_10008935_pt1 | contig 13530 bp, 13 predicted proteins | sample RifGroA2_FD_183992 | JGI IMG/M metagenome (GOLD analysis project Ga0209211, IMG submission 183992) | Groundwater microbial communities from Rifle, Colorado, USA - Groundwater A2 (SPAdes) (version 2) | ecosystem: Environmental > Aquatic > Deep subsurface > Groundwater | place: Rifle, Colorado...
AGATTGCTCAAAAAAACACAAGATAAGATGCCTTATGTCTACAGAGAGATGGAAAAGATCATAAAATCGCATTTGGTTACTCTAGGAAAAGATGAGAAATTGCTGCATAACCCAAGTATAAATGACTTCGGCAGCCTAATTGCAAAGAACCTGGCCCAAAAACTGCCCAATCTAAACCAAAAACAAATAAATAGGATAATCGAGGATAGATCATCAAAATCATTCTTGGACATGCTGGCAAGAGGGCTCACAAATGTTGAAGAAGAAAAAGAGTATACTAAAGTCAGCAAAGAAAAACTGTTTAAAAGAATTCTAATTGCAAACAGGGGTGAAATTGCCTTAAGGATAATAAGGGCCTGCAGAGAACTGGAAATCCAAACAGCAGTAATCTACGCAAAACAGGATAAAAACACATTAGCCGTCAAATTTGCAGATAAGGCATACCCTATTGGGAATGACGCAAAAAATTACCTCGATTACAAAAAGATAATTAAAACAGCAAAAAAAGCAAAAGCTGATGCAATCCATCCTGGTTATGGTTTTTTAGCTGAAAATAGTGATTTTGCAAAACTGTGCGAAAAAAGGAAAATCAAGTTTATCGGTCCTTCTTCTAAATCAGTAATACTTATGGGAAATAAAGATATGGCAAGACAAACCATAAGAAAACTGGGAATACCCCTTATAATAGGAACTGAATCATTAAAAGATGAGAATGATGCAATAAAAGCAGCAGAAGAAATAGGTTACCCTGTTATTCTGAAAGCAGTTGCTGGCGGTGGTGGAAAAGGAATGAGGACTGTTAATAAAAAAGAAGAAATCCCAACAACATTTAAAAGTGTACAAGCCGAAGCAGAATCCTCTTTTGGAAACAAAGCACTTTATATGGAGAAATATTTGGAAGAACCAAAACATATAGAATTCCAGGTGCTGTGTGACAAGCGTGGCAACGCCATCCATCTTGGTGAACGGGATTGCAGCATACAGAGAAGGCATCAAAAATTAATAGAAGAAACTCCCTCACCCGCATTAGATAAAAAATTAAGGGAGAAAATAGGAGAAGCAGCCATAAAAATAGTTAAGGCCGTTAAATATGAAGGAGCAGGGACTGTTGAATTCCTATTAGACAAAAACAAAAATTTCTATTTTATGGAGATGAATGCAAGAATACAAGTAGAGCATGGCATAACAGAAATGGTAACTGGTGTTGACTTGATAAAAGAACAGATAAAGGTAGCTGCAGGAGCTAAACTAGCGTACAAACAAGATGATATACAAATATCAGGCAGTGCAATAGAATGTAGAATAAATGCAGAATGTCCTGCAGAAGATTTCTGCCCAAAAACAGGAACAATACTAAACTATCTTCCACCTGGAGGTCCCGGTATTAGAGTTTGTTCTTCATGCCATACAGGTCATGTAGTAAGCCCCCATTATGATCCATTAATTGCAAAACTAATGTGCAGAGGATCTAACAGACAAGAAGCAATTGCAAAAATGAAAAGAGCTTTAGAAGAGTTTATAATAGAAGGTGTTGATACAACCATTCCTTTCCATAAAGCTGTATTAAACAGTAAAGGTTTTACCAAAGGGGACATAACAACAAACTTCATAGAAAAATATAACATACTTGAAAACTTAAAAGAGGAAAAGCCCAAGAAAAAAGAATTGACAAAAAAAGAAAAGGTATTAATTGTTACAACAGCTGTTTCTCAATATTTAGATAAGGGTAGTGTGGAAAAAAAGTCAAATAATTGGGTTACTGCTGCTCGACAAGAATCTAACAATTCTGAAGAAAATGTTTAAAGTTTATCATTTTAAAAAATTAACCTCTACCAATGATAGGGCAAAGGATTTTACAGAAAATTCTGTCATTATAGCCGACGAACAAACAAAAGGCAAAGGCAGATTCAAAAGAGGATGGAGTTCTGCAAAAGGAGGGATTTATCTGTCTATTGTATCAAAAATAAAAGATAAACCGTCTTACCTTACACTCATAGCAGCAATTTCTACTCAAAAAGCGATTGAAGATATCTATGGGATAAAAACGATAATAAAATGGCCAAATGATTTAATTTATAATGGTAAAAAGGTCTGCGGGATATTAACAACTATCAATAAACAAAAAGCCATAATTGGTATAGGAATGAATACCAACAACAAAATTCCATTTTCATTAAGGAATAAAGCAACATCATTAAACAAGATACTAAAGAAAAAAGTTAATAACAAAAAAATAATTAAAAGACTCTTAAATCACTTTGGAAATTACTTAAAATTATTAAAAAACAGAAAATATTCAAAAATAATCAAAGATTGGAAAAAGAACTCGTTCTTGGGCTTTAATATTGAGGTTAAAACTGGAAACAAAAAATATATAGGAATAGCTTGTAATATTGATAAAAACCTTTTCCTGATATTAAAAGACAAAGAAGGCAGAAAGATTAAGATTATAGAAGGAGATATCATTATTAAATAATTCACTTCAAAGCATTCCTTACCTCATCAGGAATCCTAACAGGCTTCATCCCCTTATCTATAAAAACATTCACGGTATACGCTTCACACAACAACTCCTTGCTTAATTTATTAAAAACCTTATAATTGAACTTAACGCTGCTATTCCCCACATTTTCAACGCTGGTCTCTACTTCAACAATATCATCATATCTTGCAGGTTTCTTGTAATTAACCTTAATCTCAACAACAGGAGCAAAAAATCCCTTTTTCTCAAGATCAGCATAAGTAACTCCTTTAGCCCTTAATATCTCAGTCCTGCCGGCTTCAAACCAATCAAGATATCTGGCATAATAAACTACTCCGAAATGATCTGTATCTGAATATCTAACCCTGTGCTCTGTAACATTTTCCATATTACCTAAGTAAAACGCTATCATTTAAAAATATTTGTTTTAAAACATCTATTTATTTTCAATAAACTTTAAATACCACGTTATACTCTCTAAACTTCGAGGATGGGGTTTTTAGACAATACGCCACTATTGAAAAGAATTTTTGAACTCGGTTATACTATGTTTCTAATTATCTTATTGTCCGCATTAGTTGGTTTGATTTTGGCATTTCCTGTGATGTGGTTATGGAATTTTGTTTTTAAAAATTTTCCTCAATTAAGGATTAATGTCTTTCAGGCATGGGCTTTAAATGTTTTGGCTGGAATTTTGTTCGGTAAAACTTCAGGAGAAAAAGAAAGATGAATATGGAAGAAATGGCTTATATGATGGAAACAGAGGGTATCCTAAGACTAAATAAAGATATAACAACACATTTAAAAAAAAGAGGGATAAAATTAAGGGAATTTAAGTGGAACGAGCTAGAAGCTTCTTAATATATTAGTTAATAACTACAAGAACATCCCCTTTATTAACAGTATCTCCTTTTTTCACATGGATTTCCTTAACTTCCCCGTCAACAGGGGATAAAATCTCATTCTCCATTTTCATTGCCATCAGACTCATTATCCTTTTGCCTTTCTTCACATTTTCCCCAACATTCACATCAACTGAAAAAACAATAGCTGGCAAAGGTGCAACAACAACCCCCTTCCCCTTACCGGCCTTTTCTTCTCTTATTTCATCAAACAATTGTTTTTCAATATCTGATTTAGTCTCTACATCAAATGTTTCTCCATCAAAAAAAACCCTCAATTTTCCAGAATCAAGCTCTTCAACCTTAACACTGTACTCCTTCCCGTCTATATTTACCTTTAGGTCTTGCATTTTTACAAAGGAATATTGCCATGTTTCCTAGGCATTATCTTCTTATTTTTTGCAAAATCCCTCTTTGTCAACAACATTTCTAATGCATTAATCAATTGTAGCCTCGTCTCTTTTGGTTCTATTATCTTATCTATTTTCCCCTCTTTCGCTGCCAAGTAAGGATTAAGGAAAGTTTCGGAAAACTCTTTAATCTTTTCCTTTTTGATTTTATCCCACTTCTTTGATCCTTTCTCCTTTTTATGAATGATATTAACAGCTTGATCAGCACCCATTACAGCTATTTCAGCCATTGGCCATGCCATTACATAATCATAACCCATATCTTTAGAAACTAAAGCAATATATGCCCCGCCATAAGCCTTTCTCATAACCAAGCTTAGTTTAGGGACCGTTGCTTCGGAATATGCATAAAGTATTTTAGCCCCATGTCTTATCACTCCATTATACTCCTGGTCCGTACCGGGTAAATAACCAGTAACATCAACAAGATTTATCAAAGGGATATTAAAAGAATCGCAAAACCTCACAAACCTTGATATTTTATCAGAACTATTAATGTCCAAGCACCCCGCTAAAATCTTTGGTTGATTCGCAACTATACCAACAGTAATATTATTCAACCTAGCAAAACCAACCACGCAATTTTGCGCATATTCTGCATGTACTTCAAAAAAGGAATCTTTATCAAAAACCTCATTCAAAACATCCTTAACATCATAGCTTTTTTTAGGTTCTAATGGCACAATATCCTTCAAAGAAGTGTTTAATCTGTCGGCACCATCTCCAGTATTAATCAAAGGAGAACTATCCAAATTATTCTGGGGTAAATAAGTTAATAATTTCTTAATTTTTAGTATACATTCCTTGTCATTATTGGCAAAAAAATGAGCAACGCCGCTCTTTTTATTATGAATATTAGCTCCCCCTAACCCTATAAAATCAACCTTCTCACCTGTAACGCTCTCCACAACATCAGGGCCAGTAATAAACATATAGCTTGTTTTATCAACCATAAATACAAAATCAGTCAAAGCAGGGCTGTAGACAGCAATACCTGCGCAAGGTCCTAATACAGCAGAGATTTGAGGAATAACGCCGGAACAATAAGTATTCATCTTGAATATACTTCCTCCCCCATCCAGCCCATTAATGCCTTCTTGTATCCTTGCTCCGCCAGAATCAAACAATCCTATAAGTGGGCATCCTGTCTTTAAGGCTAGATCCATCGCTTTCGCTATCTTCTTGTTATGCATCTCACCCATAGACCCACCCATAAAGGTGAAGTCTTGAGCATACACGCAAACAGGTCTTTTATTAACAGTACCATAACCTGTTATAATTCCATCTCTAGCCTTCTTTTTCTGCTGCAGATCAAAATCATGGCTTTTAAGTTCAACAAATTCATCCATCTCTACAAAAGAACCATCATCCAGTAAGAGCTTGATTCTTTCCCCTGCTGTTAATTTACCCTTTCCATGCTGTTTTTTTGCTAGGGATTTATCTATAGCTAACTCCTTCTTCTTCTTATTGAATTCTTTCATTTTCTCGTTATAAGGCATATCCACTCCCGACTGCTGTAAATAAAGAGTTGTTTAAAAACCTTATGGTCTAAATGAAATGAAATTTTATTTTTAAAATGTTGCTATCAGAACAGCTTGAATCCTTTGCCTTCCTTCGTCCCTATAATGCCCCCCCCAACTATCTTGAATATTATCTCTTTCTCCTGCTCAATCGATCTATGTTTTCTAAGGATGCACTTTCTATTACCTGCGGGTGTTAGTTGTAACTCTAAGAGGCACTTAGAGCTGTATTTCAATAAATCGCCGCCAACCATATTAACTTTATTTGTATTCTCAAAATCAGCATAAACCTGGTTTGTTATTAAAATAGGTATATACTTCTTTCGTGCTATTTCATTAAGATAAGAAATCTGCCTTCCAAGCTCCCTGTTTACCTCGTAAACCCCCTCGCTCTTGCCCAATTCCAATCTGTAAAGCATAGCGATTGTATCTACAACTATTAATCCTATCTTATTATCTACTATTCCCCTTAATTTATCAAAAGCTTTCTTCTGCTCTTCAAAAGAAGTCGGTTTTAAAAAAATTATAAAATCTAGTATTTTATTATAATCATACGGTGCTATTTGTTTTAATCTGTCAATTGAAAAATTGTTTTCTGTATCGACATAAATAACCTTCTTTTTATTCCTCGCCATATTGATAGTGCAAAGCATACATAGAATAGTCTTACCAGAACCAGCAGGGCCATATATAGTGGTTATAATATCCTTCTCATATCCACCATCAAGCATCCTGTCTAATATTTTGCTTCCAGTAGGAACTTTATTATCCATAAATAAGGGTAATGCAAATAATCTTATAAATTTATTGAAAATAAAAAGGTTTAAATAAATAAGAAATAAACTAAAATTAATCAAATGAATACCCCACTAACTGTTTTATTATGGATAACATATATATTATCTCTCTATATCGCGGTCTATTGGTTTATTGTATTCTTAACAAAAAAAGAAGATTATACAGCCAAAGAAAAAAAACAAATCACTCTTTCAAGATTCCCGTTCGTTTCTATTTTAATACCCTCATTTAACAAAGAAGATAGTGTTATATCTACACTAGAATCTACCCTAAATCTTGATTACCCCAAACATAAGCTTGAGGCTATTGTAATTAATGACGGTAGCACAGACAAAACCAAAGAAAAAGTGAGCGAATTCATAAAAAAAAATAGAAAATTTAACATTAAATTAATAAATCAAAAAAATCAAGGAAAAGCACAATCACTTAATAACGCTTTAGAGGTAGCAAAGGGGGAATTCTTTGCATGTCTAGATGCTGATTCTTTTGTTGAACCAAAAACTCTTAAAAAAATGTTAAAAATATACGAATATGAGGATAAAAGCTTGGCAATTGTAACGCCTGCTATGAAAGTAAAGTCGCCAAAAACATTTTTACAGAAAATACAATGGGTTGAATACCTAGTTTCATTATTCATAGCTAGGTTAATGAGCTACTTAGACTGTATTTATGTTGCTCCGGGTCCTTTTTCTTTATACAGAACGCGTATAATAAAAAAAATAGGTGGTTTTGATAGAAAAAATATTACAGAAGATCAAGAAATAGCCTACAGAGCACAGAAACACCATTACAAAATAAAGCAATGTTACAACGGATATGTATACACAATAGCACCATCCCATCTAAGAGGACTATACAAACAAAGAAATAGGTGGTTAAAAGGTGGTCTTCTAAACATTCTAAAATACAAAAAATTAATGTGGAATAGGAAATATGGTGATTTTGGGATTATGCAAATGAGCATGAACCTTATTATTTTCTTTGTTAGTTTAGCAACGCTATTCTTTTTCGGCATCTATGTCTTAAAACCACTTTATGATTTTATCAGGCATCTTTATTTAGTGAACTTTGATATATGGCCATTTATAAAAGACATTATGAATTTTAAGTTTCTAATTTTAAATATAGATCTTGAGAAGATGATAATATTGTATATTCTATTAGCTATATCTCTAAGCATAATCTACATATCTTACAAAAACGCCAATGAAGACTTTAAAAAGAAGAGCATAATTTCTCTCTTAAGTTATTTCTTAGTTTATTATATAATAATGGCTTTTATTATTCTTGTAATGTTTTTTGAAGTGTGGATAGAAAAAAGACACAAATGGCGGTTTTAGTTAAATTTAAATATCAAGTAAAAATAGTGTTAATAAAATGGTTGTTAAAAGAAAGATTAGTAAGGATAAATATGTCCTAGCTTTTATTCTAACCTCAATTATATTTGTTCTAGGACTAGCCTTAGGAATGTTATTTGATAATTTAAGAGTCAAATGGACAGAAAGTGAAAATAGGGGGCAAGAAGTTGATTATTTAAGCCTTCAATTTCAATATTTATATTTGACAACATTAAAAGACAAAAATGACAGTTGCTCCGCCTTGCATACCGCTATGGAAAAAGCAATAAGGGATCTTAGTGAATCATTACAAACCACCATAAAATACAAGAAAGAAACAAAAATAAATAAGAAAGAATATGAATTAGTTGGTAGAAGATACATATTGGATAATCTTAGATACTGGTTATTTGCCAAAAAAACAAAAGAAGAATGTGATTTAGATGTGGTAAATATCCTCTACTTTTATTCCGAAAAAAACTGCCAAACATGCCCTGATCAAGGAGTCATTCTGACTTATTTTAAAAATAAATTTGGTGATAAATTATTGATTTTTCCTATAGATGTTGATTATGAAGAAAACGAACCAGTAATAACTATTTTAGAAAAACAATATAAAATAACAAAAACCCCAACACTTGTTATAGAAGATAAAAAATATGAGGGGATAATAAATGAAGAGGAACTAAAAAAGATTATTTGTACTTCTTTTAAACATGAAGATGAGATATGCTCTTAAAGAAAAGGTAAATAATTTCTTAAAAAACAATTATCTAATTATAATACTGGTAATCTTATTTTTTTTAATTAAAGTGGCGTATTTATCAAAAGCCCATAATGTTATATGGGATGAAGCGGTTTATATGGGGATGGGTAAATACCTTTTTTCCTCGGGCAATATTGGTTTTTGGGAGATTGTAAGACCAATAGGCTTGCCTTTAATTTTAGGTTTGATATGGAAATCTGGTCTTAATTACCTCTTTTTCTCAGAGTTTATGGTTATATTATTCTCAATTGGCAACATAATTCTCACATATATGATTGGTAAAAAAGCAGTTAATAAAAAAGTAGGATTTATTGCATCATTAATGCTAGCAATAACGTCTGTATTTTTCCTTTACACAAATTATATACTCACAGAAATACCCTCAACTTTTTTTATTTTATTCGGAATCTATATTTATTTGAAAAAAAATAACTTACTTTTAGCAGGTATTTTATGCGGAATGGGGGCCTTATTTAGATTTCCACAAGGCATTATGTTGGTATCAGTCATTCTTGCACTCTTTATTTCATCAACAATCAATAAAAATATAACATCTTTTCTAAAAAAATCTTTTCTATTTACAACAGGTTTTTTGTTTGCCCACATCCCTTTCCTTATTTTTAATTATTTTATGTATAACAAAGAAACTTCAAAGATTTACCATGCCTTATTTAGGCCGTGGATATTGGGCTCATGGGCACAGTTTAATCCTGCAGAAAGTGTAATTACTTACAAATGGACTTCGTACATATACAACATTTCTTATTATGTTATTCAACTATTCAAAGAAAATACTCTTTTAATTTTTATAATTCCTGGTTTGATATTTAGAAAAAAACTTCAAAAAAATAAATCGTTTAATATTGTTATACTAACCTTTTTTATTTACCTCTTTTATTTTACATATATACTAAATAAACAAACTAGGTTTCTAATTGTATTTTTACCTTACGCTTGTTTGATAGCAGCATATGGTTTCTACTACCCTTTCCTACACTCAAAAAAAGACAGAATACGGGTTTTAATAGTCCTTTTTGTTACTATATCAATTATAGGGGTTGTTTCTAGGGACTTAAATTATTATAACTGGAGAGTAAAAGAGGAGCTACCGGTTGCCAGGGATTACTACAAGTTTTTTGTTGGTAAAGAAATTAAAGGACCTATATTAACAACAGATCCTGTACCCGTAGTTTATGTAGATGCTAAATTTATACCTTTCTACTTTTCTGTTGATTTGGGGTATAATATTTACACAGAAGAAAAGGACAAGGCATTTGCCGTTATATTTAGCCCAGAATCATTTTATTGTGCTCAAAACGATAAGGAATGTAAATATCAACTAAAGGAATTATCAAAGTTGATAAAAAACGAAAATTACCTTGTATTTTCAGAAATATATGGTGATAGGGCATACTATATATACATAAATAAAAATCTGAAATGAGGAAAATAAAATCAAGAGTAATCGCTATTTAGCAACTTATTTACTTCTTTATTTTTATAAAATCACCAATAGTGAAACCTTCAGATTTTTGCCTACTCTGAAAATTCGGTTTAATCTTCTCTTGCTCCATGAGTTTTATATGCAAAAACTTTTCAATTTTTCTCGCCAAATCAATCCCCGGTTCAAATTGGTTTGTCTCTATCTTGTGAATCAAAGACATCTTCTCATTAATTTTTTTGGCAAAATCCTCTTGTTTTATTCCAAGTTGCTCTCTTTTGCGCTTGATTATATCTCCATAAGTTGGTACAATAGATAATACAGATTCTTCTTCTATTTCTTGTTTCTCTGTTTTGATTCCCTTTTTTGTTTCTTTCTTTTCTATTCGTATTGCTGAAATAACCTTACCAAAGCGAGAACAGTCCTTGCAAAGATTAAGTATTGACCCTTCTACGTCTGTTTTAAACAACTGCCCCTCATTACCACACATATCACAATTAATTTTAATCACCCCACTACGTTTTGATATGGTAAGCCTCACCACTTAGATATGTATGTATGATCCCCCTTGCCCTCAAACTGTATTTTAACCTTTCCGTTATTGATATCAATACATTCGTAACCTCTGTTACTAACATTAATTTCACCAACATCAAAAGATTCCTGTAAGGTTGTCGTAAATAAAAAGGCATTTTTATTAATCTTGTCATCAAAACTATCATAGACAAAAGGATCATAATCCGCAGAACTCATTATTGCTGCCTTTACAGCATTGTAAACATTCAGGTCTTCTTTATTATAGCTCCGAACAAAACAAATCTTTCTATAATCCCCCCCTATAAAAAACTCTTCTCTTTTAAGCGTCCCAAAATCAGGCGATATTCTTTTGACGGTTGAAATTAAATCAGTCTTAAACTTTATATAAGCTATTTGCTCTGATCTCTCCTTGAATCCCCTTATTGCATTATACCCGTACAATAGTATGATTGTGAATAATATTAGCGCAATAGCATAAATAAATATCTGGCCGTATATCTGACTTTTCTTAGAACTCATTTTATTTTTTTATAGTTTGTTTTAAATTTAATTCTTTTCTTAACTTGTCTATCCTTTCTTTTAATTCCCTATCGGTAAGCTTTAATGCATTAATATTTTTTTCTACCTGGTCTTTTCTTTCTGCTTTTGATATGTCCGATAGCTTAGCAAAGATATCCTCTTTCTTCTTTTCCTTTAATTTTTCTAACTGTACTATCTTCCCTGGTTCTTTCTCTTCCTTTATTTCTGGTGTTTTCTTAGGTATTTCCTGTTTAGCAGGGCCCACAATTGGCGGTTTAATAGGTTTAATCAACGGTCTAATCTGCCTTCTCACAGGCATATGCACAGGCCTCCTAATGGGCATTCTAGGTGGCAGAGTCCTCCTAGGAGCTAAAGGAGGAACAAATGGTTTTTTCTTTTGTTTAAGCATACCATAACCAAAATAACCGCCAACGCCTAAAACAATCAAACCTAAACCTATTAACAAATATTTCAAAAATCCTCCCCTGGGATGAGAACTTGGATCTAGGGGATCTGTACCATTATCTATTTCATCTTTATCGTTATAACCATCACCATCAGTATCTGCCTTCACTGGATTGGTGTTATATCTGTACTCGTCTAAATTAGTAAGGCCGTCTTTGTCTGGATCATCTTCAGGATTTGCGCATGTTATACAATCAAAATATTGTTGCTCAAAAGAATCAGGCAATCCATCATTATCAGAATCAGGATCGCAAGCATCTCCAATACCATCGCCATCAACATCAGCTTGATCTGTGTTAAAAACATCTGCGCAATTGTCTTCATCATCTTTAAGGCCATCGCCATCGCTATCCGTTTGCTTAAAAGTACATACGCCATCCTTACATTCAGCTGTATTTATGCAATCAGTATCTGAATCACAATTCCTGCCTACGCCACATCCTGGGCAACTTCCACCGCAATCTACATCTGTTTCGGAAGGATCTAACTCGCCATTCTCGCAAGTATTCAAAACAGGAGCACATTTTTTAGTACCGGCATCGCAATTGTTTGTTTTGCAGTCCTTGTCTTCATTGCAATGGTCATCAATATCGCATTTTTTATTGCAATTGCCCCCGCAATCTACATCTGTCTCAGCCCCATTCTTTATTCCATCATTGCATTTTGGTTCAGCACACTTATTGCTTGCATTGCAAAACCTGCTGATGCAATCAGAATCCAAACGGCAAGACTTGCCATTTGCACAAGAAGCACAATTTCCTCCGCAGTCTATATCTGTCTCGCTGCCGTCTTTTTTATCATTATTGCACCCTGCAGGGGTTAAGCTTGTGTCAACCTCAATAGAAGAGCTGGTTAGATTAGAACTCCACAAACCAATAGCATTTTTTGCCTGTACCTTAATATAATATTTCTGAGAATTATTCAAACTTAAGTGATCTATGCAATATTCATTATCGCTATCTGGACTTTCAGTACCAGAATCTATTAATTCATCTGTCGTTTTATCCCAAAAAATGTAGTAAGCATATTGACTAATCCCGCTCTCATTATCGCCTGCTTCCCATTTTGCGCATAACTCATCATCCTTATATGTCTTGCCTGTATAATTTGCCAAAGGATAAGTCATATTCAAATACAACATCGAAGGAGGTGTGCTATCAATAACAAAATTTGTGCTTTTGTCTGCGTACCATGTTGCTGACGCATTACTAAACCAACATCTCACATAATATGTATAACTTCCGTCATCTAATATGCTTAAATCACCGCTAACATGGGTTTTTCCTGCCCCGCTAAAAGTTGTATAGCCCCTGCCAGATTCGTTGCTATACTGACAATAATTAGCATTTTTATTTGTACTTGCATTAAATCTTAATATATCATCGGGCAATGCGCCACTAGGATAATGGATTGTCACCATTGTTGTTTGCGATGTAGCTACATTAAAGCTAACATCAGCTAAATTAGATAATCTTCCAGACTTATCCATACATCTAACATGAAACCTGTTTATTCTACCATCAGTTAAATATTGTGCATCTAATGCCTGTGTAGGATTGATTTTATAAGCACTTTCATCATCTTCATCATAATCATCAAATCCCGTCATATCCGCAAATACAGTTGATTCGTTATCAAATTTACATATAACTTCCTCATTAGCATTAACCTCTAATGTTGTCTCCAAAGGCAGTTCAGTTACATCATCAGCATCGGCGCTTATTGTTGGGTTGCTTACATCCAGGATTAATTGATCGGTCTTTTGTGATATCTTGCCAAATTGATCAAGGCATCTGATATACAAACTTGTAGTTGCCCCTATAGAAAGACCCACCTTCCTATGTAGATACCCGTCAGTTGAATCAAAATTATACATATTATTAAAACCTGTAAAACTATAATTACAAACAGCATTTCTGTCAGTGCTTGTTTGTATTGTCAAGTTAATTGAACTAACAGAAGTAATCCCAAATCTTGGTTCAATAATCTCTATTTCCAACGGAGGTATTATAATTGGAAAACTAAGTTGGATTACCGGCCCCAATATCCCTTGCATATCCCTTGCTTGGGCTCTCACAGTATAAAGCCCCTCAGCCAAATTATTCATGGGCCTGTATACAAAAATAGGATTAGCCGAGCTAACTGGCTCCAAAGCAAAAAGTGCTCCTGATTGGTTTGTAAGGTTAACGTTGATAGTAGACTCATTTACAATTTCATCAAAGGTAACTTGAATATTGGGCCTTAAATCTACAGCTAATGCTATATTTATTAATAACACAAAAACAACAGCCAACAATATATTTTTTGATTTCATAGTATTAACATATTAATTATTAATCTCAAACGCAATAAG
>Ga0209211_10008937_pt1 | contig 13529 bp, 10 predicted proteins | sample RifGroA2_FD_183992 | JGI IMG/M metagenome (GOLD analysis project Ga0209211, IMG submission 183992) | Groundwater microbial communities from Rifle, Colorado, USA - Groundwater A2 (SPAdes) (version 2) | ecosystem: Environmental > Aquatic > Deep subsurface > Groundwater | place: Rifle, Colorado...
CAGCCGTGCGCTGTCGGCGCTGTCGGCGCAGGGCGATCTGGACGTGAACCTGATCGCGCGCAAGTGGGAATCGCTTTCCGGCGTGCGCGCCATTGCGGCCAACCCTTTCTATCTTGGCAGCGTCTGGCGCGACTGGGGCTTTGCCTGCGCCGCGCGCCGGATCTGGCAGCGCGAAGGCTTCGAGCTGGTGCAGTCGCACGAGCGCATCGCTGGCTGCGACATCTACCGTGCCGGCGACGGCGTGCACCGCCACTGGCTGCAACTGCGCCGCCGGGTGCTGTCGCGCTGGGGCCGCATTGCCTTGCAACTGAATCCCTATCACCACTACGTGCAGTGGATGGAGCGGCGCATGTTCCGGCATCCGCGCCTGAAAACGGTGATCTGCAATTCGCAGATGGTGAAGCGCGAGATCCAACACTACTTCGGCCTGCCGGACGCGCGTTTTGCCGTGATTTACAATGGCGTCGATACCGCGGCTTTCCATCCGTCGCTGCGTGAACACCGCGCCGCGATGCGTGCACAGTGGCAGATTCCGTCGTCTGCGCCGTTGCTGCTGTACGTCGGCTCCGGTTTCGAGCGCAAGGGCGTGGCGCGCGCGCTGCAGGCCATCGTGCCGCACCCCGAGGTGCAGCTGGTGGTGGTGGGGCATGACAAGCACGCCGCGCAGTACCAAAGCTTGGCCGCAACGCTGGGCATCGCATCGCGTGTACGTTTTGCCGGCGCGCAAAACGACGTCAAGCCGTTTTACGGCATGGCCGACGCCTTTATCCTGCCGACCCTGTACGACCCGTTCCCCAATGTCTGTGTCGAGGCGCTGGCCTGCGGTTTGCCGGTGTTCACCACGCAGCAGTGCGGTGCCGCCGAGCTGATCCGCAACGGCGACAACGGCTGGGTGGCCGATGCGCTGGACGGCACCACCCTGCGCCAGCAGCTCGGCCAATGGCTGGCCTGCCGTGCCGAGTGGCCAAGGTTGGCCGCGGCGGCGCGGGCCAGTACCGCGGACCTCACGCTGGAGCAGATGGCCGGTCGTTTGCTGGCTTGCTACCAGCGCTTGCTGTGACAGGGCCCGGCTGGCGCCGGGCTGGTTTATAATCGTCTGTTTTATCGTTGGTTTTTCGCATGACAACTCCTTCTGCGGTCAGCAGTTTTGCGCTTTACAAGCGGGTGCTCGGCTACCTGAAGCCTTACTGGAAGGTGTTCATGGTGTCGCTGCTGTCGATGAGCATCGCCGCCGCCACCGAGCCGGCCTTTGCCCGTCTGATGAAACCGCTGATCGACGGCGGCTTCGTCAACAAGGACGGCTCGTCGCTGATCTGGGCGCCGCTCGCCATTGTCGGCCTGTTTCTGGTGCGCGGGCTGACCAGCTACATCAATGAATACTCCACCAGCTGGTTGACCGGCCATCTGGTGCAGACGCTGCGCGAAGAGATGTTTGCCAAGCTGGTGCGCCTGCCGGTGAACTACTACGACGACCATCCCTCCGGGCGGCTGCTGTCGCGCATCGCCTTTGACGTCAATCTGGTGACCGAAGCCGGCTTCAACGTGATCACCGTCACCGTCAAGGACGGCATCACCATCATCGGCCTGCTCGGTCTGCTGTTCTATACCGATTGGCAGCTGACGCTGATCTGCCTCGCGGTACTGCCAGTGGTGTCGCTGTGCGTGCGCCTGGTCAGCAAGCGCTTGCGCGGCCTGTCGCGGCAGAACCAGCAGAATATCGCGCAGCTGACGCAGGTGCTGGGCGAAACCATCGATTGCCACCGCGTGGTCAAGGTCTATGGCGGCGAAGGCTACGAGGCGCAGCGTTTCCGCAATACGGCCGAGGCCATCCGCCACAACGGTGTCAAGCAGAGTGCCACCTCGTCAGCCAATACCGGCGTCACCCAGCTGTTTATCGCCTGCGCGCTGGCGGCCATCCTGTATTTTGCCGCATTGCGTGCCCATAGTGGCAGCTTTACCGCCGGCGATTTCATGTCTTTTCTCACCGCGATGCTGATGCTGTTCGCGCCGGTCAAGCGCATCACCAGCATTTCTCAATCGCTGCAGAAAGGCCTGGCCGCCGCCGAGAGCGTGTTCGGCTTCCTCGACGAGCAGGGCGAGCCGGATAACGGTACCCGCCGCCTGCAGGGCACGCGCGGTGAGCTGGTCTTCGACAACGTGCAGTTCAGCTACCCCGCCGCCGAGCGCCCGGCGCTGCAGGACATCCGCTTTGCCGTCAAGCCGGGTGAAACCGTGGCGCTGGTCGGCTCCAGCGGCAGCGGCAAGACCACGCTGGTCAGCCTGATCCCGCGCTTTTACGAGCCATCCGCAGGACAGATTACGCTGGACGGCATTCCACTGACCGATATTGCCCTCGGCAGCCTGCGCCAGCACATCGCGCTGGTCAGCCAGGACGTGGTGCTGTTCAACGACAGCGTAGCGGCCAACATCGCCTATGGCCGCATCGGCGAAGTCAGCCGCGAACAGGTTGTCGACGCCGCCCGCGCCGCCAACGCGCTGGAGTTCATCGAGGCGATGCCGCAGGGCTTTGACACAGTCATCGGCGAAAACGGCGTGCGCCTGTCCGGCGGCCAGCGCCAGCGGCTGGCGATTGCCCGCGCGCTGCTGAAAAACGCGCCGATCCTGATCCTGGACGAAGCCACCAGTGCGCTGGATACCCAGTCCGAGCGGCTGGTACAGGCGGCGCTGGAGAACCTGATGCAAAACCGCACCACACTGGTGATCGCCCACCGGCTGTCCACCATCGAGCACGCCGATCGCATCGTGGTGATGCACCAGGGGCGCATTGCCGAAGTCGGCAATCATGCCGCACTGATCGCGCAGGATGGCCTGTACGCCAACCTGCACCGCCTGCAGTTCAAGGAGCCAGTGCATGACTAAGCCGGCGCTGACCATCGTGCATACCGAATCGTCGCTGGGCTGGGGCGGACAGGAACACCGCACCTTCAAGGAGATGGTCGGCCTGCGCCAGCTGGGCCTCCGCATGGTCCTGCTGTGCCAGCCCAAGGCCAAGTTCGGTGCGCGTGCGCGCGAGGCCGGCTTCGAGGTGTTCGAGATGCGCATGCGCAACGGTATCGATCTGCCGGCGGCCTGGAACATGGCGGCCATCATCCGTCGCCTGCAGGCCGATGTGGTCAATACCCATAGCGGTCGCGACAGCATTCTTGGCGGTCTGGCCGGTCTGCTGGCTGGCCGGCTGGTGGTGCGTACCCGCCATCTGGCGCTGCCGATTACCTCGCGCTTCACCTACACCACGCTGCCGCATCATGTGGTCAGCGTCAGCGAGCACGTGCGCCGCTACCTGATGAGCGAGGGCGTGCCGGAATCGCGCGTGTCCACCGTGTATACCGGCATTGATCCGCAGGTGATGCAACTGGACGGGCCATCCACGCTGCGCGCCGAACTGGGCATTGCCGACAGCGCCCGCGTGATCGGCACCGTGGCCATCCTGCGCATGAAGAAGGGCCACCGTTTCATCGTGGAGGCGGCCGACCGCATTCTGGCCGCGCATCCGGACACCCATTTCGTGTTTGCCGGCGACGGCGCTCAGATGGACAACCTCAAGACGCTGATTGCGGCCAAAGGCTTGGCCGCACGCATTCACCTGCTCGGCCTGCGCCGCGACATTGCCAACGTGCTGGCCGGCTGCGACCTGTTCCTGCTGCCGACCGAGCAGGAAGCGCTGGGCACCTCCTATATCGAGGCGATGGCGATGGGCCTGCCGGTGGTGGGCACCAATGTCGACGGCGTACCGGAAGTGGTCCGCGACGGCGACAACGGCTTGCTGATCGCACCGGGCGACGCCGCCAGTCTGGCCACGGCGGTCAATCGTCTGCTGGGCGACGATACGCTGCGCCAGCGCATGGCGGGGCGCAGTCGCGAGCTGGTGTCGTCGGTGTTCCACGTCGATACCATGTGCCAGTCGATGCTGGAGCTGTATCGCCGCCTGCTGGCGCAACGGGGGCAGGGATGAAACAGGCCAAAGCGATTCCGGTCTTGATGTACCACCACGTCAGCCCCGCTCCCGGCCTGGTGACGGTCTCGCCGCAGACCTTCGAGCACAATATGCGCTGGCTGGCGGAAAACGGCTGGACCACCGTGCGTTGCGACGATCTGGCCGGGTTCCTGGCCGGCCGGCCGCTGCCGGACAAAAGTGTGCTAGTCACCTTTGACGACGGCTATCTCGACAACTGGGTCTACGCCCATCCCGTGCTGCAGCGTTACGGCCAGCAGGCCACGCTGTTCACCATTACCGGCTGGATCGGTGACGGTGCGGTGCGTCCGCACGACGGCTGCTGCCAACCCTTGCCGGCCACGCCGGATCACAATGGCTGCAAGCAGGCGGTGGCCGACGGCCGCCACGATGCGGTGATGATGCGCTGGAGCGAGATCGAGGCGGCGCGTGCCGCCGGCACCTTCGAGTTTCACAGTCATACCCACAACCATGCCCGCTGGGACAAGCTGTGCGCCAGCCGCGAGGACAAGCGCGAACGGCTGGCCGCCGATCTGGCGCAGTCGCGTGCCACGCTGCAGGCGCGGCTGGGTTCGGTCAGCGATCACCTGTGCTGGCCGCAGGGCTATTTTGACGACGATTACCTGGCCGTGGCCGATGCGGCCGGCTTCCGCCACCTGTACACGGTGGACAAGGCGCTCAACACCCCTGCCACCTCACCACGACACATCGGCCGCATCGTGACTAAGGACCGCAGCGATGGCTGGTTCGGCCGCCGTCTCGGCCTGTATCGCAGTCCGTTGCTGGGGCGCGCCTATCTGGCGTTGCGGGGCAAATAATGGGCACCCGCATCCGCGAGAACCTGCTGGCGTGGGGGTTGGGCCTGGCCCGCCGTTTCGACCGCCGCGCGCCGGAGCCGACCGAGCTGGGCACGGCCGCCATCCGCCGCATCCTGGTGATGTCCTGCACCGCCATCGGTGACACGCTGCTGTCCACGCCGGCCATCCGCAGCCTGCGCCAGCGCTACCCGCAGGCGCGCATCGTGCTACTGGTCAACGCGCCGTATCACGGCCTGTTTGCCGATAACCCCGACATCGACGCCCTGATCGACTACCACGGCGGTTATCGCCGTTTTGTGCGTCTGGCGCTGGCGCTGCGTCGCGAGCAGTTCGACCTGGTGGCCATCCTGCACGCCAACGAGCCGCAGGCCACGCCGCTGGCGTATCTGAGCGGTGCCCGCTGGCGTTTCAAGCTGCCCAACAACAGCCGTTTCCGCTTTCTGCTCAGCAATCACCAGCAGGTGAGCAACTGGCGCGATTTCACCCACGGCATCGACCAGCGTCTGGCCGTGGCCGCGCTGGCCGGTGCCGACGGCAGCGACAAGCACATGATCCTGCCGGTGGCGGCACAGAACCGCGATGCGGTGGCCGGCTGGCTGCAACAGCAATACGGCATCACCCCGCAGCAGCCGGTGATCGGTTTCCAGGTGGGCGCCTCGACCGCCAGCCGGCGCTGGCGGCCGGAGCGCTATGCCGAGCTGGCGCAGCGCCTGCTTGCGGCCAACCCTGCGCTGCGCATCGTGGTGACCGGCTCGCCACAGGAGCGGGCGCTGGCCGATGCCGTTGCCGACGCGGTCAACGATGCGCGGCTGGTGGTGACGGCAGGGCAGTTGCCGCTGACGCGGATGCCGGCACTGGTACAGCGTTTTGCCTGTCTGGTGACGCCGGACACCGGCATCATGCACATGGCGATTGCGGTGGGCACGCCGATTGTCGGCCTGTTCGCCGCTGCGCACTGGCACGGCTCCGGTCCGACCACCGATCTGCAGCGCCATATCGTGATCCAGAAACACCGCACTTGCGAACCCTGCCTGGGCAAGCGCTGCAAGTATGCGGCGCCGCCGTGCATGGACAATATTACGGTTGACGAAGTGCTGGCGGCCTGTGAGCAGCAGCTGTCGCGGCAAGCGGAGAATCCTCAATGACAACCCGAACCAGAATCCTGTTGCTGGATACCGGCAACGAATGGGGCGGCGGGACCAATAGCCTGTTCGAGCTGCTCAAGCGCATCGACCGCGAGCGTTTTGATATCACCTGCCTGTTTTACCGCGATTACAGCAAGGGTCAGAGCACGCTGTCGCACGAGCTGGCCGCTATCGGCATGCCGCTGCGGCTGCTGCCTCAACGCAAGCAGCCGCTGTGGGCCAAGCTGGCCAAGGAGCTGGCGCGTGGCCTGCTGGCCTGGCACAAGCCCTGGCGCCAGGCGCTGGTCAAGCGCATCGAGCACGCCTGGCGCATCGCGCCCAATGCGGCCGCCATTGCGCGCCAGCTGCGTGACGACCAGTTTGACCTGCTCTATATGAACAATCAGCCGCGCTCCAATCTGGAAGGGTATCTGGCGGCCGAGCAGACCGGTGTGCCGGTGGTGCAGCACTGCCGCATCGAACCGCTGATGGATACGGCCGATGCCGCTATCGTCAACCGGGTAGCCAGCAAGGTAATCGGTGTTTCCAACGGCGTGGTTGAGGCGTTGCGCCGTCACGGCGTGCAGGCGGACAAGTGTGTCGCCGTGCTGAATGGTATCGACCCGGATCAGACCCTGCCGGACGGTGTCGCGGTACGGGCGCAACTGCTGGCCGGCCGCGAGCACGAGATCGTGCTGGGCGCGGTCGGTCAACTGGTGGAGCGCAAGGGCCTGCGCTTCCTGCTGCAGGCGACGGCTGAGCTGCTGCGGCGCCAGCTGCCGGTGCGCCTGCTGCTGGTCGGCGACGGCCCGCAGCGTGCCGAACTAGAAAGGTTGGCCGCAAGCCTGGGCATCGCCGGGCAGGTGGTGTTTGCCGGCTTCCAACCGCAGCCGCTGGCTTATACCGCCGCGATGGACGTCTGCGTGCTGGTGTCGCAAAGCGAGGGCCTGCCGCGCGTGCTGCTGGAGGCGATGCTGCTGGCCAAGCCGGTGGTGGCCTCGCGCGTGGTCGGCTCACAGGAGCTGGTGGCCGACGGCGACAGCGGTCTGCTGGTGCCGTATGCCGACAGCGCGGCGCTGGCTGACGCACTGGCGGCTCTGGTCGCCGATGCCGGCCTGCGTCAGCGCATGGGGCAGGCAGGGGAGGCACGGGTCAAGGCGCAGTACACCATCGCCCGCTACGTGGCGGGTACCGAGGCCATTCTGGCGGAGGCGGCGGGCAAACCATGATCTACGTGCTGCTGACCTATCTGCTGGCGCCGTGGTGGTGGCTGGCCAAACGCCTGCAGCGCCGGGACAGGATCGAGCGCATCCTGCTGGTGCAGACCGCCAAGATCGGCGACATGCTGTGCGCCACGCCGGTGATCCTGGCCTTGCGCCAGCACTATCCCGATGCAGAGTTGACGGTGCTGCACGCGCCGGTCACCGGCAAGATCATCGCCGGCCTGAACGAGGTCGACCACTGCATCGCCATCCGCTCCGACTCCTGGCGCGGTCTGGCGGGCAAGTGGCGGCTGGCGCGGCTGATTGCCGCCGGGCGCTACGACCTGGCGGTCAACCTGTCGCCATCGTTGCCGCTGCTTTGCGGCCTGATCTGGGCCGGCGTGCCGCGTACGTTGTCCATCATGCCAACCAGGGTTGGCCGCACGCTGGCGGCCCTGCGCCGCTGCATCGATCTGACCGAGCAACATCGTCCGGGCGAGCTGGTGCTGGCTACCAAGCAGCGCCTGCTGCAGCAGCAGGGTATCGCCATGGGCCTTCGCAAGAAAATGGCCATTGCCGCCAGCGGCGAGTCGGTGTGTGACCGGCTGGGCATCACCCACAACCATTCCGCCATCGGGCTGGCGATTTCCAGTGCCAACAAGCTGAAGGAGCTGGGCGAAGACCTGCTGTCGGCGCTGGTGACACGACTACTGCAGGACTACCCGGGGCAGGTAGTGCTGATCGGCGGGCCGGAGGACGGCCCGAGCGCAACCGCGGTAGTTGGCCGTGTGCAGGGTGGCGAGCGCGTCATCAATGCCGCCGGCGCCTTCCAGCTGGACGAGCTGCCGGCGCTGATGCAGCGCCTGAAGCTGTTCATCGGCGTTGATTCGGGGCTGACCTATCTGGCGGACACCTTTGACGTACCGCTGGTTTCGGTAGTCGGGCCGATGGATTTGCGTGAACAGCGTCCGCTTGGCGAGCACGCCCGGTTTGTGGTGAAGAAACCGGCGTGCTATCCCTGTGTCTTTATTTTTGATACCCCATATACATGTCATGTAGGAAGTCGTGGTTGTATTACGGCGGTTACGGTTGATGACATCATGCAAGCGGCAAAGGATGCCTTGAGTGCCTAGTATTCTTACTTCTCCATTTTCTTCTCACAATAAAAACCGCCTCGATAGCTGCTTGCTGTTTCTGCTGGGGGTATTCTGTTTTGCTTCGGCGTCGACAGTAATGACTGCTGTCATGAATGCCAGTTTCTTTATTGCAGTTTTACTGTGGTGCTGGTGGCTTTTTGAGAATAAGCCAACCGGATATATCCGCTCTGGAATATTTTTGCTATTCTGTGTTTTATGTCTGATTTTTGTGGTTGCTATATTTAATAATTATTACTTATTTGATAATAATATTAATGAATTTAAAAAGGATTATTTAAAGCCATTGCTTGTTTTTTTGATGGCATCGACATTCATTCGTGGTGAAAAACAAGTTAAAGCACTACTGCTATGTTTTGCCTTCGGTTTTGCTCTGCGATCAGTGCTGTTAGTGTTTTACTATGGTTTTGATCTGGCCTGGCTGGCACCGTACCGTCGTGGTTATGCCCTTGATTCGATATTCTATGTTTCGCTAACCAGTGTGCTGGTCCTCTTTGGTAAGAATTTCTTATCGGAAAAAACAAAAAATGCCCTGCGCCTGATGTGGCTGATAGAGGGGTTTGTACTGATATTGCACCAGAGCCGCTCACCATTGCTGGCCATCTGCTTTGGCCTGTTTTGTGTCCTGATGATTAACGGTGCCTGGCGTAAGTTGTCCCTGTTTGTCGGAGGGGCCGTTCTGGCCGCCGGTTTACTGCTATCGCTCAAGCCGCAGTTATGGGAGCGCTACGCCTCTACCTTTAATGGTGCGACTTACCACCGAGATGGTGCCGTAATGGAGCGAAAAGGCATCTGGTTGGCGACGGGCTACCTCATTGAGGAGAAGCCCCTCTTCGGTCATGGCCCCGGGTGGCGAAAACTGTCGCCACTGGTACTCGATAGCCATATCATCTCACGGCTGAAAAGTTCAAATGAAATAATTGACCATTACGGTTATGTTTATTTTACTCAAAATGCCAGTAAGTATGGAAAGGCAAACCCACATAATCTTTATTTGCAGGTCATGCTCGAGATTGGTGTGGTGGGATTACTCTGTTATTTGATGTTCTTGTTTCTGATATTTTGGCAGGCATTTAGGCAGATTCATGCTTCAGTAAGCGAAAGTGTGGTGGCAAACAGTTTGCTGGTGATTGTCCCGGCCTTCCTGCTGGTCGGCTTTGCCAATGGTTTGTGGGCAAATGCAGTGTTGCTGATGATGCTGGCCGGTATCTTGGTATCACAGGGTGTGCCAGATAAGCTGCTGGCGACTGCCAAGAAAGGGCAAAAGTGAAAATTTTGGTAGTCCGTCGCGATAATATTGGTGATCTGGTATGCACTACCCCGATGATTGCCGCGCTGCGTGAGCACTATCCTGCGGCGCAGATTTATGCTCTGGTCAATGATTACAATCTGGATATTCTGGATCAGCACCCGTTGCTGGATGGCGTCTTTTCATATACCAAACTGAAGCACCGCAAAGCGGGTATTTCGGCGCTGCAGGTAGTTCTCAGGAAAATCTGGACTTACTGGGCGTTGCGCCGTGAGCATTTTGACTATGTCATTGTTGCTGGTTCCGGCTATTCCAAGAATGCCGTCCGTTTGGCCAAGGCGGCCAAACCCAAGCATGTGATCAGCTTTGTCTCGGACGGTGCCGTATTTGATCCGGTGATTGACATGCCCGTACGGTTCAAGCGCGACTACGTATTGCGGCACGAGACCGAGTGCCTGGCGGAATTGCTGCGCCCTTTGGGTATCAGCAAGGCGCCGGGAGCATTGCAACTGCCAGCAGTTACGGTGCCGCCAGTGTTGGCGCAGCGGTTTGCCAACAACCGTCGCCCGGTAATCGCCTTACATATCAGTGCACGCGAGGACAGCAGGGTCTGGGGTGTGGAGAATTTTTGCCAGCTGATTTCCAGCTTGCTGCAGCAAGAGGTCGAGCTGCTGCTGCTGTGGGCTCCTGGCTCGCAGGATGACCCCCGCCACCCCGGCGATGATGAGAAAATGCAGCGGATACGCCAGAAGTTTGCGGACAACGGGCAGCTCACCTTTTATCCGACCACCACGGTCAAGCAGCTGATGGGCGCATTCTCGTGTGCCGATATTGTGGTTTGTTCCGATGGTGGTGGCTTGCACGTTGCGGCTGGCGTCGGTGCGCGGGTGGTTGGCCTGTTTGAACATCTGGAGAAAAAAACCCGGCACTGGTATCCGTGGCAGGTACCGCATCGCGTCCTGACATCCGGCTCCGAGCAGGAGTGGGCGGTACGCCATATTCCGGTTGCCATGGTGGCCGAGGCGGTGGCTGCATTATTGCAGGAGTAGGCAACACGACACGATAGCCCCCGCGCGGTGCGCGGTGATTTACCAATCTTTCGGCAGATCGACTTTCCTATGAACAAAAAGAAACTACGCCGTGTGCTGCTGGCCTACTCCTCGCGGCCACCGATCATGGATTATCTGGAGTCGGCCTTTGGTGCTGCCGGTGTCGAGGTGCATAAGGTTTATCTTGACCAGAACACGGCATTTGACCGGATTGTCATCCACTACGTTAACAAGTATTTGCATAGCCTGCGGCTGATGCCAAAGTCGCAGAACCTGTTCCAGGCCCACCCGCTGGCCCACCGCAATTTCCGCAGCGAGGCGCTGCTGGACGCGGCAAGGCAATTCCAACCGGAGCTGACCCTGCTGATTCGCGGCATTTCCGTGCGTCAGGATGTGCTGGAGGCGGTGCGCGAGATGGCGCCGCTGATGGCGTGGTGGGTTGAGAAAGAAGAGCGGGTCGAGGAGGCGATCAGGGAGATCGACCTGTTCGACTGGTATTTCTTCATGAATTCCAGCTGTGTCGAGCGTGCTGCCGAGCTGGAAAAACGGCATACCTCTTTGCTGGTGCATGCCGTTGATCCCGGTTGCTTTTACCGGATGCCCGAGATCGGGAAAAAGCATGACATCTGCTTTGTCGGAAACTGGTCGTTGAAACGCCAGCGTTTCCTGGAGCAGGTGCTGCAGACCACGTCCAATATCGCGATTTATGGCGGCAAGTGGAAGAAAAAGTGCTGGCAGAATCCCAAACTGTGGCGCTGTATCAAGGGCAGCTATATCGATGGCGAAGCACTGGTGCGCTTGTACAACGAGAGCCGCATCGTGCTCAATGTCACCAACTGGGGCTTTGGCGAGGGCATGAACCGCAGCGGGGTCAACATGCGTGTACTGGAAGTCCCGGCGACTGGTGCCTTTTTGCTGACTGACGACTCAAGGGATCTGCGTGCCTATTTTGAGCCGGGCAAGCAGCTGGCGGTTTATGCCGATCTGGCGGATTGTCTGCAGCAGATCCGTTTTTATCTTGCCCATCCGCAACAGCGCGAGGCCATTGCGGCAGCCGGCGAAATGCTGGTCAGGGAGGCTTATACCTATCGCCAGATAGTGGAACAGGTGCTGCAGGCGTATCAGAAGATCGATCAGCCGGTCTTGCCGGAGGCGGAAGTGGTAGCGGTTTAATCGCGCTAACACGGCCAGCATCAAACACTGCGGCCAACCTTGAGAAAGGTTGGCCGCAGTGTTTTTTGCGCGAAGCCTGCCGTAGACAGGCATCAGAAGAAACGGTTGACCTCTTCCACCACCTGCTCGTCCAGTGTGCCGGCGGCCTGTGCCAGCGCCAGTCTGGCTTGTAAAAAACTGTAACGGGCGGCAGCCAGTGCGCGGATGGCGTCCTGGTAGTCTTTTTCCGCGTTGAGCAGGTCAAGGTTGGTGCGCACGCCGACTTCCTTGCCCAGCCGGGTGGCGTCGAGCTTGCTCTTGGCGGAGACCAGCAGTTGTTCCTGTGCCTTGACCAGCGCCGCGCCGTTGCTGACGCCCAGCCAGCTGCGGCGCACGTTCTGCGCGTTCTGGCGGCGGGTGACTTCCAGGTCCTCGCGCGCCTTGTCGCGGTTGGCCGCGGCTTCGGTCACTTGCGAGTCGATGGCGCCGCCGGCGTACAGCGGTAGTGTCAGGCTGAGGCCCAGCGTGCTGCCGCGCGTGGTGTCGCGGCCGCTGGCGACGCTGGCGGCGTCGGTGCTGCGGTTGTGGCTGTAGCCGGCGTTGAGGCTGACCGTGGGCAGATGTTTGCCGCGTGCTTCGTCCAGGTTCTTTTCCGCCAGTGCCAGCTGCTGCTGTTGCAGCTGCAGCGCCAGACTGTTCTGCTGCGCGCGTTGCGTCCACGCCTCCAGCGTGCCGAGGTCGGCGGCGCTCAGTTGCGGCTTGTCGCGCAGGCGGCGGATGCTTTCCGGGTTGAGGCCGGTCAGCTGCGCCAGTGCGTTGCGCTTGAGGTCGAGATCGCTGAGGGCGGCGATTTCCTGGGCGGTGGCGGCGTCGTAGCCGGCCTGTGCCTCGTGGGTATCGGTGATGGTGGCGGTGCCGACCTCGAATGCCTTGCGTGCCTGTGCCAGCTGGCGCTCGAAGGCGCTCTTGGTGGCGCGGGTGACGGTGAGCACGTCCTCGGCCAGCAGCGCGTCGAAGTAGGCACGGGCGACGTCGATCACCAGTTGCTGGCCGCTGGCGTCGAACTGCAGCTGTGCCACGGTGCTAGCGATCTTGCCCTTCTGGTAGCCGCTGTAGCTGGCGGTGTCGAACAGCGGCTGCGTCAGCTGCACGCCCAGGCTGTCGCTGCGGTAGTTGCCGGCCGCCGGTTGCTGCGGTTTGGTCTGGGTGCTGGCGGCGCTCAGCCCGATGCTGGGTAGCAGCAGCGCGCGGCCCTGGACCGCCTTTTCGGCTCCGGCACGGTTGGCGGCGCTGGCGCTGGCGTAGCCGGCATCGTACTGGCGCGCGGCCTGCAGCGCCTGCAGCAGGTCGAAGGCGTGAGCCGGGGCGGCGAGGGCGCTGCCGAGCAGGGCGCCAAGGCCCAGGGTGCGGATGAGCTTCATAGTGGACATTCCGGTTGCATCATTAGGGCGCTGAAACCGCTACCTTACCCAATTCCGGTAGCGGCTTCACGCAGGATTGATTAATTTGTTTGCGGGCGCTTGACGCCGAACCACTGCGCGTACAGTGCCGGCAGGAACAGCAGCGTCAGCACGGTGGCCACCAGCAGGCCGCCCATGATTGCCACCGCCATCGGTCCCCAGAAGGTGCTGCGCGACAGCGGGATCATCGCCAGAATCGCCGCCAGCGCGGTGAGCATGATCGGGCGGAAGCGGCGCACGGTGGAGCCGACGATGGCCTCGAAGCGGTCGATGCCCTCGCCGATGTCGGTCTCGATCTGGTCGACCAGGATCACCGAGTTGCGCATGATCATGCCGAACAGCGCGATC
>Ga0209211_10008938_pt1 | contig 13529 bp, 13 predicted proteins | sample RifGroA2_FD_183992 | JGI IMG/M metagenome (GOLD analysis project Ga0209211, IMG submission 183992) | Groundwater microbial communities from Rifle, Colorado, USA - Groundwater A2 (SPAdes) (version 2) | ecosystem: Environmental > Aquatic > Deep subsurface > Groundwater | place: Rifle, Colorado...
GAGGTCAAATATTTTAAGACACTGATAATTTACACAATACTTTTCTTTTGGGCAATCACTGTTTTTATGACATTCGGCAATAACACATTTCCCATTTTCATTGCAGTATTCATTTGATTTACACTCTTTATATGTACTACACTCTTCTTTTTTCTGTCCTACTCCTCCACCACTTCCGGGACCGCTTCCTCCAGAAGGTGTTGATTGAACTGCGGTAATCGTATACAAAAATGTTTGTGCCGTTATATTTAATCCATCACTACAGTTAATTCCAACCGTATAAATCCCCGCTTCCTCATTCGAAGGCGTATCTGAAATAAGCCCAGTAGACTGATTTATATCAAAGAGGGAGGTATTATCACTATAGCTCATCGAATCATTATCAATGTCAGAACAACTGATTTGATATGAAAGACTATTACCAACAGTGACTGCTTGTGCAGTAAGGCTTTGATTGAACTGCGGTGGTGTGTTGCTAATATTTATTGTATTCGACCATGCGATACTTGAATTTAATCCGCCATCAAAAGCGTAAACGCTTGCATTAACTTGATCTGTTCTGCTGAAGTTATTGCTGGTGAGCGAAGCAATAATCAATGTAGCATTGGCAATTGATGTGTTTGTCTGGTTGAAAATGTTGGTGTTGTTTCTATACCACTGCACGTAGATTGTACCCCCGTTACCATCAGAATCCATGTACGTCGTATTGATGGAAAGAGTATCGTTAGTATATGCAATTGCTGGTGTTATTACTGGATTTGTTGTTATCGGTGCAGTATTTTGAATTGTAATCTGGTTCGACCACTGCGTGCTGGAATTACCAATGCCATCATCTGCATAGACACTCGCATTGATTCTATCCCCTGCACTGAAATTATTGCCACTTAAATTTCCAAATACAATTGTGCTGTTTGCAATGGAACCATTCGTTTGATTGAAAATATTTGTTCCATTCAAATACCATTGGATGTAGATTGTTCCTCCATCTATATCCAAGTCACTATACGTTGTATTGATGCTGAGCGTATCATTCGTGTATACTGTTGTTGGAGTAATACTTATCGCAGTCAAAGCAGGAACTGTATTCTGAATCGTAATATTATTTGACCACAGTAAAGTTGAATTTGTCGTTCCATCATCTGCGTAGACACTAAGATTGATTGTCGATCCACGGCTAAAATTGGCATTATTCAAAGAAGATACAATGATTGTGTTGTTATTGATACTATTATTAGTTTGATTGAAGACGTTGCTATTATTAACATACCATCTAAAAAATATTGTTCCCGTATTGCTTTCGTTATCCGTATAGGTTACATTCCCTTGCAGCGTGTCATTTTTATACGCAATATTCGGTGTAATTACTGGCGTTGTTATGCTGGGAGCAGTATTCGCTTGTAAAATCGTCACTGTATTTGACCACCGCAATGTTGAGTTTACAGTTCCATCATCTGCATAAACACTGACATTAACAAGATCATCTCGGCTAAAGTTAAAGCGATTTAATGAACCAACAATAACTGTGCCGTTGCTTATTGAAGCATTTGTTTGGTTGAAAACATTGGTATTATTCACATACCATTGTAAAAAGACAGTTCCGCTATGTAAATCAAGATCTGTGTACGTTATGTTTGTTGTTAACGTATCATTTGTGTATGCAATTGCTGGCGTTATCCCCGGCGCTGTTATAATTGGTGCAGTATTTTGGATCATAATCAAGTTTGACCACTGCATACTTGAATTACTAATTCCGTCATCTGCATAGACACTCGCATTGATTCGATCCCCTGCACTGAAATTATTGCTGCTTAAATTTCCAAATACAATTGTACTATTTTCAATGGAACCATTCGTTTGATTGAAAATATTTGTTCCATTCAAATACCATTGGATATAAATTGTACCTCCATCAGTATCGAGGTCACTAAACGTGGTATTAATACTGAGCGTATCATTTGTGTATGCTGTTGTTGGAATAATGGCCATCGCTGTTACTACAGGATTTGTATTCTGGATCGTAATATTATTTGACCAAAGCAATGTTGAATTTGCCGTTCCATCATCGGCATAAACACTGAGATTGATCCTATCGCTGCGGCTAAAATTATTGCCATTGAGAGAAGAAAAAACGTTTGTTCCGTTGGCAATGCTCAAATTAGTCTGGTTGAATATATTAGTTCCATTTAAGTACCATTGAAAATAGATTGCTCCCGCATTATTATCGGCATCAGTATATGTTGTATTGACAGTCACGGTATCATTTGTATACGCAGGAACGGGAGTGATATTTATCGCAGTTAGTTCAGGCCCGCTATTGCCACTACTCAGAATTAACCTTACCGTTGTACTATTAGTGGTAGTAAGATTAACGAGTGTTGAATTAGTGGTATATCCCGTTTTATTTCCAGTGATATTCTGGGGCGTCTGTAGTATAGCAGTAAGATTATTTTGGATAAACTCAATGATGGTATACTGTTCGATTAAACCAAAATCATCTGTAACATTAGTGATAAGAAGGGAATTAGTACTATTTGTTATATTGACGCTGACATTAGCCAACGGAACACCATTTTGATCCGTTACATTAACCAGAAGATACCATTTTATATAAATACTTGATCCACTGCCACTCACCGAAAGATTGCCTCGGTCAAAAGTGCTGTTAATGAGGATGTTTTCAGAAGCACTAGTGCTTATTGTGTCATTGGCAGAAGGAATATTTAATGTAGTATTGACCACCGAGTTATTATGGCTGCTCGAAAAATAAACACCATACGCCGATGTTCCTGAAGTATTGATGGTCGTATTAAAAATAAGATTTTCATTAGCCGATAAAACATATTCAACACCATAACTGCTTGTTCCTGAAGTTCGAATCAAACAGCTTTTGATCGTATTATTTCTTTCGCCATTGACAGAAATCGCTTTAACGCTCGTATTGATCATATTCCCTTTACAATCAAGAATAACATCATCACGTATTGTTCCTATGTTTGACGTGGAATTAAAATTTTGAAGCAGAACGATGGTTTGATTCCCATGAACATTATAATATGCTTCTTGCAGGTATTTATAATTCGGATTTGCCGTCGTCGATGTAGAAAAAGTGAAACTACTCCCTGGAATACTTTGATTAACATAAACTGCCGAATTTGGTGTTGGGCCACAATCCGTCTCATTGACTTGAGCTACAGTCACACTAACATTATAATAGTTACCAACATTGTTAATGCACAAACTAGTGGTATCAGAGCTTCCAACGCTAATCCCGTCTCTGCCATAAAAACTATTTTGCCAGATATTATTATTTGTATCAGATGAACTAAGGCTAATCGCCTGTTGTGCATAGTCTCCTGTGAATGTATTGTTGGTAATATTACAGTAATCTCCATTCGTCAGGATAATACCATACGGTTCTCCTGCCGCCTCAAAGCTGTTATTGGTGATGCTTACCTCTGCATCACCCCTGATATCAATTGCCCTATCAAAATTGCTGATGGTGCAATTAAAAATATTAATATCTTTCACTGCGTTGATAAAGAACCCATATATTGACGATCCCCCTAAGGGATCTGTATAATTGTATCCTCTGCAATTAACATTAAGATGGTTTCGTACAAACTCTGTCGCCCCATTTTCTGCATATGTGGTGCTGTGATTTTCAAGGAAGTACACCGTATTGTTACTGGCATTGTACGTGTTATATACTGCTGTTCGCAGATCTTGATACGTTGCTGTGAATGCTGCCCAATCGTAGCTATTCGCTGCAATGCTTTGATTGACGTATATTGTTGCATTTGGTGTTGGTCCACAGTCCATGCTGGGCACTTCTGCAACATCGACTGTACCATTGTAGAAGTTGCCGAAAAGATTATCCATACATAACGTGGTGTTGACCGAAGTACCTACACTAATCCCATCATGACCATAAAAAGTATTTTTCCAAATATTATTGTTGCTGTCTGCGCTTCCTAAGCTTATCGCCTGTGAAGCCTGATCTCCTGTGAACGTATTGTTTGTAATATTGCAAAAATCTCCATTTGCAAAACTGATCCCGTATGGTTCTCCTGCCGCCTCAAAGCTGTTGTTAGTTATGCTCACTTCTGCTCCTCCCGCAATCTGAATACCATAATCAAAATTGCTGATGGTGCAATTGAAAATATTAATGTCTGTAAATGCATTTATATAAAATCCTTTAATCGCTGAATTTGCTGCCGCATCACTGTAATTGTATCCTCTGCAATTAACATTAAGATGGTTTCGTACAAACTCTGTCGCCCCATTTTCTGCATATGTGGTGCTGTGATTTTCAAGGAAGTACACCGTATTGTTACTGGCATTGTATGTGTTGTAAACTGCTGTGCGTAAATCCTGGTATGTTGCTGTAAATGCTCCCCATTCATAGCTGTTCGCGGGAATGCTTTGATTGACATAGATTGTAGCATTGGGCGTAGGTCCGCAGTCAATACTAAGAACTTCTGCAACATTGACTGTACCATTGTAAAAGTTTCCGAAAAGATCATTTACACACAAATGTGTATCTGTCCCGGCATTTGATATTCCATCATTTCCTTGAAATCTGTTTCCCCATACTGAAACGTTGGCGCTGGTGGAGATAATATTGACCGCTTCTTGAGAAAAATCTCCGGTGAATGTATTATTTGTTATATTAGCATTGTCTGCATTATCAATTCTCACTCCTTCATTGTCTGAGGAATTGCCACTAAACGTATTATTAATAAATATAAACTCCAGTGAATTTGCAGCGTACGCTCCATATAAATCATTATCAATTAAACTATTATTTTCTACTCTTAACTGATCTGAGGAATTAAATGCATAAATCCCTACATAGAATTTTTTTATATTACAATTTTTAACTAAAACATTATCCTGGCCGGAGATATAAATGCCATATTCCGTTCCACTGTCATCTCCCGTGATATTGAAATTAGCACAATCTAAAATAATGTTTGATGCGGTGATGTTGAAACAGTTTGAAGTGGAATTAACATTGGCAGTCAGTGTTGTATTTGTTGAAACAAGTCCGCACGTTGCGGTCGTGTCAGCGATACTAAAGTCTTGAATTGAGGATTCGGTTGAAGCAGTCTCTATAATCGCGGCACCACTGATTAACGTTGTATCAAATTCTGAGTCTATAGAATTAGAATTATACGATTCAGTGAAGGTTCTATTTTGTTCGTTTGAAGAAAAATGAACGACACTAAAAAATGAAATCGTTAATAACATTAAACTCAGAGCGAGAATGCCAACCCACAAGAATGAATTTTGCTTTTTCTTGGATTGTAAGTACTTCTTCTGAATTTTTTTGGTTCTAATCATGATGGTTTACCTTTTTTCATAAGTTCTATTCTAACCGTGCTTCCTAGTGGAAACTCGTTCCAAAATTTTTGTGGCAACGGAATGCGTCGCTGATTTTTACCCTGTGCTTGAACCCGATCAACATAGAAAAAAGAAGAGTCTGTTAACAATTCAATTTTGACAAGAGAATCAAGCGTAAATTCTTTCCAGAATTTCTTTGGCAGTGGTATTTTCCGCTGTCGAGTACCTTGTGCTTGAATATGGTCAACGTAGTACATAAGTATACCTTATACTATGGTAAACTTACTGTATATTTATATAAATCTTTGGGTCTCAAAAATTCATTCCAAACAGAGAGTTTCTCACTCATTTGTAACTTTGTAGAAATTTTTTGAAATAGAGGGTTTTTGAACATATAAAAAATACTTAATTTAATTGTATTTGCTTATAGAAATATATATAAACACTCTGCAGATTATAACAATCAAAATAAGGTGTATCGTACCGCAGGGTTCTATGGTAAAAAAAAGAAGATCACAACTCATTTCTACAAAAGTTATACGAGCAATGATTGGTGTTCTATTTGTACTAAGCTTATTAAGTTTGCTTTTCTCCACGTACTTTATAATTTCTGCGAAAGAAAATGGGGAAGAAATCTCTCCCAATTCTCAAAGTAAAGGAGTAGCCAGCATTGTTATTCAACCTCCACAGGAACAAAATGCTGTTTCCGGACTCCAAAAAGGTGAGTAAGAAATATGGCTCTCTCTTCCAATCGAACCATTATGGGCTTGCTTTTCCTTGCGTTCACTTTAAGCATTCTCACCACCGTAGTTACCTTATCAAAATTTGATGCGTGGACTCTTTTAGAAGAAAAAGTAACCGGGGCAGCGTCAACGAGTGCAAGTGGGGAAAGCAATTTAACCATTGTTGCATCCACTTCTATTACGAACAATGTTGGTTCCATTAACTTTGGAACGGGATATGTAAATGCCAGCTGTGTGAGTTGCATGCTTGATTCTAACGGTTCGTTCGGAACGAATAGTCCGGGATCGTACAATTTCAGCTGTTGTGTTAACTTTACGAACGTGACGAGCGGTTTTTTATTGGAAAATACGGGAAACCTTAACATTTCTGTTAACTATTCTTGTCTAGGCAGTTGCACTGCCGCGGATTTCATCGGCGCAGGAACCAATCTTTTCCAATTTATTACTGCCCCAAATTCTCTCGAAAGCCAATCTCCAGAAACAGGGCAAATTGATACAGCGCTCTCCTGTTTTCAAAATAACAGCTGGAACACGACAACATATACTTCTGTTAGCACGGCAGGGCAGTACCTTTGTGGCAATAGCACCGTCTATCCGCTTGATTTTGATAATACCCGTGATGCCGCTGTAGTGCATATTCGGGTTAATATTAGTTCTTCAACAATTGGTACTGGAACGAGGAAAAATGCCACGTTTACGTTTGGTGCTCTCTCGAGCGGGTAAAAAATGACGCGCCTAAACCAATGGGAAAAAGTTATCTGGAGTAGTATTTTTGGTATTGTTGTTCTTGTTCTGTTAATCCCCGACATTCACGCGCTTTCCTTAACCGGAGAATTACTGAGCCCAATTATTTATGAAAAAGGAAAAGTAATCCGTAATCATTATCTCATTGAAGGGACAGACCGCGAAACAAATGTTTCTCTGAGCGGAGATTTATTAGAATATATTTCAATTGAAAATCTCAACCACGATAGTTTTGATCTTGTCATCCAATTCCCCCAAGTTTATATTACTCCTGGAATATATTGGTTTGGCTTGACTGTTCGAGAACTGCCGGTTGCAGAGGAAGGGATGAGTTCACTGGTTTCAGTCTCACGAAAATTTAAAGTGGAAGTGTACTCTGACGAAAAAGCGGTGGATGTTTCTTTGAGTGCTCAGGATGTTAATCAAGGCACAATTGTTCCATTGACCATGACCGTCACCAGCAGAGGGTACAAAGATATAAACCAAATTTGGGGTGAAATTAGTATTTTGGATCAAACCGGCAAACAAATAGGCTGGGTAAAAACACCAACAAAACCTCTTCCTGCTCTCGCTGCTGAAACCATCACCGCTGAATTTAACACATCAACCATCCCTGCCGCAGAGTATCGTGCTTTTGGTATTCTCCATTATGATGACAAAGACAAAAAAGCCAATACCACTTTTCGTGTGGGAAATGTTGACCTTATCCTGTTGAATTATACTTCTGTTGTCGAACCTGGGTTTAACACGTTCACAATGCAAATTATGAACAATTGGGGTAATGAACTCAATGATGTTTTTGGTAAAGTATTTGTTCATGATGCGGAATTGCTTCATACGCCCAGTATTGATCTTGAACCTTGGCAGAAAGGAATCCTGCAGGGTATTATCAAAATTGAACTTGAACCAGGTGTCTATAACGGTTCAATCAACCTCTTTTTTGAAGGGGAGCAAAAAGAAGTTCCTATTCAACTTTCCGTTCTTGCTCCCTTGTTGCCATTAGTTGGACAAGCCACTGCTCAACCATCTTCATTTCCTTACGGCTGGGTGATCGGATTAGGAGCAGTCATCATACTTTTAATTATTGTAATTATCATTCTTACCAGAAAAAATAAATCAAATAACCATGAATTATGAACACTGGTTGGAAAAAGGATTAATTGTGATTATCATTATTGCTGCCGTTATGTTATTGATTACCTTGCGTTCTGAAACACCTTGTCTTAATCAGAGAATAATTCCCGCTTCTATTGAAGTCCAAGCAGGTGAATTAAAATACGTTGGATTCAATACTGATACTACGTCATTAAATTTTGGAAAAGTGTCTCCTGGTGCCATTGTCCGCCGATCGATAAAAATTGATTTTAGTCAAGCTACGAATGTCACAATTGCTTCTTTTGGAGAGATTGCTTCTTGGATGACAATTGATCATCCTTCATTTCCATTGTTATCGGGGCAACGACAAGAAGTAACTTTTGAAGTGACTGTTCCGGACGATACTGCAAATGGAATCTATACTGGAGAAGTAAAAGTGTGTTTTGAGAGTTGAATCATCTCTTCCTTTTCTTCTTTTTTTCTTTTCTCCTTTCAATAATATAAATAACAAAAAAGAGAATAATTATGATTAATAACATCAATGGTATAATGAATCCAGCGAATGCTGGCCCGTATTGCGCCGCTCTTCCTACGATCGCCCCCGCCCCTTTTTCTCGTGAAAGAATTGTAAAAGATTCTGTGGCTGTTCCAAAAGAATTACCGCTGATGATACTGAGGCTCAGAATATATTTTCCCGGCGGAATATCTTCCGGAAGAGTGATCTCTTTCGTAAATGAGGTTTGCATATCAAACGAAACATCTTCCCTTTCTTGATACCATTCTTTCCCATTAAAGTCATGAATACGATACAGTACAAGAACTGTATCAACTGGGCGTTGGCCTAACGAAACAATCATCACTACCGCAGTAAGATCATCTCCTGGATACGTTTCTTTCTTGGGAAGATCAAGGCTCGCATCAACAATAATTATGTCAGATTCAATCTCGATCGTCACTTGAATCTCCTTTGTCACGACCTTTCCATCTGCCATCCCCGTGATTGTTATTGTTCCTGTATAGACCCCTGTTTCACTTCTCTTGCTGGGATTGAACCGCAGAAGCAGTTCCTGCGTTCCATCAATTGGAATGACGCCGGCTGATGGTGTAATCTCCAACACAGAAGATAAAGAATGTGAAACGCTGAACTCAATGTGCATGTTTCCTTTATTGGAAAGGACAATGTTTTTCTCTATTGATTGTGATCGCTTAATATTAACGCCAATACTACGATCACTGATCTCAAAATCAATTTTGGGCTTTATTGGTGGGAGGTTGCTTCCCTCTGCGCCCGTACCACCCGAAACTGCTTCTCCTGGAGCGCCCGGAGAAACTGGTGTTGTGACATTAGAACTACTAATTGTCAAATTGAATATTGTTGACGCGTTGAGGATCATACAGCCAGAAGCATCAATAACCGTAATTTCAATAGGATGAGTTCCATTATCAGCACTTTGCGGTGTAAACTGAATATAACCGCTCTGGTTAATATCGAATAAAGATGTATTGTCACTGTACGTTATGCTCGTATTCGGACCAAAAAAAGTAGCATTTGCTTGATAGGTGAAAATTGTTGCGGGAACAGCGCTTTGAGTGGGAATGAGAGACAATTGCGGTGCTTTTCCTAGACAAAGAAATGCCGTTCCCGTATTTGATGCCGAAGCATTCCCCGTCAACGTAACAATAATCAAGAAATGAAACAGATTAACTACAACTAAGAAGAGTGCAACAAAAAACAGAACCTCTTTTTTATTCATGGGCTAACAGAAGAAATGAAGATATAAATATCTTCTCTTTCTCCCATTTCACGCTTTCGTTGGATGATGACAGAAATGGCAGTAGACATTCCGTATGCCGCCAAAAACATAAACCTCAAACTTTGACTTGCAATGAGAGCAATCTACTGTTTTCTTTTGAATCTCAACCACCTATTTAGAATTGAAAATAGAGAAGAAAATAAATAATATATAAAAATTTCGAAAAAGTCTTTATGCCGAAGCCAATTTCCAGATAGTCTTTAAAGCGACAATCACCGCAGCGGGAACAACAAAGACCACAATATTAACTAAGATACTGCGTAGATATTCTCCAACTACAGGAATTAGTCCTAAATTAACGATTCCTGCCAGCATAAGCGCAATAGACGCAACTAAGAAAGGCACTGTTTCCTTTGCCGTCAAGTTAAATAATCCTACGACAAACCCAAGAAGGACAAGTGCTGCAATCAAAAATTCTGCACTAACCACATTTCGAAAGAAACCAGCAAGAATTGCGACAAGCAACCCGACAAAAAAAGCATAATGTGCCAACCGATGAAGCTCCACACGCTTTGAAGACGATTTTTTAACCATCCATAATCACCTCAATATATATATTCGATAGAGATAATGTGACTATATAAATCATTCGGTTGGTCTGGATTGAAAGAACGCAACGTTTTTTATATGGTCCATTAGAGTTAGTTAACCATGAACAACGACTTCACCCTTGCCAAATGTAAAACCAAAGCGGCGTTTATGGCGAAACTTCGCCACAAGCAGACACTCAACCTGAAAAAGATTGCTGGAACATTTGAAACGTTGCTCCAAACTGACATTCTCATTGTTATTATCGTTGATGGAATCGAAGTTGTGGTGCAGAGTTATGGTGACCTATTATTCAAGAATTCTACCGATACAGAACTGCTGGAAAAAATTGCACAAGAAATTTATGGTGCTGGATTTGGGTGAACTCTCTCAACGTATTTTTGTTGCGCATAAACACACATCGCATCAACAAGTAGCGTGAGGACAGGAACACTATCTCTCGGAATAGTAAAATATTCATTAATACTTTCTTCCTCTACATGCCCTAATATTCCCAAAAGACCAACAACCACTTGTGCTGGAACCTCTCCAATAACATGAGTTTCTGGATTAATTCCCTCATTCATTAAGCTCGCAAGACCGCTTTTCTCTCCAACATAGCCAACTGTTATTTTAGTAGGCCCTTGCATTAGATAAACAATTCCAGTATCAATATCAATATTCATGTGTGGAGTTGGCAGATTCTCAAAACTAAGAACGCCTTGTTTTCCTTCCACTAATGTATCATACAGTTCTCGTAGTTCCATTGTTACAACTCAATTATTCTTCCTGTTTTACCAACATTGATAACTTTCGTTTTCCCAATCATTTCTTCAATACCATGGGTTTCATGAATATGGCCGCAAATGTGAACATCCGGTTGGAAGTCCTCGATTGCTTTTCGTACACCCGTACTACCCCACCCAGGTATCTTCAATCCAATGATACTGTCGCTTGGCTGCACATGCGTGACCATAATCTTTTTCTTGATCTGACCAAGAGAAGAATGTGCTTTGTGCAGGGTATTAAAAAATGATTCTTCATCAAGTTGATGCACACCAATATCCCCATACCCGCAGCCGAAAATCCCCACATCACCGAATTTGAGAGCATAACCATGTAAATTTTTGACTCCATATTTTTCAACCAAGAAATTGATATCCGCCAAGCCTTCGTGATTTCCCGGCACAACAGCAACGTCTAAACCTTGTTCTTTAAATGGCCTGATCAGCCCTTCTGTACTTTCGCCGAAATCAACTAAATCACCTGCTAAAAGAACCAGATCAACGCGTTCACGGGCGCCTTTGGCTGCCATTTCAACCATAAATGCTTTATCGCCATGGATATCGCTCAGAGCAAGGATTTTCATGGTTTGTTTGAAAGAGTGCCTGATTTAAAAATATTTCTCACTTATCTGTGATAAATTAACTGTTTGAGAAACATAGTAACTTATTTATACTCTGGAAGAAAGTTCTGCGCATGGTTCTTACCAAAGACGAAACAAGAATATTCAACTCTATTACTATCGCTTCAGAAAATGATCCTCTCGACCCAGAATTTCCTTCGGACGACCCAAAGTTTCCCGCTACTCCCACTTATCCTATAAACGTTTCAGGATTTTCTAACGTCTTGTTTAAAGATGAAAGTCATAACCCCACCGGAACTCATAAAGATCGGATGGCCTGGGAAATGGTCGTAACATATAAACAGTTTCTTCTCGCCAAGAAAACAGGTAAAATTTCTTTCCTTCCACAGATGTCCATAATCACTTCTGGATCGGCCGGATTTGCCATCCAAACTCAACTCAAAAAGTACAATCTTCCGAACCTGAAATGTCTTGTTGACATTAAACTTAACCCCGCAATAAAAAAAGCGTTGGAAAAAATTGGATGTGAGATATATGAACACGATCTTTCCACACAATCATTTCACTGGCGGGAAATCCTTACACTCACGCATAATCCTCAAGGAATTGACATCACTTCTTCTGAAGCGCTTGACCCAACCACTCGCTTTTATGACTGGCTTAGTTATGAAATTATTAATAGTTCACCGGATTATTGTTTTATTCCGTTTGGCACCGGTAATTTGTATGAAAACATTCTCAATATCAATAAAAGAGAAATAACTACATTTAAACACGATCCTCGTTTTCAGGGAGACATAAAAAAATTACGTCAATGTCATTTTATTGGTGCTACGACAAATAATTCTAAAAGCAAAGCTGATAAGTTATATTCTCCTCACCTTCCTTTTGTCCATTATGACGAGCAGTGGATTCGATTATACAAGTATGCCGGATTCTGCGGAGAACAATCTAACGTTCATCTTCTGGAAGAAAAATATCTTGACGACGCGATTAAACTAGGCACTAAACTCAGACTTACTTTTGAGCCGTCGGGTATTGCCGGGCTAGCAATGCTCTTGCAAATGAAAAAAATAATTCCGAAAAACGCTACAGTTTTAATCATCAACACAGGAAAGACAAAATACTAACCTCTACTCCTCTTTTCCCATTCGTACTTTCCCGCGCAGTTTCAGATCCAACACTAAATCTTCCAACTTCTTTAATTCATACTTCACTGCGTCGACTTTTCGACGCACTTCATTATCGCGGAAATCAAACTTCAATAACTCTCCATAGAAGACATCAACTTGATCTTTGATTTTCAAAACAGACTGCACATCACCTTTTCCTGCTAAGAATACTGCCCGTCGTGTTAATTCTCCTGGTAGATCACATAACCCCAAAATGTAATGCTCACCTAAGACATCAAGATCAGGCAGCTTTCCTGATTTTACAAACTCGTAGTATAATACTGCTTCAACATACTCTTGAATCGCAACTTTATAACTGCCCTCATACACCATTTTAGCATTGTGCATGGCAATCACATCTAGTTCCTTTTTCTGCTTTTCAATTTCCTTGAACAACTTTCCTGCTTCCGTCATTTCACTTCGATGAACAGAATAGATCAACTGTTTGCTAAGCTTGAGAACATCGCGGCTCTTCTTGATGAGATTCTCTCTTTCTTCATCATACTGCTGTACATCTTTGCGTAACTGTGCAAAATTTACCATAACCACTATCTGACTACTAGGGTATATAATTCTTTCTCTCCATCTCCCGAACAAATGACAGTATCTCCGAATAAGAAGTACCTTTTAAAAGTGGTAAGGAAAACCTTTAAACTTTTGTTATTTATAATCCATTATGAACCGTGAAAGCCTTGCTTTAAATCTTAATGCTTTACGGCATTTT
>Ga0209211_10008939_pt1 | contig 13529 bp, 15 predicted proteins | sample RifGroA2_FD_183992 | JGI IMG/M metagenome (GOLD analysis project Ga0209211, IMG submission 183992) | Groundwater microbial communities from Rifle, Colorado, USA - Groundwater A2 (SPAdes) (version 2) | ecosystem: Environmental > Aquatic > Deep subsurface > Groundwater | place: Rifle, Colorado...
GGAATCGTCTCCGGAATAATTGTGGCATCCGTTAGCGGCTCAAAAGCCAAAGGCAGAGATGCGAAAAGGATAGCCGACATAAGCGTCATCCAGCTCGCTCTTGAAAGATATTATGATGAGAAGCATTACTACCCCGTTTATTTAAGCAGTTCCGGCAATGATGATTTATCCGATTATGACAGTTCCGTGCCGACAAAAGATTCTTTAGACAATAATTATTTATACAAGGTTCTTAATGGAGATAATGCCACTGCTTGCTCTGCCGATTGCCAATCTTATCATCTGGGAGCGACACTTGAATTGTATAACGGGATTCTAGCTGACGACACGGATCTCAATTCAGAGGTTTCGGGCGACTTTGACGGTTCAGACAATACTAACGATACTTTTATGTACGATGTACTTCCTAAGTTTTGACAGCCAAAAGTCACTTGGAAGCGAAGCTTCCAAGTTCGGGGATTTCTCAGGAATTCTATATTCTGTGGGTATCTGATACCCACAGAATATTTAGATATTGGAGTTTGATTTAGAAATTAGATCAATTAGTAATTCATCTTATTCCCCCTACAACCTGATTTTTTGTGTTATTATATTGGTTATGGATCTTCTCATCTGGTTTACAATATTCGTTTTCGGAACAATCATCGGCAGTTTTCTCAATGTCGTGATTTTGAGATACAACACGGGGGAGTCCGTGGTCGGCGGAAAATCCGCCTGTTTTTCTTGCGCGAAAAGTCTGTCCTGGTATGAAATGTTTCCAATTTTGAGTTTCATCGCGCTTCGCGCGAAGTGCGGGAATTGCAAAAGCAAAATATCATGGCAATATCCTTTGGTGGAATTTTTCACTGGCATTTTGTTCCTTGCCACTTACTTGAAACTCAATGGATTTTATCACCAAATTTACCAAGGACTCCCCTTGGTAATGTTTTATTATATATCTCTAATTTCTTTTTTTTATTACTTTGCCGTTTTCAGCATTCTTATCGTGATAACCGTCTATGACTTAAGACACAAAATAATACCAGACCTTCTTGTCTTTTCTTTCGCTTTTATTTCTTTGATCTGGCTTGTCGCGAATATCGGTTTTGCGGATTTATTCCAATCGCCTCACTTTCTGGACTTGTTCGCCGGCCCGATCCTCGCCCTACCTTTTTTTCTAATGTGGCTTTTGTCAAAAGGGCGATGGATAGGACTCGGCGATGCCAAACTTGCTCTTGGAATGGGCTGGTTTTTAGGTTTGATTCCGGGAGTGTCGGCGGTGATTTTAGGTTTTTGGATCGGGGCGGTCATCAGTCTGTCATTGCTCTTTGTTCAAAGGTTGAATTTAATCGGCAAAAACCTTACAATTAAAAGTGAAATACCATTCGCGCCATTTCTTATCCTCGGACTTCTCGCCGTTTTCTTCTTCGGCTTTGATGTTATGAATCTAGGCGTCTTGTTTTCAAGATAAAATATAAATCAAATGAATACTAGTAGAAACACAAAAAATCCCACCTCCAAAAAGTTAAAAAACTTCCGCTTCTTCTCTAAAAACCTACCACCTACCACCTACAACCTACCACCTATCCGCTCCCCGCTACCACCTACAACCTACAACCTACAACCTAACCGAGGTTTCACCCTCGTCGAGCTTCTCGTCACCATAAGCCTGTTCGCCATCCTCACATCTATCGTCCTCTTCAGCCAATCAAAATTTAACGGAAGCGTGCTTCTTACCAACTTGGCATACGATGTCGCCCTTACCGTAAGGCAAGCGCAAACTTTCGGAGTGAATGTTCGGGAAACATCGGCAGGTGTTTTTGATAAAGCCTACGGTGTTCATTTTGACATATCAGACCCGACTTATTTTATTCTATTCGCGGATTCTTCCGGTGATGACAGAGAATATACCGCTGAAAGCGATTCCAAAGTCAACAGTTACAGTATTAAGAGAGGCAATAAAATAAGCGATATCTGCGTTACTTCTTCCGGCGCTTCTGATTGCGAAATTAATAAATTGGACATAACTTTTCTTCGTCCCGACCCGGATGCCATATTTGAAAGCGATCCGACCAAATCCGACATAACCGAAGCAAAAATAATAATCTCATCCGTAAGCGGCGACAAAAGAAATGTCCTCATCAATTCCACCGGTCAGATTTCCATCGGCAGAGAAATATAAAATAAATTTCCACAGACAATTATTATGCTAAAATATCAGCAAATCAAATGAACATTGAACTTAAAAAAAATAATCTTCTGTCTAAAAACCTACAACCTACAACTTACCGCCTAAAACCTATCGGCCCAAACCTACCACCTACAACCTACAACCTACAACCTAATCGGGGCTTCACCCTGATTGAAATGCTCGTCTCAATTTCCGTCTTTATGGTTGTAATGCTTGTCGCCGCGAGCTCGCTTTTGAGTATCATTGACGGCAACAGCAAAGCTCAATCCCTAAAGTCCGCCATCAACAATTTGAATTTCGCCATTGAAAGCATGCAGAAAAATATAAGAGTGGGAACAAGTTATTTAGGAGGGACAAGTTGCTCACTTGAATCTGATACCTGTATCGGTTTCGTTTCTTATAAAGATTCCGATAATGACAGTAACAAAGATTATGTTTTATACAGATACAATAATCAATCAATAGAAAAATGCGTTAGTTTAACAGGATCAGCGACTTGCAGTAATTTTACCAGACTAACCGCGCCGGAAGTGAAAATAACGGATATGAAATTTTACATTGATAATAACTCCCAGCCGAGAGTTTTGATTACCGTAAGCGGCGAAGCGGGAACCAAGCAGAGAATAAAGACAAATTTCAATCTTCAGACGACCGTATCGCAAAGATCTTTTTAATTTAATTGATATGAAATTTATAAACAACGCAAAAAATAAAATCCTAGCCACCAGTTGTAATCTGTCAAGTGTCAGGAAATTCTTCCCTAAAAAGCTAAAAAGCTACCCGCCCGCAACGCCTGAGCGTAGCGATGGCGGGCGCGGCAAGCTACAATCTACAAGCTATCAGCTTCGTCCTAAAAACCTACCACCTAAAACCTACCACCTAAAACCTAATCTCGGCTTCACCCTCATAGAAACCCTCGTCGCCATTTCAATTCTTATGGTCGCGGTCGCGAGTCCCTTAACTATCGCTCAGAAAGGATTGGCTTCGGCTATATACGCAAAGGATCAAATCATCGCCTCTTATCTGGCGCAAGACGCGATAGAATACATAATAAACGCGAGCGATAAAAATGTCGCGGATGGAAATGGCTGGCTTCTGGGAATAAGCGATAATTGCGGAACGGCTTGCGTGGTTAACACAAGATTAGACAGTGGAATTGTCTCTTGCGTCGGAGCTTGCGATGCTCTTAATTACAACGAGTCAACAAATATTTATAATCACGATTCTATTGACACAGGAGTGAATGACCCATCGCCATTCACTAGATCTGTCATAGTAACTCCGTCCGCAACTCAGCCAGCCGTTGAGGCGTTGATCACCGTGACAATGTCTTGGAAAGACAAAGGAGCTGATAGGAGCCTTGATTTTTATACAAGAATATTTAATTGGAGATAATAATATTATGGCAAAGAAAAACCTACAACCTACAACCTACAACCTACAACCTATCCGCTCCCCGCTACAACCTACCACCTACCACCTACCACCTAATCGCGGTTTCGCAATGTTGTTTTCTGTTCTCATATCCAGCTTGCTTGTCGTTATCGGATTGTCAATCTTCAACATCACCCTCAAAGAATTGACCATTTCAACATCGGCAAGGGAATCTCAGGTTGCTTTTTACGCCGCCAACAGTGGACTGGAATGCGCGCTGTATTGGGATTTGCAGAAAGGCGCGTTTGCAACATCTACAGATGATATTTCTCGTGCTACTCTCATATCTGCCGTCTGCAACGGCGTGACGGTAAACAATACTGTGAATCCTCACAATGCTGATTCTGCAACCACAAAATTTGAATTTAAAATAAATGACCCCAACGATCTTAATGGTCCTTGCGCCAATGTTACCGTCACAAAAACCCCCGGTTCTCCGACTGCTGAAAAGATGACCACGGTAATTGAATCTCGCGGCAAGAACATTTGTAGCGCAAGCGGCAGAAGAGTTGAAAGAGGCTTGAAAGCCACTATAATTACGCAGATGTAGCGGACGACGACAGAAGTTTTTAGCTGTCAGCTATTAGCTTTTAGCTTGCCGAAAGCTGTCAAAGATATGAATTCAAAACCTTCAAGAGAAATAACAGAGAGGCTGAACAAGCTAAAAAAAACGATAGAGCATCATCGCTATCTTTATCATGTATTGGACAAGCAGGAGATTTCCGACGCGGCGCTTGATTCGCTTAAGTATGAATTGGCAAAAATTGAAGAGGAATATCCCGATCTAGTTACACCCGATTCGCCTTCGCAAAGAGTTGCCGGAGAACCGCTTAAGGAATTTGAAAAAGTTGTCCATAAAGTTCCGCAGTGGTCTCTTGGTGACGCTTTCACGGAAGAAGACGTCAGGAATTTTGACGAACGAGTCAAAAGAGCTCTTGCGAAAGAGAAAGAAGCGAAAGGATCTCAACTTGTAGGCGAAGCCTCCAAGTTGGAATATGTTTGCGAGCTTAAGATTGACGGGCTTAAGGTTGTTTTTCATTACGAGAAAGGTTTGTTCGTTCGCGCGGTTACGCGCGGGGATGGAAAAGTAGGAGAAAACGTCACGCAAAATATTCGCACGATAGAATCACTCCCGCTCAAGCTCACCGAGCCGCTTGATATTATCCTTGAAGGCGAGCCTCTTTTTGCCAATCCCAGAAATGTGGCGGCCGGTTCAATTCGCCAGCTTGACCCGAAAATCGCGAGAGAAAGAAAGCTGGACTCGTTCATCTATGATATCGCCTATATGGACGGCAAGATGCCGGAAACTCAAATTGAAGAATTGGAATTTATCAAGCATCTCGGTTTTAAAGTAAACACAAATTTCAAATTATGCTCGAATGTCGGCGATATCGTTAAATATTGGAAAGAGTGGCAGAGGCGCGCTCCAAAAGAAGATTATCTGATTGACGGCATTGTGATCAAAGTCAACAGCCGCGCTTATCAAGAAAAATTAGGCCATACCGGCAAATCGCCAAGATACTCAATCGCTTTCAAATTTCCGGCGGAGCAGGTGACAACAGTCGTGGAAGATATCGTTCTCCAAGTGGGCAGAACCGGCGTCATCACTCCCGTGGCGCATTTTCGTCCCGTATCGGTCGCCGGCTCGGTGGTTTCCAGAGCGACACTTCACAACGAAGACGAGATCAAGCGGCTTGATGTGAGGATGGGCGACACCGTGATCTTGCAGAAAGCTGGAGATGTGATTCCGGATATCGTGTCCGTGGTGAAAGAAATGAGGACGGGCAAAGAAAAGTTGTTTGCGTTTCCGGAAAAAGTGGCGGCTTGCGGAGGTGACGGCAGAATTGAGAAAATTCCCGGACAAGTCGCGTATCGCTGTGTCAATAAAAATTCTTTCGCTCAACAGAGAAGAAAGCTCCATTATTTCGCTTCAAAAAAGGCTTTTGATATTGAGGGATTGGGTCCGAAAATTATTGATCAGCTTATGGAGAATAATCTAGTTTCTTCTTACGACGATATATTCACTCTGAAAAAGGGAGACCTTTTGAACCTTCCGAGGTTCGCCGAAAAGTCGGTTGATAATTTGATTTCTTCGGTGGAAAAATCAAAAACGGTGACTTTGGCGCATCTTCTCATCGCTCTCTCAATTCCTCAAGTGGGGGAAGAAACTGCGAATGATATCGCCAATCATTTCAAAGACATAAGAAAAATTCAAAGCGCGCTGTTTGAAGAATTGGAACGGATAGACGGCATCGGTCCGGTGGTGGCAAAGTCAGTCCGCGATTGGTTTGACGATCCCCGCAATCGCCATAATCTGGAAAATCTTCTTAAGCTCGTAAAAATAAAAAAAGTTGAAGTATCAACCTCGGGTATGTCCGGTTTCGCCGGAAAGATCCTCGTTCTTACGGGAACATTAAAATCTATGTCCAGAGACGAAGCCAAAGAGCTCATCAGGAAAAACGGCGGAGAAATTTCATCGTCCGTTTCCTCGCAAACTGATTATGTCGTGATAGGAGAAAATCCCGGGTCAAAATTTAATAAAGCGAAAGAGCTGAATGTAAAAATACTGACAGAGAACGAGTTTATGAAAATACTGGAATGATTGCTTTGAATTGCGCAACTGCACATATTCTTATATCGTCATTGCGAGGCACGAAGCAATCCAGTGGTTACGCGCGATAAACTCTAGATTGCCACGCCGGAGTACCGGCTCGCAAAGACGGAAAACCGAAGTCTCTAATTTAACAGTATTCAAGAATTTTGAATACTGTGAATTAAAAGAGGCTTTCCGCGGCTTCTTTCACATCGGCGCCGTCAGCCGCGCCGTTTAACTCTTTCATTGTCGCGCCTATAAGCTGGCCGATTTTTGACTTGTCGGCGATGCCGAGCTTTTCTTTCATTTCAACGACTTTTTTCTTCACATCCTCTTTGCTCATCATCTTTGGCAGATAAGCCTCAAGAATTTTAAGCTCCGCTTCTTCGGATGAAGCTAAATCTTCGCGTCCGCCTTTCCTGAATTGTTCAATAGAATCTTTCCTTTGCTTGACCGCTCTTCTGATTACGGCGATAATTTCCGTGTCCAAAAGCTCGTCTTGAGGCTTTCTTTTTGTGGCGACCAATTCATTGGTAAACGCAGTAAGAAGTCCGCGCAAAACGGTCAGACGGACTGCGTCCTTGGCAAGCATGGCTATTTTAATTCCTTCTTTTATTTGTTTGTGCAACATATTTTTTAAAAGGTTATAGGTATTAGGTAGTAGGTTTTAGGTTTAAGATAGGAAAATTAATTTCTTAATCCAAAACATATAATCTAACAACTACAACCTACAACCTACAACCTACAACCTAATTAACACTACCACAATCGCGTTCGGATTGGTATAATATCCGAATGTCCAACCAATTGATTATAATTTTATTGGCAATCCTGTTTCTTATCGGAATTTTTAATGTGTTCTTTATTAGATTTGCCCTCAGAAACAAGAAGGAACCGGAAAAAGGAGCTGATGAAACTGGTCTGAAACTTATTCTTGAGCAGGTCAACGAGCTTTCAAGAACGGTTGACCATAAGCTTGGAGAATCAGCGAAGCAGATGAACGAGTCGGTGCGCTTCCAATCATCGGAATCGTCAAAAATAATCAGAGACATCACGGAGAGGCTCACCCGCCTTGATGAGACGAACAAGCAAGTCGTGTCGTTCGCCGACCAGCTTCAATCTCTCCAAGATATTTTGAAAAATCCGAAACAGCGCGGGATTTTGGGAGAATATTATTTGGAAACGCTTCTTAAAAATGTTCTTCCCCCAGGCAGTTATCAAATGCAGTATCCGTTTAAGGATGGCACGATTGTAGACGCAGCGGTTTTCGTGAAAGACAAGGTGATACCGATTGATTCAAAATTCTCTCTTGAAAATTACAATCGTTTGAGCGAAGAAAAAGATCCGACTGAAAGAGAGCGGCTGGAAAAAACTTTTAAAGCCGACCTGAAGAACAGAATTGACGAAACCTCAAAATATGTAAAGCCATCCGAAGGAACAATGGATTTCGCTTTTATGTTCATTCCCCACGAAGCTATTTATTACGACTTATTGGTGGCTCAAGTGGGAGCTGTGAAAGTAAACACAAGAGATTTAATAGAATACGCTTTCAAGGAAAAGCATGTCATCATAGTGTCGCCGACCTCTTTTTTGGCTTATCTCCAGACTGTGCTTCAAGGGCTTAAAGCTCTCCAGATAGAAGAATCGGCGAAAGAAATAAGAAAGAATGTGGAAGATTTGCAGAAACATTTGAGAAGCTACGAGGAATATCATCAGAAGTTGGGTAATTCTTTAACAACGACAGTCAATCATTTCAACGCGTCCGGCAAAGAATTTAAAAAGATTGACAAAGATGTGATGCGGATAACGGGAATAACTTCAGAGTTTGAGGCCTTGCCGATAGATAAGCCGGAAGAGGAATAAAGGCAGGTTTTAGGTTGTAGGTGGTAGGTTTTTGAGAATAAGATAAGACAACATTAATTTATAATTACTAATTGACCTAATTCTAATCAAATCCCAATATCTGAAACCTACAACCTACCACCTACAACCTACAACCTTCTGCCGAGTTGCATTTAACCCGCGAATATGTAAAATATAATGATTATGGAATTTGCGGTTATAAAAACAGGCGGGAAGCAATATAAAGTCTCCGTCGGCGACTCTGTCAATATTGAGAAGATGCGCGGAGAATTCAAAGAGGGTGACAAAATCACTTTTGATAAAGTATTGCTTGTTGACAACGGCAAAGACACAACTACCATCGGGACGCCTTACATAGACGGAGCTAAAGTGGAAGCTGTGCTTGAAAAAATCGGCAGAGCGAAGAAGGTTATAGTGATAAAATACAAGCAGAAAAGCAGATATTTCAAAAAGAACGGACACAGGCAGCCTTTCTTCAAAGTAAAAATAGCGGCTATCGTGTAAATTATGGAATTTGAATTTCTTTGATATTCCAATGGAAAAAAAGAAAATTTTCATACTTCTTGGACATCCGGACAAAGAAACAAAATCCGGTTATTTCGCGGATTCTTATGAGATGGGTGCGAAAGAAGCGGGTTATGAAGTAAAAAGAGTTAACATCGGAGATTTGAAATTTGACCCCATTCTCCACAAAGGATATAAAGAAATACAAGAGCTTGAGCCGGATTTATTGATGGTTCAAGAAAATATCAAATGGTGCGAGCATTTCGTGATTTTTTATCCAAGCTGGTGGTCAACTATGCCGTCTCTGCTTAAAGGTATGTTTGATAGAATGTGGCTTCCGTGTTTCGCTTTTAATTTTAATAAAAAAGGTTTCGGCTGGACGAAACATCTCAAAGGGAAATCGGCGTTGGTTGTTGTTTCTTCCGATTCTCATCCGTTTATCGCGCGGCTTCTTATGGGTGATTCCACCAATGAAATAAAGAAAGGCATCCTTAAATTCGCCGGATTTTCACCGGTTCGGATTTTAAAAGTCGGACCTCTAAAAAATATTTCGCAAGAAAAAAAAGAAAAATGGGCAAAAAAGCTTTTTGAACTGGGGAAAAGAGGAGCTTGAGGAAACTAGGTTATAGGTGTTAGTGGCTAGTTTCTAGGTTTTAGGGAGGAGAAAAAGATATTAATTTCTAATTCCTAATTGCTCTAATTTCTAATCAAATCCCAAACTTAAAACCAATAAGGATCATATGAATCCTACTCTGCGCAACTAAAGCGAGCATTCTATTTTTAAAAGACTTGCGCAGGAAATTAGAAAATGACAACTTTCTTAAGTTGATTATTTTCTTGATTGACGAGCAGAGCAATTCGCCACCATGCGAATATGCGTGCTTTTAAAAAGAGAATGCGAGCGGCTCTTTATTCTTTGCGCAGAGGCGCATTTTTAATTATCTCAATTATTTCATCATCTGAATCAAGTATTTTGTATATATCCATATCCTCTTCATCAATGGCGTCTATTTCTTTGAAAAGAGTTTCTCTGATGAATTCATCCACTTTGTCCCAATGTTTTTTACCGACTAAAATGATGGGAACTTTAGGTATTTTCCTTGTCTGGACCAGAGTTAGGAGTTCAAACAATTCGTCCATAGTTCCAAATCCTCCGGGGAAAAATATGTAAGTTTCGGCGGAAAATGAAAGTATGACTTTTCTGCTGAAAAAAAAGCCGAACTCTCTGAAATCAGTCAAATATTTATTCTCATTGAATTTTTGAGGCAGTTTGATTATAAGACCAAGAGAGTCGCCGCCGGCCTCATATGCTCCTTTATTGGCGGCTTCCATAATTCCCGGACCCCCTCCGCTGACGATGGCGTAACCAAGCTCTTTTACTATCCGTTCGGAAAGACTGGCGGCCTGTTTGAAATATTCATTATCATCGGTGAATCTTGAAGAACCGAAAAAAGTCACGGATTTGGGATAGTTTTTAATCAATTCAAAACCGGATGCGAATTCTTCATTTATGACCGCCATTCTTTTTTTTATCGCTTCTTCAACTTTTTGGAGCGTCAGCGGCGGTTCCGCTTCGCAACAGAGTTTTTGATACTGGCGTATTTTGGATCCATTTTCTTTCATAGGTTTTTTTGCTTTAATATTAAATATATTATAGTATTTTAACAGCATTTGTTTTTTTTGCACATTTGCGTTTGGTGATAAATGTTATGTGATATAATTTTCGGAAAGGTTTTGATGTTTTTTTATTAGTTAATAATTTTAAGCAATTATAAATATGAAAAAGAGAAATGAAATAATAGCGGTAGCCGTCGCCTTGGCGGCGGTGGGAATCTTGTTTTTCTGGGGCAAAGGTTTTATGACCAATATTAATCCTAACGATAACAATAAAATGCAAGACGAAAATATTGAGAGTGGCGTGGCGAAAGCGGGTGACATTGTCACCATTCATTACACGGGCACATTGGAAAACGGTACGAAGTTTGACAGCTCGCTTGACAGAGGACAGCCGTTTGAATTTACTCTCGGTGTCGGGCAAGTCATCAAAGGATTTGATAACGGTATACTCGGAATGAAGGTCGGAGAGAAAAAAACAATCGTGATCAGCCCCGAAGACGGCTATGGCAGTGCCACGGTCGGCTCAATCCCTCCGAATTCAACTCTTATCTTTGATGTTGAGCTGTTGGGCATTGCCGAGCAGAAGTTATAAAGTCTCAATAGTTATCAAGTTATAAAGTTTTTTTGAATTACGAAACTGTATATATTCTTACATCGTCATTGCGAGCGAAGCGTGGCAATCTATGATTATGCGCTATAAACTCTGGATTGCCACGTCGGAATACCGACTCGCAAAGACGGAAAACGAGGGTTTCGTAATTCAAAGGAACTTTACAAACTTGATAACTCATTAAATGTCCGCCATCAAATTCAAAATTGAAAAAAGGCTCAAAGGGAAGCTGGGCAGAGCCGGTGTTTTGGAGACTCCAAATGGATCAATTCAAACGCCGGCTTTTGTCGTTGTCGGGACTAAAGCGACTGTGAAGGCGCTCACGCCGGAACAAGTGAAAGATTTGGGAACTCAAGTCGTTCTCGCCAACACTTACCATCTCTATCTTCAGCCCGGCGATGAGATTGTAAAGAAATCGGGAGGACTTCATAAATTTATGAATTGGCAAGGTCCGACGATGACGGACTCCGGCGGTTTCCAAGTGTTTTCTCTTGGTGTCGCTTACGGAAAAGAAATTTCAAAAGTTGTTAAAATCACTGATCCGTCGCTTATGATACCCGAACGGTTTGATGACCCTGACGCGCCGCGCTTGGCAAAAATCGGCCAAGATGGAGTATCTTTCAAATCGCACTTGGACGGATCAATTCACTACGTCACTCCGGAGAAATCAATCCAGATTCAGCACAATCTTGGCGCCGATATTATTTTCGCTTTTGATGAATGCACTTCGCCAGCGGAAGATATTCGCTATCAGACGGAAGCGCTTGAACGCACACATAGGTGGGCGAAAAGGAGTTTGGAAGAACACATCAGATTAAATAAAGAAAATAAAGTCGCGCTGTTTGGAATTGTGCAAGGAGGAAGGGAAGAAGAGTTAAGAAAAAAATCCGCAAAAGTTATTTCAGAAATAGAGGTTGATGGTGAAAGTTTTGACGGCTTCGGTATCGGCGGGTCTTTCGCCAAAGAAGATATGTCTACCGCCGTAAAATGGGTCAATGAAATTTTGCCTGAAGAGAAACCAAGACACCTGCTCGGCATCGGCGAGCCCGAAGATTTGTTTATGGGCATAGAAAACGGAGTTGACCTTTTTGACTGTGTAGCGCCGACGAGAATCGCCAGAAACGGCTCGCTTTATAATAGAGCGGGGAACATAAATATTCTAAATGCCAAATTTATTTCCGACTTTTCAAAGATTGACGAAGATTGTCATTGCTACACCTGTGAAAATTACACCAAATCCTATCTCTCCCATCTTTTCAGGGGTAAAGAAATTCTGGCGAACACCTTGGCGTCAATTCATAATCTCCATTTCATCGTGAACTTGGTGAAAAAAATCCGCCAGTCAATTCTGGATGATAATCTTAAGGAGTTTAAAACTGAATTTTTGAAGCAATATAAATAATATTTGTACATCGAATGTCCAAATATAAAAGACAAACCGCCGTTCAGTTAATTCATACAGAATTAACTTACGGGCGGTTTTTTTATTTTTCTATTCCAATGTTTCTTTCATTTCCCTTAGTTCTTTTATAAGTTTTTCGCTCCATATCTTTAAAGCAACTCCAGCAACATTTTTAATAGTTTCTTTTAGAAAAACTGGAATGTTGTCATGTCCTATTTTGAAAACTGAAAGTAGAAAATCCTTGTCATTTTCAGTACTTTTTTCTCCTTTTATTACTGAGTTTAATACTAAATTCGTCATCCTCCTTTCTATTTGTTTTTCATATTTAGAGCCAGATTTTGAACATCTCCACCTACTCATTAATTCAAAAAAATTGGTACAAACCTTGTTAAGTCTTAACATTTTTGCATCTACTTTCTTTTGAATAATTGCCAGTTCAGCATAGTCATTGATTTTGTGTATTGCAATATTAAGATGGATTCTAGGGAGTTTTTCTTGCGCCTTTTTAAGGTTTGCGTCTGGATGTTTATTTTTTCCCATATCTGCTCCTTTCTTATTTTATAAAAAAGTTGAAAATAAATAAATGACAAAATAACATTGACTTTCTGTTTAATGTCTAACATAATGCGTCTATAATGTCAATCTTCAAACTAAAATCCGATTTTAAGCCGGCGGGGGATCAGCCGAAGGCGATTGAATCTTTGGTGAACGGACTGAAAAAGGGAATGCGTCATCAGACACTTCTCGGGGTTACCGGCTCGGGAAAGACTTTTACCGTTGCCAATGTTATTGAGAAAATTCAGAAGCCGACTTTGGTCATTGCTCACAATAAAACTCTGGCGGCGCAACTAGCGCAGGAGTATCGGGATTTTTTCCCGAATAACGCCGTGCATTATTTCGTTTCTTACTATGACTACTATCAGCCGGAGGCCTATATGCCTATCACCGACACTTACATAGAAAAAGAGGCGATGATAAACGAAGAGATTGACCGCCTCCGCCACGCTTCCACACAGGCGCTTCTGACTCGCAAGGATGTCATTATTATCGCTTCGGTGTCTTGCATTTACGGTCTCGGTTCTCCCGAGGAATATGAGAAAGTGAATATGAAAATTGAAAAGGGGATGAAAATAAGTCGAAACGAATTTATAAGATCACTAGTGGCGATTTTCTACGAAAGGACGAATGCGGATTTGTCGCCTGGTATGTTTCGAGCGATTGGCAATGCTATTGAGATAATGCCGGTTGATGAGAGGGTGATTTATCGGATTGAAATTTCGGGCGAAAATATTGAGAGTGTCAAAAAGATTAACGCGGTGTCCAGAAGTTTTATCGG
>Ga0209211_10008942_pt1 | contig 13526 bp, 16 predicted proteins | sample RifGroA2_FD_183992 | JGI IMG/M metagenome (GOLD analysis project Ga0209211, IMG submission 183992) | Groundwater microbial communities from Rifle, Colorado, USA - Groundwater A2 (SPAdes) (version 2) | ecosystem: Environmental > Aquatic > Deep subsurface > Groundwater | place: Rifle, Colorado...
AAAGATTGACCGGGCTATTCAACTTTTTATTTTCGGGGAGAAGAGTGGGGAAAGTCCTCTTTCTTTCTGAGCACCAGTCATGCCACTTCTTAATCTTGGGGAATTCCGTTTTTTCTATCTGCCAATCCAACTCTTCTAAAAAGAGCTTTGCATCCGCACATACGCTCAAGTCCGGGATCATCGTAGGTTTTTTGAGTTCGGCAGGGTCTATATCTACAACGATCTTTTTTGCGGCTCTTGCATAAGCATTCCAATTATAGCTAACCTGCCTTATGTTGTTCCTGGAACCGACTGAAATAAGTAGATCTGAATTTTGAAGGGCAAAATTCCCGGCTCGACCGCCAAGGGTGCCGATTCTGCCAATATACAAAGGATGATCGGTAGATATAAGATCAACACCGTTGAATGTGGACAAAACAGGAATTCCTATCTTTCCCACAACATCAAGGAACAGTCTCTGAGCGCCTGAGATACGAATACCATGACCTGCAATAAAAACAGGCCGCTCACTCTTTTTTAAGAGGTCCACAACCTGAGATACCTTAGATCTCAGCTCTTCTCTGTCAACTTTAATCTCGTCTTCGCTTTCATCGTATTCTATGAGCTCTTTCTCATCAATTTCAATCCCCTGAACATTTAGTGGAATATCAATCCATACCGGGCCGGGCCGGCCATGAGTGGCAATGTAAATCGCCTTATCTAAAAGCCTCTTTATTTCCTTGGGGTCTTTGACAAATGCCACAAATTTTGTGATGGGCCTTACAATATCTATAATATTTATCTCCTGGTCACCAAGCTGGCGCAATCCCAGTTCCCTGCATGATTCAATCGATGTCTCGAACTTAATTTGCCCTGATATGTATAGCACCGGCACAGAATCCGTCCACTGGCCTGTGACTCCGGTCAGGGTGTTCGTTCCCCCCGGTCCTGAGGTGACAACTACAACACCTAACTTTCCTGAGGCGCGAGAGTATCCCTCTGCGCCAATAGCGCATGCCTGCTCATGATGATTACAGGTAAATTGAATACCTTTACATAGACCTATGGAATCATCAAGATGCATCGCCCCGCCGCCTGTGATCATAAAAAGATGGCTAACACCATGCTCTACCAGACGTTTCATTATATAATCAGTTAGTCGCATACCCCAAATCTCCCCTTTCTTATCACTTATCAAAAAGCAATAAATCCCTGTTAATGGTATGCTTATTTTCTGAATACCATTGATACAGTTGTCTCATTGATTCATCAATATTTGTAAGCTTCAAACCATGTATTTCGTTACGCAGCCGTGTATTACTGCCGCTATATTCAAGGCCCATCCCAGGCTTTCCTACGATTATTGGCAGATCCTTGCCGGATATTGCCCTAACTTTTTCAGCTGTAACATAAAGTTCTATCGCTTCATCTGGTGTAATGTTATAATTCTTATACTTGCAGTCAGTGCTTATAAAATAGTCAAGAATAGGCATCAAATCGGCTATATAAAGAAAATCGAATTTTCTGTTCTGCTTTATGGTTATAGGCAGATCAAAAATAGCTTTACAGATTGCATTTGATATGAATCTTATCGCATAGTCTTCATATTTACCAAATATACTGAATATCCTAAGTTCAACTGCATTATCTATCAACTCAATATATTTAGCCGAAACATATCTGAAAAACCCATGCTCATCAACAGGTATGCTTTCGCCTAAGGAATCCTCATCCACCTTTGGTAAATTCTGTCTTATCATATCATACACAGAACCTGAACCTAAGACTATCAGTTTACGATATAATGCAGAATTGCGAACAATATTAAAAAACATCCTGCTGTCAGCATAAAAAAGATTTGAACTATCCTTTACATTACGGTGCCCCGGCTTTATTGCCGAATGAATTACAATATCAATTTTATTTTTTTCAATTTATTTTTTTCAAAAAAATGTTTAACAGCATCATCGTCTATTAAATCAAGTTCAGCATGTCTCGGCGCAACGATATTGTATTTTTCGGCTAAAAATGATTCAAGTATATTCCTTCCAATAAAACCGCTACCACCGGTCAGTAAAACATTCAACTTCATTCAACATCCCCTTTTAAAACTTGTTTTCACCTTTTACAATCTAATTTAGGTATCCCAATCTCGGCCGGTTTGCCAAAGGAATAATGCTTATGCCCTAAGTAACTCACAATGGTTATAAAAAATAATATGACACTCTGTGCCGGAATAGGTCTTACTTTTAAAAACTCTACGATTATTAACATTAAAGCGATATTCACTATAAACGAGGTTCCATATACAACGTAAAATCTCAAATATTCTCTCAATAGATTCCCTTTAGTTTTAAATACTATGAATTTGTAGCTTAGAAATGCATTAGTAATACAAATAATATAGCTTATCACCAATATCACTATGTAATGGAACATCTGATACAGGAGGCTGTAAAGCAAGACAAATATTGCATAACCAAATAAAGTATTCCAAGCCCCTACTAATATATAAGCTACCTTTTGTCCATGTTTTTTATATATGCCTTCTATCATGATTGCGATGACGCTTCTTTCCCCTTAGTCATTAAAACCAATTTCCTTTCTGACAATAAAGTTTGGCCTTGCCTTGACTTCCTCGTATATCTGGGCAATATATTGACCCAATATCCCGAGCATGAGGAATGAAAAGCCAAACAAAAGGAGCATAAGTGATACAATAGTCCCATACCCTGCGAAAGGAACACCTGTAAATATAATTTTAAACACTATGTATACCAAGTACGTCAGGGAAATAAATGACAGTGTTAGTCCAAAAAAAGAAATTAATCTTATAGGTATATAGGAAAATGCGAATATTCCCTTAACCGCAAGTTCAAGCACCTTCCAGAAAGACGCATGAGATTCTCCCGCAAATCTCTTAGCCCTTTCAAATTCAATGCCAATGGATTTAAAACCGAGCCAGGCAAACATCCCTCTTGTAAAACGATTCCTTTCTTCCATAGAGTTGATTGTTTCATATACTTTTTTATCGATCAATCTGAAGTCACTGGCATTTTTAGGGATCATATTATCTGTCATTTTATTGATCAGTATATAAAAAAGCAGGGAGTTTAATCGTCTAAAAATCCCCTTTCCAGGCCGGCTTTTTACAATGCCGTAAACGTGATCGTATCCCTCTTCCCATTTCTTAATAAAATCGTTGATGATAGAAGGCTTATCCTGGAGATTAGCTGTCATTATAACTGCAGCATCACCTTTAGCATACTGCAGACCTGCCGTAATGCCTCCGTCCATCCTAAAGTTCCTCGACAACTGCACGATCTTAAATCGTGGATCTTTTTCGCGAATCTTGATCAGTTTTTCATAAGTGCCATCCATCGAGCCATTTTCAATGATAATGGCTTCAAAATCATACATTTTATTTTCATAAAATACTGCCTGCAACTGTCGTGATAGCTCATCGATACAACCTTCCTCATTATAGGCAGAGGTGATAATGGATATTAGTTTTTTCATTTATTTGCCTCATAATCAGATGAATTTTCTATATATTTCGTGAACAGGGATGATATTATCAGGACAACATTTATGCCACATCCATTCATCAGGCATGGGATTCCGACCTTTAAAACGAAGGTCTTCCTCTGGTGGAGTTGTAAGTGAACACCTAATTAACAGTGAAATAAAATGCCCCCTATTGTTTCTTGATGGATGGATTATTTCATTTATGGCTATTGGCGTAGGATCAAACTCTACGTTGGTGCCCAACTCATTCTTTGCCACAGCTTCAATTCTTGCGGCCATTGTTTCTTTATATCGTATTATCCCACCCGGGATATGCCATCCGGCAGCACAATATCCGTCATCTCTCCATGTCAGCAATGTTCCATTCTTATCGTCTTTTATCAATAAGTCAACATTGATTAAGGGTGTGATCCTGCTGACAAAAAGAAAGATATCTTCCGGAAGCCCTTTGTTTGGGTCTGCTATCAGAGCTTCGACAGATTCCAGCAATTCCTTGATCTGCAAGACAAAATCCCCTATTTTGAACCAAACAGGATGTTCACTGTTTCATCAAAGGATTTAATAAATTCACTTTCTGTTACGTTATCAACTTTTGTCAATCTGAATTCTTCATCAGGGATAACAACTGTCAGATGTTCTCCTACTCTTTTTTTATCACTTTTCATGCTTTTCAAAATTTGCATATTAAAATGTTCCTTTTTTAACTTCAAGGGGATATTTGGGAGCAGAAGATTTTTATTTAAGAAATCAGAGGTCTCTGCAGATACTAAAAGTCTATTTTTAGAAATAGTATTTGCAAATATGATTCCAATGATCACTGCGATACCATGGGGAATATAATAATTTGATGTAGTTTCAATTGCATGTCCGAAACAATGGCCATAATTGAGCAAGTTTCTTCTTCCCTGGTCAAATTCATCACCCGCCATATAAGAAAGTTTTACTTGCATATTATCAAAAATTAATGGCAATAATGATTCCTTTCCTGCTGCACAATTCACAGCTTCAACTATCGCCCCAAAATCTTTCGGATACACCTCTCTCATTAATTGAAATTTGATTGTTTCACCTATTCCGCCAAAGAAATCAACTTCCGGGAGGGTATTAAGAAACGTTGTATTTATATATATCTCTGTAGGAGGATAAAATGTTCCTATGAGATTTTTGTTCGATTGGAAGTTCAATGAAGTCTTGCTTCCTATGCAACTATCAGTTTGCGCTAAAAAAGTTGTAGGTAGATATATCCAATTAACTCCTCTGTATAAAGTAGAAGCTACAAAGCCTGTAATATCTTGGGTAATTCCACCACCAATCGAAATGATATTGAGATTTTTCTTTACACTCTTTTTAACCAAAATTTCGTATATTGATTTGGCGTAATCCAATGTTTTATTTTCTTCAGTCGCCTCCAATATGATTCTGTCTAACCGGTCAAATTTTTTTGTAAAAATCTCTGCATATAGGTCAAAAACTATCTTATCAATTATAACAACTTTTTCAGCAATTCTTGACAGATTGTCTAAGAAATCAAAATCGTTTTCAAATGAAACCGTATAATCTTTAATCTTCGATTGTATCTGAAGGCTTTTCATGCTGTGAATCCCCCATCTACCACTATCGTTTGACCTGTTATATAAGTATTTTTGTCGGAAATCAGAAATTCGACTATATTAGCAATTTCAGACGGCTCTGCAAATCTTTTTAAAGGTATATTTTTTTTAATCTCCTCTTGTTCCGAAAAAGGTATGTTTTTCTTTGTCAGCTCGGTGTTGACAAATCCCGGGCATACAGAATTTATGAGGATATTGTATTCTCCTAACTCTCTTGACAATGCCTTTGTTATACCGTTTAGTCCGAATTTAGTAGCGGAATATAAAGTTCTAAACTCTTTTGATCTAACTCCCCATATTGAACTAATATTTATTATGCGGCCGTATTGCTGTTTTTTCATGAAGGGAACAGCTTTTTGTATTAAAATTAATGGGGCAATCAGATTAACATGAAACATGGAGTCGATAGTTTCGTGGCTGATCTCTTCAATCGGGTTAAGTATATTAATCCCGGCATTATTTATTACTACATCAATATGCTGATCATTAAAAAAATCTTTAATACTTTCAAGATTTCCCAAATTAAGATCGCTGCTTGAAGGTGTCAGTAAATTATATTTTCCAGATGCTTCCAACACCTCCTTTATTGCCTTACCAATACCTTTACTTGCGCCTGTTAATAAAACTGTTTTCTTAGCCACGAAGCTGCCTTAGCTGATCTTTGTTGTTACTCTTGCATGTTTCACTCGGATCAAGCCCTCTTTCGTATATAACTTTCATTAATGATTCATTATCAGCATATGGCGTATCTACACTGTCAATCATAATAGGTTGATTCACACCGATATGTTTTATTACCTTATGCCCTGAACGACCAAGCATTAATTCCCTGCATGATATTTGTCCTTTTAGTAAGGGCACAGATAAGTAGATATCTCCCTCTGATAACATCTCTCCGGCTTGAATGTCTCTTTTAGCATAAATACCACGTATGTAAGAGTTTAAGTAATTTGTTTCTTTTTCTATAGGCAACAACCTGTTTTCTGCTGAATTACCGCATATTAACCTGGCATGATGCCATGCCTTGAACCATACATCTATCTGTTCCGGGAGAGATGAATAAGATGCCACTTTAAAACCATCGGTATTGATATCTATATGCCTTTCAAATAATCGCGCTCCTTTTGCATATCCAGCGATAATTGATGATTGCCAATCACGATATTCATGTACTGATAAGCCAATAACATGATTAGGATATCTTCTTTTAAGAAAATCAATCTGATTTAATTGCAGTTCACTGTCTTCAGTTGGATAAGCGGCAATACAGTGGCAAATTGATAATGGAATGTTTCTGTTTTCAAAAAAAGTAACCATATCGTCCATATCTTTCAATGACATGCCTCCAATTGAGATAACTACCGGTTTTCTGGCCTTAGCTATCCTTTCAATCAACATCCAATCGTTACATCCGGAACTTGCAACTTTAATTACAGGTAGGTTTAAATCTTCTATTAAATCAACTGATTTTTCATCAAATGGGGTAGCTAATGGAATACATCCTGATTTTTTTATTCCTTCAACAAGAGCCACATAGTCTTCTACAGATAATTTTGTGTTTTTTATCCTCTTTATATAATATATATCTTCACGGTCAACAAAATCCTTATGTATAAAAGTATCAAAATTCCTAAACTGAAGTTTTATAGCAGCCCTCACATTATTAAATCTAACTATACGTGAAAACTGTCGAATGATTTCCAAACCACGGTTTACATCGCCTTGATGGTTGTTTGTCATTTCGAGTATAAACAAATCTTCTAAAAAATCACGATTCATAATTTCTTTTCCTCCTCGTATATAAAATTCAATGTTAAAAGACCTTGTTAAAAGACCTTAACTTTGCACTCTGAATACTCTTCTATCTGTTCAATGCATTTCTCCCTCAAGTTTTTATTTTCCCTATATGTCTTTGTCCAGTCTATAATGCTGTCTATGGCCTTCTCTAAGTTCCAACGGGGATGCCATCCCAGTTCCATCTTTGCCTTTGAACAGTCAAGTTTTAAGTAGTGAGCTTCATGTGGATGCGCCCCCTTATCTATTTCGTAAGAAGCATTCTCCCCCCACTTTTCACATATCATCTTAACTATCCACTCAACTGGCTTTGCATCACTATCATCGGGACCGAAATTCCACGCTTTGGCATATTTGAGGCTACCCTTATAAAGTTTCTGTGCCAAAGCAAGATAGCCGCTAAGTGGTTCTAAAACATGCTGCCAGGGCCGTATGGCATTAGGATTTCTGATCACTATCTTTTCACCTTTCAAAATAGCCCTCACGCAATCGGGGATAAGTCTATCTGTGGCCCAGTCGCCACCGCCAATAACATTTCCCGCTCTTGCGGAGGCTACACCAACACTATGAGTTGCATAATTCATCGGATTAAAAAAGGAGCTGCGATAGGCAGATGTTACGAGTTCTGAACATGCCTTGCTGCTTGAATACGGATCATATCCTCCCAGGGAATCATTTTCTCTATACCCCCAAACCCATTCCTTATTCTCATAACATTTATCAGTTGTAATGTTAACAACAGCCTTCACGCTCTTGCAGACGCGCACTGCCTCTAATAAGTTAACGGTACCTAAGACATTAATAGCATACGTATCCGCCGGGTTTTTATATGATTCACGCACTAAAGGTTGAGCCGCCATGTGAAAAACTATATCAGGTAATGTTTCGTACACTGCTTTCTTTAAAGAAGAGGCATCCCTTATATCCGCTATGTTTGAATGGACAAGTTTATCAATCTTGCATAGCTTAAATAAACTCGGTTCCGTTGACGGATTCAGTGCGTAACCCTTAATCTCTGCTCCTAAAGAATGGAGCCAGAGAGAAATCCATGACCCTTTGAACCCCGTATGACCTGTAATGAAAACCTTTTTACCTCTCCAAAAATCAAGCTTCATTACCAGACCTTCCACGGGGCATTCCCTGACTTCCATAGTTCTTCAAGGTGGGTTCTGTCGCGTAGCGTATCCATAGGCTGCCAAAAACCAGTATGTTTATACACCATAAGTTCTTCGTCTCTAGCCATGTTTTCCAAAGGCTCTCTTTCCAGCATGGTTTTATCTCCCTCAATATAGTCAAAGATATTAGGCTCCATTACAAAGAAACCTGCATTGATCCAACCACCATCGCCTTTGGGCTTTTCCTGAAACCCCTGGACGTTGTTGTTTTTTATTACCAATGCTCCGAATCTGCCGCTCGGCTGGGTTGAGGTAATAGTGGCCAATTTGCCGTGGCTCTTATGGTAGGAAACAAGATCCTTAATATTAATATTCGAAACGCCGTCACCATAAGTAAGCATAAAAGTTTCATTTCCAACATAAGGTCGTATCCTCTTAACCCTGCCACCGGTCATGGTTTCAATCCCCGTATTAACAAGGGTAACCCTCCATTGTTCTACCGAATGTTGATGAATGATTTGTTCGTTAGAATTTCCAAAATCAAAGGTAACATCCGATTCATGGAGAAAATAGTGGGCAAAATATTCCTTAATATAATACCCCTTATAGCCGAGGCATATAATAAAGTCGTTGAATCCATAATGAGAATAGATTTTCATTATATGCCATAAAATTGGTTTTCCACCTATCTCAACCATTGGTTTAGGTTTTATTTCTGTCTCTTCAGCAAGTCGTGTACCCAAACCGCCAGCCAAAATAACTACTTTCATCTTCTCACTCCAGTGTTATATAATTTTATTACTAACCCACTACTGCCTACTTAACAGATTAATTGATTATAACAAACTTAGTAAAGAGCCTTCCTATAGTTGAAGATATCCCTCCCATTCTAAAAAAGGAGACTGCCTTTATCAATTTGAGACCCCTGAAAAAGTCATTCAGGGGTTTCTTTATCTAAAATTCATGAAAATTAGAGTCTCACAAGCAACCACCCACGTTACTGCGATATTATTACACAATAACTATAATTTTTCAATACGATTTACAACAGTTTTAAACATTTTAAATTACATTATTTAAAAATTGTATAATTGGCATAGGAAATGTAAGAATATATTGATTAGCTGCTAACGGGTATATTTATAATCTATAATATCTAAAGTTCCATCTGATGAACTCACTTGCTTTACATTGTTATGAAGTGGTGCAACAGTTTGTAATACTTGACAATTGGCGAGCTTGACTTGCATTGTTTTAACTGTGTCAGGATTGATGTTCCGGTTAAGATCAGTAGTAGTTAATTGTTTTTGTGATTTGTAGTATAGACCTACGAAAAAGAAGCTGTCAAGACCAAAAATCATAAAGTCAAAAATCACGAAAATTTTCGGTTTTTTTAGCCTTTGAGATGTGGCAGGAAGGAAAATATGCTTGGACTGAACCCCTTAGATTGGACTGAATAAAAACTTTTCAGCACAGGTTTTAAGACGAAAGGGATTTGTGAATGTAGTGAAAAACAGAGAAATGTGATAGTATGTTTCTGATATAATTGTCTTGATATTCTCTATATAACCCTGACCCTGAAGCAAGTTCATGGGAAGGTAACATTGTAAGTATGACCATTGAACATGCAAAGGAACAGGCTAATATTTCTGAGGTATCATTTTTACAGATGGAGAAGAGTACTGCCTAAACATTCTTGTATTGGTTAAATACTTCCTTATAGAGCAATAAACTATAAAAATGTTAATAATTCCAGCAATTGATATAAAAAGTGGCAAATGTGTGAGGCTTTTTCAGGGGAGGATGGATAAGGAGACTGTGTATTCAGATGACCCTGTATCAGTTGCAAAGAGATGGGAGGATGAGGGGGCTGAGTTTCTTCATATTGTAGATTTAGATGGTGCTGTATCTGGTGTCCCAAAAAATAAAGAGATTATAGGTAATATAATAAAATCAGTAAAAATTCCTCTGGAAGTTGGCGGAGGAGTAAGAAATATAGAAACTATAAAAGAGTATTTTTCCATAGGGGCTAAAAAGGTTATAATTGGGACAGTTGCATGGGAAAATCCTATCCTTATTAGTGAAGTCTGCAAGATGTTTCCTGAAAGGATTATCGTGGGAATAGATGCTAAAAATGGTAATGTGGCAGTGAGGGGGTGGGAAGATGTTACTGAGACATCTGCCTCTACATTGGCAAAAAGGTTTGAAGGGATGGGCATATCAGGTATTATATATACGGATATAAGCAGGGATGGAACTCTTTCAGGACCCAATATAGATTCAATTAAGTCTTTTGCAAAATCAATTAGCATTCCCGTAATTGCATCAGGAGGGGTGTCGGATATTAACGATATAAAAAATATTATGAAACTAAAAAAACATGGAGTGACCGGGGTGATAGTTGGAAAGGCTCTCTATAGTGGAGCTGTTAATTTAAGAGAGGCGATTGAACTGTGCTCACACAAAGGATAATCCCATGTCTTGATGTAAAGGATGGCAGGGTTGTAAAAGGGGTTAAATTTTTAAATTTAAGGGATGCAGGGGATCCTGTTGAAGTTGCTGAAATTTATGACAGGGAAGGGGCAGACGAGATTACATTTCTTGATATTACAGCCTCACATGAAAACAGAAATATAATTATTGATGTAGTTTATAGGACAGCAGAAAGGGTTTTTATGCCACTTACAGTTGGCGGCGGTATAAGGACACCGGATGATATAAGAAATTTATTGAAGGCAGGGGCGGATAAGGTTTCAGTAAATACAGCAGCAGTTAAAGACCCTGAATTTGTAAAAAGGGCATCTGAAAGATTTGGCAGTCAGTGTATTGTAGTGGCAATAGATGCGAAGAGAGTTCAAAGCTCAAAGACTGAAAACTCCGAACTCCGAACTCCGAACTCCGAACTTTTAAGGTGGGAGGTATTTACTCATGGTGGGCGAAATCCTACAGGACTTGATGCAGTGGAGTGGTCTCAAAGGATGGAAGAGTATGGTGCAGGAGAGATACTCCTTACAAGTATGGTCTCAAAGGATGGAAGAGTATGGTGCAGGAGAGATACTCCTTACAAGTATGGATAGAGACGGGACGAAAGAGGGATACGATATTGAACTGACAAGAAGCATATCGGAGGCAGTAGGTATCCCTGTTATAGCATCAGGAGGGGCGGGCAATCTACAGCATCTTTATGAGGGATTTATGGAAGGGAAGGCAGATGCCGTCCTTGCAGCTTCAATATTTCATTATCGTGAATGGACAATTAAAGAGGCAAAAGAATTTTTAAGAGTAAAGGGAGTTAATGTGAGGTTGTAAATGGACATAAAAAATTTAAAATACGATAGTAACGGTTTAATACCTGTCATAATTCAGGACTGGAAGACTGGTGATGTATTAATGCTTGCCTATATGAATGAGGAGTCATTAAATAAGACTATTGAAACTGGATTTACACATTTTTGGAGCAGGTCAAGAAATAAGCTCTGGAAAAAAGGAGAGACATCCGGAAATGAACAGATTGTCAAAGAGATAAATTATGATTGTGATAATGATACTTTACTCATAAAAGCAGAGCAGAAGGGTGTAGCATGTCATACAGGTAACAGGAGTTGTTTTTATAGTAAGCTGACCCAAGGGGTCATTCCGAGAGAAGCGAGGAATCTCGAAGTTGAAACATTTTCTGGAAATGTTATTGACAAAATATATGAGGTAATTCTTGACAGAAAAAGGAATCTGAGAGAAGGTTCCTATGTATCTTCACTATTTAAAAAAGGCAGAGATAAGATACTTAAGAAGATAGGAGAAGAGGCATCGGAGGTAGTGATAGGCTCAAAGAACGACAAGAAAGAAGAGATTATCTATGAGATAGCAGATCTCTGGTTTCACACCCTTGTCTTATTGGGGTATCATGATATATCCCCTTGGTTTCACACCCTTGTCTTATTGGGGTATCATGATATATCCCCTGAAGATATTTATAAAGAATTACAAAAAAGATTCGGCAAGTCAGGAATTAGAGATGAGAAAAAATAATTAATAGCAGTATCCGCTAATCGCTCTTATTTTTTTACCTTCCATTTTTTATTCCATTATCCCTTTCTAAAATCTTTCCATTTTAAACATCTTTAAAAATCCACAATATTACCCTTCTTTCTCTCCAAAATTTCACACAAATGTAACACAAGGTACATAATCCTGTAACCTTGAAAGCATAAGCTATATTCAAATAAAAAATGGAATTAATAGAAAGGGGTGAATTGAATTGATGGAATACCACAATAAAAAAGAAAATGGATTGGAATTAGGGCTTGAACAAGAGTATCTGAATTCTGAAGGCCAAGGCAATATCAGCAATAAGAATAGCCAAATGGATAAATTCGATGTGGCTGAACTATCTGAAGAATTAGGGGAGATGGAATTTAAAAATTTCCTCTACAAGAGATGAAATGGGGAGGGTGTGAATATGCAAGAAAAGGTTCTTATTGTTGAAGATGAAACTGATATGGCTGACCTCTTAAAGTACAACCTGACAGAAAAGGGGTATCATCCCGTGCTTTCTTCCAATGGAAGAGAGGCGCTTGAGATAATTGAAAAGGAGGTACCTGATTTAGTTTTGCTTGACCTCATGATGGAACAGGTTGACGGGTGGGAGGTCTGTTCCAGCATCAGAAGCCATACAAATGAGACAATTAAGAGACTCCCTATTATTATGCTCACAGCATTATCGGAGGCTGAAGAGAAAATCATAGGATTGAGGCTTGGTGCAGATGATTATGTGACGAAGCCATTTAATATGGATGAACTCATTTTAAGGATTCAAAACCAGCTCAGGAAAAAGAGGGTAGAGGATGAGCTTATGGAGCGATTGAGGAGAGGCAATGACATCCCTGCACTCTTTTATCACGAGGTTAAGAATCAGCTTATGGTCATCGGGGCGTATTCGCATCTTATTGCCAAAGAAAGTATAACAAGGGATAAGAAAGAACAATTCAGCGAGATATTAAACAACACCGCCTCTGCCATCTCCGAATATCTTGAAGGCATGTCCCTATTTTCTAAGCTCGAAAAAGGAGAGAAAAAGATACGATTAGAAAAATTTTCTTTAAGAGAAGCCCTCAATAAAATTATCCTATCCTATAAAAATGCTGCAGTAGAACGGAAAATCCGTGTCGAAACAGATTATACAGAGGAAACAAATATAGTGGAACTTAACTCAATCGCTATGAAGATGATTTTATCCAATCTGATAGGGAATGCGATTAAATACAATAAGAAGAATGGCTCTGTTTTCGTGAGTACCAAGAAAGATGGCGATAGATTGATAATTACCATTGAAGATACAGGATTGGGAATTGACCCTGTTGACATACCGCATATCTTTGACAAATTTTATAGGTCAAGGAGCGTGGATGGACATATAGATGGAACAGGTATAGGACTCTATATCGTAAAGACCCTTGTGAATGCTATGGAAGGAGAAATTGAAGTAGAAAGCACCCTTGGGAGT
>Ga0209211_10008943_pt1 | contig 13526 bp, 11 predicted proteins | sample RifGroA2_FD_183992 | JGI IMG/M metagenome (GOLD analysis project Ga0209211, IMG submission 183992) | Groundwater microbial communities from Rifle, Colorado, USA - Groundwater A2 (SPAdes) (version 2) | ecosystem: Environmental > Aquatic > Deep subsurface > Groundwater | place: Rifle, Colorado...
GCATATTTTTAAACAAAATGCCAAAAGAAGTATAGATGTTTTACGGAATAGTTAAAGAAGAAATTAGATATTTAGCTTTTTAGCTGTTTAGCTGTTTAGGTATTTAGCTTCTGATTTATATATGCTGTTGAACAAACCAACAAAGCTAAAAACCTAAACAGCTAAACAGCTAAAAAGCTAATCAGTAATTTCCTTCAATATATCAATCTCTTTTCCTTTATCTTCTTTCTTTGTTTCCGGCTTAAATGAACCAGGCTCCTTGGCGCCGGTTTTATCTGAATCAGGCATCGTTCCCGCATGGGACCGGGGATAAACGGTTTGCTCTGCGGACACGGGCTTTGGCGCGGCGGGAGAGACGAAGCCTGTTTCGATTTCTTTCTGCTCCTTAATCCCCTGTTTTATTTTATTTACGCATTCAAGCACTTGAAGCTGGAAATTATCGAATTCCTTCACTCTGAAACCGGCCGCTCTCGGGTGCCCTCCTCCTCCGAAAAGCTTCGCAGAGAGGTCGCTTACGTTTACCTCCGCAGTCGATCTGACACTTGCTTTCAATCCGCCTTCCTCGAGCTCCGTAAACATAATATAAACGGAGCTGTCCGGAACAGTTGAAATGAGATCATCGAGAATCCCGCTTGTTTCTTTGGAAGACGCTCCGATCTCAATCAGGTCGTCCGCGCTTATTGCCGACCAAGCTACTTTCGCCTCCTTGTCAAATTGAATCCTGTTAAGCGCCCTGCCCCATATCCTCAATGTGCTTAATGGCTTCGTCTTGTAAACGTTTTGTATTATTTCCTGCTGTCTCGCGCCGATTTCCAGCAGTTCCGCCGCGATTTCGAGAGACCGCGGCGTAGTGTTTGGATTCTGGAAACTCCTTGTGTCTGTTATAAGACCCGTTAAAAGCAGTGTCGCGATGTCGGGCGAAATTTTCCGGTTCCAAGCCTCCTCGGATTTAAACCAATGATAAAGGATTTCGGTCGTGCTGGCGGCCGATGGATCAATAAGCCTTATGCTCCCGAACCCTGTATTGCTTATGTGATGATCGATGTTGAGCACCGGAACCTGCGAAAACATGTCCATATGTTCCGTATAAACCGACTCCAAAAGCACAAGGTCGGCGCAATCCAGTACGACAATCAAATCATACGAATCCCCTCCTTCGCTCAGGCTTAAGTTTTTCCCTGAAATTTTCCCTTTCTTCGGCACCACGATTATGTTCACCTTGTTGTCCTCAACCGTGTACCTGAGCTTGTCCACTTCCATGCCGGATTCCAGATTTATCGTAACCACGAATTGCTGGGCCGATCCAAGGCTTTGCTGAAGCTTTCCGAATCCCGGAAGGAATTGGAGAGAATCCGGCGGCGTTTCCGGGCATATCGCGGTAACTTCCTTGCCGCCCTGCCTGAACATTTCATAACATGCCAATACGCTCCCTATGGCGTCCGGATCCACATTCGCATGCGGGAGTACCAGTATCTTCTGGGAACGCTCTATCGCAGAGTATGCCGATTTGAATTCCGGTTGAGTGATACCCATGTTTAACTTATTATTATAACATATTTAATTAATTTAGCAATACCTTCACAGGGGCAATTTAAGAGGGCATCAAATCAAAATCCCCATCCGCCCGCAAGCTATAAATAGAAGAATTTGTTTGATTCTTTTGATCAGGAGTACAATTATCGACCCCAAACTTGTTTTTACATTATTCTTTTCAATATGAATACCGCTAATCCGCCGGGAGCGCATGTCGCAGAAACAATGGATGCTCCAGAAAAAGCGCAAAAACCGTCTTTTCAGGCAGGAGTTCTTTCACCGGAAACCGCAATCAAGGGTTCATGCGATTTAAGAGGCAACACGAAATTAAGAACGCTGATAGATCAATTCTCCGAGTTGTTAGGAAAATTTGCAGGGAAAACGGATGGAACACTGGATCGAATAGAACACCTCCTAAGAACCAGATTCGGCATTGATGAGAAAAATTCCCCAAACGATGAATTTGTTAAAGCGATATCATGCATGAGAATTGCATCCGCGGAAGCAATAAGCAGATACAATGAGATAAAATCTTCATCGTTGCCAATCGATAAGCAAACAACTGGAATTGAAGTTACGGATTTTATTTTGGAATGCGTAAGCAGAGTTAAGGCTCTCGCCGAAATTAAAAACATAACAATTGTGCCGGTCAGTTATCGTGAAAAAGCTCCCTTGAACGAAATTGCAGATAACGCCGAATTACCTGATCAAACAGATACAAATGAAATGATTTGTAGAGTTTACAAAACGGATTTGCAGGACACCATATTGGAAAATCTTGTGTGTTTAATTAACGCCGTCAATGTTAACTCGACAATAGGCATCGCATATATCATGGAGAACAACAGGCTCTCCATATTGTTTTTCATTGAAAAGAAAAATTTACGCGATGAGCAACAGGCTACCGGCAATATTACGGATTCCATGAGCGTGACAAGCAACATCGTGAATGCGATGGGCGGCCGCGTAATATCGCGCGAGCACCAGGGAGGGAGTTTTATTGGCATAGAAATAGAAGTGTCGGTTTAAGTATATTTGCTATTCCTCTGGTCGGGGCGACCCCGTAAAACTCACTTCGTTCGCACGGGGTCTGCATGAGATTTTGCTTCTTCCAAACGCTGAATTTATTATTCCTCTGGTCGGGGCGACTGGACTCGAACCCCGTACCAGTCGTCCGCTGAGACGGACTCCGGTGCGGGGCAAGCCAGCGGCCTAATAGTTTCGACTGGTCGGGGCGACTGGACTCGAACCAGCGGCCTCATGCACCCCATGCATGCGTTCTTCCAACTGAACTACGCCCCGACGGAAAATGCGACTTTGCAAATGAGCCAACTGCCTACCCGCCGTAGTCCGTCCGCCGCGGCGGACGGCGAAGGCGGGAACTACGCCCCGAGCAATGACAACATACTACCCCGTTTTTACAAATAACTTCAACTAAGCCCCGCACCGGATCCACCGAAAGCGGAGACTGGTGCGCGGGCTGAACTACGCCCCGGGAATTGACAACAACATAATATCTTGAAATACAAATATACAGCAAATGAGCCAACATACGGATCATTGCTTTTTTGCCTTGAATCAAACATAAAATCGCATTAGGCCGTCTTTCAAGCACTACTATATTTGATATTTTTCACATTCCTTCAAAATCCGCATACTCTACTTCCTAACCTTTTCATTATGCACACTTTTCATGAATCCGCCGAAGCCTCCGCCGAGCCGCATATAACAAATGCTCCTGAACAGGAGCCGGCAACGGCCGCTGAATTGCAGGAGCAGTTTCATATGGAAGCTGATAATTTATTTGCTGAAATACCATTATCCTAAAAAATGGCATGCATCATGTCCGAACAATCGGCTGATTTTCGCGAAAAACACCCTTTTGCAGAAGAAAAAGTGGCGTTTGTCACTCGCGAAACGAGAAGTAAAGCACGTATGCCGGGCGACGGATATGTATACGTCGAAGTGCCAAGAGAACTAACCTATGCAACTCTGGAGCGGCTGAGGTCAATCGGACTTGTGCCGATGAGAATATGCAAAGACGATGGCGGGGGCGTGGTTGAATTGCACGCAGACTAGAACAATTCAGCAAACCTCGCCTTTCTGCCAAGCCGTTCCTCTATCCTCAGAAGCTGGTTGTATTTGCAAACGCGGTCGGTTCTGCAAAGGCTCCCTGTTTTTATTTGCCCGGTATTTAGCCCGACAGCCAAATGCGCGATGAAAGTGTCCTCTGTCTCTCCGCTGCGGTGGCTAACGACCGCGTTCCATCCAAATTCTTGAGTCAGTTTGATAGCATCGGCGGCCTCCGTGACGGTCCCGATTTGGTTAAGTTTGATCAAAACCGCATTAACCGCTTTTTTTGCTTTGGCCGTTCTTATTCTTTCGACATTCGTAACAAGCAGGTCGTCGCCTATGAGCTGTATTTCGTCCCCCATCTCTGTGTTCATCTGATTAAAACCTTCCCAGTCATCTTCGGAGTGGCTGTCTTCGATTAAAACCAGCGGGTAACTAGCGCAAAGTTTTTTGTAATACTTCGTGAGTTCGCCAGATGAAAACTTGTTTCCGTCAATATCATACGAATTCCCGCCGAAGAATTCGGATGCCGCGGCATCTACCCCAAGCTTTATTTTCCCTTTGTATCCGGCTGATTGTATTGCCTTAAGAATCACTTCGAAAGCCTCGCTCGAATTTTTGAGCTTGGGCGCGAAACCGCCTTCGTCGCCTACCGAAGTTAATTCCCCTTCTTCCTTAAGAATTTTCTTCAAGGCATGGAATGTCTCGGATCCGGCGCGCAAGGCCTCGGAGAAACTCTTAAATCCGCAAGGTATTATCATGAATTCCTGGATACTAAGCCCGCTGTCACTGTGCCTCCCCCCATTAATCACGTTCATCATCGGCACGGGAAGCAGATTAGCGTGTTTCACTTCGAACTGGCGCGCAAGCGACTCGAAAAGAGGAACATGCTCACTGCCTGCTCTAGCCCTGCAAACAGCCATCGAAACTCCAAGTATCGCATTGGCGCCGAGAAAAGATTTGTTCGGCGTTCCGTCAAGTTCTAAAAGCAAATCATCCACTGCCCGCTGGACAGAAACGCTTTTGCCCTTCAGCTCTTTCGAAATGATCTTGTTTACGTTTCCAACCGCTTTCAAGACCGAAAGTCCGTTGTAATTTTTCTTATCTGAGTCCCTCAATTCCAGAGCTTCATGCGATCCCGTGGAAGCCCCCGAAGGCACAGCGGCCCTCCCGAACGACCCGTCGCCAAGCTCGCAGTCAACCTCGACCGTGGGATTGCCGCGGGAATCGAGAATCTGGCGGGCATGAAGGGTTGATATTTTGGACATACGCTTGGAATAATAGCATTGCAAAGGAAAGATGAATAACAAAAATCCAAAACACAAATCCCAAAACACAAATAAAACTCAAAACTCAAAACTCAAATCACAAACGATTTGAGTTTTAGGTTTTGGGATTTTTTTGTGTTTTGTGTTTTGGGATTTAGGATTTACGCATTGCGTCTTGCCCTCTGATGCAATAGCCCGCAATAAGCCGCAGAAAGCATGAGTCCCGCGCCGCTCAATCCGACACCGGCGGAAGGCAGGGACGTAGGCGACGTGTCTGCTTCCCTGAATTCGCGTCCCGTGCCGGTGTAAGGAGCAGGTTCAATGACTTCTGCGATTTCTGCGGGAATCTGCGCCCCGGTATTCGCATTATTTGCCTCGGAGGCGATCATTTCCCTTCTCCGCTCGAATGCCCTGATCCTTTCCCGCCACGCCTCTTCCTGCGCATCCGCGGATTCGCCGAGATTCTTCGGCTCTTTTTCTTCCATCGCTATTTGGATTCCTGTGCCCGTGCCGGTGAGCCCCAAACTGATTTTATTCAGCCATTCTCCGCCCCACAAAGTGCCGGCAAGATACTTATCCCATTCCTTCCCTCCCTCGCTCATATACGCGGAAACGGCCAAGGGGACAAAAACGGCCAAAAGCAAAATGATTCTCGGAACCCTTCTTCTTATCACCCTGATGCAAAAAATCACAAGGCCTATGAATCCAATGGAAACAAGAGACAAAGCCCATCCCCATCGGTTTAAGTCCCTCAAATATTCAAGTGAAGGGGAAACCTTTATAAGCATCTCGATCGAAATCCATACCGCAAGCATCAGCGCGGGATACCAATGCATCCATCTGAAGGCGTAATCAGCCCTGTTATTTTTGAATACTCTCATCAGGCTCAGAGGATAAGCAATCGCCGCCAGAAGCAATATCGCGAAAGGCAGTCCCCCTTCGGGCAGGGCAGGGAGAGTCGAAATGAGAATTCCGGTAGCGGCAACCGCAATTCCAAGAACGATCACAAGAAGTGTTTCTGTTGCGTGTTTGAGCGGCATAGGGAGCGCATTCTCCCCGCCTTGAAAGTGCGTGTCAAGATTTCATTGCACACATATTCAGTTCAGTTTGCAGGTTATCAGGTTTTCAAGTTTTCAGGTTTAGTTTAAACACGTTACGATCCCGCAACTTGAAAACGTGATAACGTGAAAACCTGAAAACCTCGTCATATCCACCCCTTCCTCGCAAAATAACCAAGCATAAGGCTTACAAGCACAGCCATTCCGATCATAAGGCCTGTAAATGCCTGCGGATTTTCCTGGTAAGGCAGAAGCACATTCATCCCGAAAAGGCCTGTAAGCACGGTTAAAGGAAGCATCGTAACGGAAAATACCGTCAGAATCCTCACAATCGTATTTGTTTTGTGAGTGAGCCATGACTCATGCGTGTTTTGAAGCGAGTCAATCATTTCTTTCGCGGTATCCAGGAGCGACCACTGCCTTTCGATTGCATCAAGAATGTTGTCAAAATAAAGAGAAAGCTCCTCGGAAACGAACTTCCTGTTTTTGTGCTCAAGGGTCCCGATGAGCGTTCGCTGGGGAAGAAGAACCGAACGCATCGTTATGATGTTTCTCTTGAGCGTCATTATGTCCCGCAGGATGTCGACTTGCTCTTCGGCTTCAAACAGTTTTTCCTCCATCGATCTTATCGCCTTCGTGATGGAATCTACGATCGGGAAAAGCCCCTCGAAGAGCTTGTTCATAAGCTCATACAGTAAAAATCCAGTGCCGTATTCCATGAATTCTCCGCGGCTTTTTTCTGAGTTTTTAAGTTTAAGCCAGATTTCACCCATCAAAGGAATCCTTCCTTCATGGACGGTCACGAAAAAATCCTGCCCGACGAAAATATTGATTTCTTCCTTTGATATCCTGCCGGATTCCGGCCTCAAAAAAGGTATATGGAAAACCAGAAACATATAATCGTCGTATTCCTCGACTTTCGGCCTCTCGTGCTCGCTCAAACAGTCCTCGATATCAAGCTCGTGAAAACCATATTTTTTTTGCAAGGACAGAAGTTCCTTTTCTACCGCGTGAGGGCAATCAATCCACGTAATGCCTTTATGCGTGACTGTTCGCATTAACTTAAAGTTTAAGATCGACTCATTTAAGCGCTTTTGGATTTAGGAAGCAACCTTATCTCTGTTTCTTTTTCTTCGGCAAATACTTGTTCAAAGGATCCTCCTGGATTTCGTAATGGATTTTCTCGTAATACTTCAGCCTGAAAACCCTGGCTTGGAAAAGCAAATAAATAAGCAGAGCCAATGCCCAGACAACCCACCAAAGCCTCATCGAGGCGTAGCTTATTTGTTCCACTCTGGAAACGGCCATAACAAGGCCGATTATCCCGAACCAAAGGAGCGCCCCCGGCCATGACCTGCTCAGTTTCTTCGCGACTGAATTTTGAGTGCGCTTGCGCCACATACGGGCAAGCACGGACAAAAACACAAGAAAGAAACAGGCAAACATAAGCGCGAGTATCCTATTGTCGCCGTAACTAAGCGCCGGAGGGTTGGGCCAAAGAATGTAAGTAACCGGAGACACGTTAAAAGTGCGTAGCGGAGTTATGATTTATTCTTGACAGCCAGTTCTCTTTGTTTTGGTTTTTTGGCTTTTTCCTGCGCCAAAACGCACGTTAACTCTTTGAGCATGGATTCGATCTCCTTTTCTTTGATGGTCCTTGGAGGCCTGATGAGAAGATAAATCAGAAAACCGAGAACCGGAAGTATGGCGGCAAGCAAAATGGAAAACAGCATAAAAATGAAAGAGTTGCTCCTCAATATGGCGTCCCTGGTGGTGTAGAAAACAAGAAATACCGCCACTGCACCAAAGAAGGCAAGCGCGAATTGGCCCGCGCGCAGGACGGGGTCTTCGGCAAGAAACATTATCCATGGCTCCGCGAAGGATTTTGCGGAATTAAAAAGTTCGTTGAAGTAATTTATCATGGGCGGATTATAGTCGCATGTTTTATTTCAGACAACAAAATCCGGTGGTTCGCTGTTTCGTTTACACTGAGCAAAGTCGAAGTGCTTATTCGCTGTTTCGTTTTCGGTGGGTTACGGAAGGAATAACGAGAAACGAGTAAACGAGAAACTAGTAAACTTCGTTAAAGATGCGGGTACTGCCTCCTGTGGAGAAGGACATAAACCACGGTCACCAGCATGGAAAGTATCGCGAGAAACTGGCTGAACCTGAGCTCGAACGTGGGAAGGGAAAGCGTCACTCTAAGCACGAGATAGGCCGCGAATAAGACTACGAGCACCGTTTCATAGGAAAGCATTGCGATCCTGGAAAGCCTGAGTTCTATCACGGCAAAGAAACCCAAACTTATAAACAAGGCCGTCAAAACGGCAAAATCCAGATGCGTCGCAAAAACCGGAATGCTGAAATCACCCCTGAAGTACTCTAAAAAGAACGTCGCAAACCCCGCGCAAAGTATTCCGAAAAGGGTTTCTGAGCCCGCACGCTTTGCGTACCTTCTCACTACAAGAAGCAGAAAAGTCAGGAGTAGAAAGAATAAGGCATAATAAAGCTGGACCGGGTGGACCGGAACCGTGTACCTCACGTTGATCGCGTCGTATGTGACGCCCCAAAATAAATTCGTGGGCTTGCCGTAAGAGTGGCCTGATAAAAACATTCCTATCCAGTCAAATGCGAACCCGAATGTAGAGGCAGGCAGAAGCACATCAAGCCACTGCAGGAACGTGGCCCTTTGCGTTCTCGTCGCCCAATACAGGATCAAAGCGACTCCTATCGCTCCGCCAAGCAGGCTGAATTCCCCGTCCCACATTACAAAAATCCTCATCGGATCACGAAGATATACCCTGTATTTGGAAATGATCGCCGTGATCCTCGCGCCAAGAATGAAAGCAATGATGTATATTTTCCCGTGTTCCCTCATGTGCTGGAGGGAAAGATTCGCCCTGCCTGCAAGCCTTATGAAAAAATCCGCCGCCAAGCTGATCCCGATCAGAAGGAATATGACTCTCGTCCAGATTATGAACGGGCCGATGGTGAAGGCTTCAAACATATATCAGTATCTAGTATCTAGTATTTAGTATTTAGGGTGAAAACGCTACCATATTTTAATGCTGTTAGTTAATTCCCTAGATACTAGATACTAGATACTGGATACTGGATTATAACCATCCAACCATCAAAAATACGTTTCCAGCTTCCGCCCCCTGACATCTTCCAAAGTCTTATTCACAAACTCATCAAACCCTATCGTCGCCTGTTTCTTTGTTTTAGTGTTCCTAACCGCAACCGAGCCGTCTTTAACTTCCTTGTCCCCGACAACGAGTATGTAAGGATATTTTTGGCGTTCGCCTTCGCGGATGCGTTTTCCAAGCGTCTGTGAAGAGTCCATGAACTCAGGCCTCAGCCCCTTCGATTTGAGCTGTTCGAATATTTTTCTTCCGTAATCTTCGTGCGTTCCCGACACGGGGACGACCGCCATCTGGACCGGCGCGAGCCACAACGGGAAAAGCCCCGCAAAATGCTCGATCAAAAAACCGATCATTCTTTCATGCGTTCCAAGAGGCGCGCGGTGAATGCATATTGGAATCTTCTGGGACCCGTCTTTGTCCGTGTATTTGAGCCCGACTTTCTTGGGGACATCGAAATCAACCTGGTTTGTCGCCAAAGTGAACTCTCTTCCGATAGCGCTCCACACCTCTATGTCTATTTTAGGGCCGTAAAAAGCGGCCTCGTCTTGGACCTCCTCAAACTCGCATCCCGACTTTTTCATCGCCCTTCTGACCATCTCCTCCGTCCTCCTCCAAAGCTCCGGCTCATCAACGTATTTTTTCCCGAGGCCTTCTTTCCCGTGGAGCGAAAAACGCATTACGTACTTGCTGATGCCGAATATCCCGAAATAGTTAAGATACATCCTTGTAACCGCCAAAAACTCATCCTCGAACTGTTCCTCGGTGCAATACATGTGCGCGTCGTTCATGGAGAGCGATCTGACGCGCATAAGACCGAACAGGGCGCCGCTGTCTTCATACCTGTAGCAATGTCCGTACTCCGCCAGCCTCATCGGAAGATCCCTGTAACTGCGCGGGCGGGACGCGAATATCTCATGATGATGCGGGCAGTTCATGGGCTTGAGGAAGTATTCCTCTTCCCCGTCTATTTCCATCGGGGGAAACATCGATTGCTTGTAGTGCTTAAGGTGCCCCGTGCGCTCATAAAGTTTTCCCTTGGCGATATGGGGAGTTCTGACTCTCAAATATCCCCCTTGAGCTTCCATTTCTTTCGCGAGGCACTCAAGCTCGTCCGCGATAACCGTCCCTTTGGGAGTGAAAAGAGGAAGCCCGGGCCCCACCATGTCGCTGAACACGAATAAATCAAGCTCGCTTCCAAGCTTCCTGTGGTCGCGTTTTTTGGCTTCTTCCTGCATTAAAATATACTCATCCAATTCTTTCTTCGACGGGAAAACCGCAACGTATATCCTCGTAAGCTGTTCGCGTTTTTCATCTCCCCGCCAATAAGCGCCCGCAATGCTCATTATTTTGAAGCCATCCTGCGCGATCTCGGACGAGTCATTCAGATGCCCGCCGCCGCATAAATCAACAAACTTTTCTTCGCCGTCCTTCAAGTTCCTGAAGTGCGTAACAGTCTCATTGCCTTCTTTCTTCAAATCTGCGACAAGCTCGGCCTTGAACTGCTGTTTTAGTTTTTTCCAATACTTGATCGAATCGTCCGCTTTAATCTCTTGCCGTTCGAACGATTGCTTTTCCCTGATTATTCTTTTCATTCCTTTTTCTATCTTCCCGAAATCCTGGTCGGTTATCGGATCCTTGAACAAAAAATCATAATAACATCCGAAATCAACCGGCGGGCCGATCGCTATTTTCGTCTCCGGCCACAGGTTCATCACCGCTTGGGCGAGAACGTGGGAGCAGGAGTGACGCAGGTTAAACAATAACTGATCCATATCTTTCGTCATGTTAAAAGGCTATCAAATATAGTATTAAGTATCTAGTATTAAGTATCTAGTATCTCGGGAACCAACTAACAGCATAAAAATGCTGGAGCACTTGCGCCCTAAATACTAGATACTAGATACTTGATACTAAGCCACTCCCAGCTCCGTCTCAATCGCATGCACTTCCCTAAGCAGCTGGTAATCGACCTGCATTCTTTCTTCGATTTTATCCAATGCGTTCATCACCGTTGTGTGGTCCCTGCCGGAGAAGATTTCTCCTATGCTCACGAAAGTTAAATTCAGGTATTTCTTCCCGATGTGCATCGCAATCTGCCTCGGCAATAGGATTTCATGTTTCCTCTTCGGCCCTATCATGTCCTGCACGGAAACCGAATAATATCTGCTGACCGCCTCTATGACTTCCTGGAAGGTCGGCCGCCGTTTCTGCGGCTTTTCGAATCCCGCGCTTTCTTCCTTCAGGTACTGATCCTTATTCAGCTTGCCCATGATTTCAGAAATGCTCCTGATGGTCGGCATCCTCTGTTCAAGCTCGTATTGCGCGATCGCCTGCATAAGTATGCCCTCCAACTCCCTTATATTTCGCGTCGTGTGCTCGGCAATGAATTGCAAAACCGGCAAATCGATGAAAAGTTCGTACTCCTTCGCCTTTTCAACCAGAATCGCAAGGCGTGTTTCGTAATCGGGAGCGGAGACATCGGCAATCATCCCGCGCTCGAACCTCGAAATAAGCCTGTCTTCCAAATCAAGCTCTTGGGGAGGCCTGTCTGCGGAAATTATTATCTGTTTCCTTTCTTCATAAAGAGTGTTGAAAGTATGGAAAAATTCTTCCTGAGTGCGCTCCTTGTTCGCGAGAAACTGAACATCGTCTATCACAAGCGCGTCTACCATCCTGTATCTCTGCCTGACCTTATCCATTTTTTGAACCCTGATTGCCTCAACGACCTGATTCGTGAAATCTTCGCTTGTGGTATAAACGACCGCTGAATTCGGGATGAATTTGATTATCGCGTTGCCAGTCGCCTGAAGAAGGTGCGTCTTGCCCAGTCCCACCCCGCCGTACAAAAACAGCGGATTGTATTTTCCTCCGGGCTGTTTGGACACCGCATGGCAGGCCGCATGCGCCAGCCTGTTGCTTTCTCCGACAATAAAATTTTCCAGAGTGTACCGCGGATTAAGTATTTTGCTTATGACGCCCTCAGCCATTTTCACCTCCTGCTTGCCGGGCAGTTTCCTCTTTTTCTGCTCGGGAAAATGCTCCAGCAGATTGACTGATCTATCGGCGCTGTCCTTCAGGGTGCCGTCAACCTTGTAGACAAGCTGTTCGATCAGAGGATCGCACTCTTTGGCGGCGGCAAGCGTGATGCCGCGATAGTGCTCCAAATGCCAGTTGAGGCACATCGGCAATGGCAATCCTATGACAAGCTTGCCGCCGTCTCGCCCCAAGATCGCCGTGTCCTTGAACCATGTTACAAACTGGCTCCGCTGTATCCTTTTTTCCACTTTGGAAAGAATCTCGAGCCAGAGGCCGTTCAATGAAACCGCCGCGGGGCCGCTAAAAGCAGCGTTACGAGAACAGACGGACGACGTCATAAAAAGTAATCAGAACCAGCAGGAATATGAGAAATATGAAACCCAAAGCGTTTGTAAGAAGCTCCAGACGCCTGTTAACAGGGCGCCTGCTCAGAATTTCGGCGAAAACGAAAACAAGCCTTCCGCCGTCCAAAGCGGGAAAAGGCAGTATGTTCAAAACGGCAAGGCTCAGGCTCAAAAGAGCAACGAGCCTCAGGTACGTCATGAAGCCTTCCTGCACGGACGCGTGAGTGAGCTGGGCGATGCCGACAATCCCAGCAATTCCCTCCGGAATTTTCCCGGTAAATATCAAGGACTTGAACATGTGCCCGAGCCCGCGGACTGTCTGAACGCTCACGACCCAAGATTCCCTGAGCGCAAGCACGAACGAAGTGACAGCCGAGCGGCCAGAGGCAGACAGCAAAGCAGGGAACACGGTAATTTCGATTCCCGATTTCCCGCCCTCAAGATCGACGGAAAATAATTCTTCTTTTTCCCAGCCCTTTCCGGTCCTGACGGCGTACGAAACGCGCGATTTGCCGGACTGGATTTCCGCAACCTGCTCGGGGCGCGAAACCGGAATCTGATCGACCGAATAAAGCCAGCTTTCCGCGGGAACTCCGGCCTTTGCCGCACTGCCGCCGCTTATCACATCCCTTATCAAAACCCCCAGCGTGAGATCGATGACGCCTTTTTCGGCTGATGACTCCATGTCATCAAGGCTCGAATAAGTCGGTATCCACTTGCCGGCGGAAAAACCAATCGTTAAAAGGGCTATCGCAAGCAAAATATTCATTATTACTCCGGCGCAAAGTATCAAAATCCTTTTCCACACCGACACGGATGAGAAGCTCCCTTCGCTCAATCTCTCACTGTGCGATGGCGCGTTCTCGCCCTTAAGCCTCACGAACCCGCCAAAGGGTATCCAGTTGATAGAGTAAACCGTATCCCCTCTCTTAAAAAGCCTTTTCATCCTTGGAGGAAGCCCGAACCCGAACTCTTCCACCGTGACAGAGCTTATTCGCGCCGCAATGAAATGCCCCCACTCGTGTATAAGAATAAGCACGGTAAGCAGTAAAATAAAAGCCAGAGTGG
>Ga0209211_10008946_pt1 | contig 13523 bp, 13 predicted proteins | sample RifGroA2_FD_183992 | JGI IMG/M metagenome (GOLD analysis project Ga0209211, IMG submission 183992) | Groundwater microbial communities from Rifle, Colorado, USA - Groundwater A2 (SPAdes) (version 2) | ecosystem: Environmental > Aquatic > Deep subsurface > Groundwater | place: Rifle, Colorado...
AGAAATGGAATGGTGGGGTCACGCAGAGTTCGACTCAAAAACGCTGCCATTGTTTGTAAATGAGGTTGAGGAGGCATTACAAAACCCGGAGTTTGATCATGGGCGAGAAGTATTGATGGTGCTTCTTCGCGTAGCACATCATGCACATAAAACTGGGAAAAAGCTTTCGTTTCTTGGTGATTAAGATGCCAAATGAGGTGGCAGGATAAAATCGGCGAACCCTTTCAAACGGGTTTTTCTACAAACTCGTTAGACGCCAAGGAGATATCATGACTGTCAAGCGTATGGACAACGTCGGCATCGTGATAGAAGACCTCGACGCCGCCATTGAGTTCTTCACCGAACTTGGCCTCGAGCTCGAGGGGCGCGCCCCAATCGAAGGAGACTGGGCAGATGGCGTCACTGGATTGCGCCACATGCGCGTCGAGATTGCCATGATGCGTACACCGGACGGTCACAGCCGGCTCGAGATGTCCCGATTCCTCGCGCCGCCTGTGGTCTCCGACCACCGTAGCGCCCCGGTGAACGCTCTCGGTTACCTACGCGTCATGTTCACCGTGGAGGACATCGACGATACGCTCGCCCGGCTCGGCAAACGCGGAGCAGAGCTCGTCGGCAAAGTGGTCCAGTACGAAGACACGTATCGGCTCTGCTACATCCGGGGTCCCGAAGGAATTCTCATCGGGCTTGCCCAAGAGCTCTGGCAGCAGACTTCCCGATGAGCACATGTAACAGGTACACGACGCTGCTTGCTATCTTTCTAATTTTGACAATAGCTAATCAGCAAACAACATCCCGCTTGAGCACCCGTTAGGTGCCTAGGGAGAATCTCCGTATGCGCGAAACATCTTGGTACTCTCGATTTGCAAAGGCCGCTTCACACTTTTGCGGCCGACCACGCGTGTTCACCTTCGCTGCTGCCATCATTGCCATCTGGATAATTACGGGCCCAATGTGACAATGAAACAGCGAAGAACCCCTTTAAAACTGTTATCATTGTCCAACCATGCCCTGCCCCATCTTGTCCGCATAATGATGCAGCAAAAGTCATGGCAAAAAATACTGTGTCAGTCAGGCACATGTAAGGCACGCTTCATCCTACCTGGCTAAGGTTGCCGATTTAGGACAACAAAAAAAGGGTCTCCGGTATTAACCGAAAACCCTTGCTGTTACTGGTCGGGATGAGAGGATTCGAACCTCCGACCCCGTGCTCCCGAAGCACGTGCTCTACCAGGCTGAGCCACATCCCGACATCATGATTTCATCTTATTGTATCCTCCCCGTTGGGGGAAGAATCGTGGAGCATATGTACCCAGAGTTTTTTGAAGCGTCAACAAAAAAGAAGGCAGGAACTTCCTTCTTAAGAAGTTCCTGCCTTGCCTGTTGAACAAATACCACGACTGAAAAAAATCAGTTCTGAAAGCGGCACGAAACAATCTCTGCTTTCGGGCCATTTCATTACGGCGCTTTCTGCCGTTTTGGTCGTCAAGATAACGACCTTTGTTACAACGGCTTACTTTACTGATTCAGAGAGCTTGCTGCCGGGCTTAAAGCGAGCGACTTTCCGGGCTTTGATGGTGATGGCTTTCCCGGTCTGAGGATTGCGACCCTGACGAGCCGCCCTCTTGGTCACGGAAAACGTGCCAAACCCTACCAGGGTTACCTTCTCGCCCTTTTTCAAAGCGGCGGTAACTGCGGCCAGCATGCCACCAAGGGTTTTTTCCGCTGCGGCCTTGCTGATACCGCCTGCCTTTGCCATGTTCTCGACTAATTCACTTTTGTTCATTCCTCTCCTTCCTCCTCGTGAATTTAGAGATTATCTGCCTTCTACAAGCACCGTAGTCCAGTTGCCTTAGGGGCGATTAAAACTTATGGGTGATTGTCAAACAAAAAAAAGAGTCTGTCAAACAAAAAATGCGATGAAATAAGAAAAAAATGACCTATCGACACATTTTTTTCGGCAGACTTTCGCCAATAAATAACCCGCTCAATCCGGTCTCCCCTGCGGATCAACAACAACTTTGACCACCCCCAGGAGCGCAAAATCGTTCTTAATAGATGAAAATACGTACTTTTCACTCACTATCGGCAAGTCTTTTTCTCGAACCGCAATGGTGGCGGCATCTTCAGAAAAACGCACCCGCCCCCCCATAAACCCTGCTTTTCCCAGGATCGCTTCACACTGGGCGACCAGAAAAATTTTTTCCCTGGTAACCGGCTCGCCTTGCGCTATCCTGGTGGCCAGGCATGAAGATGAGGGGGTATCCCAGGTTGGCAGGCCGAATTCCCGGCTGAGCAGGCGGATCTCCTTTTTGGTTAAACCGACAGCAGCCAAGGGAGTCTGCACCTTCAATTCAGCAACCGCCTTCAGGCCTGGCCGATCCTGGCCGAGATCGTCATGGTTGGTGCCATCGGTCAGCACCGCGCCCTCGGCAAAAATGGGATCGGCCAAAAATTCCTGATAAATTTTCTTTTTGCAGAGATAGCAGCGGTCCGGGCCATTGGCCACGAATTCCGGCCAGATGAACGGGCTTACCCAAATGGGGCGAAAAAAACACCCCCGTTTCTGGACCGCCGTCTGAACTCGCTCTGTCTCCAAGGGCGGCAGAAGTTCCGAGCTGGCATGAAAGGCATGCACCGATGAAGCACCCAAGGTCGCACAAGCCGCATACAGGAGAAAAGAGCTGTCCACCCCGCCGGAAAAAGCAACGGCAACCTTTTCGTGCCGGGCAAGTATTCCTTGCAACTCCAGATATTTTCCGGACAAGGAGATTTTCACCCGGATTGCCCTTATTCCGAAGGCAAAGTCTGGATGGGCTTTTCAATAAAGAACTTTCCGGTTGTTATCCAACCCTTGAGAGTCTCGGCAATTTCCCTGGCCCGCATCACACTGGAGAGTGGAGCCGTAGGCACCATCTTGCCATTCACCTCGATCTGGCCGCTTTTCAGCTGCGCATAGCTGACCTCCCCGTAGTTGCGCGCCACGCCATGGGAGTAGTCATAGGAATAATCAACAATCTGGGTAAAGATCTCCGCATCGGAAACCCCGGTATAGGCGGCCATCTCCTCATTGAGGATGGGAATCGGCACCCCGATCCCCACGGCCAGGGAACTCCCGTAGCCCTGCATACTCACGCCTTTGAGCCAGCGGGCAGACATCTGCTTCAAATCTCCCTGCACCATCAGGGTACCGGCCGCTCTTCGGGTGGTGCCGTTTTCCGAACGCGGAGCTCTTGGGTTATGCTGACTGCCATGCCAGGTCACATAACCGATTCCGCCTCCTAAAAATATCCTCGTTCCCAGCCCGATGGTCTTATAAAATGGGTCATTCAACAGGGGGCTCAACTCACCGGCACTGCAATAAGTCGCATTGCCAACCTGGGGTTTCAAGGTGCCCATGTAACAATAGACAGTCCGCTCGGAAAGATTAATGGCGCAATTATAATTCTGATAGCAGTTGCGGGGGTTAACCAGGAGCGCGTAGGGCAGATCGGCGAGCGTCACCTCTTTTTCCAGATTTTTATTGGGATAGCAATCTGTCCCATAGGCCACCGCTTTGAGCAGCACCTTTTTCCCGGCCACCAGATCCTCAAGCACATGCCCGCCGCCATAAAGAAATTCACCAGGGAAAACCTTGTTTAAGGGATCATCCTCAGTCGGCTCCGTCGCCCCGATATAAACATCCACCGCCGCAAGCCCGGCATAGGCGGAGACATTGTTCAGCCACACCTTAAGCGCCTTGGTGGTGGGATTGGAGTGGCCAAAGTTGATAAACGCCCCGGAAGAACACATGGGCGAAAAGGTGCCGGTGGTGACCACATCCACCTTTCTGGCCGCGTCAATGGGGCCAAGCTTTTTGACAATGCCGACCATCTCTTCGGCAGTGACCACCACAGCCTCACCCGCCTTGATTCTGGCATTTATTTCTTCGTATGACTTCTGCACCTTGAACTCACTCATGCAACCCGCTCCTTCACCTGACTAGTTATGCCTTGGCCTTAATCCACCACCGAAACAACTTTGTGGCCGGCATCTTCCAGGGCTTCAATCGCTTTGTCCAGCTCCCCTTTCTCCAGCCTGAAACAATACAGTTTCCGCCGGGAGGAATGGCTTTCCGTTGCCACGCTGATTATCTCACACCCGTGCGCTTTAATGATCCGGGTGACGTCCTCGACCCCGCCGGCCTTGTCGACCAGAACATCCAGCCTTGAGGAGTCCCGCAACAACCCCATCATGCTGATAAAGGCCGAAAGCAAATCAATGGCGGTAATGATCCCCACCAGTTTTTTCTTGTCAAGAACCGGCAACCCACCGATCTTGTAATCGTGAATGAGACGGGCCGCCTTTTCAATGCTGGCATTGATATTGACGGTAATTGGGTTAAGGACCATCACCTCATGCACATGGATATCCTTTTCCTGGGCAGGAAAGGAATACTGCCGCAGATCGCTTTCCGTTATAAAGCCGACCAACTGCTCATCCTCCACCACCGGCAGATGGCGGATGGAATGCTTTTTCATCAACGCCCCCGCCTCTTGCAGCAAGGCGTCTCTGCCGATGATGACCAGATTTTTCTGCATGCAGCTTTTTACTTTCATGATCCGGCCTGGAAAGCGATTAGGTATTTTTTTTACTCTGGCTGAGGCAATAACTCACTGCCGTTACAGAGCAAATCCAAAAATAGCTCTTTCAGACGTTTATACATTATCCACCAAGAGAAGCAAATAATTAATCCCCTTGACTGGCGACTTTCCGTGAGGAAAAGGCCATGACGGACAGACAGAACTTTTCCCTTTTATTTTTTCCTGGATACGATTAAGAAAGTCACTGTGGTCAAGGCAAATTGCCTCAAATCACAGAAGCCTTGCCTTATAACGGGGCATACCTCAAATACACTACCAAAATACAGACCCCAACACCCTGCAATCTCATGACAAAAAACAAAAAAGACCTAACCCTGGACGATGTCCGGCAACAGATCGACACCATAGACAGCCAGTTTCTGGAGCTGCTCAAAAGGCGGTTGCTTTGCGCCAGAAAAATCGGCGCGCTCAAGGACCAGAATAACAAGGCTAAATGGGATCCGTTGCGGGAACGGCAGATATTTGAACGTCTGCTCGCGGAAAACAACGGCGCCTTCCCCGATGAGCCCCTGCTGAGCATCTTCCACGAGATCATCACCACCTGCCGGCTCTCGCAAAAAAATGTGGAAGTCGCCTACCTGGGGCCGGAGGCAACCTTTTCCCATCTGGCCGGAGTGAAATACTTCGGGCACGCCGCCAAGTATCTCCCCCTGGAAACCATTGAGGATATCTTCGACGAAGTGGAGCGGGGCAGAACCCAATACGGCATTGTCCCGGTGGAAAACTCCATCGAAGGCGCGGTCACCTCGACCCTGGACTCCTTCATCAAGTACAACGTCAAGATCTGCGGGGAACTGAATCTGGGGATCATCCACAATCTGGTCAACAAATCAGGCAATATGGATGACATCAAGCTGGTGGTTTCCCATCCGCAACCCATTGCCCAGTGCCGGCAGTGGCTGAAAAAACATCTGCCCAGCATCACGGCCCAGGAGGTCTCCAGCACCAGCGTCGCCGCGAAAATGGCCGCGGAAGACCCCAGCGTGGCAGCCATTGCCAGCTCCCTGGCCATCACCACCTACCAGCTGCAGACCGTGGTCAAGGGCATCGAGGATTACCGGGGCAACACCACCCGTTTCCTGCTGATCGGCAAGGAATCGCCCTCCAGAAGCGGCAAGGACAAGACCTCTCTGCTGGTCAGCCTTCTCGACCGGCCCGGCGCCTTGAACGACGCCTTGAGCATTCTGGCCCAGCGCTCCATCAACCTGACCCGGATCGAATCCCGCCCGGTCAAGGACGAACCTGGCCGCTACCTTTTCTTCATCGACATGCTTGGTCATCTGGAAGATGAGAGTGTCCGGGAAGGCTGTGAAAAGCTGAAGGAAATCTGCTCGTATTTCGAATGGCTGGGGTCTTACCCACGGGTAGAGGAAGGAAAAGGTTAAAAGGTTAAAGATTCAAGAATCAGGATTTAAGGGTCAAGGCTACATCGCCGCCCTTCCCTCCCTTGCACTCAGCACTATTTTTCACCCCCCTATTCGTGACATCTGCCCGTGGCAATCCCCTGCGCTGTCCGGCGAAATGGTATGCCCTTTCGGCTTGTTCAGGATAGCCGCGATGATCAAGGCAGTGATCTCTTCATCGCTTGCCCCGCTACGCAGGCTCTCCCTGAGATCGGTTTCCTGGTCGGAGAGAAGGCAGGAACGCAGCCTGCCTTCCGAAGTGAGACGCAAGCGGTTGCACCGATCGCAGAAGTGATGGCTGATGGGGCTGATAAAACCGACACTGCCGACAGCCCCGGCCAGCCGGTAAACACGGGCCGGGCCGTCCATGCGCTTGGCCTCAACCGGCGCAAGCGGCCCCAGAGGCTTAAGCAGTTCCATGATTTCCTGGGAGCTGATGTATTTACTTTTGTCCCAAAGGGCCGAAGCCCCAATGGGCATGAACTCGATGAAACGAATCTGCAGAGGCTCCGTAAGGGTCAGCCTGGCAAAATCGATGAATTCGTCATCGTTTATCCCTTTCAAGGCAACGATATTCAATTTGATCGGGTTAAAGCCAAGCTCCCGGGCCTTGTTGATCCCGGCCCAGACCTTGGCAAAGGCGTCAACCCCGGTAATCTGCTGGAAACGCTCCGGAATCAGGGTGTCAAGGCTGATATTCAGCTTGCTGATTCCGGCGTCCCACAGGGCCTCGGCATGGTCGGCCAGCAGAACACCGTTGGTGGTAAGGCGGATGTCGTTTAGCCCCGGGATTTGCGCCAACTCCTTGATAAAAGAAAGCACCTCCCGCCGCACCAGGGGTTCACCGCCGGTCAGGCGAATCTTCTCGATACCGAGCGAAACGGCAAGGCGCACCACCCGGAGAATCTCCTCGTAGCGCAGCAGCTCCTCGTTGGCCAGCTTGATCCGCCCTTCCTTCGGGGTGCAGTACTGACAGCGCAGATTGCAATGGTCGGTAAGGGAGATCCGCAGATAGCTGATGGAGCGGGCAAACATGTCCGTCAGACGCTCCCCCTGGGATTGACCGGCAAGAGGCATATCCGGTAAATTTCCGAAAGTTGCCGGTTGCTGTAAAACCTGTCGTTCGTGGTTTGTTGTCATATTTTCATCATAGTAATATCTTTCACAGGAAGCGGCCGGCGGAAAACTGCCACGAATCTCGCTGACTTGATATGCGCTTGCAACAATCTTTGATTTTTTCCGGCTTTCCTGCTACATAGTGGAGGACGCAAGAATACGATGCCAGGGAGCATCCGTCAATCGTCATTTTACAAATCAGCCCTTTAGAATTTAGACGCTGCCGGGGAATGGTCAATGCTTTTTGATCATTCCCAAACAGCTCCTCATGCCGTTCTTGCATAAAAAAAGCAAGTTTTGCTTAAGCGGCTCACCTTGGGAAAATCGTGCATGCTCATCCTCGGCATTGAAAGCTCCTGCGACGAAACAGCCGCGGCGGTTCTCCGCGATGGCAATACTCTGCTGAGCAATGTCATCAACTCCCAAGTGGCCGTGCACAGCCCATACGGCGGCGTGGTTCCTGAGCTTGCCTCCCGGAAGCATCTGGAAAACATCTATCCGGTGGTGGAAGCGGCCCTGAACCAGGCAGGCATCACTCTGAACGATCTGGATGGCCTGGCCGTCACCCAGGGGCCTGGTCTGGTCGGCTCGCTGCTCGTCGGTCTTTCCTTTGCCAAGGCCATTTCCGCGGTGAAAAGCATCCCCTATGTGGGGGTCGATCATATTGTCGGCCATCTCCTCTCCCCTTTTCTGGAAAAGGAGCAGCCGGAATTTCCCTATATCGCCCTGGTTGCTTCCGGAGGACATTCCAGCATCTTTCTGGTCCATGACCACACCTCCCTCCAACTCCTGGGCAGAACCCGCGATGATGCCGCCGGTGAGGCCTTCGACAAAGTGGGTAAGATGCTTGGCCTCGAATATCCGGGCGGCCCGGTGATCAGCCGACTGGCCGAGGGGGGAAACCCCGCGGCTATCCCTTTTCCCCGTGCCTGGCTTGCCCCGGACAGTCTCGATTTCAGCTTCAGCGGCCTGAAAACAGCAGTGGCCAACTACATTCACCAACGCCGGCAGAAAAACGAGCCGTTCAATGTCCCGGATGTTTGCGCTTCTTTTCAGGAAGCGGTGGTGGAGGTATTGTGCGAAAAAGTGCTCAACGCTGCGCAGATGCACCAGATCGCCAACGTCGCTCTGGCCGGAGGAGTAGCGGCCAACGCCAGATTGCGCACCTCTCTCCAGAATTTGGCTGCCCAGCGGGGCATCAGGATTTTTATGCCTTCCCTTGAGCTGTGTACGGATAATGCAGCGATGATCGCCCTGGCAGGCTTTTATCATTTTTCCGCACAAGCCACGACCTCCTTTGACACGGATGCCTACTCCCGCTCGCCGTTTTTGCAGCCGGGGCCTGTTCTCGCCGGCAATGCGCCGTCCCCGCCAAAAGTCAGCGCCGCGCCATGAAGCCAAAGCGCGCCGCAAAATACTATTACCTGAAATTTCTCCGCTTGCAGGGAGACCCGCATTCCCTGGCCATGGGGGTGGCCATTGGTCTTTTTGTCGGCATCACCCCGACCGTTCCCCTGCACACCGCGCTCATCCTCATCCTGGCCTGGCCTCTGCGGGGCAACATTCTTGCCGCCCTGATCGCGGCCACCGCGGTCAGCAATCCCCTTACCTGGCTGCCGCAATATTATTTTTCCTGGCGACTGGGGAGCTGGCTGCTGCCCGGACATCTCTCCTGGGACCGGATTCAAGCACTGCTGGGGCTGTTTACCTCCGGAGCAAGCTTCAAACAAAGCATTACCCTCCTCGGGCAAATGGGTCTTGAGGCTGCCTCTGTCATGCTGCTGGGCGGAGTTATCCTGGCAATCCCCTTCACCGGCGCCGGATACATTCTCACCTTAAAATTCTTCCGCGCCATTCGCACAAAGAGAATGGAAAAGCACATCCTCGACTGAAAGCCATGAGCAATGACCTGCACATAAAAAAAATCCTGAGCGAACGCCAGCTGGCCCCCAGCAAAAAACTTGGGCAAAATTTCCTGGTTCACCGGCAGACTGCGGAACGCATTGTCGAGCTCTCCGGCGTCACCCCTGACGATTCCGTACTGGAGCTGGGGGTAGGCCTTGGTTCGCTGACCACCCCCCTGGCCGAACGGGTCAAGCAGGTTATCGGTCTGGAGCTTGATGCCGGAATCATTGCCTACCATCAGGAGCACCAGTCTCTGCCTGCCAATGTTACCTTGATCCACCAGGATCTTCTCAAGGCCGACTTTGGCGAACTTGCCGCCCGGACCAACGGTCCGCTGAAAATCCTGGCCAACCTCCCCTACTCCATCTCCAACCTGCTTCTCTTCAAACTGGTCGAGAATCACGAATCACTGGACCGGGCCGTGCTCATGCTGCAAAAAGAGGTGGGCCAGCGCCTTACCGCCAAGGTGGGGTCTAAAGAATACGGGGTGCTCTCCGTTCTGCTCGCCGGCTGCGCCTCGGTTAAAACCATAATGCAGGTCGGCCCGGAGCAGTTTCATCCGCGGCCCAAGGTTGATTCCGTGGTGGTGCGAATCACCTTCCAGCCGGTACCGGAAAGGGTGGCGCAGCTCCCTGCCCATGACCGGCAACTGCTCCGGCGCATCGTCAATGCCGCCTTTGGCCAGCGACGCAAGACCCTGCGCAACTCCTTGAGCGCCGGCATGATCAACGGCTTGTCTCGGGAACGGCTTTCCGCCCTGCTGCATCAAGCAGGGATCAACCCGGAAACCAGGGCGGAGCGGCTGACCATTGAGGATTTTGTTTGCCTGACCAACGCCGTTTCCGCCTGTTCCCCAGGCTGATTTCGTGCGGGACTTTGTCTTTTATAATCCGACCAGGATCATCTTCGGCAGGGGAACCCTTGCCCAGGCAGGCGGGCAGGCAGCGACTCTGGGCAGCAAGGCAATGCTTGTCTCCGGCAGAGAAAGTCTGCAAAAACTGGGGGTTTACCAGAATGTTTTCCAATCCTTGCGCCAGGCCGGAATCGAGGTCATCGAGCATGAAGGGGTGCAGCCGAACCCCATTTTAAGCCATGTTCAACAGGGCGTTGCTCTGGCGCAAAAAAACGGGGTCGAGGTTATCGTCGCCGTGGGGGGCGGCAGCGTCATTGACAGCGCCAAGGCCATTGCGGCCGGAGCCCTGGCAGGCCACGATGTCTGGGGGTTTTTCAAGGGGAAGAAAAGCATCAAGGAGGCCCTGCCGGTTATCGCCCTGCCCACCGTTGCCGGCTCGGGCTCGGAAACCAACAACGGCATGGTACTCAGCAATGAGGCCACCAATCAGAAGATCGGCATCGGCAACCGGCATCTGTTTCCGAAAATCGCCATCCTGGACCCGACCGTCACCTTCAGCGTTCCGCCTTCCACCACCGCCTTCGGGGCCGTGGACGCCTTCAGCCATTTGCTGGAATTTTATCTGAACCGGGAAGAGTCCTTTTCTCCGTGGCAGGATCATTACAGCGCCGGACTGATGCAAACGCTGATGGTCGCCGGCGAGGCAACCCTGGCCAACCCCTTGGCCTACCAGAGCCGCGCCGAACTGATGTGGGCAAGCAGTCTGGCCTTAAACGGGATCAGCGCTGCGGGACTGGGCCGGGTCGGCTTTCCCTGCCACCTGATCGAACACTCCCTCAGCGCCCTGCACAATATCACCCACGGCGCCGGGCTCGCGGCCATCCTGCCGGGGAGCATGACCTTTATGGCCAGAAAAGACCCGGCCCGTCTGGCCCTTTTTGCCGCGCAGGTTTTTGGCTTGCAGGAGGCTGATCAGCAACTCCTCGCCCAAAAAGGGATCCATCTTTTCAGCCAATGGTTGCGGAAAATAGCTGTCCCCACCTCGCTTGCCGACCTGAATCTCTCGGAGAAGGATATCCCCGCTCTTGCCGCCAACACCCAGGCGCAGGCAAGACTGTGGCGGCTCAGCGAGTATCCTCCGGAGATTGTCGAGGCAATTCTTTGGGAATGTCTGTAACGCGAAAATTTCCGGCAGGTCCAGAGTATTCAACCAGATCCGCAGTCAAGGAACCAATGACGATCTTCGCCTGAATCCTGAGGGGGATTCGCCAGGCGTCATCGGTAAGCCAGACAAGGGGATCTCCCACCTTCTCATAAAGCCCCTTGAATTTCAGATGCGGCCGAACCTTAATGGTTTTTTTCTTGCCCAGCACACTTTCCTGCTCTTCCTTTCCCTCCACGGCAACAACCACCTCATGCCGCTTTTTATCGGCAAAGGTAGGAACGATCATCGAAGCATCCCCGGCAAAAGATAAGGCCCGCATGAAAAAAAACGCGGAAAATTCGTTCTGCATCTGGCCATTTACCTGATATATCTCCGCTGGCTCATCATTTTTGCGGTAGGAGACGCGGAACTTTTCCTGGTCATATTTGGTAACCTTGCGATTGACGCGACGCCCCTCCTTCTGCAGCATTTCATGACGGCTCGGCAAGCGCATCGGCCCCTGCACGATGGTACGGAACTGGTCCTCCACCGGGTAAAAAACCTCAAGCATCCCCGCAGTTCTGGCAGTAACTTCAAGGGCGAAGGTCTCATGGCTGTCGGCAATTTTGCGAACCTGCATGACGATTTCTCCAGCCGTTATGCCAAGCCAGCTGACCGTATAGCGCAAAGTCTCCCCGCCGGCATAGGTGGTTTTTAACAAAACCGCATCAGGTTTTGTTCCAGGATTGACCATCTCGGCTGCGCGAGTGACAGAAACAAGCAAGCAGCATAATACAAAAAAAAGAAACATGCCTGTTCGGAGGTTAACAATATTTCTTCTCATTATTGTCCGCACAAGATCCTCTTCCGAAAGAGATTGCCCAATGGCGCCACCCACGCCGTATGATTTTCTCACCCATTTTTTTGCTGTTTTCCCATAACTCTGTGGTAAACAGTTACAAGGATCGTTAACCAGGAGCCCTAAATTCCCAAATGAAAAAACAGTGAGAAGATTATGCCTTTTGCCATAAATAAACAGTATGCCCAATTTACCGCCATCATGCACAGGGAACACGAATGCGCAGTAAAGAAAATGCGGGAAGAACTGTCCAAAGGCCGAACATATGAACAAGCCTTTAATACCTTGGCTGATATCAGTGAGGAAATAAAGACTTTTATCAAAGAAGATTTTCTCAAAATCATCATTGCGGAAGAACATTTTGGAGCAGGAATCGAAATCTCCGACATCGCCATGCTGCTTGAGCTTCCGTACGAAAAAGTCGAATCAGCCAGGCAAACCCTGGTCAACGACATGACGCTGGAAACAGAAAGCAATCTGGGGCGGCAGAATTAAGAAAATCAGCAGACCTCCCTGCGCCTTCAGGTTGCAGGCGAATCGAGTATTCTCTATATCGCCGTTGCCGACAACTCGGGCAGAATCTTGGCGCACAGCACTCTTGGAAAACCGGCCAGCCTCGCCTGGAAAAATTCGCAAGGCCCGGCTGAGGGGTCATTCCTTTTCGCGTCGGATCCTGGCCCCGGCTGCAGAAAGTTTACCCACCAGATTGTCATAGCCCCGATCTAGATGATAGACCCGGGAAATATGTGTTTCCCCCTCGGCGGCAAGGGCGGCGATCACCAGGGAGGCACTGGCCCGCAGGTCCGTGGCCATCACTGGTGCCCCGCTCAAACGGCCGGTGCCGGCGACGATGGCACTGTGGCCATCCACCTTGATGTCCGCTCCCATGCGGTGCAACTCAGCCACATGCATGAAGCGGTTTTCGAAAATGGTTTCGGCAATCACGCTCAGGCCATCGCTCAGAGTCATCAGCGCCATGATCTGAGCCTGCAAATCAGTGGGGAAGCCGGGATAAGGCATGGTCTTGATGTCCACACTCCGCAGAGGCCCCTTGCGGGCGACATGGATACGGTCCGGCCCTTCCTCAATAGACAACCCCGTCGCTCGTAATTTTCCCAGCAGGGCGGGCAGATGCTGCGGGTTGCACTGCGTCACCGTGGCCTCACCGCCAACCGCGCCGACCGCGATGAGATATGTGCCGGCCTCGATCCGGTCGGGAATGACCTCCATTTCTGCCCCGTGCAGCTTCTTCACCCCCTCAACCACCAGGGTATCGGAATCCTTGCCCTTGATCCGCGCCCCCATGGCGATGAGCAGATCGACAAGATTACCGATTTCCGGCTCCCGGGCCGCGTTCTTGAGCACAGTGACCCCCTCTGCCAGGGTCGCGGCCATGAGGATATTCTCCGTTCCAGTGACGGAGGGGATGTCGAAACAGACAGTATCTCCCTGCAACCTGCCCTTGGCCCTGGCCTCAACATACCCTTGGCTCAATTCATATTGGGAGCCAAGTTTTTCCAGACCCTGAAGGTGGAAATTGATGGGTCGGGCGCCGATGGCGCACCCCCCAGGCAGGGAAACCCGAGCCGTACCCATACGG
>Ga0209211_10008947_pt1 | contig 13523 bp, 13 predicted proteins | sample RifGroA2_FD_183992 | JGI IMG/M metagenome (GOLD analysis project Ga0209211, IMG submission 183992) | Groundwater microbial communities from Rifle, Colorado, USA - Groundwater A2 (SPAdes) (version 2) | ecosystem: Environmental > Aquatic > Deep subsurface > Groundwater | place: Rifle, Colorado...
ATAATATCCAAATTGATTCCTTGGAGAACTATAATGCAAATTCATATGCCCAGCGCAAACCCCCGGCAAGAAAACCCAGGCCAAAGCCACGCCCAGTGCCTAAAAAACCTGCTATTGTGCCTCGTCCAATTTATGCTCCCGGCGATACGCAACTTGCGGCAAATATGCGCGGCTACATCAATTATCTTCATGAGACGGGCCAACTGGCGCCTACGGATTCAGTCAGCGTAAGCGTTCATGATTATGATACAGTGCAGAAAGTAGTCAGCATAAATGAAGGCAGGCAGGTCATGGCTGCCTCCACTATAAAGAACTTTTACCTTCTTCTTTACTTCCGCCAGCTCGATAATGGAAATATAGAGGGCGGCTTCACGGGCAGAGACGCGAGAAATTTAAGGCTGATGGTGACAAACACGCGCCATCGCCTCTACAATGTCGCAGCGAATTACATACTGGCGCGGATAGGCGGCCCTGATAAGGCCAACGAATTGCTCCACAACGACTTCCCGATGTTCGAGAGCACTGATATTTTGGAATTTATACCGGCAGGCGGCGCGACCTACAGGAATAAGACATCTGCGCATGATCTGGATACGTTTTATTACCAGCTGTGGCTTGGGAACCTGCCGCACTCTGAAGAAATAGAGCATTACCTTGGACTTGAGAAACACGACAGGCTGAAAGACAGTACATGCATTCCGGGCAGCGCTGCATTAGAAGTCAGCAAGACAGGAAGCGTTTTTGGGCAAATATCCGATTCTGGAAGGTTCAGTCTCCAGAGCGGCGGCGGGACAGGACGCTACTCGATTGTGGTGGTTTTTGAGGACAGCACGCGGCCGGCTGCAAAATTCAAGAGCACCGGGCAACGCAGGCGGGCTTCAGCATCATGGATGAGGTCAAGGACAAGATTTGTGCGCGACATATCAGAGGGCGTTTTCGATTATTTTGAGCAGCTTGGCGGAAATGACTATATCTGTGAGCAGCACAAAGGTCGTCATCTCGCAGGCCTTCAGTGATTCAAGGTTCGCCGGGCGATTTTTGTCAGGTTGTTTCCTTGTAGCACTATAAAAAGATAGAATACTTATAGTGTAGCGTGAATTCCATGCGCATTGGCGAAAAGATATCAGATTTCGAGACGAAAGCCTACCATGACGGCGAAGAAAAGGCGGTAAAATTCTCCGATTATCGGGGGAAATGGCTCGTTCTCATCTTCTATCCGGCCGACTTCACGTTCATCTGCCCGACCGAGCTCGAGGAGGCGGCGGACCTGTACGACGAATTCAAGAAAGCAGGCGCAGAGGTCATGAGCGTAAGCACGGACACGGTTTTCGTCCACAAGGCCTGGCACGACCATTCGCCGGCAATTAAAAAAGTGAAATTTCCGATGCTTGCCGACCCGACAGGGAATCTTTGCCGCGAATTCGGGACGTACATAGAAAGCGAAGGGCTTTCACTCCGCGGTAATTTCATAATAGACCCCGACGGTGTTTTGCAGTCGATTGAGATAAACGCCAATAACATCGGGCGCAATGCTAATGAGCTTCTGAGAAAGCTCCATGCGGCGAAGTTCGTGCGCGAGAACAAGGGAATGGTATGCCCGGCGAGCTGGTCTCCGGGAAAAAAGACGCTGAAGCCGGGACTCGATCTTGTCGGAAAGATATAAAATTTGTGTTTTATACTTTCCGATTTTCTTATTCTGATGCTTGACATAACAATACTGAAGACTGCGCATGGCGGGAACGACCGCCGTCAGGCTGAACTCCGCGCCAGAAAGCTGATTCCATACGTCCAGAGTTGCGATGTCTTCTCGATAGAGAGCGCTTTAGTCACGGAAGAAACAGCTAGATTAATTGAAAGAACATGGGCAGGAGTCATATCTAGCCCCAAAATAAGCTGTCAGGAATTTTCAGAAGGCGCTGAGTATTTTGTCAAGCAAGAGCAGAACGCTACCATAAGGGCTTATCTCAGAAAAGCTTACGAGTATGCTTTCAGGAACAAGAGGCCTCTCTATTATGCCGAGAGATGGGCTGACGAATCGAAGGCAAGCTTAATCGGTAGCCTATGGGGCATTGGATATGATAAACTGCTTGCAGGCCTTGTTGCTGTAGCCAGCGGGGATGAAAGCGCCTTCCGTGCATGCTACGAAGGATCAAGCAGCATGCACGGATTCGTTAAGGGCCGCGATATTAATGTTGGGGAAAATTTTGCGAGAGCAGAGGCAGTAATACGAGAAAATTATCCGCAGCTTGAAAAGAAGAATCCAATACTCTTGTGCGTCCAGATCGGGGCAGTCCATAAGCCAGAAATTTTTTCGCCATTAAAGGTTAATGACTCAGTATTTGTGAATGACGACTATGATTTTAACGAGCAGGATCAAATCGATGAAATGATGTGGACTGATGCGCCTTTTGAGGCGTACATTCCTTTGTTCAGGAAAATGGCATCTGACCTACGCTTATAGTTGACCCAGAAAAGAATCCCGACATGTTCTGGGTCAACTTGTAGCGCTCAAGTAAATATGATATCCGGATTCCTTGCTTGGAGCACTATAAAAAGATAATTATTCTATTACATTGTTATCGACAATTGCTGCTGAGAGGTAAGTTATGATTTGCAGCAATTGGGGATCTAGGATGCCACAAAATTATGCGGTATTCTATTTCCTATACAAGATAGGTGGTATCCTAAGATGGTTAATGTTGGGGAAAAAGCGCCCGATTTTACGATGAAGGACCAGAACGACAATGATGTCAGGCTGTCCGACTACAAAGGCAAAAAGGTGCTTCTTGCTTTCTACGTTGCTGACTGGAGTCCTGTATGCGGCCCTGAAATGACCTGCTTCAAGGATGATCTGGATGAATTGAGGAACTTGGGCATCAATGTTTTGGGAATATCTGTTGATTCAATATGGAGCCACAAGGCATGGGCGCAGCAGCTCGGCATCGATTTTCCTGTCCTAAGCGACTTCACGCGCGAAGTGTCGCGAAGCTACGGGCTGCTTCGGCCGGAAGGCTTCTCGGAAAGGGCGTATCTGCTCATCGACAGCGATGGCACTGTTTGCTGGAAGCACGTGATGCAAAAGCCCGCAGAAAAACTTGATAATTCTGAAATATTGAAAGCGATTGAAAAATTCTGAGGTGATGAAATATGACATACCCGTTCAAACTTCCGCAGCTGCCGTATGATTATAACGCTTTGGAACCGCACATAGACGAGCAGACAATGAAAATACATCATACAAAGCATCACCAAACCTATGTTGACAAATTGAACGCCGCGCTCGAGCCTCACAAGGAACTGCACAACAAGAGCGTTGAAGAACTGTTGACAAATTTGGCCGGCGTGCCTGACGCAATCCGCACGGCAGTCCGCAACCACGGCGGCGGGCATCTTAACCATTCTTTCTTCTGGCCGCTTATGTCGCCTAACGGCGGTGGCGAAGCTGGCGGCGATGTTGCTGACGCCATAGCAGAATCATTCGGCTCATTCGACAAGTTCAAGGAAACTTTTTCGGCAAGCGCAGCAGGATTGTTTGGCAGCGGCTGGGCATGGTTAGTTGTAAATCAAGGTAAATTAGAAACTATGACAACGCCGAACCAGGACAACCCGATAAGCCAGCACAGAATACCTATTTTAGGAATTGATGTCTGGGAACACGCATTTTATCTCAAATGGCAGCACCAAAAAGCAAAATATATTGAATCTTGGTGGAATGTTGTCAACTGGGAAGAAGTCAGCAAGCACTTCAAGCAGGCGATGAAGTGATATACGACTGCTTTTCACGCTTCTCTATATAAGATAATTACTTACTGGTAGTTATAATAGAAAGTTTTATAAGCAGTGAAAACATCATGCAATTATGAAAGCAGAAGAAGTCAAGAAATTGAGGAAAGCGTATGATCGTGCCAGTGGTTATGAGAGGACTACGGTTGAGGCTCAATTAGATGCTGTAGCAAACAGGAGGAGATTTGAAGGGCTCAGAATTTCCGGCGACGATGGAGCCGATAGGGACGAGGCAATAAGTGCATTGGTTGGATTTGGGGCTGGTAGTTTTTACGAATATAGGTATGGTGAAGGACATGTTGTGGGTGAACGAAGTGAGCCAAGAATAAGGGACTATCAATCTGGTTTGAGGGCTCTTGGAATTCCTTATGATGATGCTGAAAGAACATCTAGTTTTCTGAGAAGAGGAGAAATTCCGCCTGATGTATTGGATGCTATTGCCCGGGGAGTTTCTAGAGTTGAAAAACTGCATCCGGATAAATATCCATGGCGTGCATCGGTTTTTGACGGTATAAGTGACGGGCTGGCGGCAGCTGGAATTGACACAGATAGAGTATGGAAAGAAGTTTCTAGATACTTAATGTCAACACATAATCAAGGGACTCCAAGGCAGTGCATAGAGTCGCCAACAAATGATGCGCTTGCCAATTTATTTGAGGTATATGCCTTAGCCAGATATCACGATATTGAAACTTTAGACAGGAATGAAAGAGAAGTAAGATTTTAGAGATAGGCAAGCTTATGATCCTGTTTTGACTGGAATGACTGCAAGGAGTTCTGCATTCTATGCGTTTTTTTCATAGATGCGATGAATGTCTAAAGGCCACTGCAGTCCGTCTTGCATCCGCATTCAAGATGATATCCGAAGTGTTTTCTTGGAGCGCCATAACGCTTAAAAATTCCGCCGCATAAATATGTTTATGGCGGAAGTGGAAAGTTTTGAGCGGAACAAGAAGAAATACAAGGGCTACAAGAAGGGCGCTCACAGGAAATTCAAGAAGAAAGGCTGGAACAAGCTTTGACCGGCTACTTTTAAGCTTGTGTTTGCAATTTTATTCTGGTATCGATGACTCTTTACAAGAGACGGGAAAAATTCTCCGGACTTTCTGGAAGCATGGGAAAAATATTCGGTTCTGTCGGCCTGAGCGCCAACAGCTATACCGCGATAGCATTGATTCTTGCTTTTGTATCAGCCTATTTCTTGCTATCCGGAAATTTCCTGCATGCTGCGCTGTTCTTTGGAGTGGCATCATTTTTCGACGTTGTTGACGGGTCTGTCGCCCGTTACAGGAAGGAAGCCTCCAAAAGGGGGGCATATTTTGACTCGGTCTCGGACAGGTATGTGGAAGGCATCTTCGCGATCTCACTTATGTTAATTGCATTGCCTGCGTTCTATCTTCCTTCTTACTTTTGGGCGGCACTGTACCTGTTCGGCTCCATGATGACAACATATGCGCGCGCTGTGGCGGCGGAAAAGTCAATAAGCAAGGATCTGCGGGGCGGCCTGCTGGAAAGGGCAGACAGGCTGATAATTTTATTTATAGGGATTGTGGCAGCTTATTTCAGCACAGCCTATTTGACTTACGTTCTGGTGATTTTGGCAGTTCTATCCGGCATATCTGCATTGCAAAGGATAGCGATCGCCCTGAAAAAGAGCGGCAAAAATTGAAGGCATGATCTTCCAACACAAGAAGGAACGAAGTTCCTTCTGTACAGATGGCTCTTTGAGCCATCCTTGCAAACCCACGGCTAAAGTCGTGGGTATATCGGAAGATGTGATGTTGTTACTTATCAAGGATTATTATCTCATTGTTATAAACTTTAATAGTTTTTTGCTTGTACATGTATAAGTAGCTGTTTTTTTTGTTTTACGGAATGTTTTTGGGAGTCGGGATGCTTACGGCAGTTAAAAATTTGGGGGTCTTAGCATGAAAAAATTCGGCAACATTCTAATTGTACTTGGGATTATTTCCGTTGTTTTTGCGGCAGGCTGCACAAGCGAGACATCTGCCACAGGCAGGGCAGTGTTCGCTGCCAAGGACGCGGCCGCCAACATGGGATCTGTTTCCAGCATACAGATGACAGTGCAGAGCGTGCAGGTGCACAGCGCCGCACAGGGCTGGACTACTGTGTCTTCGTCGGCTAATACATATGACCTGATGCAGCTGAAAGCGCAGGGCAATGCGGCATTGCTTGCTGATGCGAACCTGCCTGCAGGAGCTTACGAGCAAATGCGCCTGGATGTTTCCAGCATTATTGTAACGGACGCGAGCGGAACCCACGAGGCCAGGCTGCCTTCGCACGAATTCAAGATAGTCGGCAATTTGGTAGTAGAGGCGAACTCGACGTCTGCAGCAACATTCGACTTCCTGGCTGACCAGTCCTTGCACGTCACAGGCAATGGCCAGTACATATTCGCGCCGGTCGTGCAGGTCGAGACAAGATCGAATGCCGATGTGAGTGTGGCGAGCAGCAGCAATGTCCAGATAACCGGCGGCAGCGTCAACACGAACGCCAGATACGGCATGGACATATACGGGAATGTCGGCATCGGGTTGAGCATTCCAGCTAACGTGAACATCTCCATTGGCAGCGGCGGAACCATAATCATCGGAGGTTCCGGCAGCGGCGGTATCAGCCTAGGCGGCAGCGCATCGGGCACCGTAACAGTGCAAAGCGGCCAGTCAGTCACTCTCTATGGTGGAAATACAGTCGAAGTCAGGCATCAGGGCGAGTCATTCACGGCGAAATTTATAGGCTCAGTCGATGCGGACACTGCGGTTGTGATGGTCGGCAGCGAAGAGGCATCAATCGACGCAGGGACATCCAAGATGGTAGGCGGACTGGATGTTTATGTCGAGCAGGTATGGGACGTCTCGGCCGGGAACTCTGCCCAGGATTACGCCAATATAAAGTTTGGCGCGACCGGGTCGGGCAGCCTGACCGGCACAACCTACTAGCGCAATAACTTATTTTTTTCTTTTCATCTTTGCATTCTTTAGAGATATTGCAATTTTGAAAAAAAGGAGTTGGGGGTTGCAATGAAAATAGACAAAAGGACATCGGCGCTGCTCGCAATTGTTTTCGGAATTTTGATCCTGATAAAGCCTGACATACTGGCATTTTTGGTGGCCTTATATTTGATAATTTACGGCATACTGGAATTTGTGTCTTGATCTTGAATGCGCTTCTAAAAATTCAGGCGCATTCGGGATTTCATCTTCCATTAGTCATGGAATATAGGAAGATGCAGTGGGGTGATTGCATGAAGAAAACAAGAGGTGGCAGGCTGGTAGCTGCCAAGAAGCGTGCTGCCAAAGTACGTGGCGGTCACGGCCGCATTAAAAGTCGTCCGGCAGGCAGACATATAATGCAAACGTGAAAATATTCTGAGTTTTTATTTCTTTTTATTGTTCTGCTCTCGCTGAATGGAATGGGACGTCCTGAAGAGTGATGCCATAATAAAGGGCAGCAGCATAAAGGAAATCGGGAAAAGCATAACGCTGAAGACGCGCGTGAAAAGCTGACTAAGAGTTTTTCTGTATTTTCCACGGGAAGCTATGGGTTAGGGAGAGATTTGGATGGTAGTGCCATTGGAAGCTGTAATAGGTTTTGCCGTAAGCTTGGTCATATCGACAATTATAATTTACATAGTATCGAAAATGTTTGAGGAAAAAGAGGGTTTTGGAACTGCTTTGCTGGCGGCATTTATTGGTGCAATTATTTACGCAATATCTTATTATTTCATCGGCGGGTTGCTGGCTTCCGTCGTTGGGGGACTGGGATGGCTTGTCGCAATGAGCGCATTGTATGATACAGGATTGCTGAAATCGCTGGGAATGGCGGTATTGATATGGGTTTTCGCAGCTGCAATAAGCTTTTTCTTGCCAACATTAACAGGACCGCTTTGATCTTTCTGGAGGATCAGTATGAAGGGGCATATTGTTCTAAGACGTGGGACAGCATTTCAGACCTTTAAATAACTGATAAATCTATTTTCTAGAAGGCGCATACTGGGAGAGTTTCTTCCTGCCGCAATGCGAAGAAGTAAGAGTCTTTGCACGGAAATATACAATGTATGCGCGTAGGATTTGTTTCTACGCTGTTTAGTTCAGGGTGTAAAAAATGGTTATCTTAGATTCATTGAAAACACACGGCTTTAGCCGTGTGTTAAAACATGATGAATCTGGGATCCCATCTTCCAACAAACCCACGACTTTAGTCGTGGGATATAAGGAAGATGTGATTAGAAGTGGAACTAAAATCGGAACTGATGTAGACGAAGTAAAGGCGGAGCTCTTGAATGGGCTTATTAGTTATTTGAAGAGGATTGACCCGGAAACATTCGGAGCCCTGGAAAGAGGACATTTTACCAGATATAATCTCAGCCACGCAATGGGATGGGAGGATGGCAGGGACCAGGTGTACCTCAGCGATTTTGTCGGGTCGCCTGAATTTTATGACATAAATCCTGTGGAAGGCTCGGTTGAAGCGCTGAGATACCTGGCAGGCAGGGGATATGAGATCCATGCGATAACGCTCAGGAGAAGGCATCCTCATATAGTTGATGCAACAAAGGACTGGATAGCACGGCATTACGACGGCATAATAAACGGAAGGGTGCATATTCTGGGCAGCATTGAAGGTCCGCTCGGCTCGAAGGCGCCTCATTGCGCAGAACTTGGATTGTCCGGAATGGTCGAAGACCAGGTCGAATATGCAATGGAAATAGCGAAACATAATATTCCCGTAGTTTTGTTGGACAAGCCCTGGAATCAGGGATTTGAGGACACGCCGATGATAACGAGGGCAGCAGACTGGGATGAAGCTGTAAGGTTGATAGAAAGAAGAAAATCAAGTTGATTGGTGATGAAATGGCAGTACCAGATTTTTTGCAAAAAGTAAGCGACACAGAATGGGTCATACCAAAAACTGCCATGCCCGGCATGAATGTGCCCGCTAAGATAATAGGGACTGAGAATGTCGTGGCGCAGATGGACATGCAGGTCTATGACCAGATAAAGAATGTCGCTACGCTGCCCGGCATTATCAATTACGCTTATTGCATGCCCGACGGGCACTCAGGATACGGGTTCCCAATAGGCGGGGTCGCAGCGATGGACACCGAGACAGGCGTCATTTCTCCCGGAGGAATAGGATTTGATATTAACTGCCTTCATCCAGAAACAAAAATATTGACGCATTATGGGTATTATAGAAAAATAAAAGATTTTTCACATGACTTTTCAAAGGAAAAAATATCTTCCATTAGAATAGAAAATAAGCAAAAGAAGCATTCAAAGGCTATTATTTTCTTGCGTAAAGAAACAGATACGCCGATATTGAAAGCAAAAACAAAATTAGGGCAGGAGATTATAATTTCTTCAGACCACCCGCTGCTCACAGAGAATGGTTTCAAGGAAGCAAATAACTTGAAAAGTGGCGACAAAATAATAACACATCCTTTTGTTGGTGTAGAATACGAAAAAGTCAGCGATGGTGTTATTTTGGATGAAAAAGATATTCTCGATTTAATTGGGGAAGGTAGGAATGATGTGATAAAATCATTAAAAGAAAAAGGACTTCTTCCGCTCAGATACAATTCTGAAAAGCTTCCTATACTGGCAAAATTGGTGGGATTCGTAACAGGCGACGGGTGGATAGGACACTATTATTCAAAGAAAAGAAAACAAGATGTCTGGGCAATGAGAGTAATAGGTTCTGTTGAAGATTTGGAAGAAGTAAAACACGATGTTGTTGAACTTGGGTACATTTCAAATTACATAAAAACAAAAAAATATGAAAGCGAATTGAATAATGTTGATGGAACCACAAGGAAAATAAAAGGGGAAAGCACCCAATTTTATGTAAATTCACAATCGCTTAGTGTATTACTCCATGCGTTGGGTGTTCCAAAAGGCAACAAATCAAGAACTAGAACATCTGTACCAAATTGGATTAAGAATGCCCCTCTATGGTTGAAACGCCTTTATTTAGCAGGGCTTTTCGGAGCTGAATTGACAAAACCAGCGCAAAGAAAGGGAGAGACATATGGTTTTATAGAGCCAGGCTTTAGCCAGAATAAAATTAACTCGATGGAGAATGAAAACCTTAATTTTATGTTGGATATTATAAACTTGCTTTTAGATTTTGGCGTGAAAACAAATAAAATTTACAAGCAAAAAGGTGTTATAAATTCGTATGAAGAAGAGACGCATAAACTCTCTATAAGAATTTCTGCTAAGCCAGAAAATTTGATCAAGTTATGGAGTACGATAGGTTTTGAATATTGTAGTACTAGAACTAGGCACTCCATGTTATCACTTGCATATCTAAAGTACAAACAGATTTATTTGAATAAAATTAAAGATTTTGTTCGTGTGGCTAGATTACAGGCAAAAGAGGGTGTAAGCAGTTCACATATTTACAAACATGCAGACACCGAAGGCATCAGCAAAGGGATGGTTAAAAGTCAGCTTTATACAAATTCTAAGGACGTAAGAATTAGTGGTAACTTCCCAACCTTTAACGAATTCGTCCAACAGCATAAAATCGACAATTCTGCATTAATAATTGACGAAATTGAAGAAATTTCTAATATAGATTATAATGGTCATGTCTACGATTTTACTATGGATGACAAAGACCATAATTTTATTGCAAATGGAATAGTTTCTCATAACTGCGGCATGCGCCTGCTTACCACAAATCTCACTTACAAGGACGTCAAGCCTAAACTGAAGGAGCTTGTAGACCTGCTGTTCCAGCGCGTTCCTGCAGGCGTGGGAAGCAAGGGTTTCGTCAAGCTGAACAAAAACGGATTCCGCGAAGCGATAATGGGCGGCGCCGAATGGGCAATCAAGCAGGGTTATGGATGGGAAGAGGATCTTGAAAGGATAGAAGAGAACGGGAACATGAAAGGTGCCGATGCGTCGAAAGTAAGCGCTAAAGCCATAGATCGAGGCATGGACCAGATCGGCACGCTCGGAAGCGGCAACCACTACCTCGAAATACAGGTCGTGAAGCCGGAGAATATTATTGACAAGGAAATAGCGAAGCGCCTCGGGATTTTCGAGAACCAGGTTGTTGTCATGTTCCACTGCGGCTCCCGCGGCTTCGGGCACCAGGTTGCTACCGACTACCTTAATGTTTTTCTCGAAGTCATGGAACCCAAATACGGGATAAAGATTCTTGACCGCGAGCTCGCGTGCGCGCCTTTCGCAAGCAATGAAGGCCAGGATTATTTCGCCGCGATGAAGTGCGGGCTCAACATGTCCTTTGCGAACCGCCAGGTTATATTATATAGAATAAGGGAAGCTTTTTCAAAAGTCCTTGGACGCACGGCTGAGGATATGGAGATGCACTGTGTCTATGACGTGGCGCACAATACAGCGAAACTCGAGGAGCATGACGTCAACGGCAGGCGCCAGGAAGTTCTCGTGCATAGGAAAGGCGCGACGCGCGCGTTCGGCCCGGGGCGCGAGGAAGTGCCGAAGATCTATCGCGATATAGGCCAGCCCGTGATTATCGGCGGCTCGATGGAAACAGGATCATATTTGCTGGTAGGAACGGAAAAAGGAATGAAAGAAACATTTGGCAGCACGGCTCATGGAAGCGGCAGAACAATGTCTCGCACAAGAGCAAGGCAGTTGTTCCGCGGCGACCGCCTTCAGCGCGACATGGAGAAGCGCGGGATTTATGTGAGAACGACGAGCTTCTCGGGCCTTGCAGAGGAAGCAGGCGGGGCATACAAGGACATAGATGAGGTCATAGGGGCCGTAAATAAGGCTGGAATATCAAAAAGTGTCTGCAAGCTTTTGCCTGTCGGGAATGTGAAAGGATAATGATTCTAACGGCTCTGTAGAAATGCTCAAGGAAAAGCCACAGGGAGAGTATCGTGGTACCACGATACTCTCTAGTTACTAACTCTATTGTGGGTACACAATAGGGCTCCTGTGGCTTTTCTCATAGGTTTTCTACAGAGCTATTCTAACTTACGTTCCATGGTCTATTGTAATGCAAATCTTCAATAATATCAGTTAATTCGGCTAAAATTTTTCTTTCTGTATCAATATCACGTCTTTTTCCGGCAGCAACAAGTTCCTTCATGCGCGCAATCTTCAATGCTTTTCCTGTCCATTGGCTGCATAATCAAAAGATAGTGAAAATCGTTAAATATCTTAAATAAGCTGCTGAAAGAAATTATTCCTATGAAAACACCGATAACCCTGATAACAGGCTATCTCGGCGCCGGCAAGACTACGCTGCTGCGAAACATCCTCGGCAGCGCGGACCGCAAGATGGCTGTGCTGATGAACGAGTTCGGCAAGATCGCAATAGACAGTAAGGTCGTGAAGGGGAAGGACATAGACATGATTGAGATGAAGGGCGGCTGCGTCTGCTGCTCGCTTACCGGGGAGTTCGAGGCTGCGATAAAGGAGATAAGGGAAAAAATCAACCCGGAGCTGATCGTCATAGAAACAACTGGCGTCGCCGAGCCTGACGCTATAATCGGCGACCTCTCTGAAATCGATGGCGTGAGGCTGGATGCCGTCATCACAGTTGTCGATGCCGATGCAATGAAAAAATTCCCTTCCCTCGGCTTCACAGGCAGGGTGCAGATAGAGATGGCTGACATAGTAATCCTCAACAAGACCGACCTTGTGAATGACGAGGAGCTCGCAAAAATTGAGGGCCTGATAAAAGGCATAAACACGAAAGCTGAGATAATCAGGACGGTCAACTGCAAGGTAGACCTGGACTTGATCCTTGACCTCAATGTTGCCAAGAAAACGCCGGGGAAAAGGGAGCATGACCATCATGTAGAAGAATCCGGCATGACAAGCATGGCTTATAGGTCTGAAAAAAAGCTCAGAAAATCGATGCTTGAGGATTTTCTTTACAGCATGCCTCCAGATGTCATACGCGCAAAGGGCTTCGTAGTTTTGGAAGAGGGAAGTTTTTTGATGAACTTCGTTTTCGGGCGCTTTGATTTCGAAAAGTTTGATGCTGACAAGAATGAGCTCGTATTCATAGGAAGGAATATGAAGGATCATGAGGATAAGATCCTGGATGGATTGAGGAAATGCGAGCTGATTGAATGACTTACAAATATCTCGAGGACGTTTCGATAGCCGACGTTGCTTTCGAGGCAACGGGGAGGACGCTTGAGGAGATGTTCGAGTCAGCAGGACTTGCAGTCACGAACACGATGGTCAAAAACCTGAAGTCCGTGAAGCCGAAAATCAGGAAGACTATAAAGGCTAAAGGAAAAGATGTTGAGAAGCTGCTTTTCAACTTCTTGCAGGAATTTGTTTACTGGAAAGACAAGGATCTCCTGCTGTTCTCGAAGATAAAGGTGACAGTCAGGGAGCCGAAGACTGGAGGCTATTCGCTCGTCGCAGTGCTATCGGGGGACAAGATAAATGTGGAAAGGCACGAGATGCTTGTCGATGTGAAAGCAGTGACGTGGCATCTGTTCTCTGTAAAAAAGGAGAAAAAATGGACGTGCCGTGTCGTGCTTGATATCTAATCCTAATGGCGCTGCAATGTGTTACTTTGCCTAGCATGTGAGAATCTTCTGTATTTCTAAAAATGATGTTTTTAATGAAGATCATAATTCACGTACATGGAATCGGTTTGGCTCTGTAGAAACCCTATGAGAAAAGCCACAGGAACCCTATTGTGTATTCACAATAGGGTTAGTAACTAGAGGGTATCATGGACACATGATACCCTCC
>Ga0209211_10008951_pt1 | contig 13520 bp, 12 predicted proteins | sample RifGroA2_FD_183992 | JGI IMG/M metagenome (GOLD analysis project Ga0209211, IMG submission 183992) | Groundwater microbial communities from Rifle, Colorado, USA - Groundwater A2 (SPAdes) (version 2) | ecosystem: Environmental > Aquatic > Deep subsurface > Groundwater | place: Rifle, Colorado...
TTCCGGACTGCCCCACAATGGAAATAAACTCGCCCGGTTCCACATGCAAGTTAATACCCCGCACACCCACGATGTCGGGAGGGTAGATTTTGTGAACGTTTTTGAGTTTGATCACAGGCGAGAGATGCGAGAAAGAAGTTGAGCCGATTTCGATCCTATGATACCGTATCGCTCGCGTTGGGAGCAAGACAAACGTCATCCACGCGGGTGTAGTTCAATGGTAGAATGTAAGCTTCCCAAGCTTGAGACAGGGGTTCGATTCCCCTTACCCGCTCCATCCTTCGCTCTTCCTAGCTTCGGGTGGCAGGCCAGGCCGATGTAGCTCAGCTGGTAGAGCAATGCTTTCGTAAAGCAGAGGTCGGCGGTTCAAATCCGCCCATCGGCTCCAGAAAAAACAATCGGAATGATCCGGTTGTTTTTCTTTGATTTTATAACCGCACCCAGACCTTCATATTTGACTCCTCGGCAAAATCCCGTACGACCTCGGAGAGGGAGACTTTGTTGATGATAAGGACGGAGAGGTTGACGCGAAGCGGGCGGTCAAGCTCTTTGCCTTCTTCTTCACTCCCTTCCTCCCGCTCATCAACCCGAAGAATCACGAACCTGTCACGTTCTTCCAACACCGGACTCGTCTCTCCCGCGTCGAGATGAAGCGCGGCACCCCGCCAGGCTTCGGGCATTTCCGTTTCCGTCATCCAACCAACGTCGCCGTTAAACACGCTGGTGGCATCCTCGCTGTATTCAAGCACCAGCCCGTCGAACGCGGCTCCGCCCTCGAGCTTTCCAAACGCCTCATCCATACGCACCCGTTTCTCCAACTGCCGTTCCCGATCCTTGAAGATCGCCTCCTCCAAAGAACGGGCTTCGACGAATGGACGCACCACATGGCGCTCAAACTGCCGCAGATTCCATCCGTACATCTCCTTAACCTTGCTGGCAAACGCTTCCCGACTGCCAGATTGATCTTGCACGGCACGCAGGGCTTCCAATCGATCTTCCTCGGAAGCGAACACGCCGCGCTCGGCCATCAGTTGGCGAATGAGCTGTTCGCGCAAGAGCGATTCAAACATCCGTTCTTCAAGATCCTCTCCGATCTCTTTTCCTTCCGAAGCGTAAAACGTTTTCAATCCTTCATAACGCTGAAAAGCCGTGCGGTACATGACCCATCTGCCGTTGACCGACGCCGCTGGAAACGGCAAAAACGCAGAGACGCGAGCGGCATTCCCCTTCCCAAACATCTGTGTGTAAGCCATGAGCGTTAAAAGAATGCCAGCCGTAAGAAGCGTCAAAACCGCCTTCGAAGTTTTCTGACTCATAAGCGAGGTCGTTCAAGAAGCTTCAGTCGGTCGAAGGTTTTCGTATCGAAGAAATAGGCCTGCCACCTGCGAATGGCCCTATTTGGCAGATGCTCGAGAATCACACTTGAAACTTTCTCTCCACCAATGTCGACATCGCTCGCGGGCGTGTCGGAAACGACGACAACCCGCTCGCCGGGCTTGACGAGGCCGAGACGAAGACGCGCCTCGCGCTCAAGAAACGACTCTGACTCAAGCTCCGCATTGATACGCGCAATCTCCACATTGCGCTCCTCGATCTCGCGGGCTTGAATTTCCAGCTCGGCGATGGTGGCTTGGATGTTGGCGTTGCGCAGATATTCTCGACCGAAGGAAAACACCAGAAAAACAAAGAGCGCCAGATTGAACACGAGAAACAATCGGTGGTGAAATACATACGACAGGAGATGCTCTTCGCGGCGTTTCATAGCCTAAGTGTATCACAGACGACGGAGAGCTTTGCGCACTTCCTCACGATCGTCCCAAGGAGCCAGCTTGCCGCCCGCCACAGCTATCGCCTGCTCGGAGCCTTTGCCGGTTACGAGCACGAGATCGCCTGTGCGAGCCTCGCGGATCGCCGAGCGGATCGCCTCGCCTCGGTCGAGCATGAGACGAATCTCTGCCCGCTTCTCGCTTGGCACGCGCTTCGCTCCCGCCGCGACCTCGTCCATGATCGCTTGCGGATCCTCGTCGTATGGATCTTCATTCGTTACGATCATGACATCAGCCCGTTCAGCCACCAACGCGCCAATCTTCGCCCGGCGAGCTTTATCGCGCCCACCTCCCGCGGAGCCTGTCAGATGGATGATGCGCTTGTGCTTGAGAGACTCAACCGTATCGTAGAGTTTCGTAAGCGCACCCGGCTCGAAGGCGTAGTCAACGATCACCGTGAAGTGTTGCCCTTCGTCAATCATCTCGAGACGCCCGGGAACGCCGGGTACGACGCAGATCGCTTGTTCGAGTTTATGCGGATCAAAGCCGAGCGAGACGCCGACGGCTAGCGCAAGTTGAGCGTTGGACTGGTTGTGGACGCCAAGCATCTTGAGAGCAAGCATCTGCTTGGACGGAAAGACCCCGACGACCTCATCAACGGCAAAAGAGCTGAAAGCGAGCGCCTGCGCATCTTCCGCATTGACGACGATAATCTTCTCGACGCGTTCGCCATCAACCACTTTATGCGGATCACACGCAAGCTTTGCAAAGAGCTTCAGCTTTGCCGCTTTGTAAGCATCAAAACTTCCGTGCGACTCGATGTGTTCCGGATAGAGATTCGTGAAAACGCACACGTCGTAATGAATCCCAGCATGACGATGCTGGACGATGCCTTCACTCGTCGTCTCCACGATCGCGTACGTGCATCCCGCATCCACCATATTGCGCAGAAGTTTTTGGAGCTGGAACCGACCGACCATCGTCATCTTTTTGTCATTGAGCTTCTCCTTCTCTCCAACCTTGAAAAGAATCGTCGAAGCCATCCCGACGCGAGCTCCGCAAGCCTCGAGCGCGCGAGCGAGAAGATAGCACGTTGTGGACTTTCCGCTTGTGCCCGTCACGCCGATGACGATCATCTTCTCCGACGGCTGGCGATAGAGGAATGCAGAAAAAACAGCAAGCGCGTAGTGATACGCGCCGATAGCAGCTTTGGGCAACAACGCCTTGAGGATTCTCTTTAACATGCCCATATCATAGCCGTTTCCAACCGCCCTGTCTAAACTATTCGCCTATTCGCGCGAATTAGCCGAGCTCTATCCCGAGTGCTATCCGTGCTGTTCGAGATAGTGGAGATAGCACGTGCGGCAATAGATCGTGCGGCTGGGATAGTCTTTGTGCTTCGTGGTTATAACCGATGTCTTGCACTTCCCGCAGGTTGTTTCAAAGAAAATCGCCGAGCCTTGTTCCATGATGAGATTGAGAACACGCTTCACAAAATGCGTTCGCGGCGCGGCGATACGAAGCTTTCGATAGAACCCCAGCTCGGGTTTCACATAGGCAAACCGACGCTTGTACTCGGGATCATAGATCGGGATCCCCGCCCAGTCATCCCCCATGTCATCGATGCGATCAGGAACGTCGTCCACTGTTTTCATCTCGCCGACATCTCCTATCACACCCGACGCTCCTTCCGAGTCCGGTGGATAAATCGTTCCGCCAAGCTTCTCAAGTTCTTCGTTCTTCATCATGTACACCATCGGACCGCCGCCGTCGGGAAGATACGTTGGCGCAAATGAGAGTGGTAGCATCTCGCCGTACTCCCCACGATCCAACATCGCGCACTTCACCTCATCAAGCTTGTTCCAATACACCTCCTCCGAATATTCCTTGTTGAAGATGTAGAACTTCTTGTACCGCAACCCAACGCATCCGAAGCAGTTTTCACAGTTGAAACAGTAACTCGAGTACTCAACATTCTGGCAGTCCGGCGTGAAATGCGAGAACTTGACCCGCGATGCGTTCACCGGCGTATTCGTGTAGTAACAGGTGTTTGCCGAAACGGGAGCTCCGACGAAAACGCAATCGTAAGAGTTGCCGTAACAATAGGTGCAGTAGTGGAGATCGCGGAATGGGCCATCGAGACCGTTGAAAACATAGGAACAATCTGTCGCGTTATTCACATGATTGCCGATGACGTTCGTGCACTTCTCGCCAAAGTTGTCCGGCCAGATTGCTTGCTCAACCATAAGATCATGAAAACGACGCCGATAGTCTTCGAGCTTTGAGGATGAAGAAAGATTCACATCAGCCATACGACGCTCCCACTCTTCCTTTGAGAGCTGTTCGTTGAACCAAAGGTATTTGCGATTGCGTTTATTCGTGGCCCCGAAGCAGAATTCGCAGTTGTGGCAGTCGAAAAGAAAGCTTGATGTGATACAGTCCCGACTCTCAAGGATGAAGTTGCTCTTGTAGATGCGGTGCGACTGGACAACGTGATACGACTCTTTCACCTGTGTGGACATGGAAACTTCGGCCACGTCCTCAATGTCGAGCGCGTCGGCGCTGTAGAAAGCATTGCGCGAACGACAGGCCATGACAAAATAACTATTGACGTCGCCAAGCGAGGCAAGCGAGATGGAGTTGATAGGCTCTTTCAAAAATTTCGTTCCCGGAAACGGAATTTCCTTTTGCAGGCTCAAGATCATATCGAGACCTGGAACTTCAAGATCAATGTCGCGCGTCACGCTCGAGTAGTCATTTCCGAACCATTCCGGATCCGGAAGCGCTTTGAACCCAGAAGCAGGATGAACGACAGTGATAAATTTCTTTCCTGTTTCGGGATGCGTCTGATACCAAAACTGGTACATAACAAAAAACCCGCAGATATTTTTCATCCGCGTCAAAGGAGATCGCTTCGACGGAGGGACGTTGAATTTTTTGTACCATCCAATCTCCTCCTCATCCATCACCCACTTTTCTCCCGTGAGTTCACAAACCCGCTCGCCGGGTTGGGTCGCGTTGAGAATGGATTTTACCTTCGCGTCGTAATTTGGTGTTTTGGGCATAGGAACTATTCGCTTATTCGCGCGAATTAGCCGAGCTCGCATCTTGACCCAGCTAACCCGATGACGTTCGCTCTTTTGCCAACCCCTCCACAACCTGCACATTCAGCAGAGACGCAAGGAAGGAACCGGGGAGGGCGAGTTTTGATGTTCGCAGGCCACTGCCAAGAATAATGTGGGGGGTATCAACAACTCGCTTGTCGACCAGAATCACCCAGTCTTGTGGAAGACCGACCGGTGTGATGGCGCCGTATTCCATCCCCGTGATGGAGACAGCCTGCTCCATCGGAGCAAATGAAACATGTCGAGCATCAAGCGTGCGACGCACCAGTCCGTTCACATCCGCTTGCGTGTGAGCCAAGACGACGCACGCCGCAAACCATGTGCGATCCCCGCGCTTCGCCTCCAACACAATACAGTTCGCCGCCTGATCCGGACGCGTCCCATATCGTTCGCAAAACGCCGTTGTGTCGGATACCTCCGGATCGATTTGTGTCACGCCCACGTTATCTGCACCCACAAGCCGAGCCAACATCTTCGCCACAGGATCCGCAAGAAGATCCGTACGATCGCCCCATGGCTTGATTTCAAGATCTCCAAGTCCCATTTCCATAGACTCCAAGTCTACACGATTTCCGATTAAACATTCAATTAAATGTTTTTTACCCCTGATGACGAAAGAGTGAATTTTCCATCTCGTCGTTGTTTAATCAGACCGACCCGAAGGAGCTTCTTCAGATGAAAGCTCGCCGCCGGCTCTGAAATCCCGATCTCATCGGCAAGATCGCAGACAGCAAGTTGACCACGTTCGTGAATAGAGATGTACATTCGTACCCGACGCTCGTTGCCAAGAGCCCGGCAGAGATCAATGAATGAGTTCATAAATCTGGATGAAACAATTAAACATTTCATTAAACGTTTTGGTGTCGTGAAAGGCTCGTTGAAACAAAAACGACTCCGCCACGAACATGAAGAGAGAATGACTCTACTTCATGTTGTTTGGGGGAGTTACTTTTGGAGCATTGGAGATAGCCAACTTTGAACCATCCAACTAAATCTTATTCCATCACGTTTTTTTCATTTTGTCAAGATCAGCCTGTGGAAAATTTTACGCTTGGATTTCGAAATACCGCTTGCCGGTACGGACGGCTTCAAGCACGATAGCAACGGGTTCGAAGAGGGGTTCTGGAAGATCGTTGAGATCGTACCAACCAAGACTCTCGACGCGATCCGGCTCGCAGATCTTCGGCTCGCCCGAAACAATCTCCGCAGTGAAGGAGATGTCGATGTAGTGCTTGCCGTCTTTGTGGAGACTCGTACACGAAGCAAACTCCACATTCCCAATTTCGATTCCGAGTTCCTCCCGCGCCTCGCGCTTTGCCGCCTCAAGCGGACTCTCGCCAAACTCCACATGTCCTCCGCAAGAGCCGTAAGCCCCCGCCGCATGGGACCCCTTCCGCTTCGCAAGCAGAGTCTTCCCATCCTGAACAATCACCACCCCCACGCCGATTTTGATAACTGGCTGATCCATACAGATTCACTTATTCGTTATCAACGTCGTCTCCAAACACATCCTCATACTCCCAATACTTAACCGCCGCGCGATGCCATGCCGGAGGAGACGGATGTTGTTTCTCTTTCACGATCGCGCGTGCGATTCGTCTGGCTCCCTCACGATCATTGTCTACGATCCGATAAAATAACTCGGCATATCCATCTTTCCTCTTGTCCATCAATAGAAATTCTTCCGGCTTCATCCAAGCCAACGCTCTCCACCCGTCCGAGCCGACAACTTTGATGATATCTTGCTTCGCCTGATCATCCCACCCATACATCGCCAAGCGATCAAATTGCTCTTGAACTAATTCAACCGTTCTGCCGGACGACTCCGCCACCTTCTCGATCAACAGTCGAAGAAACATTCGCACGTCAAAATAACTCCCACTGATATTTATTTTTCCCGAATTTTCAAAGGATGGATAAATTTCCTTATCCCTGAGCCGAACGACCGAATCATTGTCGTTGTGAGTAAGCGCTTGCTCACGACATTCATGCATCTGGCGCTTCAAGTCCTCCGAAACATCGGAATCTTTGGAAAGCGCAAAGTCAGTCACCAGGCGATGCTGAAGCGAAGAAATCATCGCCTCATTGAGACCTTCAAACCATCTTTGAGACGTCGTGCCTCCGACAGAAGCAACGGCAATGCCCACTTGATCTACAACGATTGTCCGCGCGACATGATGCCGTCTGGCAGAAGCATAATGGAGCATTTCATGAACCGCGATATTTAAAAAGTCAAGTCTAGCTCTCTCTGAACGATTTTGCAGAGGCGACAGCTCAATGAACTCATTCAATTGAAACGCATTGCGAGATTCCCATGAATGATTAGCAATGCGAACCTTCGCATCCGAAATCCTTAGCAAATGATCCGAGAACAGCCGAAAAAGAAAGCCATCAATAATTTTCTCCGCTTGCAAAACAAGCTTCCGCTCTCTGTCATTCATTTCGCGAGTCTCTTCTAAAAACTGCTCCCGTGCGCTTCCCTTAATTTGCTGATGGATTTCTTTTGACAAAGGACCTACCAAAGCGCTTTCCACATTCACTCGCTTTCCAAACAGCCCCGGGCCGTGTTCTTTTGACATACGTTTACTTCAACCCCCTCGCCGCGGCGGCGAATGTATCGCCGAGTTTGGTGGCCACAGTTGGATCTTTGTACCCGAGCGCGGGCGAGAAGATGACGCCATCGCCGGAGGTTGCGGTCTCGGCCGCGATCTTCACCGCTTCTTCCATTGTTTTCGCGTGGAGAAGCTGTGTCGCCTCCGTTGTGCCGATTTGATTTTCAAACTTGACCGAACCTTCCCCGGGCAGAAGAATCACACTCTTGCACACCATCTCCACGACCTTGATTAGCTCCTTCAAATCCCCTTCCGTCACGTCGCCGCCGGAGATGAGGTGAATGGAGCGCCCGCGTTCGCCAAATCGGCGCAGGACGTTGAGCGTAAGTTCGGGCGTCGAGCCGAGCGCGTCGTTGACGTAGAGAACGCCGGAAATGTCCGTCACGATTTCCTGCCGGTCGTCGTCGGTCGAGAAATTCGAGACGACGTGTTGGATCCGCTCGTTCGACACGCCATGCAGTTTTGCAACCACAATCGCTCCCAACACATTGCGGAGATTGTCATCACCCGTCATGCGCACATCCGAAGCGGACATGATTGGTTGAGAGCGGGGCGCAGTGGCCCCGCCTATGTTGGCAAAAACATCCCCGTTTTCAACCCAGACGCCTTCCTCTCCATCCGCAAGAGGTGAAAGCGACACCCACATCACGCGCCCGGGAGCTTCAGACGCCAGCGCGGCAAGTTCCAGTTGATCCTTCGATAGCACCGCAACGCCGTTCGCACCACCCTTCGCAAAAATGTTTTTCTTCGATGCCGCATAGTCCGCAAGCGAGTTGTAGCGATGCAGATGATCAGCGTAGATGTTCGTGAAGAGCCCGACCGTCGGTCCCTTTTCACCGTCGTCGAGACTCTCAAGGAGCCACGACGAAAGTTCGAGCACAATCGGCATCGGCTCTTTTGAAACCATGATCTCGTCGAGATACTCAAGTGGCGACACGCGCATATTTCCCGCCACGACCGTTGCCGGATTCGCCGCTTTGCACATCTCCCCCGCGAGAGCTGTCATAAACGTTTTTCCGCGCGCCGCCGTCACCCCTGTTACCGAGTAGGGACAGAGCTCAAAGAAAAGGCTGACATCGGAGCGCACCGGAACGCCGGCGTCTTTCGCGAGCTTGAGATAGGGGGAATCGTGCGGGATGTCGGGGTTCGTCACGACCATCTGGGCTTGCGTAAAATCTTCCTCACGATGTTCACCCAAGACGAAAACTGGATGATAAAGCTCGCGGCTTGGATCTTTGGCCTTCTCTTCATCAAACCAGCGGCTCACTTCGTCAATGGATTCATTGAGTTCCGCCTCGTCGCGAAAATCCGTAATGACCACTTGCGCTCCGTGCCGCAAGAGCCACTTGACAGCTCCGACGCCAGACCCCTTCTTGAGGCGCCCAAGCCCCATGACAGTAACAACCATGTCTTGAATATCGTTCATGTTCATAATTCCTTCCTTTTAACTTTGGATGTTAACTCATTAACTTTTCCCGAAGCGTAAGCGAGACGCACAACCCAAAACGCTTTCAAAACTTGCCACCACATTCTCGCATATTGCGGGAAAGCTTTCCACCCGACTTTTTGAAACTTGGTGCGAATCTTCACTCCCGACATAAACACACTGCCATAGACGAGCCCATGCGATCGGCAGGCGAAGTTGAGCGATGCCTCAACCATGTAACCCTTGAGATGCTCGTCGGGAACCATTTCAAAGATTGTTCGCAGAAGCGCCCGCTCACCGGAAACGAGAGGCAAGCGCGGACCGAGGAATCGGCTGAATTTCCCGCGGTCGCGCAGGCCGATGTTCATCTGCCGCGACCCCGAAAGGACCGGCGAGAGAAGCGACTCAAGATGTTCTTCGCGCAAACCGCGCAGATCCGCATCTAAAAAAAGCACAATGGGAGCGTCCGTCCATGTCACCCCATGACGGAGAGCTGAACCTTTGCCGGACTGCGTGGGTAAGTCGAATACTTGCGCGCCGGCTTGGCGAGCCGCCTCCGCCGTGCAATCCGTCGAACCGTCGGAGACGACAATCACCTCGTCCACCAACGGAGAACGCATCGCCGTTTCAACAACGCCCGCGATCGTCTCTGCTTCGTTGAACGCGGGAATGATGGCCGCCACTCGCATTTTCATAGGTTGCGCGGACGAAGAAACGCCACGAACTTGTAAGCTTCAATCAACACCAACTCTATGAGGATCATGATACTCAACCACACCCAATCCGACAAACGCAGAGGCGCGAGAGAGAGAAGCGATTGAAGAGGCCGCCAGTAAACCGCGAGGAGCGTGGCAAGCGTTCCTCCCAACAGCGACCAGAGAAGAAAGCGGTTATTGAGAACCGATGCCTCCCAGAGGAAACGGCGCACAGAACGGATAGAAAACACAAACGCCAGCGCCTGAAGCGAAATGGCCGTAAAGGCGATGGTCTGGGCAGAGCTATAACTTGCCCCGCTCGCAAGAAAAAGCGCGTACAATCCAAAGGGAAGAAACGAGAGAAGTGTGCCAAGTCCGAACACGAGACCCTTGACTCTCCCCGTTAAGACCGGAGTGCCTCGACGGCGCGGAGACTCGCGCATCACTCCATGCTCTCCCGGATCCATAGTGAGCGCCACCGACGGCAATCCGTCAGTTACGAAGTTGATGTAGAGAATTTGAGCCGTGAGGAGGGGCAGAGGAAGTCCGAACAGGAGGCCGAGAAAAATGAGACTCATTTCAGAAAATCCCGTCAGGAGAAGATACATGGTCGTCTTCCTGATGTTGTCAAAGATGACGCGGCCTTCCTCGATGGCCGAAACAATCGTTTCAAGATTACTGTCGAGAAGCACCATGTCCGCTACCTGCTTCGTCACATCCGTACCATTACCCTGTGCGACCCCAATGTCGGCGGCCTTAAGCGCGGGCGCGTCGTTCACCCCGTCGCCTATCATCGCAACCGTCTCTCCGCGCGCGCGCCATGCCCGCACGATACGTACCTTGTGCGCGGGCTCCACGCGGGCATACACATCAATGTCAACGACGCGCTCGCGCAAATTTTCATCGGAAAGCGTATCGAGTTCCGCTCCCGTCATCACTCCCAACCGATGATCTCCAACGAAGCCGGATCCGACTCTGCCGAGGTGCCCCAATCCGACTTCGCGCGCGATCGCTCGAGCCGTGCGCGGGTGGTCACCCGTGATCACGACCGTACGCACGCCGGCGGACGCCGCCTTCTTGATCGCCGAGGCCGCCGAAGGACGGACGGGATCGCGCAGGCCCATAAACCCGACGAACACCATATCGCGAGCATCGTCGAGATTCAGGTGAGCATCCGTTCCATCTGCCGGACGATACGCGCATCCAAGCACGCGAAGCCCTCGCTCCGTCATCGTTTCCGCTTGGTGCGCCAATTCCTCGCGCGTCTTCACGTTAAGAGCACGCACACCACCGGCGGCGAGAACCTGCGTCGAGGCTCCCAGCACGACTTCGGCAGCGCCTTTCATGAGGATCTCTTCGCCCGCTTCTCCCAAAACGCGCACGAGCATGAATTTATGCTTCGCATCGAACGGCAGAACCGCCGTACGCGGCGTCCGTGAGTCAAGCTCGCGTCTTAAAAGCCCGATGCCTTCACCCAACGTCAGCAAAGCTATTTCCGTAGGAGAACCCGTATAGCGACTGGGAGAAAGTGGATTTTCTTGATGAAAAATCGAGGCGTCATTGCAAAGAACTCCAATGAAAACAGCCCTTTCAGCCCCATCAGCCACCCAACATGGTTGGGAGTTGAGGGAGTCGAATTCGTGGTCGGGAGTAACAATGGAGACGACTTGCATGGAGGCTTGCGTGATCGTCCCTGTTTTGTCGGTGCAGATCACTGACACGCTCCCGAGCGTTTCCGTCGCTACCAAGCGACGCACCAGTGCCTTGCGCTTAAGCATCCTCTGCATACCAATGGCCAGAACGACGGTAACGGCTACGAGCAAACCTTCCGGCACGGCGGCGACGGCAAGAGCGGTGGAGAGAAGAAACATCTCGAAAAGACTTTTCCCCAGCGCGAGACCTATGGCAAAGATGCTGACGGCGGCCAAAGAGTAGAGACCCGCAAGAAACCGGCTCAAGCGAATAAACTGCTCCTGCAAAGGCGAGCGATCGTCTTGGGTTTCCACCACCATCTCCGCGATCGCTCCGATTTCGCTCCGATGCCCCGTCGCCGTCACAATGGCCTCCGCCCGACCGCGCGTCACGAGCGTGCCGCCAAACACCATATTGGTGCGTTCGGCAAGAGGAGTTTGAAGAGCGAGAGACGCGACTGTTTTCCCAACCGGCAGAGATTCTCCCGTAAGAACGGCTTCGTCCGTTTCGAAACTCTCGGCGCGAACCAGCCGGGCGTCGGCGGGAATCATGCGGCCGGGTTCAAGAAGGATCACATCGCCCGCGACAAGTTCGGCGGCCGGAAGTTCACGAACATTCCCCCCGCGCCGCACGACCGCGCTTGGCACGGAGAAAGCCCGCAGTTCGTTGAGCGCGCGCCCGGCTTTGTTCTCTTGAATAAATCCGACGGCGACGTTAACCGCAACGGCCAAGCTGATCATGATCGCATCCGCATCGTCTCCAAATGCCACGCTCGCCGCCATGGCCGCGAGAAGAATGAGCATGAGTGGACTCCAAAACTGCCGCAAGAGAATCCTGGGCCAGCCGGGCGGAGGATTCTTCGGCAGTTCATTGCGGCCGTCGCGCAGAAGACGAAGCGTAGCCTCTTCATTCGAAAGGCCTTGTTCCGACGTTTTGAGAACGTCTTTCACTCTGGCAATCGTGAGATCGTAAAAAGTCATACGCCTTGTCAGTGCCGAATCGTGCGATACACCTCCATAGTATGTTGCGCAATCATATCCCAGTTGAAGTACGCCATCACGGTTTCAAGCGAACGAGCGGAGGCAAGCGCCAGCGCGTCTTCGTCGGAGAGAAGTTCTTGGAGTCGGCGGGCAAGATCGTCCACGTTTCTTTTTTCAAACGAGAATCCGGCATGATGAATCGCCTCGAGATTTTCCGGAATGTCGGAAACGAGAACGGGGAGGCCGTAACTCATGGCTTCGAGCACGACGAGTGGCAGACCTTCCGCTTCCGACGGATGCACATAGAGCTTGGCATGAGCAAAAATCTGCGCAAGCTTTTCTCCTTTCTGAAAACCGAGAAAGCGGATGTCGGAATTGCCCGCGGCTTGGCGCTTGAGGTCGCGGAAGTAGGCGTCGGTGAAGCTTGGCGCGCCGACAATGACAAGTTTGGGAAGCGTCTTCTTTTCCATCGTGCGCGAAAGGAGTGCGTAGGCGGAGATCAGATCGTGCAAACCTTTGTGGGCAACAATGCGGCCGACGTTCAACAAGTATCCTCCCGTCTCAAGCCCGAACTCCGTCAAGTGATCATGGGATGCGACCTTGTGAACCTCGGCGCCGTTGGGAATGTAGACGACTTCTCGGAAGAAACGCTCGCGGCAGAAAACTTGGAGCGTGTGGGAGACCGCAATACAGACATGGGGAAAATGCACGGCCGCCCACTCGCCGAAATAGAGATAGATGCGCGCCAGCAAACTCCACTTGGCATGAAAGCGATCCTGCGAATGGAATGTAACGACGATGTGGGTTCGTCGCAACAGCAAGCGCGGGATCCAAGCGAGCGTGGCGGGGCCGACGCCGTGATAATGGATGATATCGTAGGAACCGAAAAGCGCATGCAACGTCGAAAGAAACGTGTGCGTGATCGTCTCGAGATTCTTTGTATAGATTGCAGGGAGATAGACGATGTGCATGCCTTCGATCTTCGTCCCCTTCCCCGGCATAGCTTTACGGCGAGCATACACAAACACGTCATGAGTCCCATGCTTCACGAGCCGCTTCCCGATTGCCTCAACGTGCTTCTCGACTCCCCCTCCCCGTTCTCCCGTCTGAATCCCTTTTTGTCCGATCATCGCAATGCGCATAGCTGTTGTATTGTATCAGAACTTGGAGCGGACGTGGGTTTGTGAGAGAATAACAGCAATTATTCTTATCTCATTTCTATGG
>Ga0209211_10008958_pt1 | contig 13515 bp, 18 predicted proteins | sample RifGroA2_FD_183992 | JGI IMG/M metagenome (GOLD analysis project Ga0209211, IMG submission 183992) | Groundwater microbial communities from Rifle, Colorado, USA - Groundwater A2 (SPAdes) (version 2) | ecosystem: Environmental > Aquatic > Deep subsurface > Groundwater | place: Rifle, Colorado...
CAGCCCACCGCCCAGTCCACCCACCAACGTTTCAATCCTCGCCCGCGCCGAGGCGCGGGCGCTACTTTATAGTGGTGGCACTACCCGCGCCACGGTCGATGTTTCAATCCTCGCCCGCGCCGAGGCGCGGGCGCTACGTAGCCTTTTCGTGCAGAAGTTGGTTCCGGCTTTTGTTTCAATCCTCGCCCGCGCCGAGGCGCGGGCGCTACCCACCGCCGCAGACATCGACGCCAGCCAGCCTGTCGTTTCAATCCTCGCCCGCGCCGAGGCGCGGGCGCTACGCCGCTCCATGCCTGGCGGGCGATGGGGTCGGAGAAGTTTCAATCCTCGCCCGCGCCGAGGCGCGGGCGCTACCGGATACGATCAGACGGTGCAGCTCTACACGCATGTTTCAATCCTCGCCCGCGCCGAGGCGCGGGCGCTACGGCAATGGCGGGCATATGACGGGAGGTGCAAACATGTTTCAATCCTCGCCCGCGCCGAGGCGCGGGCGCTACACACCACGGCACTTCCGCCGCACAATTCAGGAGTGTTTCAATCCTCGCCCGCGCCGAGGCGCGGGCGCTACCAATTGCCTTCCCGAACGCACCGCAAGCGGGTATTGTTTCAATCCTCGCCCGCGCCGAGGCGCGGGCGCTACCGGCTCCAGTGGATGCCACACCACCTGTCTACGCATGTTTCAATCCTCGCCCGCGCCGAGGCGCGGGCGCTACTAAAGATTCTATGCTACTTTTTTGATATGGTCTAAGTTTCAATCCTCGCCCGCGCCGAGGCGCGGGCGCTACTGTGGGTGTGCGCATGTGCGCACGTCCCGTGAGGGTTTCAATCCTCGCCCGCGCCGAGGCGCGGGCGCTACGCTGACCGATGAAGCGAAAGAAAACTCAGCAAGCGTTTCAATCCTCGCCCGCGCCGAGGCGCGGGCGCTACCTGTCGACCTTCGGAATTACACTGGGATGGTTGAGTTTCAATCCTCGCCCGCGCCGAGGCGCGGGCGCTACCTTCCATAGCGCGCAGGATTGCAGCAAGCCCGAATGTTAAGTTTCAATCCTCGCCCGCGCCGAGGCGCGGGCGCTACCCTAGCCGATGGATACCCAGGAACAGATAGAACGTTTCAATCCTCGCCCGCGCCGAGGCGCGGGCGCTACAGTCCGCTCACAACGCCATGACTATCAACGTTGAAAAGCGAACTTTGCGCGAACCCTCGGCTTTCTTGCCACCGAGAGTTCACACAATTAAACGATGAAGGCAGAAAATCATCCTTCATCAATATATTAGCCATAACGCGAACCTGCCGCGTTTGTGTCGTTGCTACTGGTTCGCGCTTCATATTACCAGTGCTCCTTCAAAATCCACAGCATGGAATTTACCATACTCCTTGATGTGTAACTCCACTGGTTCAGTCAAACGATAGAGGCGCAAGCAGTCTTCTTTTTCGTCTATCTCGTCGAGCAGCCGCCGCTCTAATTCTTCAAGTTGCATCTGATCGACCTTGCACTCAAAGACCGAATTTTGTACTCGTTGCCCGGTGCTCTCGCATACTTTTGCGACGCGGCGCAGTCGTTTGCGCCCGGCGGCGGTTACGGTGGATACGTCGTAAGTAATAATAATCAGCATGACATTACCGATAGAGGAACGGGAGATAGCCTTCCATTTCGCCGCGCAGGGTGCGCGCCATGAAGCGCGCTTGCAATAACGGCAGCAGCCCAATCGGCACTTTGGTTTCCAGCAACGGGTGCATCACTTCTTCCTGCTTGCGCTCCTGATAGGCAACCACCACGGTACGGCGTGCGTCGCCTTCGAGCAGCACCGCGCCGCCTTCACGCTCGGCAAAATCGTTGGGGCCGATCTGTCCCCGGTTAATCAGGGTGAGCGCCAGCCGGTCGGCGAAGATGGCGCGAAACTCTTCCATCAAATCCAGCGCGAGTGCGGCGCGGCCGGGGCGAACGGCGTGCAGGAATCCAAGCTGGGGGTCGAGGCCGACAGCTTCCAGCGCGGAACGGCAGTCGTTCATCAGCATGGAATAAAGAAATGAAAGTAGCGCGTTGAAACGGTCGCGCGGTGGTCGCCGGGTGCGACCATCCATCGTGAATTTATCGCGCACCTCGCGTTTGACCAACAGCGGCAACGCGGCGAAATAATTTTTTGCCGCATCGCCCTCGATGCCGCGCACCACGTCCAGATCGGGGGCGTGCGGCAGATTGCGCAACGAGTTAGAAAGCATTTTTGCGGCAGCGGTAAGTGCGCTGCTATCTTCCCCATCGCCTGCTTCACGCGCGCCGCGCAACAACACTTGGCGCGAATTACGCAACTTCCCGGCAATCGCACTAAGCGCTATGCCCAGCGCAAATTTTTTATCCAGCGCCAGGCGATGCTGCGCCTGCCGCAGCAGGATGTTGCCGGAAACCGGGCCTTCCAGGCGCGCCTTGAATCGCCCTTGGTTATTCAGCAACACCAGACTGATGCCGTCATCCGCACAGCGGTGCATCAGCGCGGGCGAAAGCATGATGTTGCCCAGACACACCACGCTACCCAGATGATGCAGCGGCACCTGCAACTTTTTCTCGCGCTCCACATCCACACGCAGCGTGTCATTCTCCAGATGGAGATAGGCGTTCTGGGTCATCACATAAAGCGTATTTTGAATTGTGCGCATATTTGTATTACAATTTGTGTGACGTTATTATTTTTGAGGTGGCAACCATGGCTACGCTAACTTTACGCTTGCCGGATAATTTGGATCGGCAATTAACCGTGCTGGCGGCACAAACCCACCAGAACCGTTCCAAGTTGGCGCGCGCGGCATTGGAGAAGTTTGTGCATGACCAGGAGCGAGAGCAACTCCTGGCCGGGATGGTTGAAGCTTTCCGTTTTCTGGCGACCAATCCTGAGGCGCGCGCCGAAAGCATTGCAATCGCGGAAGAGTTCGCGGTTGCGGATAGCGAAGCGCTCGATATTGCGGAAGGGCGCAAACCCGGCGAGCCATCGTCTTCCGAGCCTGAAGAGCAGTGGTGGAAATAATGCGTCGCGGAGAAATATGGGTTGCGCGACTCAATCCCAATATAGGCGCAGAAATTGGCAAAGTTCGCCCGGTTGTTATTTTGATGGAACCGCTCTTTCTGGAAGCGGGATCGCCGGTTGTCATGGCGGCGCCGCTCACTACAAAATATTGGCCGGGACTCGCTCAACTGCGCGTTGCAGTACCCGCGCGCGACCGTTTGTTGAAAGATAGTCATGTTGTTCTCGAACAAACACGGGCACTGGATCGCAGCCGTTTTGGCGAACGCGTTCTGGGCAAATTAACCCCGGAAGAAATGAATCTGGTGGAGCAAAGATTAATGTTGATGTTTGGCATTTTTATTTCGCCAGTTCGGCAGCGCTGAACAATTCCTCGCGCAAAGACTTCAACCTGTAGCGTTCCGCCAGCGCATCTGGCTGGCAAATTTCCTTCAGCGAACATTCCTTACAGCGCGCGTCATTGGCCGGAGGCGGCAGCTTGCCGGAATTCAACATGGCGCGAATGGCGTGTACAGCCTCTTCCACCTTGTCGCGCAAATCTTGCGTAATGGCAACTTCGCGGCGGCGGCGCGAAGTGTGGTGATAAATCGCGCCTTTCGAGATTGGCTTGCCGAACATCTCTTCCAGACACATCGCCTGCGCGCCGAGTTGCAGATCATCGTGGATTTTTTCGCGCTTGCGACCATGCTTGTATTCGACCGGGTAGATATGCCCGTCAGGGTGAAACTCCACCACATCACATTTGCCGATCAGCCCCAGCCGCTCAGACCACACCGGCAAGGCACGCTCCGCACGCACGCCCTCGAAAGTTTCAAACCCCGGATCATCCACCCGCTCATGTGCCGCGTTGCCGCGCATGGTGTGGACGTTCTCGTCGAACGCCTGCTCAAGGTGGATCAGCGCACACTGGCGCGGGCAATAGCTCCAGTGCTGGAGCGCGGAGAGCATGATGGGATCATCGTCATCCAAGGGGCTTTGCGGCCAGCAGTTTTTCGACGTGCGTCAATAAAGCTGACACATGTGCAATCTCCGCAGCACGGTCTATCGGTTCATCCAGTTCGGCAACGCCTTCCTCATAACGCGCCTGAACCGCGAACATCGTGTATTGGACTAGCGGCCAAAACATCTCAACTTCCGCGTTCTGGTTCTCCAATAAACTAAGCAAGCGCGCCAGTTCGTGTGTCATCGGATAGTCAGCACCAGCACAAGTGCAGAGCCATGCTTTGAGAGCTTTTTCTACTGCCTGCTGAACATGGAATCCGAAAATCTCATCGGCAAATAAATCGTTTCCCTGCATGCCGAGCAGCGCATTGAAATCCCTCTGCGCCATGCGCACCAAGGAATTGGCATGTTCAAGGTCGAGCATGTAAAACTCTCCCTTCACGATGCGCCCAGCCTACAACATGGTGCGGAGAATTTTTCAAATGCTCAAATTCCTCCCGACTGTACAGCAGAATATCCTTGGAAACAGCCAGCCCCCTTAACGCCATATACAAGCGAGCAGACTCCTTGCGGCGGCTACGCTGCGGCGAAAACGGTTCGGTTTCAACTACCAATAAATCAACGTCGGAACCAGCTCGTGCATCACCGCGCGCGCGCGAACCAAAGAGAATAATCGTTTCCGGCGCAACCTCGTTGACGATGGTTTCCACCATTTGGCGCAGCAGCACTTCATCGCTACTGAATGAATTAGCGAGCATTGGCTTCTTCCCGGTCGAATTTGTAGTTGCTCGTATCCACATTGAAGCTGCGGAAGAACGCCCCGATTTCCTCCGGTGTTCTGGGTGTCGAGGTATCACTCTGTTCGGCAACAAATGCCAAAACAGCCTGAATATCTTCGCGAGTGATGTTTGGATAGGATTCCAGAACCTGCTCGAACGTCCATCCATTCGCCAGCCAGCCCAAAATCAATTCAACGGAAATCCGGGTTCCCTTGATAACAGGCTTGCCCACCAGAATCTCAGGGTTGGAAACAATACGATCACGCCATTCCATTTCACACCTCCTCAAAATAATTCTGCACACCCTATCACAACGATTATTTTTCCACTATGCCGCTAATCTCAACATTACTGATGAGCAGCCTCTGCTTATTGGGCAAGCGTATTTCGGTGAAGCTGCGCCCAATGTCGTACTTACCTTCCAGCGTACAGCCGGTATCGGTTGCGACGGGCGTGGCTCCTGCTGACTTGACCCAAGAGCAAGCATCCGGGCGCAGGGTCAACGTGCCTTGGCGCGGCCAATCGGGCGCGATAACAAATACCGCCATTCCAACCGTAACCACCAGCAGAAAAAATAGTGCTCCGTTGCTTTTACTCATTTGCTTCTCCGTTGCGAGGCCAATGGCATCATTTTGCTTGCCGCTAAAATTTTCAACGGGGCTGAAATCATATGAAATATCCCCCTGGAATCCGAGCTTCCTGCATTGCCAACCACTCGGCCATATAACCATAGCACTCTGGGTCATACGTCCAACTCTCCGGTAACACGTATAATTCTTCGCTACCAGCAATCACTGGTTCAAATCCAAGATTCTCAATCTTGTGCGGATAGACTTGGACGCTGTGCCGAACAATTTCCGAGGGCGGGACGGGAATACCTATCCGTACCTTTGCCGCAAGCTGACGATCCACCAGCACAGTTCGCGTATCTGACTGGATCACGCGACAAAGCTCTGCGACCTTTGGATAATCAAAATCTTTCTCTGCCCATATAGGCTCAAGTGCTTTTATCTGCGTACCGGCCTTGAATTCCATTTTCATCGCACTGAGGCATATACGACCTAAATCAGCAGGGGTCTCGGCTGTTATCATTCCAGCGGCGAACAGTTCACCCAAGGCTCTCTTGGATAGCTCCAGGGCGCGGTTGTCTGGGAATGTACCTGTATCAGCAAAATCAAAATCCCACGCCACACAATTGTCACCCCTTTCAGCGCCGCGATTGATTCTTCCACCTGTTTGAATCAGGCTGGCGGCGGAACAGCGTTGACGAAATCCTGTGGCAAATGAAAAATCCAAACCAGCCTCGACCATACTTGTCGCGACCAAAGTCCAATCCGAACGATAACGTAATAGCGCCTTGATTCGATCAATCACGATAGCCCGATGCACGGGGGCGAGTGCGGTCGATAAGTGCAGAACATCTTGTTTGCCGCTGCCCTTCATAAGGTTGGCAAGCACAGCGGCAGATTGAACGGTGTTGACGATGACGAGCCGTGGCCCTGGTGATTCCTCTACCAACTCAATCAGTTTATCGCCCGACAACGCTTCAGAACGGGTCTTGAATTTAATGCGCTGGTGCTCAGCCGATGCTGATTTTTCACGCAACGAATCCGACAAGGGACGAACATCCGGTTCCGCCTTGCGCGGTTCTTTATCCACGTTGCCTTCCGTAATGGAACGGAATTCTGGCATACGCCAAAATTCAGCGAGTGACCCAGAGCCAAGCACAAGATGCCCATTCCAATCGCTCGTCCATTCCATCAACCAATTCCAGCACTGCGGCCACAATTCAGCGGGTAATGCGGCATGAGCTTCGTCCAGAAATACAGCCGAACCAGGAAGCTCGTGGAGTTTTCGCAGCTTGCCAGTGTGCCTTGCGGACAAGGTTTCAAAGAACTGAACCGCTGTGGTCACGATGATGGGTGCGCGCCAAAGTGCCGTTAAATGGCGCAAATCCATGTCCTTGAACTCCGCTTGATGATGATGTTCTGCAACCATTTGTGCGGGGTCTTCTCCATCAAGGCAGAGTGCTTTGCGATAAACCTCAACTGACTGGCGAATAATGTTTGTGTAAGGCAAAACGACAATGATGTGCCTGAGCTTGCGCTCTGCCGCCACCTTCAGCAGATGCGCCATCACCGCAGTGGTCTTGCCGGAACCGACAACGGCATCGCAACTGCGCAGGTGGTGTGCAGTTTCTGCATCGCGGCATTTCTCATACAACTCATCGCGGATTTCCTGCCGGAGTTTTGTCGCGTCAGTCTTGATACCAGAATCTTTCTTCCGCAATTCTGCGACATACTTATCAAGCGAAGCAAGTCGTTCCGCCCAACGCGGGGCAACGCGCTCATGTTCTGGTTCGTTGCCGTAGTGCCGTGCAGTATCTGAATGATCTGAGTCAATCAGGCAGGACAACATAAGACGCCGTGCAAGCCCACCACAGCGGCTTAATCCATCATCGTCATTACTCCGCTTGCTTTCAAACAAAGCTTCGTGGCTACGCACGTAATCTGCCATCCGAATGCGCGTAGCTTCTTGAGTTGCGGCATCATCAATGCGAAACGGGGAGAGACTAAGTTTTTGTGTAGGTGCTTGCGCCAATCGTGGACGCTCACGCTCGAATTCGTAACGCACCAAACCTTGATGGTGCGCTGATACCAACCCTGCGGCTTCCATCGCACCATGCTGTGCAAGTTTCACCGCGCCAGCATCCTCATGCCGAATATGATTGCGGCCTTTTCGGTTGTTTTGCAGAGTTTCCTGAAAGCCGGGATCAAGCTTGCCAAAGTCATGAAAACTCGACGCATCACCGACAATCGCCAACAATTCCTGCGATGTCTGTTTGCGTTGACCAACAGGCGCGTAATGGCAAAGCATTTCCTGCGCCCGATGCAGAGCACCCGCTGTGACGTTACGAATGTGCTCTTCGTAAGTTTGTGCAGGGCATCCGTGCCGCGCGCTATGTGCAAGCAATTCAGCCATTCTTGCGCGGAAACACCTGCTCAACAAAGGTGACATCGCAGAGATCGCCGAAGTGTTCAAACTTCCCCTCGAATTCCTTGGAAGCAGCCTTGCAAACATCCGCCCCGTTATAACCGTAGTCTACCCAAGATGTGGACGGCTCCTTTGGGTCTACTTTGGTTGGTGTTAATGCATCAAGAATCGCGAAGTCTGAACACGACCCCAACGGACTCTTGTGTTCGAAGTACCAAGCGTGTCGAACTTCAACCAAGGGTCTAATCCGCGAAGGGCTATGTGGATATGCATACGGAATCAGACGGCACAGAAGCTCAATGTCTTCCAATATGCATTCACTCTTTGCGGCGGCGCTCGGATTTACGAGAAATGGCATCGCATATACCCCGTGCTCGACGATGCGAAAACCAAGAGGAGCCATGCCACGATCAGCATCTTTGCTTGCATCAACACCAGCTTTCACGGTGTTGGTGTCCCTCTGAATACGAACCTTCGCGGCAGAAACGCCAATAGAAAATTGCGCAACACCAGTGCGTATAAAGTTGTCCTTCTCTTCAAGGCTTGTGCTGCCAAAAACGCGCACGTCCCAATGGTTGCCGGACAGGCTCTTTTTCTGACCTTCCTTTTTCGATGCTTTCTCACTCTCCCGTGTTGCTTGATCGACGTGAATTCCGAATTTATCATCATCGCCAATTGCCATGATCTTTTTCATGGCATTCCATACTGGGCCTTCTTTGTTCAGCACAAGTTCGCGCAATTTCCGTTTAAACGACACATCGCTGATGATGCCCTTGCCATCGTGAGCGCGGGTGCGAGGATCGCTTTCGCGATCAGGGTCGCCATTCGGGTTGGAGTTGCGAACCTCTATTATCAGCAGGCCTGTAACGCGAGGGACTTCTTTATTATTTGTGCTCATTTCTCTATCCTTTTTTCAGTGGTTTCAGTTTATGTTGTCAACTTCGGCTTCTACGGGGCCATCACCTGTTGCTGATCCTTTGCCGTCACTCCCAAGCACAGGCGATAGATAACCCAGAAATAAATGGGCTTTGCCAATAGCAGAAAGCTCCTTCTCCAGCAATTGATCCGTGTGGAGCCGCTCCGCCAAGGGTTGTGCGAGCCGCAAAATCTTACGGGCAGAATGCACAGCGATTTTCTTTTTTTCATCCGCCCCTCCAACAGACTTTGCCCAGCCGATGTAAATGCGGCTCCGCTCCGCCAGCTCTTCCAGTGCCAATGCGGGTGATTCGGCTGCTCGTCCAAGCAGGCCATTGCCGATCAGTGCGTTCGGAATATCACCGTCCCGGACAACCACGCAGTAGCACCTATGCAGTTCATCCATCATCGCCAACAGCTTCCCGACGAGATAGGCTGATTCATTTATGTAATCTTCAACATTCGAGTTCATGGCGTAAAGTAGGCTCCCTATTAGACTGATGGTTTGTGCGAGTGCGTAATCCGGGTAACGCTTGTCTTTCCCGGATTGCGCTTTTGCAATAAATGATTTCCACAACTTCCATGGATCATCTGCCCCATGGTCTTCCCGATGAAGAACGTGTCCTGCACCAATCAACAATGCTTCGCCACGATCTAACGTCATTTCAAGCAAGCGTAGCGCTGACTCCTCCCACACGCCCCGCTTCCGCAGAAAAAGATCAAGCACCATTCCGACTGGTGGACCTTGGATATAAGTTCTTTCGCTACCATCGCGAGTCCATTGCTGCGTGAGCAACTGACTGATTTGTTCCGGGAATAGCAATCTGGGTGTCCGCCATCGAAAGTCTGTCACTGATTTCTTGTAAGGCAGCGGCACACAAAGTTTCGTCGGAAGGTTGCTGCCTGACAACGTCCAAGCTTCCAGCGCAGAAACAAAATCTTTGATGGTTGGAGCGACTGCATATGAAAGTTGAACCTGCCCTGACGAAACAGCGCGCACGAGCATGATGCGCATGTATTCTGTTTCGCCAGAAACAACTTTCAATCTCTCTTTAAGCGTGTGGCACAAGCGTTCCGCACAATCGACAAACTGCGCTGCACGATCTGCCATTTCGTCTGTATCTTCACCCCGCCCGTGGGTGAACACATCGACAGTCACAAGTTCATCAATATCAAATGATGGATATGCCAGCATCAAGTCTTTCAAAGGCATTGGTTTCTTGCCGGACTGTTTCTTAAATTTTCCGTTGTGTAGCTTTACCCATGTTTTCCACTCAAGGTCGGGGGCTGTCATCCCTTGCAAGGCTCCAACAAGTGAACGTGCGAGCTGTGCTGAAATATCAAAGCCATCAAGACCGAATTTTCCATAACGCTGGTTGCAAGGTGCTGCACTGAACTTTGAGTAGGGAGGGGTCTTAAATAAAGGCGAGTCCCAATCAGGCAGTTTCGTTTTCAGCAACGCCCCTTCCACGCCTGAGATAGAACAGACCCCAGGCAACCCTTCGGCACTACCCGCGCCCAGGCAAGTAAGTACCATCTTTGCCATCCGTGGGGTGTATAGAGTGCTGCCGAGTGCTTCTGGCAAGTGGAGGTCAATGCATAACTGTGTGGCAACCTCAATGACGGGTTTCCCTTGTTTTTCTTTTCTGGTTCCAAGCAACGACGCAGCTATAGCTTTAATCTGGTCTTTTTGTGTTGCACTTTGCAGCAAGACCACAAAGGCCGATACCAAACTGTTAGCAACTGTCTCAGCATGATTATGCCGATTTTGTTCTAACTCCTTTTTCCATTCGCGGCTGTTTCTTTTCGCTTTTGCTTCATATTCCCAGCCAAGTTTTTCGTTTAGCCCGCTGAACCGACCAAAAGCCGTTACGCACTGCTTTAAGAATGGCAGCAAGTCATCGTTGGCATCAGCTTCCCATTCAATAATCGGAGCGGCCTTGTATGTCCAAGCATCATGGAAGTCCTGCGGATTTTTTGGTAAATTGGCAGCAAGTTCAATCAATAGATTTTTCGTCTCGGTCAAATTGTTGTCGGTGACTCGCTTGAGAATCTCCCATTCCGTGGCGTTTTCATCGAGCCGAAGCAGCGGAGATTTTTGGCGTAAAGCAGGGAAGCGTTTTGCTTTTGCGCTAGTTCCTTCAATCAAAGACCAGAATCCCGGACTTTCTTTTTCCTCCATGGGTTCGATTTTGTATATTGATCCGTCCGAATTGAGAATCAGCCTCCATGTGTCATATGCCTTGGATATATTGGACGAGAAATGCTCGTGCGACTGGTTCTCGTCGTGTCCCTGACCGATACGATTTTTTAGTAACTGATAGGCTTCAAGCAACATGGCGATTACTCCGGAAAAACCAGCTTACCGTCTTGAAGGATTGGCTTAGAAAACTTCAGCACACCTTTTTCGACTCGCACTTCGCGGAAAACTGGGCGATAAGTGCCATTGACGGGTGCATCCCACATGGAATGTAAAAAGCCTGGAATTAAGAGATCAATATCTGTTTGCTTCTCTGGCGGCTCTATGATGCCGCCCATGTCTTGCCGGAATTCGCCAATATAAGTTGGCAGAAATTCTTTCCAGCCAAGGCACGGCGCATATTTTGAGTAACCACGCTTCAGCCGCCGATTAAACATCTCTTGCAGCGCATGAGCGGCATTTACCGGAACCAATTTTTTAGGCGGTATCGAGATGCATTCCCCACGGACGCGATAGCAAACATCTACGAGGATTGTCGCGGGCAACTGATATGAATTGCCGCCACCACTGTCGGGATCAATTTCTGATGGATTCCTCAATGGCCCACGATAGTTGAAAACGTATTTCTCAAATTTAATTGGCCGCCATATCTCAACTTCGGTTGGACAAATAAATGCGGCAGGCGGATTATCTTTACCAAAAAATCCACGCGCCACAGACTCAAATATCGCCTTGCAAGCCGACCATGTCGGCACTGGATATGACACAGGAGCAGCGCCAGTATCTGGTCGTGCAAACATTGCCGCTGGCCCCGCAATCTCAAACTCAACAGGATATGTTTTCATGTTTTTTGGAAAATGAAGATTTGCTCGTTAAGTAAAAATATCCGCCATACTACGCTACAACACTCGCCATCCGGCAATTGCCAGACATGCGCCAAAGACCACTGATCGGCTTGATCGCTCATACTCGCCATCTCACTTCTACCTTAATCCTATCCCACGGGTTGCTGCCGTTTTTCAGCCCGACTATCGTAGCCTCCAGCCTCTCCCCGCGATCCAGCAATTGCGAAACGGCGGCGTTATCCAAGCGCGGTATGTAGCCCAGCTTATGCCCTTGCCAGTCCACACGCACGGCGCGGTCGTCAAACCGGTTGTCAGCTTCGCGCGTCAACGTGAGCGGCTGGCCTGCGGCGAGTTGTGGCCATAGCGCTTCGCCGCTGTGATACTGGAATCCGGCGAGCGGGGAGGTCTGCAAGGTTTTCCATGTTCTGCTGCGGATACTGGCATGGGCTGCGATGGGCAAGGCGATGCTACCGACGAGTGCCGTGAGTGATTTTAGGAATGCGCGTCGTGACATGATGGCCCCTTTGGTTTCAGACGCTTGCCATTATCCACACCCACAGGCTCAAAACCTGAGCCTGTGTAGCCCAACGTGTCGGGTTTAAACCCGACTTACTCGCCAGAAGCTTCCAACGCGGCTGCAATTATCTCCGCGCTCAGAAAATAACCGGAGGCTATAAGCGCATTCAGCTGCGGAATCACCAGCGGAACAATCCCTTTGCGTTTCGCCAGCACCAGTACACCCACCGTGCCGATCACCGGTACACCGGCATTCGTCGCCATTTTGCGACCGGCCTTGTCGTCCATAAGAACACCGCACGCAAAGTCGATTGCCACCGCAATCGCGCTCGCCTCACCGGCGTCAATCTTTTGCGCGTAGGCAGAAAAATCCGGCGCGGTACACAACTCCAACCGCTTCTTGTCCACCGCTTCCCTAATCAACGGACTCTCGGGGAAATCCGCTCTTCCGGCGCACTCGGCAAACACAACATCGGTTACAAACACACGGTCGAAAATCTGCGGCAGCAAACCAAGCTGATGAAGACGTGCAAACGCGATCAATGGGCCAGCATCCGCAATAACGATCTTACTCAAAGGCCGCCAGCTCCTGCTGCAACTCTTCCTTGCCGTAACGCACCACCGGAATATTCAGTGCGCCGAGATAGTCTATGAATTCGCCTTGAGGCATGCCAGAAAGCTTCGCCGCCTTGCCCAGACTAACCACCTCATCGTCAAAGAGTTTAACTGCCAACGCCACACCGACCCCCGCCTTGAGCAATGTTTCATTAAATGGCACCGCCACAAATACCGGTTGACCATGTTTGGTGACGATGGAAAGCTTGCCTGCCTCGGCATCGCGTATCAACTCACCCGTGCGTTCGCGTAAATCGCGGATAGTAAAAGCGTCCATAACTTGTCTTCCTTTCAATAAATTGTGCCATCAAATGATAGCGCAATACTAAAGGAAACGCAGATTAAATCGATCACGTAGCCGGTGTTTCGCTCTCCCCCTGACAAGGGGGAGTTGGAGGGGGTTTGCTTTTGGCTGCAAGCCTTACTGTTCTTGATTGGCAGCCCCAACCCCTCCCGGCCTCCCCTTGTCAGGGGAGGAGAAAAACAGCGTGCATTCCAACAATTCGATTTAATCGACGCTTCCTTAAAGGCGGCGCACCAGCATCAGACCCATCCGAAGACTTTGGCGTGGCTGGTGAGCTTACTCATGCCATTGGCATCGCCGACAAAAGCCCGTAACTCCCCGTTGATCTGGCATGTTTTGCGTTTTTGGTTCTTGTTTTTTTAATTGCCGGGGAGTGTATACCCGTGGGTG
>Ga0209211_10008959_pt1 | contig 13515 bp, 8 predicted proteins | sample RifGroA2_FD_183992 | JGI IMG/M metagenome (GOLD analysis project Ga0209211, IMG submission 183992) | Groundwater microbial communities from Rifle, Colorado, USA - Groundwater A2 (SPAdes) (version 2) | ecosystem: Environmental > Aquatic > Deep subsurface > Groundwater | place: Rifle, Colorado...
CGGTTGTGCCTAGCAATTGATAAACCAGAGATTCGTGCTACACAAACTTCTACTGCGCTACTGCGCTACTGCGCTACTGCGCTACTGCGCTACTGCGCTACTGCGCTACTGCGCTTAGTTTTTCAATCCCCCTGAACTTCGCGCTCCTCGATCTTGGATTAGCCGAAATCTCCTCCGAAGAAGGCACAATTGGTTTCTTGGTAAGAAGACTGAACTGAGGCTCTCCAATTATCGCGCCGGTGGCAGGGCAAACTCTCGGGGCGGTTAATTTCCTAAACGACAGCTTGACCATCCTGTCTTCCAAAGAATGAAAACTGATCACTCCCATCCTCCCTCCCTTTTTCAGGAGAGCCGGGCCTTTATCCAGAAATGCCACAAGCGAACTCAGCTCATCATTTACCGCTATCCTCAATGCCTGGAAAACCTGCGGTAGAATATATTTGGCGCGAAATCCAGCCGCTTTTTCTACGCACGATTTAAGCTCGAATGTGGTCTTTATTTTACCAAAATTTTTTATTGCGCCGGCTAAGCGCCTGGAAATTCCAATTTCTCCGTATTTCCAAAAAATATCCGATAATCTCCTCTCGTCGAGAGAAGAAATAAGCTCTGCCGCGCCGATTCCTCCGGACCGGTCGAACCTCATGTCGAGAGGAGCATCCGACCTGAAACTAAAGCCGCGCTGAGGATTATCAAGTTGTGGAGAACTTAAGCCAAGATCGGCAAAAATAACGTCAAAGTTCCCCAGATCCAAATTTCCAATTTCCCCGAAATTCAGATGGAAATATTCTATATTATCGAATGAACTCAGATTTCTTTTTGCAGAACTTAGATTATCTTCATCTAAATCAAGGCCGGCGAGCCTGCCTGTAGCGCCGATAATTTCCAGAAAAGTTTTTGCGTGCCCTCCAAGACCCAAAGTCACATCAAGCACCGCCTCCCCTGCTTTGGGGGCAAGGATATTAATGACTTCCTTTAGGAGAACGGGGGTGTGACGCATCTGTCATGAAGCATAAAACATGAAACATGAAACATTTTCAAATCGCACGTTTGTGCTTATATGTTTCATGCTTTATGTTTCATGTTTCATGAACAAATGGGCTTGACATACCCAAATTAAGCAATAGAATACATCACTTTGTTAATCAGCCTTTACTCAATTATCGGCTGTTTTTTGAGTGCGATTCTACTCTTCTCCTCAATGCCGGAGAAGACGTCCGCAATGGCGACTCCACTCTATGAGAGAGTCGGATTTCTGGAATGGGAACCGCGGAAAGGCGACTCGCTTATCGTGGATACTCTGAATAACTTCGGATATCTGGTCCACGAAAACGGGCAATATCTTAAATTCTCCCTTGTAACCGGTCAGCGTAAAAACGTTTGCTATATCGGACGGTGTTACTTCGCCGCGACGCCGAACTTGGAATGGAAAGCATTAAGCAAAGAAATAAAAAATGACAGGGTTACATTCGGGCCGTCAGGAAAATTCATAAGGCTCTTTAAAAACGGAACCGAAAATACCGCATACGGAATACATGAATACAAATACGAAGACAGAATTTTCGAAAGCCCCGGGCGCTACGGTTCCATGGGATGCATAGTCGTGAGAAAACCGGTGCTCGACATCATAGAAAAAACATTCGACATAAACGAAGGCGGGTTTGAAGTAATAACGCAATACGGGATTGATCCGGGTTTGTTTGTATTGAAAGCATGAAACATGAAGCATGAAACATGAAACATATAAGCACAAACGTGCGATTTGAAAATGTTTCATGTTTCATGTTTCATGTTTCATGATTAAATTATACAATCCCCTCCGCTTACCTTCGGCTAATTCCATCCAATGGAGAGGTGGCTGAGTGGTCGAAAGCGCCGCACTGCTAATGCGGTATACGGGTGCTAATCCGTATCGCGGGTTCAAATCCCGCCCTCTCCGCCAACCTCCGCAGGAGGTTGTCCACCCATTTCACAATTTTTTCCAATCCTCAAGAAACTTTTTTAGTCCCGCATCGGTAAGAGGATGCATGGGTAATTGCTTAAATACTTTGTAAGGAATCGTACAAATGTGCGCGCCTAACTTTGCCGCCTCGGCAACGTGCCTGGGGTGCCTTATGGAAGCCACAAGGACTTCAGTATCGAAATTGTAATTCGTCCATGCTTGCATTATTTCAGCAATCAAGCCCATGCCGTCTTCCGAGATGTCATCAAGGCGCCCGATAAAGGGGCTTATGATATTCGCGCCGGCCTTTGCGGCCAATATCGCCTGATTAACGGAAAAAACAAGCGTGCAATTCGTCCTGATCCCCTTCTCCCTGCAGAACTTAAGCGCTTTAAGCCCCTCGGTTGTCATCGGCACTTTAACTACTACATGCTCATGCCACTTCGAATAATCCATGGCCTGCTTTTTCATGCCTTCGAAATCGGTTGCCGTGACTTGAGCTGAGACCTCTTTGGCAAGAGCGCACATCTTAAGAACGGTTTTTTTGAAATCGCCTCCTTCTTTCGCAATGAGCGAAGGATTCGTAGTTACACCGTCGAGAATCCCCCACGAAGCAATTTCTTCGACTTCTGAGATGCTGGCGGTATCAATAAAAAGTTTCATAAAAATTGTCATTGGAACTAAAGCATGCGTATTATCCGCTTGCCGGATTATTTTCTCAACCGATGAAAAGAAGCTTCCTCATAGCCATAGGAAAGGCCTGTATTTTAACTTCCGCGATAATATTGGTTGCCTGCGCTCAACTCCCAAATGCCGCAGAACTCCCGCCAACCGGCTCAGAAACGGAAAGCCCGTCCGGCAAAGAAGGAAATTTACTCCCGGCAAAAGCAGACATTGATGTTCCATTCTCATCGCAGGCTCCCTTCGCTAACTGGAATGCGCCGTACCAGGAAGCTTGCGAGGAAATGTCCCTGATCATGGTCCACTATTTCTTGGAGAAGAAAGTCTTGACGCCGGAAATAGCGGACAAGGAGCTCCGCGACCTTATCAAATGGGAAAAAGAAAATGGATACGCCGAGGATGTCACCATAACTCAGCTTGCCGAAATCGCATGCAAGTATTACGATCATTGTTCAAATAAATTGATCAATGATGTAACATCGGAACAAATAAAATCAGAAATATCAAAAGGCAGACCTGTAATAGCCCCGATGGCGGGGCGGGATTTAGGAAATCCTTATTACTCCGGCGAGGGGCCTTGGTATCACATGTTAGTCATTCGCGGATACACAAAGAACAAATTCATTACAAACGATCCGGGGACCAGGCGCGGAAAAGGATACAAATACGCTTATTCCGCAATAATCAACGCCATCCACGATTGGACAGGCGTAAAAGAGGAAATAAGGAAAGGCGGGAAAATAATGCTTGTTATTGAACCTTAGCCGATTGTAAGCATTATCAGTGAAAGCAATATTATGGCTGAAACATTAAGAATAAACGGTGTCCTTGACTTGAACATAGCTTGTTTCATAAATACGGGGAAATATATAAAATTCCTGAATTCCGAGGTACCTTAGTGAGAGGCTTTGATGAGGTCAATGGACTTGGACTTGCTTTTTTTAGATGTACTGATAAAGTCGACTTCCCGCCATGTTCAAGTTTTTACTATCTTCCCAAGCTTCATCATGGCTAGCATAAAATCAAAACCGGCAACCAAGAACGACTTAGATAAACTCGAAAAGAAGTTAAATTTGAAAATTGAAGCGTTTAAAAACGAAATAATAAGACATTTTGATGTTGTTTTGGAACAGATTCGGCATGATGCCATGGGTGCAAATCGCGATGAAACCGAACTCATCAAAGATAAACAATCAAATCATGAAATCCGAATAAAGAGATTGGAACGGCGCGCCGGTCTGATTGTTGTTTAAAACACAAACCTATATCATTCTGAACATGATCAGACCGAACATTGCAGATCTTTCGGATGCGCCTGAGTCCTGTAAGCGCGTTATTTCTTCATCCGAAGAAGGAAAGCACTTCTGGATAGGCCCCGCCGATGCAGTTAGATTGGGCAGAGAAGAAAAAGAAGCGTACGAAAGCGCGCATACGATAATGAAGCATATTGCGATACAGGCGCCGCTCAAGCATAAATCCGGCCACCCCGGCGGACCCCTTTCGGCTTTCACTTTCAGTTACTTTCTGCATAAACGAAGGAATCCGCACATTGACCAGCCGTTCAGGATGAGCGCGGGGCATCTGTCGCTTCTTAATTACACCCTTTTGTATCTTTTCGGCCGGGACAAAGGGGATAAGAATTTAGAGAGTCCGCAGGCAATCATCGAATCATTCAGAACGTCAAACGGATTGCCCGGGCACATAGAAGCGGGAGTCGGCGAAATACCGTTCGGAACGGGACCCCTTGGCAAAGGACTTTCTAACGCGCTTGGAGCCGCATTCGGATTGAAATATCAAAACCAACCCGGAGTCGCCGACATTCTAATAGCGGACGGGGACGCCCAGGAAGGGCAGATAATGGAAGCGTTCCGTTTAGCGGCGCATCTTGAAACAGGAAACCTGATTGTCCACGGGGATTTTAACGACATGCAATTAAGCTCAATGCCGTCAAAAACAATGTGGCCCGATTTCGCGAAAATCGCATTCGCATCGGGATGGCATGTCATTGAAGTGGAAAACGGAAATGAGCCGGGGCAGGTGGCGGCGGCACTAGATAAGGCTGATGAATTAACAGGAAAAGGTAAACCGATATTCATCTGTTATTACACAACCATGGGCTACGGGATTGATTTCATGGAGGAAGCCTCGAATAAGGGAACGAAAAACTACCACGGCACTCCGCTGAATGAAGAAGAAGCAAAAAAAGCATTGGCGAATTTGAAACCTTTGGAAGAGGCGGTAAAAGAATACGAACCGTTCAGAATTATTGAAAAGAATAAATATGAATCTGCTTCGCCCGTCAGCACCGACATAGAACTTAAAATTGACTTCAAAAAATACAAACGCGCAATCACAGCCGAAAAGGGCGCCGCCCGCATCGACTTCGGCGCAGTGCATATAAAAAACCTCATGGCAGTTGATGACAGAATCATAGTTCTCCATGCCGATCTCGCGGGCTCCGGCGGTTTCGATAAAGTTGAAAAGGAATTTCCCGACAGAGTGATAAACGTCGGAGTCGCCGAAGCGAACATGTACATGATGGCGGCAGGATTGAGGCAAACCGGACTGCTTCCGGTTACATACACATTTGCGGCATTCGGAACAAACGAAGCCCGGGCGAACGCAAGGCTCATTGACTTGAACAGCGGACACACGCGGTGCGCGATCTTGAACGATTGCACTCACACGGGGCTTTCCGTAGGCGAGGACGGGCAGACTCACCAAGACTTAAACTATTTCAACATTCCTTTCTTTAACACACAGGTCTGGATGCCCGCGGATTCGAACCAATCCGCCGCAATGGCGGAAAGGGCGCTTGAAATAATCGCGGATGGGCACCAGAGCGTTTACATATTCTCGCCGCGCACGGGACATGAACAGCTTAAATCTGCAGACGGAAAATTGATCTACGATGAGAAATACGAATTCGGCGGAAGAGCAGATATGGTACGAGGGAACGGAGACACGTCTGATGACATCACAATATTCGCCTCTGGCATCTGCGTTCATGATGCAGTCAAGGCCGCTGATTCAAGCCTGAAGAAAGTCCGCGTTATGAATGTTTCTTGCATACGTCCGCTTGATTCCTCCGCCGTAATCTCTGCCGCGCTCGAGACCAGTCATATCATTGTCGTCGAGGATCACAATGCCGAAGGCGGGCTTGCCACGCAGATATCGGACGTAATCGCTGATTTTTCCCTCCCATGCACCCTTCAAAGGCTTGGCGCAGGACATTACTTCCCGTCATCGACCGCGGAAAATCTCAAATTCATAGCAGGCCTCGACAGCGAAAGCATCGCCAATGCCATCGAAGACGAAATCCGAACAGAGGTTCGCGGCGGAGAAGATTCATTCGTGACCGCGATATATGAACTTGCGAACAACAGAAGGCACAGCAGATTCGGAGAAACTTCGCATTATTTCGTGGAAAAGATTAAATCCCAAAAGGGGTACCTGGAATCTCTGCGCAACCACTGGAAATTGCGCGCGTGTCCAGCGAACAAACTGCCGACCAATGGGCAGTTGATTGAGAAATTGTCGGAGTAAAATTGGTATTGACTTCCTAAAAGGAACAAATGTACTATCGTCCACCTATGACAAATCCTCCTCCAATACCGGACAAAGACGAAGGCATTACGCTTAGGATTGTTCTAAGCCATATCCAACATCATGTCCACAGGCTTGAGAAAAAAATTGATAATATTGATGGCAAACTCACAAAATTCAATGATAACTTTAAGGAATTCGCGCATGGCGTAGATGAACTTGATGACCGAGTTCAGGACATTGAAAACGAGAATATGCCGAAACGATTGAAACGCATCGAGAGCAATCTAAGCCTTGCCGCATGAAAGTCTGAACCGCAGATTAAACCGCAGATTACGCAGATTGTCGCTGATTGCACAGATAAAGCAAATGATGAGCAGAAACTTTGATTCAGCAACTGCATTCATCTGCGTAATCTGCGTATATCTGCGTAATCTGCGGTGGCGGAAGGGGTGGGATTCGAACCCACGATCCGCGTGAGCGGATAGCGGTTTTCAAGACCGCCGCCATAGACCACTCGGCCACCCTTCCGGAGGGTATGATACACCAAACAACCATTTGAGATTGAAAGCCCAAAACATGAAGCATGAAACATAAAACATAAAACATGTTCCAGCCACCAAGTTTTGTGCTTTATGTTTCATGCTTCATGTTTTATGTTTTATGCCTAGGCTACAATACCGCCATCTCTCCATCCCGCTCCCATGCCCCTCACATCAATAACACGAATACCTGCTCTTTACAGAAATTCCGCAATCGCAATCGGAATCATCGCCGCATTAGCGGCCGGAATAATCTGGATGAATAAACCGCAAAGGACGATGGACTTTTCTCTCCGCCAAAAAATTTCTCTGAAAAGCGATTTTAAGTTCAATTTTCCCAAACTCATGGATCATATGAGCACGGAAAAATTAATTTCATATCCTCAGGATTTAGAAGGAGCTTGGAGATGGGAGGATGAAACCTTGGTATTCTCGCCTTCGTCTGCGCTAAAACCCAAAAGCACCTACTCGTTCTTGGTCCCGGGAGAAACCCTAACGCGCGGCGGCTCGCCTCTCGGGCGAGATCTGGAGTTTGTTTTCACAATTGCCGGGCTTCCAAAAATCGCGGCGCACATTCCGGCGGCGGACGCGGAGAGGATCGCGAAAAACAGCAAAATCGCAATAGTTTTCGACCAGCCGATGATCGCGCTTTCGCAAGTGCAGGGAGAATTCGCCAAAGACGCGATCAACGCGGTAAATTTCACCATTGAGCCGAAAATCGAAGGCCGATGGAGATGGATGAGCACTCTGGCAATCGAATTCGTCCCCTCCAAAGGATTAACGGAAGGAACGAGGTACACCGTGACAGTGCCAAAAGGGATCAAGTCTTCCGCGGGAGACGAAACCGAAGAGGATGTTATCTGGAGCTTTGAGACCATGCGCCCGGAAATCGTCTCAAACGATCCGCAGAACAGAAGCGCACAAGCGGGACCATCGACTTCCATCGCGCTTGCATTCAACAGGGAAATAGACCTGGAAAGCGCTTTTAAAGGCCTCACTCTTGTTCCCACAAAAGAGGATTTTACTGCGCTCACCCAAGACGAATACATGTACGGGGAGAGCGAGCCTTTGCCGGTTGCGGCAGAGGCGCCGACGGGAGAAATCATTCCATTAAAGAAACTTAGGTACGGCGAGAAGGAAACGGACGGCCGCAAGGAAGAAGATAAGACTTTGGTCCAAGTTTCTCCCGCAAACCCCCTTGCCTTCAACACAAACTACGCGCTTTTCATCGCGCCTGGAATACGTGGAACCGAGGGCAGTCTTGGAACGAAAAGCGGCTCTCTGCTCACTTTCCGCACGGTTGGGGAATTCAAGACGTCAAGAGGCTCTTTCGAACACCAAAACGGCCAATTATTGCGCTTGTTCTTCACCAATCTGCCGGATGAAGAGACTCTTAGCGGTATTACATTTTCTCCTCCGTTATCAAATCCGGATGAATTTTCCTGGATGACAAGCGACTGGTCGGATGGGCCTGAGATAAGCGGCTACCCCGCGCTTAATCCGAGCACTGATTACACGGTCACTGTGCCTCAGAGCATAAAGGATATGTACGGCCAGCCGCTCAAGGAACCTTTCACCTTCAAATTTTCAACCCCTCAACTTACTCCAAGGGTTTTTATACACTCAAACGGGGAATTCGGTATTTTCGAGAAAGACAAGCCGCCTGTTTACTATTTTAATGCTCTTAACGTAAACGAACTCAATGTTTCATTCGCAAAACTTTCATTGCAGGAATTCCTGAACATGCGGTCATCCAAGGCGGGTAACTACGATTTTCGCCCCAATATCGGAGGAAAAAACATGTCGAGAAACTGGACGATCAAACCCAAAGCCGGTAAAAACCAATGGGATTCCATTCCATTTTCCGTACATGAGCAGGTCGGGGAAAATTTACCTCCCGGCATTTACGCTCTCAATCTCACAGCTCCGGAATACAAGATCGATTGGCCGCCCTATTCGCAAAGAACGGAAGAACAGTACTTCGCGCTGACGAACCTTTCCATAACTCTCAAGTATTCCGGGGACAGCGCGCTTGTATGGGTTACTGATATGCAGACCGGCTTAAGCGTGCCGAATGCGCAAATAAAATTTTACTCGCTTTCGGGGCTGGAAGCGATATCAGGAGTTACGGACGGCGAAGGCTTCTTTGAAACAGATCTGCCGCTGGCTAGGTTTGTCACGGCGAACAACGGATGGGAACCGGAGTTTTGGGTGACGGCGCAGACATCCGATGACTTCGCGTTTGTGGGAAGCAATTGGAACGACGGAACAAGGCCGTATAACTTCGATTTTGCGTCAGATTTTCGGTCAACGGAAGCCGGCGACTTCCGCATGGATTCGTATCTTTACACGGAGCGCCCGATATACAAAGCAGGAGACACCGTTTACTTCAAAGGCATAGTAAGACTCAGGGACTGGAACGGGCGCTTTTCGATACCTGACGGGCGAAAAATTTCCGTTTCGGCCACCGATTCACAAAACAACACCATTTATTCAAAAGAACTTGCCATAAGCCCTTACGGCGGATTCAGCGGCGACATAGCAATAGATGAGAAAGCAAACCTTGGCGGTTACAACATAACCGCGCAAATAATTCCCGAAACAGGAATAATGAACAATTATTCGAATGCAAACTTTTCCGTACTCGCCTACCGCAAGCCGGAGTACCTGGTGGAAATCAAACCTGAATCCGAAAACTATTTCTCAGGCGACACCGTTAAAGCTCAAATACAAGGCTCTTACTATTTCGGCGCTCCCATGGGAGGAGCAAACGCCAAGTGGCGCGCCATGTTGACGGATTATTACTTCAACAGATTCACCAGTGGATGGTACTCGTTCTCCCTTGAGGATTCGTGGTGCTGGTACGATTGCGAACGGCAGACAAATTTCATTGCCGAAGGAAGCGGCAAACTCGACCGGGAAGGGCGCATGACGGTGAGCGTGCCAGCCGGCATCGATGATAAAACATTGAGCCAAATAATGACCATAGAGGCCGACGTGACGGACGAAAACAACCAGGTTGTAAGCAGTCGGGAGTCCGCTTACATCCACAAAGCAAACGCGTATGTAGGCATACAGCCGGAGGAGTACTCCGTAATCCCCGGCTCCTCCGCGTCCGTAAAACTGGTTACTCTTTTACCGGACGGTTCTCCCCTGCCGAACAAAGAAGTCGGCATAAATCTATTTAGCCGCACTTGGAACTCCATACGGAAAAAAGGCGTTGACGGTGAGTACTATTACGAAAACGAGCCTCAAGACACGTTTATCCGGTCAGTAAATTCAAGAACGGACTCGGCTGGCAAAGGAACTGCGGAAGTCTTGATCCCCTCCGGCGGGCAATACTGGATAGTCGCAGAAGTAAGCGATGATGAAGGGCACGAGGCGAAAGCAGGAGCCAGCGTATACAGCTGGTCATCTGTCTATGTGAACTGGCCCCGCACCAATTCCGACAGAATGGACATTATTGCGGACAAACCTGAATACAAAGTCGGAGACACCGCGAAACTTCTCGTTAAATCGCCGTACCAAGGCAAGGGGGTAAAGGCGCTTATAACAGTCGAGCGCGAAGGCATAATGAGCAGGCGCGTGATAGATATCGAAAGCAGCGCACAGCCGATAGAAATTCCCGTCACCGGGGAACTCCTGCCGACCGCGTACGTGTCGGTTGTCGTGATTAAACCGCGCATGGGTGAAACATTCGATGAAAACGGGCTCGATACCGGAACCCCCGGCTTCAAGATAGGGTACGCGAAACTAAATGTAAATGTGTCTAGCAAGAGGCTTAATATCTCGATAGAAACCGATAAGACTCAGTACGGCCCCGGAGAAGAAGTTAAAGTAAATCTCACGGCTTCGGATGAGTTAGGAAAACCGGTGCAGGCTGACGTATCGGTCGGAGCCGTGGACATGAGTCTGCTCGCATTGAGCAGTTTTGAAACGCCGGACTTGGCAAAGCTTTTCTACTCCGACCGCGGACTCGGGGTCTACACTTCGCAAATGCTTAAATTCCTTCTCGAGCGCTTCAAGCCGGGATCCAAAGGAGGAGGCGGGGCCGATCCGGAGAGCCGAAAACGCGGGAATTTCCGCGATACCGCGTTTTGGATCGCCTCCGCAATCACGGACGGGGAAGGCAAAGCAAATTTAAGTTTCCGCCTGCCGGATAACCTGACGACATGGCAGATCCTTGCGATAGGTTCCACAATGAACCACTTGTTCGGATCGAAAACATCCGAGATCTTAGAGACCAAAAAAGTGATTCTTCGCCCGGTGAGGCCGCGATTCGCGGTGCAAAACGATGAGATCGTACTCGGAGCGATCGTGCATAACTTCATGGCGGAAGAACAAGAATTTACAGTGACGCTGGCGGGTTCCGGGTTTACCGCAATGGGTTCCCTTGCGCAGAACATAACCATACCCAGCGGACAGCAGATAAAGCTAGGCTTTCCAATCAGAGCGGACGCAGGAGCGAAAAGCCTCACACTGGACTTCAAGGCTCAAAGCAGTGAGGGCTCCGACGAAATCGAAGAAAAAATTCCGGTTTACTCATATACGACAAAACTATCTGTTGCAACATCCGGCTTCACGGAAAATCAAGTTCTGGAAAAGGTAATCGCGCCTTCCGAAAAAGAGGCCCCGGAAGGAACGCTGTCTGTCAGCATGTCCCCCACCCTGGCCGCGTACCTGCCGGCCGCGCTTAATTACCTTATTGAATTTCCTTACGGATGCACCGAGCAGACGCTCTCAAGCTTCCTCCCCTCGGCTGTCATCGCCAAGCTGAGCGGAATAAAAAACCTCGAGGCGATCGCAAACGGCGCCGATCTGGAAAAGACCGTAACCGCGGGCCTTGAGCGGATTTACGCATTCCAAAGAAACGACGGCGGATTCGGCTACTGGGAAAACAGTTTGGAAAGCTATCCGGATTTAACCGCATACGTGCTTTTCGGATTAACCCTTACCAAGGAAAGCGGTCTTACGGTTGATCAAGGCGTTATAGACCGGACAGCAAACTACCTGCAAGGCGTCCTTCGAAAACAGAACTTAAAAAGGCAAATTGACCTTGCGACCAGAGCCGCGATACTGAACGCTCTGGGGGAAGCCGGATACTCGGATTTAAGCCTGATAAATAACTTGAATGAACAAAGAAGCCGCCTGCCTCTTTTTGCCAAAGCCCAGCTCGCGATGGCTTATGAAAAAGCTGGCAATGCCGACCAGGCCCGCAAGGTCACGGAGGAAATTTTGAACAGCGCCAAAGTAAGCAGCCGCGGAACGCACTTCGAGGAAGAGGAAAATTCCCAATGGGGCTGGCACATGAACACCACGGACAGAACCACGGCTCTCGTACTGCAAGCGCTTGTCCGGATAGATCCGGGCAATGCCTTAATCCCAAACATCACGCGATATCTTTTGTCCGCGCGAAGGGAGGGACGATGGGATACCACCCAGTCTACGGTTTATGCCCTGCTTGCTTTCGCGGAGTTTCTAAGCCAAACGGGAGAGACTTCCGGCAATTTCGCGGCCTCCGCGGAAATCAACGGGGAAAAAGTTCTGGATTTCATCGCCGGCGGCAAAAATATTCTTGAACGGTCAGAAGCGCTCCTCTCGCTCGACGAGTTGAAGAGAGGAAAAGAAAACTCAGTTAAAATAGGTCTGAACGGCAAGGGCAGGCTCTACTACGATTTGCTTATGTCATACATTTTCGCTGGCGACGATATTGAGCCGGCTGAGGAAGGCATTTCCATACGCAGAACCATAAAACCGCTTGACGGGAAATCTACCGCGCTTTCGGTCGGCAGGAACTACGTCGTAACGCTTACAGTTACAGTTCCGGATGAACGCAGATTGGTTGCGATAGAAAGCCCCGTCCCGGCCGGCATGGAAATCGTTGATATCAGTCTGGAGACATCCCAAAAACAGCTTCTTAAAGACGTTGACGACAGCGAACAGGAATGGGATCAGTCCTACTGGGAAAGCGGCTTAAGGTACTTCACGCATAAGGAAGTCCGGGACGACCGGCAGTTCCTTTTTGCCGAGGTCCTTCCGGCCGGGATATACCAATATCGTTACGTTGTCCGCGCGACCGTCCCCGGTTCGTATCATTCGCGCCCGGCGCGCGCTTACGAGATGTATTTCCCGGAAACATTCGGGCAGACCGAGGGATCGGTTGTAAAAATTGAGCTATGAGCGGAAAAAAGCGCTTCCTGAGGCTTGTTTTCGCCCTTTCAGCCCTTGCTATCTTGCTCGTCCTCGCACGGCCGCTTCCGGAGAAGATAACCGAATCCGAGGCGCCTAACTCGATAAGAATTCTTGATAGGAACTCAGAACTGTTGTACGAATCGCGCGGGGACAGCGGCGGATCATTCAAGCACGCTGAGCTTGATCAAATATCTCCGGCGCTTATCAAAGCGGTTATCGCGATTGAAGACAGGAGATTTTACTCGCACGGAGGTGTAAGCGCGCTGGCGGTACTTCGCGCGGCAAAACAAAACTTGTTCGCTCTTCGCATCGTTTCCGGCGGGAGCACGATAACACAGCAGTTAATCAGAAATCTGCTTGAGCCTCGGCAAAGAACATTCATATACAAAATCAAGGAAGCGATATATGCGGTGAAACTCGAATTGAGGCTGAGCAAAGACGAGATCATGGAGCGATACCTGAATACCGCTTACTTCGGCCATCTGGCATATGGGATCTCTGCGGCGGCGCAAACATACTTCGGAAAAACTCCCGCGGAGCTTTCACTGGCCGAAAGCGCACTGCTTGCCGGCGTGATTCAGGCGCCAAGCAGATTGGATCCGTTTACAAATCTTC
>Ga0209211_10008961_pt1 | contig 13512 bp, 13 predicted proteins | sample RifGroA2_FD_183992 | JGI IMG/M metagenome (GOLD analysis project Ga0209211, IMG submission 183992) | Groundwater microbial communities from Rifle, Colorado, USA - Groundwater A2 (SPAdes) (version 2) | ecosystem: Environmental > Aquatic > Deep subsurface > Groundwater | place: Rifle, Colorado...
TGTAGTAGATGAGGCGCCTATAATCAAGCTCATCCACTCACTCCTCTTCAGGTCTGTAAAAGACAGGGCAAGTGATATACACTTTGAACCCTTTGAGAGGGATATAGCTGTGCGATTCAGGATTGACGGTGTTCTGCACAACATCCATAACCTGCCAAAGAGATTTCAACCCAGTGTCACATCAAGGATAAAGATCATGGCATCCCTGAATATTGCAGAAAAACGACTTCCACAGGATGGAAGGATAGGGTTAAAGATTGCAGGTAAAGACATTGATGTGCGTGTCTCTATCATACCCACCTCCCTTGGAGAACGGATTGTCATGAGGCTTCTGGACAAGTCAGGCTATCTCTTAAGGCTGAAAGATATCGGACTGTCAAAGGATTTACAGTCCAGGTTTAACAAGCTGATACACCTCACTCACGGCATAACACTTGTCACCGGGCCAACCGGAAGCGGTAAGACCACTACTCTTTATGCCGCCCTTATGGAGATTAATTCTCCTGACAAAAATATTATCACTATTGAAGACCCTGTAGAGTATCAGATAAAGGGAATAGGTCAGATGCAGGTCAATCCCAAGATAGAGCTCACATTCGCGAAAGGGCTGCGGTCTATATTACGTCAGGACCCGGATGTCATTATGGTAGGCGAGATAAGAGACTTGGAGACCGCAGAGATTGCTATACAGGCATCGCTGACCGGACACCTCGTTTTCAGTACACTTCATACAAATGATTCGGCAGGGGCGGTCACAAGGCTTATTGATATGGGCATTGAACCATTTCTCGTTTCATCCTCCGTTGTCGCCATCGCAGCGCAAAGACTTATAAGGCTTCTGTGTCCGGCCTGTAAAAAGGAATACACCCCTTCCGGACCTGAGTTAGCAGAGCTGGGGATCGAATCATCGCAGATATCCGGTCATCATATTTATACGGCTGTCGGGTGTGATAAGTGTATGCAGACAGGTTACAGGGGCCGTACAGGTATATACGAAATCCTGCTTGTCAATGATGAAGTACGGGGACTTATACAACAAAACGTCAATTCACAGATTATCAAGAATAAGGCTATAGAAAGAGGTATGGTAACCCTCAGGAAAGACGGTGCTTCAAAGGTAATAGCCGGATTGACAAGTATAGAAGAGGTGTCCAGGGTAACTCAGGAGGATATCGTTGAATAATTCTTAACTATTCACCGCAGAGAACACAGAGAGCGCAGATAGGAATAATTTTTCTCTGCGTTCTCAGCGTACTCTGCGGTGAACGGTTACCAAATTTCAAATATTAATATGCCTGTATTCGAATACAAAGGACTTACACTCGACGGTAAAGACACACGGGGCTTTATAGACGCCGAGAACACGCAGGGGGCTAAGCTCAAACTCAGAAAGTCCGGTATATTTCCCACAGATGTATCTGAAGAGTCGGCAAAAAAGTCAGAAGAAGGGCCATCTGCTGCCCGCAGTATACTCAGGAGAGTAAAGAAACAGGAGATTACTGTATTTACACGTCAGCTTGCGACGCTGCTTACGGCAGGACTTCCGCTTATGGAGGCATTATCTGCAACCATTGATCACGTTGATGACCCTTTGCTCAAACGGACTATTACCAAGGTGCGGGAAGATGTGAGGGAAGGGAAGTCTTTCGCAGACGCTATGAGGACCCACCCGAAGGTCTTTTCGGAATTGTATACAAATATGATACAGGCAGGTGAGGCAAGCGGTGCACTTGATGTTGTCCTCGCACGACTTGCAGACTTTCAGGAGGGCCAGCTAAGGCTGAGAAACAAGATATGGGCAACGATGACTTATCCTGTCATGATGTTGTTTATCGGGACCGGTGTACTGGGTTTTCTCTTCATCTATGTCATACCACAGGTGACAAAAGTATTCGAGGATATCGGACAGGCATTGCCGTTGCCTACACTTATATTGATCTCAATAAGCAACTTCTTCAGGTCTTACTGGTGGCTCGTTGGCGGGGGAATTTTCATAGTAATATTCTCGCTGGTGAAATATGTGAAGACACCAAAGGGAAGAAATGTATATGACAGAGTGATCCTGCGGGCACCGCTCTTTGGAAAATTAGTCCGGATTATAGCCATATCAAGGTTTACAATGACATTGAGTACACTCCTTGCCAGCGGGATACCTCTTATTAACTCAATGGATATTGTAAAGGCAGTTGTAAATAACAGTGTATTGTCAAAGATAATAGAAGAAGCGAAAGAGCGTGTAAGAGAGGGAGAACCGTTGTCAGAACCTTTGCGGAGGAGCGGGGCATTCCCTTCCATGGTAATCCAGATGATAACAGCCGGTGAAAAGAGCGGAGAGCTTGAGGGAATGCTGTCCAAGGTATCAGAGGCATATGACAACGAGGTAGACACTACCGTCTCCGGCCTTACAGCGCTGCTGGAACCTATAATGGTACTGTTTATGGGGATTGTCGTACTTTTTGTGGTGCTATCTATATTACTGCCGATTTTTGAGATGAGTCAGGTCGTAAGGTAAGTTTACACTGAAAAATACGGGGGGGGATAATATGAAGCGATTCATGAAGGACAATAAGGGCTTTACACTCATTGAGATCATGGTTGTGCTTATCATCATTGGTCTCCTTGCGAGTATTGTTGTGCCGAGGCTTATGGGACGGACAGAGGAGGCTAAACGAACAAAAACCGCCGTTCAGATAAGAAATTTCCAGTCAGCCCTTGACCTGTATAAACTTGATAGCGGCAACTACCCCACTACAGACCAGGGGTTACAGGCATTGGTGGAAAAACCGGCAATTGGAGAAATACCCAAGAACTGGAAAGAAGGCGGGTACATAGACAAAATACCCAAGGATGCATGGGGTAATAACTATATTTTTATAAGCCCAGGCATACACACGGATTTTGACCTTTATTCTTATGGGGCTGATGGAGAAGAGGGTGGAGAGGGTAAAAATGCCGATATCCAGAGCTGGAACCTGGAATAGAGGCTACACCCTTATAGAGCTATCTCTCATTATACTTCTTATAGGTATCATCCTCGTTTTTGTTCTGCCTAAACTGGATAACCTGGGAGATACAAGGCTGCGGACCACTGCAAGACAGTTGGCCGGGAAAATTCAGTCCCTGTACGACGAATCTGTTCTTAAAAAACAGCCGTATCAGCTTGTCTTCGATATTACAAACAGAACCTATTCTTATGCTGAGATAAGTGACGATGTATCTTCAGTTATCTCAGACTCAGCAAAGGAAACAAGTATGCCGGAGAAGGTATTTATTAAAGATATCGTAATGCCGTCAGAAGGGAGAATTACAGAAGGCAAGGTTACTATCAGATTCTTTCCTGACGGGTACGTTGAAAAAAACACGATCCATTTATCAGACGGGAAGAAGGACTTTACACTTGTGACTACACCTCTTACCGGTAAAGTTAAAATAAGTGAGGGGTATGTGGAGGTAGGTGAGGAGTGAATCAAATGCGGAATGCGGAATGCGGTTTCACTCTCCTTGAGGTTATGGTGGCGCTTCTCATCATTGCAACTTCGTTTGTCGTCCTCCTTCATACAAGAAACCAGAGTGTCATTACCGCTGATTATGCAAAACGCGCAACAGTTGCTACACTCCTTGCGTCTGAAAAGATGAGCGATATAGAGCAGGAGGATTTTCCGGATACAGGTGACGACAGCAGCAACTTTGGCGATGATTATCCTGAATACAGGTGGAAGACATCTGTATCAGATACCACTTATGAAAATATCAGAGAGGTCAAAGTTGAGATCCTGTGGGGCGAGGGAAACTCAGAGAGGAGTATAGGGTTAGTTAACTATGTCAGAAAGAAGGATTGACAGCGGTTTCACACTAATGGAGGTGCTCATTGCCACTGCTATCCTCGGCATTGTTATGGCAATTGTCTATGGGAGTTTTGTTCAGACACGGCGTGTCATTGGAAGGACAGAGGCCGCGGTTGATGGATTAAGAGGTATACGTGCCGCATTCAGCAGGATTACGAATGACGTTGGCATGGCCTTCTTATCAACAAACTTGCCTTTTAACGATAACACCTTCTTTGTAGGTACAGATGATTATGAGGGTGGATATCCAAGTGATAAGATAGATTTTACATCTTTCTCACACATTCTGCGTGACAGTGATGCAAAAGAGTCCGATCAGATGGAGGTGGGTTATTATCTGCGTAAAGACTTTGAGGGCGCATCCGTTTTGATGAAGAGGGAGAAGAATCGTATAGATGTTAATCCCATGTACGGCGGCAAAACATATGAATTGTGTGAAGATATAGTTGGGATTAATTTCAGGTATCTTGATGATGGGGCATGGCTTGAGAGCTGGGACTCGCGGGTCACAAAGAAATTACCTGAGGCTGTTGAGATAACAATAATCACAAAAGACAGCAATGGTACAGAGAGATCATTAAGGACAGTAACAGAAATACCACTTAGCGGAGGATGAACATCAGAAACAACAAAGGCATTGCACTTGTAATAACACTGCTTGTACTGACACTCCTTATAGTCGTAATACTCGAGTTCAGTCAAGGCATGCGTGTAGAGGCAAGGGCCGCCGCAAACTTCAGGGACGATATTAAGGCATACTACTTAGCACGGTCAGGTGTGACCTTCGCCATTGCCATGCTGGAGGATGATGACAAGACAGACCAGAACTATGATTCTCTCAATGAATTGTGGGCACAGAAGATACCGCCAATCCCTCTCGGGGATGGTTTTGTATCGGTAGAAATAACTGATGAGGACAGCAGGATAAACGTTAATAAGATGTCAACCGGTTTCGGAACAGTTAATGGAGAGACTATGCGCTTGTTCATGGTTCGTTTTCTTAAGCAGTTTGAACTGGAAGAAGATATAGCCGATTCAATAGCTGACTGGACTGACACTGATGATTCTGAGCGAATACCAGTAGGGGCTGAAAGCAATTATTATCAAAGCCTCGAAGACCCTTATGAAGCAAAGAACAAGCCCTTTGATTCTATACAGGAATTGCGTCTTATAAAAGGTCTGGAGAACGAGACTTATAACAAGTTGCAAAAATTCCTTGCGGTTAACTCCGATGGCTGGATAAACATGAATACTGCCGGGAAAGAGGTAATTATGTCACTCTCGGAAAATCTCTCAGGAGAAATTGCAGATGAGATAATTGCATTCAGGGGAGAGAATCCTTTTCCGACCAAGCAGGATTTTAAAAATAATATCTCAATGAGTGAGGATGTATATAATGAGATATCGAAATTTGTTGATGTGAAGAGTAATTATTTTTCTATAATTTCAAGAGGAGAGGTAAATCAAAGCCGGAAGATAATAAGGGCAATAGTAAAGAGGCAGAATAATAAAGCAAGTATAATAGAGTATTGGCGCGTCGAGTAATGAAAAATAAATGGCAACATATCCCCTGCCGGTGTCTTATAGTAATCCTGATTCTTCTGCTTTATGCGGAATACTTTGTCATTCCTGCGGAAGCAGGAATCCAGAGTAACAGCAGGGGGCTGGATTCCCGCTTTCGCGGGAATGACACGTTGCCGGTATCTACAGATACAGTATATGGTGTTGTTAAAGACGAAGATAATATTCCAATAGGAGATGCTGCAATCAGTATTTTTGACGGCTTTTCAATCCGAAATATAAAGAGTGACGTCAATGGGATGTATAACATATCAGAGCCACCTGTCTCCCCTGACCTCTATGCAGTCCTTTTTTTTACAAAAGACGGTTATATCCCGGGTATCATTAATGTGAAAAGAAGTGAACAGGTTAAGACCGATTATTCGATCGTTATGAAAAGGGCACAAAAAAGAAATACAGGTTTTGTTGCAGGCGTCATATACCAACCGATAAGAGGCGGAAAGATAAAATTCCAAAGCGGAATTTATAACTTTGGAAAGGGAAGACGCGTGTGGTTGGAAAAAGACGGTGGTGTTATAGAAGCCCAGAGTAATATCGAGGGTCATTTTGTTTTTGAGGTACCTGTTGGAAGATACATGCTTCATGCTGCGGGTAGCAGGGAGAAGGCGGGTGTTGAGGTAGTGGAAGGGAAAACTGTAATCAGGAACATGAGGTCTGGAATTGTTTTGGTTGATTAGGGACAAAATATTTCTTTGCCTGCTGTCTGTTATTCTGGCATTAGTGGTCGTCTGCCCTGTTAGTGCAGCGGCAGGACACTTAAGCAGCATTGACCTTATTGAGAGCGCATACAGGAACGGAGAGATAGGATACAGTGAGGCGGCCGATTACAAGGTAACAGCGATATTCAGGCCGGACTCTCTGCCGGCCATGTACAGATCAAAAGGAATTATCAAATCTGCAACTCCGATAATTATGGAGGCCAGGTTGAATAAACACCTTCTGTCCCCTGAGAACCAGAGGATATTGGCAAAGGGGCGTGTTACTACACTTACTGATCTTTATGGAAGCGGGGTAACACTTCAGAGTTATGCAAGCCCTGAAGGCCGCTTCAGGATTCACTTTACTACTGATAATACAAATGGAGATGCTGTCCCTGCAGGCGATACCGATGGAGATGGCACACCTGATTACGTTGAGCAGTTTGCAGTCATCCTCGATAACGTATGGACTACGGAGATTGGGGTGTTGGGTTATGATGCACCGCCATCAGATGAGACAGAAGGGGGAGACTGTCTGCTCGATGTTTATTTAGCGGATTTACCGGCATATGGATTCACTCAAATAGATGAATTTGACCCTGCATCTATGGTCTATATGATCTTTGAAAATGACTTTGCCGGGTTTCCGCCGAATACCGATCCTGAGGGACAGGTAACCGGTGACATGAAGGTAGTAGCAGCACATGAATTCTTTCATACAATCCAGTTTCAGATAACAGAAGACATCTGCACCAGCGGATGGTGGATGGAGGCATCCGCCACATGGATGGAAGACTATGTGTACCCGGAAGTCAATGATTACATAAACTATATAGACTACTGGTTTCATTATCCCCAGTTGCCATTAAACACTTACAATTCCATTGACTGTACTGGAAATGGGGCCCACTCTTTATTCCCTTATGGTACAACTATATGGATAAAACACATGACGGAAAAATACGGATCTAAGTTTGTATACGATGTCTGGAACAAGATAAAAGATGGAGTACCTAACGTCTCAGCCTTATCAGCAGTAAATGAGGCGCTGACTGACAGAGGGACAACACTTGAGGAAGAACTCAAAGAGCTGAGGGTGGCAAATGTAACTATGACCTATGAGGATGCTTCATGGTATCAGTCATGGCAATCTGTAAATACCGACCCAACCTTACAACCCATTGTAGTGGAGTATTCCGGTAACAACCCTGGCTTTTCTTCTTCTGTCGCTTATACTGACGTCTCCATACTTCCTCTTGCAACAAAATATTATTCCTTTTCTGCACCTCAGGGGTCCGGAAACCTCACTATAGATTTTAATGGAATCGGTAATATAAGCGTAATGGTCATCGGATTCAATGCAGGTGATACTTCATATGATGTGACTGAGGTGGTAACTGATCTGAATAATGATGGCTCTGTCATTATCAACGGGTTCGACTCCGCTGGTCCTTACAGCAGGATTGTGGTAATCCCGGCAAACTATTCTACAGAAAGCACAAGTAGCTTTAGCATGACTGTATCTTATACAAACACTCCTTCCGGAAGTATTTCCTCTATTGATGTAAAAGCTGATACAACATCAATCGTCACAGGAGACAATGGGATAAGCGGTAAACAGCAATATTACTTTATCATGACGGATAACAGCGGCAATCAGGTACTTCAAAGCGGGACCACATGGGCAGACAATTCTCCATATATTGATATTGATGGGAACGGTCTTGCTGTTGTAACAAACGTTGTAACCGGTGAGGGTATTACTGCATCTCTTCAGTCATTTTTATCAACCGCTGTTCTCTCCGCTGCCAGTCCGGCAACTATGCCCGCAGGAACACCACGGGCGTGTGCGGCAAATAAAAGCGACTCAAGGTGTTTCATCGCGACCGCTGCATTCGGCTCCCCACTTCACCCTTACGTCGGGCTGTTGCGTGAGTTCCGTGATTCATATATGTTGACAAATCCCATGGGCAGATGGTTTGTGACGATATATTACAACAATAGTCCGCCAATTGCGGAAATTATAAAAGACAACTCAGGGTTAAAAGCAATAGTGAAGATATTTTTGATTCCTGCTATAATAGTGAGCTGGGCGATGCTTAAGACAACATTAAGCGAAAAGATCATCATAGCAGTTTTACTGGCAATATTAATAAATATAATACTGTATCTTAGAAAAAATATATTTAAAACTTATGTCCCGTAAAATCTTAGGCTTAGACATAGGCAGTCACTCAATAAAGGCCGTACTGGTCAGGGAAGCATTCGGCAAGATTGAACCGGTCAGATTCATCGAAAGACCGGTCACCAATGACGATGTTCAGGGTCTTATAAAGTCAATCTTCCAGGAAGGACATTTCAATCCTGATATCGTCATAAGTTCTGTGGCAGGTAATAATGTGTCAGTCCACTACCTGAATATTCCATTCTCTGATGAAGCAAAGATCAGCCGTGTAGTCCCTAATGAAGTAGAAAACCTCATTCCTTTCCCTCTTGAGGATATGATCATAGACCAGGTTATCCTCTCAAAAGGTAATGGTGCAAAACCAAATGGCGGTTCAACTGTGTGCGTGGCCCTTATCAAAAAGAACACGCTGCAGAATCATATAAATACCCTGAAAAGGGCATCTGTTGACACAAAAGTTATAGAGCTCGAATCCCTTGCCTTATATCATGCCTTTATGCAGTGGTACAAGATAGAGGATACGGTCGCTCTCCTTGATATCGGGGCAGCAAGAACCAATCTCTGCATAGTATCAAAAGGCAAACCCGCTCTTGTAAGGACATTTAACAGGGGCGGGAATAATGTCACATCAGCAATAAAGGAGTTATTGGGGATCAGTATTGAGGAGGCTGAAGGAAGGAAGCTGTCGTCTGCATTGGAGACAGAATTAAATTCTGTCTCCGACGAGGGGGACGTAATATCCACTGCTATCAAAAAAGGGCTTTCACCTCTCGTAGCCGAACTCCTGCAAAGCCTGCACGCATATGAGATCAATAATAATGACAACATATCAAAGCTGTATATTTCAGGCGGAGGCGCCCGCCTTAACAATCTGGACAGATTTCTTAATGCAGAACTGAATATGGATATTGAAACCTTCAGCATCCCTAACGACTTCCTGCAGAAATTGCAGGGGGGTGAAGATGCCAACTACACCCTTGCTACGGGTATAGGACTCGCCCTCTGCGGGACCCGCAAAAAACATGCAGTGGGTCTGAATTTCAAAAAGGGTGAGCAGATTTCCAGAAAAGAGACAAAAGTTAATGTAGGTAAAACCATCTATATTATTGCTGCCATTATCTCAGTTATAATCCTTGGCTTTGCAGACTTCTACTCTAAATTCCAGTACCGGCAGGACAGATATGATGCTGTTAAGGCAGAAATGCGGAAGGTCTATATGGAGGCCTTCCCTGAAGCTAAAAATATTGTGGATGAGGTCCAGCAGTCAAAGAGCGCTGTTGAGGAATTGCGGAAAAAGGTGGAGGCGCTTGGCGGTGGTTCAAAAGGGGTAATAACGTCTCTCGATACATTGAACACTCTATCTGAAAAGGTACCTAAGGATATGCAGGTTGATGTTGATGATATAATGATTGACAAGAGTAAGATCAGGGTTCAGGGAGAGACTGACAGCTTTGAGTCAGTTGAGAAATTAAAAAAAGAATTTGAAACTGTAAGCTTTTTCAAAAAGGTGGATGTTTCAGACGCTAAACTGTCTGCGGATCAGAAGAAGGTTAAGTTCAGGATAATCATTGATATGTAAAGATGAAAACCATCGTAAACTACATAAACAAACTAAGTTCAAGGCTGAATCCGAGGGAAAAGGCCATTGTCATATTTGGTGCAATTGGGGCCATTGCCATCATTGCCTATGGAACAGTGATCGGTCCTATGACAGACCGCTATACGACCTTGCTGCGAATGACAAAGCAGAAGGAGGAACAGTACAAGAATCTCGTACAGTTGAAAGAAGAATATGCTGTCATGAAGAAGGAGTACGCAGAACTGGATAAAGGGGCCTCCAGGACTAAGGAAGGATTCTCTCCCCTTACCTTCATGGAAAATGTATCCACCCAGGCGAAGATCAGAGATAAGGTAGTATCCATGAAACCGAGGGTGATACCTATCGGTGAAAACTTCCGGGAGTCTTCTATTGAGATCAAGATAGAGAGGGTGGTGCTGGAGCAGTTGACCACTTACTTGAATTATATAGAAAACTCGGTCTATCCGTTGAAGGTCAAGACGCTGCATATGAAAAGCAGATTTGATGACCCGGGCCTTATGGATGCGTCTGTTGTAGTATCTTTTTATGAGAAAGTAAAGTGAAGAGCTTGAGTCTTATACGGCAATTTCTTAGAAGAAATATCAAGGCTATTATTGGTTATATACTTTTCTGTATAGCGGCCTTTGTCCTGTTTTTCATCATACTGTTTCCGAGGGAAGAGATCAGGGAGCGTATTATCTATGAGATCGAAAAGAGTACATCAACGGAGATCAGGACGGCCAGTGATAAATGGCTGTTTCCAGTCGGCCTTAAATTCACAGGCATGGAACTCAGGAACAGGGGGGCGATAAATAATCCTATACTCGCCCGTATTGACCGTTTCGAGATTGACATCCCTTTCGGTAGTATTGCATCTTTCAGCCCTGTCTCTAATATTGCTGCTGCACTCTATGGCGGAACAGTGAATGGCACGCTGACTATGCGCAGTGACAACCGTATCCTTAAGGCTGACTGGGCAAATATAGACGTAACCCGTATTGAGAGGTTAAAATCAGTTCCGGTAACAATTGAAGGAAAGGTCAGTGGAGACCTGGTCATAAGACTTGCTGCCAATAAACCGGAAGGTCAAATACGAATTTTGGTGAAGGATGGTAAGTTTGGCAAGCTCAAGGTCATGGGATTTACACTGCCGGATATCCCCCTCGATGAGTTGAACGGGACAGTTGACATCAAAGACAATACCCTGTCATTAAAGGAATTACGCTTCAAGAATAGCGATATCAAAGGATCTATCAAAGGAGATATTAAACTTGCATCAGGTAGTGAACCGGGGAATCTTGATCTGGCAATACGCTTTTCAGTCGGGGAGAAGATGAAAGTGCAATATCAGGGTATCCTTTCTTTTATCTCCCAGACAAAAGACCGTGAGGGATATTATACGCTTCATATTAAAGGTGACCCCGGAAAACCAAGTATTGGGATATAGGTGGGACATTACTATGAGTCAGCCCTTTATACAAGCCATAGGCCTGACCATTGCCACTTTTTTTGCCAGACCGGCCTTGTGGGTAGCATCAACAACCGCAGTAACATCTTTGTAGGCGCCGGGCGCCTCTTCAGCAGCGCCTGAGTAGGAATGTGCCCTTACAATGATACCCTTCGCTGCCAAATCTCTCAGGAGGACATCTCCTCTCCATTTCTTCTTAGCCTGTGTACGGCTGAGCGCCCTTCCGGCACCGTGACAGGCCGAACCAAATGCCTGTGTCATACCGGATTCTGTGCCGGCTAATATGTAAGAACATGTCCCCATAGTCCCACCTATCAGAACAGGCTGCCCGACAGACCTGTACTCCTCCGGAATCTCTTTCCTGCCAGGGCCGAATGCCCTTGTTGCCCCTTTCCTGTGGATAAACAGGCGCTTCATTTTTTTACCCACAAGATGTTCTTCAACCTTACATGTATTATGGCTGACATCGTAGAGTATGGAGATCCTCGCTTTAGGTATAACATCTGAAAATGCCTCACGGACAAGGTGAGATATGACCTGCCTGTTTGCAAGGGCACAGTTAATTCCTGCACATACTGCAGAAAAGTATCTTCGCCCTTCAGGAGAATCAATAGGGGCGCAGACGAGCTCTCTCTCATGTATTGCAATATTATATTTCCTTGACGCCTCTGCAAGTGTCTTTAGATAGTCTGTCCCAATCTGATGTCCCAGTGCCCGTGAACCACAATGAACTGACACAACGACGTCATCTTTATATAATCCGAGTACAGTGGCGATTTGTTCATCATATATCTCTGCTACATATTGTATCTCTAAGTAGTGGTTACCGGAACCGAGGGTCCCTACCTCCCTGAACTGTCTCTCCTTTGCTGTAGATGAAACATGAGAAGGGTCAGCGCCATCCATAACACCCCCCTCCTCTATATACATCAAATCATCTTTTATTCCGTACCCTTTGGAGACTGCCCACTGTGCCCCCTTGAGGAGTACCTCATCTATCTGCTGCTGGTTTAATCTGATCTTCCCTTCTGAACCCAGGCCGGCCGGAACTACAGCAAAAAGACGGTCAGCAAGTTTCTCTAAATGCGGCTGTATATCCTTCCGTGTCATACCGGTACGCATGGTCCTTACACCGCAGGAAATATCGAATCCAATCCCCCCCATCGAGATTATTCCATCCTCTTTGGGATCAAAGGCGCCTACTCCTCCGATAGGGAACCCATATCCCCAGTGAGCGTCAGGCATAGCTATTGATGCCTCCTGTATGCCGGGAAGACATGCCACATTCTTTATCTGTTTAACGACATTGTCGTCGAGTTCCTCAACAAGCCCTTCGCTGGCAAATATCCTGCCAGGCACCCGCATGTCACCTTCAGGAGGTATCTCCCAGATATAGTCTGATATCTTGTTAAGCGACTTAATATCCATTATATCTCCCTACACATCTACTACGCACTGAGCAACATAAACATCATCTTCCTTACTAACCTTCAGCATACTGTAGGTCGCTGCCTTTACCTCTGTCATTAGCTTGTGCCGGCTGGCATCTATCTTTTCACCCCATGCTGTCCCACGGAGCTTATTGTCTTTTATCTCAACTTTAAAACTGCTGAAAATCTTACCGCTAAGGTGAGATACAGAAAGGAGATTATTTAACCACTCGACAAACAGGTAATCCATGTCCGGAGCCTCACAACTTACTTCCTCGCTATCCTGAGGTTTAACATCATTAATCTCAGCCATTACTGAGAACATAGCCCTGGCTCCGTTCTCAAACGCCTCTTCCACCCTCCTCCCATAACCTCTAACCCCGATGTCCGCCCTGTGTTCAAACGTTTCGTACGCTTTCATGCTCTCTCCGTCCCAATCCCACTCCATCAATAGAAGCCCCGCAGAATGGGCAGCGGGAATTTATAATATGATTTTCCACAAGTTCAAAACCATACCGGTGAATAAGCACTGCCTTGCAATTATAACAAAATGTATGTTCTCCCTCATCACCCGGGATATTGCCGGTGTAGACATACCTGAGCCCAACGCTTAACCCTATCTTCCTTGCCCTGTAGAGAGTAGATGATGGTGTGCGGGGTATATCAAGCATCTTGTATGTAGGATGGAAGGCGCTCACATGCCATGGTATCTCAGGGCCCACATCC
>Ga0209211_10008965_pt1 | contig 13506 bp, 8 predicted proteins | sample RifGroA2_FD_183992 | JGI IMG/M metagenome (GOLD analysis project Ga0209211, IMG submission 183992) | Groundwater microbial communities from Rifle, Colorado, USA - Groundwater A2 (SPAdes) (version 2) | ecosystem: Environmental > Aquatic > Deep subsurface > Groundwater | place: Rifle, Colorado...
CAGAACGGCCCACAAAAAGTATTCGTCGCGCTCGACTACACGCCGCTGGTGCTGCGTCTCGGAATCGATAGGGAATTGACTGCCCACACGAGTGCCGCCGTTGGTCCGGCTACTGCCGCCTATCTGGACGAACAGGGTAATGCACTACTGGATACCGCTGCGGGTATCGGGCTGCTGGACGACCGGGATCTGCCGACATTTGTGGCGGCGTGTCGCGATGAACATGGCGAACCGGTCGGGGATGAGGTTCTCCTGGGCGCAATGGCGGGCGGTGCGGGCGCCTTCTGGTTCGGTTTGCCCTTACAGGGTATCGACCACCGCGAGGTTCCTCTGCGCTTCGGCTTCCAGCAAAATCCCGTCCCGTGAATTGGCTATGAAGCAGGAAAACGTCATTTGTACTTCGCGACTTCTTGCCCAAACATCGTTGTGAGCTGCAAGGAGAACAGGAAGCTGAAGGTGCGATCGGGGGTTCCGCTGTGGCGCGGATCTACCTCCTCGGGCAGATCCGCGTACCGTGCCGTCAGATCAGAGTGGTGCCCAATATCCGATTGAAGGTTGAACTCGGGCGCATCACCGCTTCGGTTTTTACCGGATCGGGGAAATAGTACCCGCCGATATCCACCGCCTTGCCTTGCACGGAATTCAGTTCATCCACAATCGTCTGCTCGTTCTCGGCCAGTGCTGTTGCTAGGGGCGCGAAGCGGGTTTTCAGTTCCTGGTCCTCCGCCTGCTCGGCCAGAGCCCGTGCCCAATACATCGCCAGGTAATATTGGCTACCACGGTTGTCCAACTCGCCAGTACGGGTCGAAGGCCCCTTTCTATTGTCGAGCAGCTTGCCGGTGGCATCGTCGAGAGTCTTGGCCAGAATTTTCGCCTTGGCATTGCCGGTCTTGATACCAAGGTCTTCGAGAGACACTCCCAGGGCGAGGAATTCGCCGAGCGAATCCCAGCGCAGGTGGTTCTCTTCCACGAGCTGCTTGACATGTTTCGGCGCCGAGCCCCCTGCACCGGTTTCGTACATGCCGCCACCGGCCATCAGCGGCACGATGGAGAGCATCTTGGCGCTGGTACCCAGTTCCATTATCGGGAACAGGTCGGTCAGGTAATCGCGCAGGATGTTGCCGGTCACCGAGATCGTATCGAGGCCGCGGACCACTCGCTCCAGGGAGTAGCGCATGGCACGAACCTGCGACATGATCTGGATGTCGAGGCCGCTGGTATCGTGATCCTTCAGATAGGTGTTTACCTTTTTGATCAGTTCGGCTTCATGCGGACGGTAGGGATCGAGCCAGAACACCGCCGGCGTGTTTGAATTGCGGGCGCGGGTGACGGCCAGCTTGACCCAATCGCGGATTGCCGCGTCCTTGACCTGGCACATGCGCCAGATATCGCCTTGTTCGACGTCTTCCACCAGCAGTACCTCGCCGGTGGCGATGTCGGTTATCCGGGTTTCGCCATCTTCGGCAATTTCGAAGGTGTTTTCATGCGAGCCGTATTCTTCGGCCTGCTGAGCCATCAGGCCGACATTGGGCACCGAGCCCATGGTTACCGGGTCGAAGGCGCCGTTGGTCTTGCAGAAGTTGATCATCTCTTGATAGATGCGGGCGAAGGTGGATTCCGGCATGACAGCCTTGACGTCTTTCGGGCGGCCGTCGGCCCCCCACATCTTGCCGCCGATGCGGATCATAGCCGGCATCGAGGCATCGACGATGACGTCGTTGGGGGCATGCAAATTGGAAATGCCCTTGGCCGAATCGACCATCGCCAGTTCGGGGCGATGCTCGTGGCAGGCGTGCAGGTCACGGAGAATCTCTTCGCGCTTGGACTCGGGCAGCACGGCAATCTTGTCTTCCAGATTGACAAGACCGTTGTTGACGTTGACGCCCAGTTCATCGAACAGCTTGCCGTGCTTGGCGAATGCGTCCTTGTAGAACACCTTCACACAATGGCCGAAAACGATCGGATGGGAGACTTTCATCATGGTTGCCTTGACGTGTAGCGAGAACATCACGCCCGTCTTGCGTGCGTCTTCCATCTGCTCTTCATAGAAGGTGCACAAGGCCTTTTTGCTCATGAACATGCTGTCGATGATCTCGCCCGGAAGCAGCGCAACCTTCGGCCGCAGCACGATGGTTTTCCCGCTCTTGGTGACCAGTTCCAGGCGGACGTTGCGGGCGCGGTCCAGCGTCATGGATTTTTCACCGTGGTAGAAATCGCCGTGGCGCATGTGCGAAACGTGAGTCCTCGATGCCTGACTCCACTCGCCCATGGAGTGCGGGTTCTTGCGCGCATAGCGCTTGACGGCGGGAGCAGCGCGACGATCGGAGTTGCCTTCGCGCAGGACCGGATTGACGGAACTGCCGATGCACTTCGAGTAGCGACTGCGAATTGCCTTTTCTTCATCGGTCTTCGGATCCTCGGGGAAGTCCGGCAGCTTGTAGCCGCGAGATTGCAGTTCCTTGACGCAGGCGATCAGCTGTGGCTGGGAGGCGCTGATATTCGGCAGTTTGATGATATTGGTATCAGTATTCTGAGTCAGGCGTCCAAGCTCGGCCAAGTTATCCGGCACCTTTTGTTCCTCGGTGAGATGATCGGGAAACGCTGCCAGAACCCTTGCTGCCACCGAGATGTCGCTGCCGACGACATCGATCCCCGCCGGTGCGGCAAATGTCCTGATGATGGGCAGAAACGAATACGTCGCCAGAAGCGGTGCCTCGTCAGTGAGCGTGTAGATGATCCTGGATTTGCTTGCAGCCATTGCTTCCCCCTTGCCATTGATTGTTGAAAATATCTCTTTATGAATCCATCAGCATTATGAGTCCTTCGGGCGCTCAGTAAACGAATAGTGTGCGGAAAAAGAGGTGCTCTAACTGGTTGAAAGTTAATTGTAAGCGGCTTATCCCCAGACATATTTGGTTGCACCGAAATCAAGCGGTGCCATGCGGCTTTCCGAGCAGCGTGTTACTTGGCGGTGTCAAAGTCGGGTCTAACACTGGCTGATGCGCATGAAAGAAACGACGTTACGAGGGGGCCATTTGGCACGTGTCGCTCGGTGGATGCGCTCAAAGAAAAGGAAGTGCACCATGTCATGGCCTCCAACAACCATAACGTCTCCCCGTGTTTCTTGCATCTCTTACACGACCATTACCCATTGTGTCTGCCGGCATATTCTGCACCAGCTATGTCATGGCCACCTTCGTTGCGTCGGTCGTTCTTCTGCTGACTGGCGCGTTCGCACATGCTCAATCGAATGCACTTGATTTCGATCAAAAATCGAATTCAGCTAACGCTTTCCGAGCCACAACAACTGATGAGATCAGCCTAAAACTCAGTTTCCAGCTGGCTGAAACCAGCTCCCGGCCTGTGCCTCGAAAATGGTCCGAACACATGATTTCCGCCAAACGGCAAACGCATGGCGGTTGGAACGGCCATCTGAAAGTCGTGCAGTACCAATCGGAACTTGGTCAATCAGACACAGGGAACAGCTACCTGACCCTGTCAGAGTCGGGAACCGCGACAGCCGCGCCATTGCGGGGCTCCGCGTTCCCTGCGCACCATAACCTTGATCGACTGGTTGCCAACGCGATTCAAAGCCACCCGGCTATTTCCGCCAAGCGCGCAGAGCTGGGAGCGACACAAGCCGAAGCCGAGGCATCGAGTTGGCAGTTTTTTCCGTCCCCTTCAATTCAGGCCAGCCGAACCAAGGGAACAACAGCTACCGTATTCGCCATACAGCAACCACTGTGGGCAGGAGGCAGGCTGACCGCAGGAATGGATGCCGCCAACTCGAGAGTCGACTCCGCTGCGGTGGCCGTCACCGACGCCCAGCATACGCTCGCTCTTCGCATCGCCTCCGCATTCCAGGCTTGGCGGCAGGCGAAGGGCCGTAGCGAGGCGTTGCTCAAGAGCATTGCTCAGCTTGAAGACTATGCCGCGATCATGCGTCGGCGTATCGAAGGTGGCGTATCCGCTGACGTCGATAGTGAACTCGTCGCCGCCCGTCTGGCGCAAACACGAGGCGACCTGGCGTCTGTGAGAGCCACCGAGCGCAGCGCACTGGCGCAGATCTCTCAGATGACTGGTCAGTCGTTAGGGTCGGAAGATCTGACCACCACCAACGAGTACAAAGAGAGGCTTCCCGCGCTTGCTGCCATAGTCCGTCAAGCGGAAACCCGTTCCCCATCCCTGCGTCGCATCGACGCCGACATTGAAACCGCGCAGCACGAAGTGGCGCAGAAACGAGCCGCGTTCTGGCCCACACTCGCGTTGCGTGTCGAACACCAGAAACCCGGAACGACCACCATCGGTCAAACCGGGGCAGACAACCGGATCATGTTCGTACTCGACTATGCTCCCGGTGCCGGGCTTTCCTCCAAGAGTGGGGTCGATGCCGCCGAAGCCCGCGTAGGGGGCCTGCGCGAGAGCCGCGAAGCCGCTCGGCGTGACTTGCTTGAAAAAATCAACGCTGACTACGAAGAATATCAGTCGAGTCGAAGCCGCAAACGTGATCTCCTGCATACCCTCAATGCTTCCACAGAGGTTCTTGCATCCTACAGCCGTCTCTATGTCGCTGGTAAGCGTAGCTGGCTCGATGTCCTTAATGCTGCGCGCGAACTAACTCAGGTCGAAATTTCCCTGGCCGACATCGACGCCCTGCAGGAGGCCTCGCTCTATCGCCTTCACGTATACAGCGGTGACCTGCCGGCATTTCAGCGGTGATCCGCCGGCACTTCATGGGAACCTTACTTCCGAGGCGATTATCGTGACTCACCAAACGCAACAAATCGACTTCAGATGGCTCGCCCAGCGCTGCGTTGATCTACACGCACAACTACGCATTCCTTCTCGACAGGAGATCTGTGCGCTTCAAAAAGCCGTGGAGACCGACATCGTCGAGCCGGCGATTCAAGGCAATAACACGGAGCAACTGCAACAAACACTCGCGACACTTTTTGACTCCATGGGCCTCAATGCTCTTGAGTGGCAATTTGCACCTGCCCAAGACGCACTGCCCATGATTGCACTGATACCTGGTATCGGTTGCCGCATGATTTACGCCAAAACGCCCGAAGGCCACTGGCTCATGGAAGGCCCCAGCGGCAGCCAACAGCTATATCAATTGCCGCATGGCGGGGAGTACGCCGCCATCTCTGCACCAACAACCAACAATAGTGCGGCATCCACGGCATTAGCAATGTTTACGGATGCCCTGCGGGCGCGCAAAGGCATCTTCGTACAGGCCTCGCTGGCCTCATTGCTTGCAAACCTGCTTGCTCTTGGCGCCTCGCTCTACAGCATGCAGGTATACGACCGCGTTATCCCGACGCAGGGTGTGTCAACCCTGATCGTACTCACCACGGGCGTACTGATTGCAACCGTGCTCGAACTCGTCGTCAAGTTGGTTCGCTCCAGCTTTCTGGATCGCTCGATCAAAGGCATGGATCTCGACCTTTCTCACAAAATATTCCTGCGCTTGCTCGGCATTCGCATGGATCAGTTTCCCGCCAGTGTCGGCACGCTTTCCGCCCAACTGCGCAGCTATGAAGTGATTCGCGGATTCGCGTCCTCGGCCACCCTTTACCTCGCCGTCGATGCTCCCTTTGCGTTGCTCTTTCTTTGCGTCATTGGGCTGCTCGCAGGATTGCAGATCGCCGCAGTTCCAACTGTTTCATTTTTCATCGCGCTTAGCATTGGTCTTTTCTACCGCCGCCGCATTGCCGACCACGCACAAACCGGTAGTGCCGCCGCCAACCGCAAGCTCGGTTTGCTCGTCGAGACCATCGAAAGCGCCGAGAACGTCAAAGCGGCCGGCATGGGCTGGCAACAGCTGACCCGATGGGATTCCCTGAATCGCCAGTCGGTCGAAGACGACCTCAATATCCGGCACTGCAGCGAGCAAGCCACCTTCTTGGCGGCCTTCATGCAGCAGATCAGCTACATCATGCTCGTCGCTACCGGCGCTTGGATCGCCTCTACCAGCACCGATCTCACCATGGGTGGCCTGATTGCGTGCTCGATCCTCTCGGGGCGCGTACTTGGCCCTGTCGGTGCGTTGCCCGGCCTCATCGTTCAGTGGGCTCATGCCCGCGCAGCTCTCGACAGCCTTGAAAAAGTCTTCGCCCTACAGTGCGACAACCAAGGCATCGCCCGACCACTCACGCCCGATCACATCCGTGGCGAATATCAAGTCTCCAACCTCCACTTCACCTATCCCAGCCGTCCAGAGACACTTGTCGTCGAACGCCTTCACATTCGCGCCGGCGAGAAAGTCGCCATACTCGGCGCCGTTGGCGCCGGCAAGAGCACTCTGCTCAAGCTCCTGGCTGGCCTCTACAAGCCGGCGCAGGGGCGCGTACTGCTCGATCGTCTCGACATCCAGCAAATCGCTCGCGCCCACCTCAGCGAGCATCTTGGGTATCTGGCCCAGGACGTCCGCCTCCTCGCGGGCACCCTGCGCGACAACCTGCTCGCCGGCCTTTCTGGAATCAGCGAACAGAACATTCTTCAGGCATGCCAGACCACCGGTCTTGCCGGCCTTGTCGCCATCCATCCCAAAGGACTCGACCTCGACATTGCCGAAGGAGGAGGTGGTGTCTCCGGCGGACAAAAACAGCTCATCGCGCTCACCCGTTTGATCCTTGCCAGCCCGGACGTATGGTTGCTCGACGAGCCCACAGCTGCCATGGACGAACAAATCGAGCAGCGCAGCCTCGCTGCTTTGCGCACAGCGATCCTCGCGGAACAAACCCTTGTTCTGGTGACCCACAAACCCATCCTGCTCGGCCTCGTCGATCGGCTCATCATCCTGGCGCCTTCCGGAATTGTCATGGATGGCCCACGCGATGCCGTTCTCGACAAACTGCGTCAAAACACCCAGAACAACATCCGAGTCGTGAAAACACATGCTGAAGCGCAAACCCACAAACATGGCTGAAATCCGACCTGTAAGCATACGGAGCTATTCGAAGAGTCGCCTCCAACGTATGCAAGGCAGCCACTGGCTGCTCGTCTTGGCTTTCGCCATTGTCGCGATCCTCGGAGTCTGGGCAGCCATCTCCGACGTCGAACAGATCGCTCGTGCCCAGGGTCAGGTTATCGCTACGTCCCGCACGCAAATCATCCAGTCGGCCAACGACGGCGTCATCGAAGCTCTACTTGTACAGGAGGGCCAAAGCGTCAAGAAAGGCCAGACGCTTGCCCGGCTTGACCGCAGCGCGGCCGAAGCCGCGTATCAAGACAGCCTCGGCAAGGTGGCGGCCCTCAAGGCGGCCCTCGTCCGTCTGCAAGCAGAAGTTTTCAATCGTCCACTCAAGTTCCCGGTCGACGTCCTCGCCCACCCCGCTTTTGTCACCAATCAAACCGAACTCTTCCAGCGTCGGCAAAAAGGTCTCAAAGCCGAGACCGACGCCCTCGAAGAAAGCCTCGATCTCGTCAGCGAGGAGCTCCATCTAAGTGAATCCCTGCTCGTCACCGGCGACATCGGCAAAACCGAAATCATTCGTCTGCGAAGGCAGGTTGCCGAAATCAACGGCCAGATCACTAACCGGCGCAATAAATACTTTCAAGATGCTCAAGCCGAAATGACCAAGGTCGAAGAGGATCTCGCCACCCAGGAGCAAATACTTATAGAGCGCACCGCCATCTTTGGTCGCACCGAACTCGTCGCCCCGTCGGACGGACTTGTCAAGAATATTCAAATGACCACGCCCGGCGCCAAGGTTCGCCCCGGCGACGTCGTCATGGAACTTCTTCCCACCGACAGCGCCCTTGTCATCGAAGCCAAACTCAAGCCCGTCGACATCGCCTTTATCCACAAAGGGCTACCGGCCGCCATCAAGCTCGACGCCTTCGATTACAGCATATATGGAGTCTTACGCGGCGAGGTCGCCTACCTCAGCCCCGACGCCCTCACCGAAAAATCCCAAGCCGGCGACCACGTGTATTACCGCGTCCATATCCGCATCGACGAAACCATCCTGGCTCAACGCAATCTGGAACATCCCGGCAAGCCGGTCGAAATTCAACCCGGCATGACCGCAACGGTGGAGATTAGTACTGGACATAAAACCGTACTCGCCTATCTCACCAAGCCAATCACCAAAACCCTCTCGGAGTCGTTTGGCGAGCGATGAAATTGCAAGCCAGTGACAACGACCATTAAACCTGTTTTCGTGCAAACAAAGCCAAGAAAATATCAAAACTTCATGAACAACCATGTCTATCCAGGCACTTTCACAAGATTCTCACAAGATATCGTGCAGCGAGACGGCTTCTACGACTGTGGAGGAGCGAGGCCCGGCCGGCTGCTTCTGCTGGCTGGTGCGTTGTTCTTTTCTTTTCAGTCATTCCGGGCTTGGGCTTCGCCGATCGTGGAAGCGGACCCTGTCGTCGTTCTTCCGGGCAGCGCAACGACATCCAGTCCGGCTGCAGCCGCGCCATCCGGTCGAGTTACGATCGCCACAGAAATTGCACGGCACAGTCTCGAAAACTTTCCCATGACAGTTGCGGAAATTGGTTATCGGGAAGCCGCCCTGCCCATGTTTCCGTCGGCCCCGCGATCAAATCAATCCCCACCGAGCCAGCATGCGATGCACGACGCACGTGCCGAAATTATTGCCTTTGTTGCCGGTTGGTATGAAGCCTGGAGTGCGCGCGATATCCCGGCTTATCTGGCTTGCTATGCGTCCCTCTATCAAGGCCGTGAAACCACCCCGGAAGCCTGGCGGACCGCCCGTAGCCGTGTCATTGCCAATGCCGGCATCATCCAGATCACGATAACCAGATTCCAGATCACCCGCAAAGGTGACGATCGCGCTGTCGTCACCTTCAGACAAAGCTACCGTGCCAGCAAAAAAAGCGACGTCGGCGCCAAGGAACTCCAGCTTCGTCGGATCGACGGTCGATGGCGTATCCATAATGAGATTTTTGTTCCCGACGGCGACTGACCGCCATCGGCCGTTGTCGTCAAATTCCGCGCGACGCACACATAACAAGTACCAAATACTTCCTTGGAGACGATCATAAAAACCACACCTGCCGCGTCTGCCGAGCCGCAATCCGGAACCGGTTGGCAATCCGTACTCCCTGCACAGGAAGCCCCGGATACCTTGGCGGAAGTCGATAGCGGTCTCACTGCCCAACAATCGGACGACGGTGTACTACCGCGTTCACATGCGCATCGACAGCACGGCGCTCGCCGCGCGCAGCAGTGGGCACGCGAAAGAAACCATCGAAATCCAGCCCGGAATGATCGCCAGCGTCGATATCCGGCCGGAAGTAAGACTGTGCTGGCCTACTTGACCAAACCAGTCACCAAAACGCTGTCGGAGTCGCTTGGGGAACGATGAAAGCGGCCATCCTGGAGCGTTCTTCCAGGCAAATAAACATACGTCATTTATAGGAGACGGAGCGAGTCATGCGAAAAGAAACAACGGAAACCGCTGTCGGCAAGCAGTCGATGGAGATCGCCATGCCAAGCGGCGCGCTCGCGCGGCGCGCCACGGCAATGAAGCCGCACATTCAGCGCCTCATGCTCGTTGCTGCCGCGCTGCTGGCCTTCGGTTGCGCAAGCCCGGCGGACCGCGGCAGCGGCGCGCGCAACCCGGCGCCCGACGCCGATGCGGACGTTCTGCTGGCGCGCGCCTACGACCATATCCGGAACAACGACCTCGCCGCCGCCGAACAGGACCTTGAGCAGGCGCGCCGCGCCGCGCCCGACAACCCCTGGGTGGCGCTCAACCTCGGCGTCGTCTACCAGCGCACCGGCCGCATCGAACTGGCCCGGGAACAATACGAATACAGCGCGGTGGCACGGGGCGCGTCTTCGTCCAGCGCCGCCGCTGCGACCGCGCCTTCGGCGCGCGCCGCCACCGTCGCGGAAATCGCGCGACGCAATCTCGACCGGCTCCCCCATGCCGTAGACCGCGCCGCAGCGCCCGCCGCCGCAACTGCCCTCGCTGCCTCGGCGCCCGTTGCAGCCGCGACACCTGCCGTCGCTCCCGCTCCCGCTTCCGCTCCCGCAGTCACCCAAGCTGCTGCCGACGAGGACGCCGCCGGCTCCGATGCCGGGATTCTGTCCTTCATCGCGGCGTGGCGCGATGCGTGGGAATCGCGCGACCTCCTCACATATCTGGCGTCTTACGACGCAGCGTACCAAGGCCGCGAAACCAGCCCGCAGGCATGGCAGGCCGCGCGGCGACGCATTATCGGCAAGGCGGACGCCATTCGAATCGAGATCGCCGATCTCGGCATCGCCATCCAGGACCGCGATCGCGCCGTCGTCACGTTCAGGCAAACGTACCGCGCCAGCAACAGGAGCGATGTCGGTGCCAAGAAGCTCCGGCTTCGCCGCATCGGAGGGCATTGGCGGATCGTGGCTGAAATCTTTACGTCCGGCAATTCATGATTCCCCATTCAACGTTAAACGCTCATGAAAACATTTCTCGCATCTCTCCTTCTTCTTACGAGTCAATTGTCAATTGGCGCTCACGCTGAGGAATCGTCTATTGTTGAAATGCCTGCAACCCAAGTCATCGCAGTTGCAGTCGTGTCTGGCCGGCCCGCTGATTACGCCGTTGCATTCGGCAAGCTTGTTGGCTACTACGCTCAACCAAACCGCTCATTTCAGGTCGTCTTTCCTCAAATGAGTATTTCGCTTAACGAGCGTAGTTATGCCGCTATCGGTGTCACTGGCGCGCCTCGCTCCGAAGCCGGAATCGAAGTCATTTCGTTGCCCGCTTGCGCCTTCTTCAAGCAAGCGTACGTTGGTAATTACCTGGACATTTCGCCAGCCATCGAATCCATCGTTCGTTCTGCTTTGGCGCAAGGCTTCGCCGTCAATCGAGCATGCGGCATTCGAATCCTTCACCTCAACAGCCCTGACGACACGCCTGTCGAGAAGCTTTCGCATGAGCTGTATGTTCCCGTTATGCGCCAAAGCCCTCTCCACTCATTCAACGGGACGCCTAGCGGCGCCCGTTAATTCGAACATTTCATCCTGCGTACCGATTGAGAAAGAACTATCGTGAAGCGAACCAACACCAAATCTCCCGCCAATAAGCCTGCCGCAGCAGGTAACGTCGCCGAATCCGGCGCAGTCGGCAGTGCCCGCGATCCGGCACTGGCCCAGGTCGCCGAACAGGAACTCGCTAAATCCAGAAAACGCATCGTCAAAAAGAAGAAGCGCACCCTCGGCGAAGATACCCCGGAGGTTTCCGATGGCGATGCGCACGACGTGGCGGATGCGTTGCCCGACGACGTACAGTCGGAACTGCATATATCGTCTGCACTGCCGACCCAGGAGGCGTCCGATGTTCCGGCGGAAGCCGGTATTGAACCGCTTGCCCAACAAATGGCGGTGAGCGAAGGGGAGCAACCCGTTCGTGTTGCGGAAACCCGCCACGGTGCCCCGGTCGATGCCGGACCGGGCGGGCTGGCCGGCCACGAAGCCGTTGCCGCCATTCCCGAAAGCGCTCTGGCCCATAGCGCCGGGACGGAAACAGTCAAGGCGGCAGGCGACGGCGTCGCACCGCAAAGCGAAGCGTCTGCCTTCGCGCCGCCGGGGTTGGGGATATTCGAGTTGGCCGGCGCGGGAGCTGCCGCCGTTGGCTTTGCCGCTGCTGGCGGCGGCGGTGGCGGCGGTGGCGGCGGAAGCAGTGGTGGTGGCGGCACGAGCGTGACTACCATCATCGGCGCGATCACCGCGGGCCCGACCGTTGCCGGCCACGGCTTGAGCGTCAGTTTCCATCGCGCCGATGGCAGCCTGCTTGGCACAGTAGCCGTCTCCGAAGCCGGGACGTTCACCTACACGGTGCAGGGCTACGCCGGCGCCATCATCGCCAAGGTCGTCGACGCCGGCGTCGGCGCCGATTATTTCGACGAAGCGCGCAATGCCGCCATCGACCTCGACGGCACGTTGCTGGCAGTAGGGACGGCCGCAGGCGGCGCGCACACCCTCAACATCAACGCCGTGACCACCATCGCCGCGCGTAAAGCCGGCCTTGACGCCGCCGGCAATATAGCCACCGCCCTCTCCACGGACACGGTCAATAACGCCAATGCCGCCGTAGGCAGTGCCTTCGGCTTGACGAATATCCTCACCACGACTCCCGTTCCCGTCGTCAATGCCATTGGAGGGGACAACAGCGCCGCCGCCAATGACTATGGGCGGACACTGGCGGCACTCTCAGGCATGGACAAGAATGGAAGCGTCGCTGCAACCATCGAGGCGATTCATACCGGTTTGACCGTCAATCTCGCGACGGGAACGGGGGAATTGGCTGCCGGCGTTGTTGCCAACATCATCGCCGGGGCCGCAGAGGCTAAAGTTCCGGGCAGCCTCGTGGCCAGCGTGATCGCGCCTGGCGCGGCGGCGCAGGCAAGCGCGCTCGGCAACACGCTCGACGCGGCGGCGGTTGCGGCACTTACGCCGACGACGGCGGCCAACCTGACCGAAGCGCAATTCAACAGCATCGCCGATTTCACCAACATGTCTTCCGCGGCCCTGACCGCCATTGCGCCGGGACTGATCGACAATCTTTCCGCCGCGAAAGTGGCCACGTTGAGCATCCCGCAAATCCAGGGCCTTGCCGCGGCGCAAGTTGCCGCGCTGGCGGCGGCCGGCGGTTTCGCTTCGCTCGCGCCGGCACAGGAGCAGGCTTTCTCCGCAAACCAGATCAAGGCAATGGCGGGCACGCTGACCCTTACCCGCAACGAGACGACGGCGATCACTGACGACAATACCCAGGCATTCAGCGGCACATTCGCTGGCACACTGCCCGGCACGGCGAAGATCGGCATTTACAACGGCGCAAGCAAGCTGGGCGATGCCGTTGTTTCCGGCAAAACCTTCACCTTCACAACCGGCGTGTTGGCCGACGGCACTTACGGCGGCATCGTTGCCCGAGTGGACGTACCGGCTGGCAACAGCGGCGGAACTACCGCGGCGCTGCCGTCGTTCACCATCGATACCATCGCCCCCACGGCCAACTTCGGCAGCGCCGCAGACGACGTCGGCAGCGTCACCGGCGCGCTCGTCTCGGGCGCCGCCACCGACGACACCGCGCTGCTGCTCTCGGGCAGTTGCGAGGCCGGCTCGACGGTCAAGGTCTATGACGGCACCACCCTGCTGGGCACGGCCACCGTCAGCGGCACCGCCTGGAGCTACACCGCCACGGTGGGCAACGGCAGCACCTACCAGTTCAACGTCAAGGAAACCGATCTCGCCGACAACGAAAGCACAGCCAGCGCCAGCTTCACGGTCACGGGCGACACGACCGCCCCAGCCGCGCCGACGCTCGCGTTGGCGACGGACACGGGCGTCAGCAGCACCGACAAGGTGACGAACAACGGCACGGTGAACGTCACCGGCCTCGAAGCCGGCGCCACCTGGCAATACAGCATCGACAACGGCAGCACCTGGACGGCGGGCAGCGGCAGCAGCTTCACCTTGACCGGCGACGGCGCCAAGAGCGTCAAGGTGCGCCAGACCGACGCCGCCGGCAACGC